>Ga0326726_10006375_pt1 | contig 10636 bp, 8 predicted proteins | sample MHFenrmetagenome_2_FD_207603 | JGI IMG/M metagenome (GOLD analysis project Ga0326726, IMG submission 207603) | Lab enriched peat soil microbial communities from Michigan Hollow, Ithaca, NY, United States - MHF15MN | ecosystem: Environmental > Terrestrial > Soil > Wetlands > Peat | place: USA... | reverse complement strand
TGGGCACGCAGACGAAGATCACGTCGGCGTCGGCCAGCCTGGCCGCGTCCGTGCCCACGACCCGCAGCCCGGCGGCGATCGCATCAGTCAGCCGGGCATCGGGGATGTCATCGATCGGCGACCGGCCGGCGCTGAGCTCGGCGACCCGACCCGGGTGGGCGTCGACGCCCTCGACCTCAAGCCCCGCCTCGACGAATGAGATCGCAAGCGGGAGCCCGACGTAGCCCAGGCCGATCACGGCCAGGCGACGGTCTTGGTTCATGGATCCTCCAGTCCGGTCACCGGCGTTGCCGGGGTCGCGCGCCCGGCGCCGCGGACGAGGCAGGCGGGGCGCAGCGCACCGCGAGAGGATACCCGGTCTCGCCCGCGCCGACTGCCGCCACGCGTCAGCCGACCGCCGCCGGCGCCGCCAGCCAGCGCTCGACGATCGAGGCGATCCGCTCGCCGGCCGCCCCGTCCCACAGCGGCGGAGCCCCGGCCGGCATCGGCTGCGACCCGTCGAGGACGGCCCGGGCGGCAGCGACGACCTCGTGCGGCTCGACCAGGCGGTTCGTGCCGTGGCTGATCGTGATCGGCCGCTCGGTGTTCGGCCGGAGGGTCAGGCACGGGACGCCAAGGACCGTCGTCTCCTCCTGGATCCCACCCGAGTCGGTCACGACCAGGGCCGCCCCGCGGACGAGCGACAGGAAGTCGACGTAGCCGAGCGGGTCGACGACGTGGATTCGCGGGTCGTCGCCGAGACCGGCCGCCTCGAGCATCGCCCGGCCGCGCGGATGGAGCGGGATCACGAGCGGGACGAGCTCGGCCACCCCGCGGACCGCGCCGACGATCCGCCGTGCCATCGCCGGATCGTCGACGTTGGCCGGCCGGTGGAGCGTGGCGACCCCGTACGGCCCGATCAGCCCGTGACGGGCCCGCGCCGCGGCCACGTCGAACCGGTCGAGGTTCGCCACCAGCGAATCGATCATCGGGTTGCCCACGAAATGGACCCGGCTCGGGTCGATGCCCTCGCGGGCCAGGTTCGTCTCGGCCTCCGGGCTCGTGGTGAACAGGAGATCGGCCAGGACGTCGGTGACGACCCGATTGATCTCCTCGGGCATCGTCCGGTCGAAGCTGCGCAACCCGGCCTCGACGTGAGCGGTGGGCCGGCCGAGCTTCGAGGCGACGACCGCCGCCGCGAGCGTCGAGTTCACGTCGCCGTAGACCACGATGAGGGTCGGATCGAGCCTCGCGAACGCCCGCTCGAGCTCGACCATGATCGCCGCTGTCTGGACCGCGTGGCTGCCGGACCCGACGCCGAGATTGAGGTCGGGCTCGGGCAGTCCGAGCTCGCGGAAGAACACGTCCGACATCTGCTCGTCGTAATGCTGCCCGGTGTGGATGACGACCTGCGGAACGTGCCGCCTCTCGAGGGCCTGGATCACGGGAGCGGCCTTCATGAAGTTGGGCCGTGCCCCGACGACGTGTGCTACGGTCTCCGCCATGATCCCCTTCCCGACGGGCCCCGCGGTCGACACCTGCGCCGTGGCCTTCGGCGCAGTATCCCCGAATCCGGGCGGGCTCGACGCCGTCCGTTGAGTCGGCCGATCCGGCCGTCGGAGGCGCTCCGACGGGCCGCCGAGGATCCAGGCGCCGCCCTTTCTGGGCTGGCGCGCCACCGGCTCCGGATCTTCATCAGGCTCACCGACGCGCTGGGACCACGGCCGCGACGGCTCGTTGGGCGCGCCATCCTCGCCCTGTCTGGCCTCGGTCGGCCAGACGGGCGCACGGGCCCGCGACGGCTCACGCTCCGCGTTCTCGGCCTCGACTGGACGGTCGGCCGGACGCAGGCCGTCACCTGGGCGGAGCTCGCGACAGGCGATCCGGCGACCGCGACGCGGACCGCGCTGCGAGCGGCCCGGCTGTGCCTCGAGCTGGGTGAGCCCCGAACCGCCGAACGGATCCTGGCCGGACTGGACACCACCGGCGGCGACGCCGCGCTCGTGCTGCTACGGACCGAGCTCGACTGGCAACTCGGGCGCTATCGGCGGGCGGCCGACGGCGCTCAGCGCGTGCTGGAGCTCCGGCCTGGTGATCGCGACGCGGCACGCCTCCTGGGCTGGGCCCGCTCTGAGTTAACGGTCCTCGAGCCGGGCTGGCGACCGACTCTCCCTGGCCCGTCCCGTCCGCTCGCCCCCATCAAGGGGCGCGTCCTCCACGTGCTTACGAACTCCCTGCCGTATCGTCAGGCGGGCTACACCGTGCGAGCGCAGGACATCGGTCGCTGTCAGCTGGAGGCCGGGCTCGACCCGCAGCTGGCGACTCGCGCGGGGTTCCCCCGCTCGGCGGGCATCCGCGGGGCGCCCACCCGGGAGGTCGTGGACGGGCTGCCCTACTGGCGCCTCGAGCCGGACCTGGCACCGGGCACCGGCCCGGCCGACATCGTCGCGAAGACGGCAGAGGCCGGCGCCCGGCTCGTCGATCGGCTCCGTCCGGCCGTCCTCCACCCGGCCACGAACTTCCTGAACGCCCAGGCGGCTCTCGCGCTGCGCGACCGTTCCGGCATCCCGGTCGTGTACGAGGTGCGCGGCTTCCTCGAGGAGACCTGGCGGTCTCGGATCGGCGGCGACGTCAGTGCCAGTGAACGCTACGCCGATACCCGAACGGCCGAGACGGCGGTGATGCGCGCGGCCGACGCGATCGTCACCCTGTCCGAGACGATGCGAGCCGATATCGTCGCTCGCGGCGGCGTCGAGCCCGACCGCATCGTCGTCGTGCCCAATGCGGTCGACGTGGATCGGTTCGTGCCGGGTCCCCGCAACGAGGTCCTGGCGGCCCGACTCGGGCTCGGCAGCGAGCCGGTGATCGGGTACATCTCGAGCTTCACCGCGTACGAGGGCATCGTCTACCTGATCCAGGCGACCGCCGAGCTGCGCCGACGGGGTCGGAGGGTGCGCTGCCTGCTCGTCGGCGATGGCGAGGAGCGGACGGCGCTCGTCGAGGCGACCAGGGCGGCCGGCCTCGACGACGGGACCGTCGTCTTCGCCGGTCGGGTCGCCCATGCCGAGATCCAGGCCTACTACCGGCTCATCGATGTCTTCGTCGTCCCGCGCACGAACGACCGTGTCTCCCAGCTCGTGACTCCGCTGAAGCCGTACGAGGCGATGGCGATGGAACGGGCGCTCGTCGTGAGCGGGGTGGGTGCGCTCCTGGAGGTTGTATCCGACGGAGCGACCGGACGAGCGTTCACGCCCGAGGACCCGATCAGCCTGGCCGACGTGCTGGAGCCGCTGCTCGACGATCCGACGGCGCGCGTCCGACTGGGCCAGGCGGCCCGCGCGTGGGTCGTCGAGAACCGGACATGGCGCCAGAATGGTGCCCGCTACCGCGCCCTCTACGAGCGGCTGGGGGTCGCATGACGGCCGACGGGTCGGCGCTCCAGCGGCCGAGGATCGCCTACGTCACGTATTCGACGGGCCAGTTCGACTCACGGACCGAGCGGATGGCGACGAGCGCGGTCGAACGCGGCTATACGGTCGTGGTCTACGCCCGCTGGGAGCCCGGATTGCCGCTCGAGTCCATGGCTGCGGGCTATCGAATCGTACGCACGCCGGCGATCACCCAGCTGGCGATCCCGGGGTTCCGGGGTGCCGGTCGGCGTCGGCTCGCGGCGGCTCGCCGCCAGGCGGCGGTCGCAGCTGCTCCACCATCGAGTTCCGAAGCGTCCTTTGCCCGGACGCCGGTGGCGACCCGGCATCCATCGACCCCGGCGCGGACCGCGCCGCCCCGGCGAGGCGTGATCGATCGCGTCCCGCGCCGGTTCCGGGGCACGATCCTGGGCGCGCCGCTCCGCTGGGCTCGGGCCACGCTCGGCCGCTGGGGGCGGAGGATCGTGCTCTTCCCGCTCCGACCGAGCGGTTGGGCCGTGGCCCTGACGGAGGTCGCAGAGCCGGCCGACATCTGGCACGGCATGTGGGCGCCGTCTCTGCCGGCGCTCGACAGGCTCCGTCGGCTCCACGGTGGGCGGACGGTCTACGACAGCCGTGACCTCTACGTCGACGCCCGGGGCATGAGCGGCATGGGCGCGCCATGGCGCTGGCTGATCGGCGGCCTCGAGCGTCGCTGGGCACGCCGCTGCGACGCCGTCCTGACGGTCAACGACGGGTACGCCGCGATCCTGGCTGACCGGTTCGGGATCCCGACCCCGGCGATCGTGCGCAACACGCCGGCCCGCTACCACCGGCCCACGCCACCGCCGAACCTGCTGCGGGACCGGTTGGGCCTGCCGGCCGCGACGCCGATCGTGCTCTACCAGGGAGGGTTGATGAGCGAGCGCGGGATCGAGCAGGGGATGGAGGCCATCCTCCAGGTCCCGGGCGCCGTCCTCGTGCTCATGGGCTTCGGCTCGGGCAGCGAGGACATCGTTCGCCTGGCGCGGACGGGGCGCTACGCCGGGCGGGTCGCCACGATCGATCCGGTCCCTCCGGCCGTGCTGCTCGACTGGACGGCGTCCTCCGACGTCATGCTCATGGCGATCCAGCCGACGACCCTGAACCACCGCTACACGACGCCGAACAAGCTGTGGGAAGCGATCGCCGCCGGCGTGCCGGTCGTCGCGTCCGACCTGCCGGGCATGGCGCCGATCGTCCGCGAGACGGGCTGTGGCGAGCTGGTCGACCCGACCGACCCCGCCGATATCGCCCGCGGGATCCGCGCGATCCTCGAGCTTGACGCGACCGATCGAGCGGCCCTGCGCGCCCGCTGCCTGGCCGCCGGGGAGACCTACTGCTGGGAACGCCAGTCGGACACGCTCTTCGACCTGTACGGCCGGCTCGTCGAGCCGGCCGGCCGACGCGTGCTACCGTACGCACGCTCATGACCGCTCAGACAAGCGAGGCGATCGCCTCATCGCGTCCGTCCGTGCGTCGGCGCGGCGCCATCGCCCTCATCAGGGCCGGCGTCGGCGAGATCGTCGGCCGGCGGCGGCTGACCCGCTACCTCGTCGGGGCCGAGCTCAAGCGGACCCATGCCGACACGGCGTTCGGCCAGATCTGGTGGATCCTCGACCCGATCCTCCAGATGACGGTCTACTTCATCCTGTTCGCGGTCTTCCTCAAGACCGGGGTCCCGGACTTCCCCCTGTTCCTGTTCGTGGCGATCCTCCCCTGGAAGTGGTTCAGCGCCACCTTCAGCGAGGCGACCCTGTCGGTGACGGGTCGGCAGAGCCTCATCCGTCAGGTCCAGTTCCCCAAGATCGTCCTGCCGACCTCGGCGGTCATCGCGGGGACGATCAGCTTCGGCTTCGGCCTGATCGCCCTCGGCTTCGTGTACCTGTTCTACCTGGACCGGCTCAGCCTGTGGGTCCTGTGCCTCCCGCTCATCGCGGCCGTCCAGCTCGTGTTCACCCTGGCGATGGGCATCCTGTTCTCGGCGCTGAACGCCTTCTTCCGGGACATCCAGAACGTGATGAGCCATGCGCTCCGGCTGTGGTTCTACCTCTCGGGCGCCCTCGTGCCGCTCAGCGCGATCGCGGTGAGCCATCCACCCCTGTACGCGGTCCTGTCGCTCAACCCGTTTGCGGTGCTCATCAACGCCTACCGAGCCGTCACGTACTACGAAACGGCGCCGAACTGGCTCGGCCTCGGGCTCGTGCTGCTGTTCTCGTTCGGGCTGCTCGCCGCGGCGGTCTACGTCTTCAAGCGGGCGGAGCCCGCGTTCGCGAGGATCCTGTGATGGACCCGATGATCCGCCAGGAGGTCGGCCACGAGCTGGAGCCGGCGATCGACATCCGCGATCTCGGGATCCGCTACGACCTGCGCCTGACGAAGCGCACCACGCTCAAGGGCTCGGTGGCCGGGATGCTCCGCCGCGACCCCGGCCGGGAGAACCACTTCTGGGCGCTGCGGCACCTGTCGTTCAAGCTCGCCCAGAGCGAATCGCTCGCCGTCATCGGGCCGAACGGCGCCGGCAAGAGCACGCTCCTCCTCGCCCTGGCCGGGATCCTCGAGCCGACCGAGGGCGAGATCCTGACCCACGGCCGGGTCTCGACGCTGCTGACGCTCGGCGCGGGGTTCGAGCAGGAGCTTACCGGGCGCGACAACATCGACCTCGCCGGCGCATTCCTGGGGGTCCCCCAGGAGCAGATGAACGAGCTCGCGCCGTCGATCGTCGAGTTCGCCGACATCGGGCAGTTCATCGACGCGCCGGTCAAGACGTATTCCACCGGCATGCGGGCGCGCCTCGGCTTCTCGATCGCCACCGCCATCACCCCGGACATCCTCCTCCTCGACGAGGTGCTCGGGACCGGCGACCAGACGTTCCGGGCGCGCAGCCAGGCGCGCGTCCGGGAGCTGGTCGACCGGGCCAAGGCGATCGTGCTCGTCACCCACGACCTGACGTTCGTCTCGGAGTTCTGCAACCGGGCGATCCTGCTCGAGAAGGGCCAGATCATCCAGGAGGGCGAGCCCGGCGCGATCGTCGACCTGTACCGCGAACGGGTCGCCCAGCGCAGGCTCCTGGCCGAGGAGGACGCGCAGCGGTTCGCCGCGGTGCCCGCGGTCGGCGCGGGCCCGGCTCCCCGCTAGGTCCGATCGGCGCCACGCGGGTGCCGGTCAGCGCGACATGGTCCGGTACACCTCGAGGAGCCGCGCGACCTGACGGTCCCAGGCGTACGGCCCGCGAGCGGCCGCCAGGGCCGCCTCCCTGAGCTCGCGGCGCCGCTCCGGCGGGGCGTCGAGGACCTCGCGGATCGCCGCCGCGATCGAGTCCGGGTCGGTCGGATCGCACAGCACGCCGGACCCGGTCTCGCGGACGATCGCGGCCATCCCCGGGAGGTCGGATGCGACGACCGGGACGCCGGCCCCCAGGGCGTCGAATAGGCGGGTCGGCGTCGTCAGGCGGTGGTTGAGCGTCGTCGGCTGGATCGGCATCGCCGCGACATCGCCCGCCGCCGTCCAGCCGGGGATCTCGTCCGGCGCCACGGCCGGCAGGAAGTGGATCCGGTCGGCCGCCGGGAGCGCGGCGGCCTCGGCGATGAGCCGGTCGCGGAACGGGCCGCCGGGCCCGACGACCACGAGGACGGCCGCCGGGACCCCGGCGATCGCCCGGCATAGCTGCTCCACCCCGCGCCCGGGGGCGACGTTGCCGAGGTAGAGCACGATCCGGGTCGAGGACGGCAGGCCGAGCCGGCCCCGGATGGGGACCGCGGCCGCCACGGCGCTATGGTCGCCCGGGGCGGGAGCCAGCGGGCCGTTGTAGACGACCGTCGCCCGGACGCCGAGCGTGTCGCGGAGGACCGCGGCATACGGCTCGTTGGCGGTGACGACGGCATCAGCGGACCGGGCCCAGGCGCGCTCGCGGCGAGCCAGCAGCCGGCGCCACGGGCCCGGCAGCCTGGCGAAGCGCGAGCTCTCGACGTGGAGGTCGCGCGCGTCGTAGACGATCCGGCCGCCACGCCGCGAGCGCAGGGCCAGGGCGACCGGGAGCGTGATGAGGCCCTCCGACTGCCAGATGTCGGCGCCGGGCACGACCGCCCCGATCCGGTCCGCCCACTGCCCGGCGAGACGGAGGTAGCGGACCGCCTGGATCCCCCGCCCGACGACGTCCACGCTCGCGGCCCGCACCCGACGCGCTGCGGCCCGGATCCGACCGGCGACCGGACCGCGCTCGCCGCCGGCAGGCTGCTCGCCGGTGGCCGTCTGGCCCGTGGCCGCCTCCGGCAGACGCGGCGCCGGCAGCCAGGCGAGCGGTCGTGGTTGGTCGACCCGGACGACCGCGAACCCGTCGCGCGTCTCGTGGTCGGGCAACCCGTCGGCTCGGCGGGCCACGACCGTGACCGTCCAGCCGGCCTCGGCGAGGCTCCGGGCGATCTTCCACGAGCGGGAGTCGGCCACGAACGGGTTGTTCAGCAGGAGCGCGACCCGTCCTGCCTCGCCCGGGCCCCCGGCGGTCACTCCGGTACCGACCATCGCTCGGCGGCGAGCCGCCGGTACAGGTCGACAAGCCCGCCCCGGGTCGCCTCCCAGCTGTAGCGCTCGAGGGCCACGGTCCGGCAGTGCGCCCCGAGCGCCTCACGGTCGGCCGGATCGGCGCCCAGCAGGTCGCCGATCGCCGCCGCGATCGAGGGCGGTGCGTCGACGTCGCAGCAGCGACCGACCTCCTCGTTCGTCGTCAGCCGGCAGTGCTCGGTCCCGGTACCGACGACGATCGGGACGCCGGCCATGAGCGACTGGAAGAGCTTGTTCGGCAGGGTCAGCCGCTGGTTAAGCGTCCGCGGCGGCGCCCCGACGAACGCGACGTCCGCACCGGCCGTCCAGTCGAGCAGCTCGTCCTCCGGGACCGCGGGCAGGACGGCCATGCGGCCATGCCGGGTCACGGCCTGGGCCTCGAGCCAGTCCCGGAGCTGGCCGAACCCAAGGAAGGCGGCCACGGCGCCGGTCGCGCGGAAGACCGGCTCGTCCGTCGCCGCGACGAGCTCCTCGATCCCCTGGTCGACCCTGAACGCCCCCTGGTACAGGACGATCGGGCGGCGGGCGTCCCCGGTCATCCCGAGGGCGGACGCGAGCCGCTCCGAGCGGACCGGACCCGGCGCCTCCGGACGCCATGCCGGCGGGCAGTTGAGCAGGACGATCGGCGGCGGGACGCCGAACCGCCGGGCGACCTCCGCGGACATCGCCTCGGTGGCGGCCAGCACCCCGGCGGCGCCCCGGACCCAGCCGCGCTCGCGACGCCGGACGAGCGAGCGGAGCACCGCGGGCAGCTTGACGAGGCGGGCCGACTCGGTATGCAGGTCGGCGATGTCGTAGACGTAGCGCCCATCGCGACCGGCCGTCCGCCGGGCGGCCGTCCGGGCCACCGGCAGCGCGATGAGCGCCTTGGCGTGGACGATGTCGACGCCGGGGGCGGCATCGGCAACGGCTCGCGCCCAGTCCCCGCCCCGACGGACGACGGCCAGGACCTCGAGGCCGCGCCGGAGCGGGGCGCGGAGTCGATCGAACCCGCGCGCCGGTCGGACGGGTAGCGCATCGGCGTCCGGCCCGAGCCCGGTCAAGCGCAGCAGAGCGGCACGAACGGGACCCGGCAGCGGGCGCAGCCCGAGCGCGATCCGCCGGTCGAGATGGATCCGGCGGAGATGGACCCGCTCGGCCAGGTCGGCCGCGTCGGGCAGGCCGTCGCCGGCAAACGCCACGACGGTGACCGCATGGCCGTCGCCGGCCAGGGTCAGGGCGGTCTTGAGCAGCCGGGACTCGAACTCGAACGTGTTCGCCGCCACGATCGCGACCCGGAGCCGGCCCGGAACCGGCCCGGCGGCCGACCCCGGCCCGGCGGTCGTCATCGCTGGGCGGGTGCGGCCCGGATCCGGACGCGAGCGGGTGCCCGGACCGGCTCGCGGACGTGGCGGCCGACCGCGGCCCGCACGGCCCCCACCACCCGATGCTCTTCCTCGGGGGTCAACCCAGCGTAGATCGGCAGGCTCAGGGATCCCTCGGCGGCGGCATCGGTCACCGGCAGGTCCGCGTCGATCCCCCGCTCCAGCACGTACGGCTGGCGGTGCACGGGCACCGGGTACTCGACGGCTGCCTCGACGCCCTGCTCGGCGAGGTCCGCGACGACCGCCTCGCGCGCCGTCCCGACGCCGATCGTGTAGCGGTGGAAGACGTGCTTTCGACCGACCGGGACGAGCGGGCGCCGGATCGGGAGGTCGGAGAAGGCCGCGCCGTAGCGGGCGGCGATCGCCCGTCGCGCGGAGATCCCCCGGCCCAGCCGGTCGAGGCCGACGAGGCCGATCGCCGCGGCAACCTCGGACAGGTGGAAGTCGAAGCCGAGGATCTCGGCCTGGTGGCCGCGACGGCCGTGATCCCGGTAGCGCCGGATCCAGTCGGCCAGCCGATCGTCGTTGGTCGTGATCAGGCCGCCCTCGCCCGCGCCGTACAGCCCGAACGCGCCGTGCCCCCATGACCCGGAGCGGCGGCCCCGGAACGTCGCGCCGTGCGAGCCGCCGCCGTCCTCGACGACCGCCAGGCCGTGACGGTCCGCGATCGCCGTGATCATGTCCATGTCGGCGACCAGGCCGTACAGGTGGACCGGGTAGATGGCCCGCGTCCTCGGCGTGATCGCCGCCTCGATCCGGGCGGCATCGATCAGGTAGGTGTCGGGCTCGATGTCGACGAAGACCGGGCTGGCCCCGGTGTACAGGATCGAGCTCACCGTGGCGTTCGTCGTGTGGCTGACGGTCACGACCTCGTCGCCGGGACCAATCCCCAGGCCGGCCAGGATGCACATCCGGGCGACCGTCCCGTTGACCACGGCGACCGCGTGGCGGACCCCGACGAAGTCTGCCCAGCGCGCCTCGATCTCGTCGACCCGGCGACCCGGCTGGGTCGAGCCGGACAGGAGCACCTCGGCGACGGCAGCCGACTCCTCCGGCCCCACGTCGGGCCGCACCGCCGGGATCACGTGCGCGCTCGCGCTGCGCGCGGACGGATCGATCACGGTGCCTCCGGCTCCTGCTCCAGGTCGGGGTGCGGCGAACGGGCCTCCGGTGACGACCGACCGAACCCCGAGTATAGCCGCCGGACGCTCAGCGGAGCCGGCGGACGATGAGCCAGGCGAGGGCGACGATGGTCCCGGCCACCAGGCCGCCGCGTCCGTCGATGAG
>Ga0326726_10006374_pt1 | contig 10637 bp, 11 predicted proteins | sample MHFenrmetagenome_2_FD_207603 | JGI IMG/M metagenome (GOLD analysis project Ga0326726, IMG submission 207603) | Lab enriched peat soil microbial communities from Michigan Hollow, Ithaca, NY, United States - MHF15MN | ecosystem: Environmental > Terrestrial > Soil > Wetlands > Peat | place: USA... | reverse complement strand
GTGAAATGAGCGGACTGCGATTTTATCACTGCATGGCGATTATGCTTGCAGCTCGCGTCCGCAATGCAGAAAATGTTCGCCGGTATCAATATTGGAGCACTGCACAATGAATTTTGACAAATGGCAGCATTATCTGCGTGCACGCTTATTCCAGATGTTACACAAGGAGGATGCGGCGCTGCAGGAATATCGCCAGGCGCTGTTGGCCTCACCCGATTTCGCACGCGCTGCCGAATGCATCGCGTTCATCCATGCCAACCGGGGTGATTTCGGCACAGCCGTGACACACTATGAAGCCGCGACGCTACCGCCGATGAACCCGCACGCCTGGTATGCATTGGGCATGGCGCACCATCACCTGCTTGAGCCGGAACGAGTCACGGAAATCATCATGCATCTGCGCCGCTTCGATCCGCACATGACGCGCCATCTGATCCATGATACCGAGCGCGCCGATCTGGCTTATCTTGTAGCCGAGTTGGTGCTGTGAATGGCAAATACCTGACTGATATTGGACTCACTCGCAATAAGTTCTTCCCGAGAAAACAAACAGGCCTGTTCGCGCAGGCCTGTTTGCATGACTACAACTTAAGCTTATGCAGCTTCAGTCTTGATGTCGCCTTCCAAATTCGGATATCGCACATGGTCGACCAACTCCTGCACTGCTTTCTCCGGTGCAGCCGTCAACAGGCTGCCGATGATCACTCCTGCAAAACCAACTGACATGCCGAAGATACCCCCAGAGATCGGGTTGATGTCCCACCACAATGGCGCGTTCACACCGAAGAACGGAAAAGTCATGTACATGTAGTACATGCAGATACCCAAACCACCCGACATACCCAGGATCGCACCGAACTTGTTGGCACGCTTCCAGAACACTCCCAACGCCAAGGCCGGGAAGAACGCGGAAGCAGCCAACGAGAACGCCGCACCAACCAGAAACAGGATATCGCCCGGTTTGAGCGAGGTGACGTACGCCGCAAACACCGCCACCACCACCAACAAGCCTTTGGAAATAGCCAGACGACGAGTCGTCGGGGCATGCGGGTCGATCATCTTGTAATACACATCGTGCGACAGTGCATTGGCGATGGTCAGCATCAGACCATCCGCCGTGGAAAGAGCAGCGGCCAGACCGCCTGCCGCCACCAGCGCAGTGACCACATAAGGCAAGCCCGCAATTTCTGGCATCGCTAACACAATCAAGTCACCACCGATGGTAATCTCGGCCAGTTGCACGATGCCATCTTTGTTGATGTCGGTGACGCTCATCAGGGTCTTATCCACGGATGCCCACGCAGAAACCCAGCTAGGCAATTCGGAAAAGCTGGAACCCACCAGCAAGGTGTACACATCGTACTTGGCCAGCACCGCCAACGCAGGTGCGGTGATGTATAGCAAAGAGATGAAGATCAGCGACCAGAACACCGATAGTCTTGCTTCTTTCACCGACGGGGTAGTGTAGAAACGCATAAGGATATGTGGCAGCGCGGCGGTTCCAACCATCAGGCACAGCACCAGCGCCAGGAAGTTCTTGCGTTTCTTGTCGCGAGTCGCGTCATCCTTACCAGCGAACGGCTCTGCATGCGCGGTGATCGGACCGGCTTTGACTCTGTCCGACTCAACTGCCATGCGCCACGCACTGTGGGCAGTGACGACATCCGCAGGAAAATCAGCCGCTGCTTTGTCGGCTGCCTCAATCGCCTTGGGATCCGTATTGCGTATAGCCTTCAAGTCGGTAGCCGCTTTGACCAACTTGCTCTTTTCTTCAGCCAGATAAGCATCACCACCGGTTTTCAGTGCCTTTAACTTGGCTTCAGCTTCTTCCTGTTTCTGCTTGAAGATGGCGCGTACTTCCGCCTCACGAGCGCCTTCCGGCGTGAGCGGATCGTTCAGCACCTTTTCACGTGCCGTGACCTGCTCCAGCACGTAACCGTAAGCTATCTGCGGAACCGGATTGCCGGTGTGCTTCACAGACAGCCAGATCACCGGGATCATGTAGGCCACGATCAGGATGACGTATTGCGCCACCTGCGTCCAGGTTACGGCGCGCATGCCGCCCAGGAACGAACACACCAGAATGCTGCCTAACCCGACGAACACACCAACCCCGAAATCCAGCCCAGTGAAACGGCTGACGATCAGCCCCAATCCATATATCTGCGCGATCACATAAGTGAACGAACACAGGATCGCAGCAAAAACGCCGATGGAACGCGGGATGTTTCCGCCGTAACGCGCGCCGAGGAAGTCGGGAATCGTGAACTGGCCGAATTTGCGCAGATACGGTGCCAGCAGCAACGCCACCAGACAGTAACCTCCGGTCCACCCCATCACAAAGGCCAAGCCATCGTAACCTGACAGATACAGGGTGCCCGCCAGACCGATGAAGCTGGCTGCCGACATCCAGTCCGCGCCTGTCGCCATACCGTTGAACAGAGCCGGGACACGCCGTCCTGCCACATAGTACTCCGAAACGTCTGAGGTTCTGGACAGGATACCGATCCCCGCATACAGCAACACTGTTGCACCCAGGAAGATATACCCCAGCATCTTGTTGGGCACTCCCATCTGTTCTAGGATCGACAACATGACGACGAAACCGATGAACCCGCCCGTGTAGAGGGAATAGTAACGTTTAAGTTGCGAGAAAAACCGCGACTGGGCTGGCCCGGCCATCACTGATCCCCTTCCTGCACTCCGTACTCACGATCCAGCTTGTCCATGCGGTAAGTGTAATATCCGACCAGGAACAAATAAATCAGCAGCGCCCCCTGCGCCCCCATGTAGAACGAGAACGGGAAACCAAGGATGGTAAGGGATTGCAGATCTCTTGCGAACCAGCCGGTAACAAAGGTGGCGAAAAACCAGATTACCAGTAAGACCCCTGTCAATCGGAGATTCTTCTGCCAATACTGTTTGTGCTTCTCAGTGAGCCGCATATTTTCCCCTGTTAAAAAATGCATTCTCGATCCCGCAGGCCTGTGACTTGGACAATTAACCTCTTCCACTTAGAATAGCTCTGTGAGAGGCTGGTGTGATCTCCTTATCCATCCGCCCCTTGGCAGGAACTTAACCCCCAACCCTTACACGGTGCTTACATTCCAATGCGCATCCTGATCGCCGAAGACGATGAAGTACTGGCCGATGGTTTATTCCATTCCATGCGCCAGTCGGGTTACGCCGTCGACTGTGTGAAGGATGGACAGGCGGCCAAACTGATCCTTAGTGGCGAACAGCCTTTCGATCTGGTGATCCTCGATCTGGGTTTGCCCAAGATAGATGGTTTCAGTGTATTGCGGAGTTTGCGCGAAAACAACCGCCAAGTACCTGTAATTATTCTCACCGCACGCGATGCGGAAGGCGACCGCGTCAAGGGACTCGATCTAGGTGCGGACGACTACATGATTAAACCGTTCAGCCTGCCCGAGCTCGAAGCCCGCGTTCGCGCACTGATCCGGCGTGGGCAATGCGGTGTGAATCCGGTAATCAGCAGCGGCACACTGACGTTTGACAGCGTCGAACGGCGCGCAACGATCAATGGTGTCATCCTGGAACTCACTATCCGCGAATTGAGCGTGTTGGAGGCACTGATGCTGCGCTCCGGAAGGGTCGTCAGTAAAGAGCATCTGCTGGAACGGCTCTACAGTTATTCGGAGGAGGCCAGCAATAATGCCATCGAAGTTTACATACATCGCCTCCGCAAAAAAATCGAGCCCACAGGGGTAACCATCCGTACCATTCGCGGCCTGGGTTATGTCATCGACAACCTGCCTCCATAAGCCACATGGCAAACCGGAGTTTGCAGTCCCTATCAATATCTCCAGCCGGGCAAGGGCCAAAATGAGCGCCATGGAAAACAACATCCTTTCCCTGCGCAGCTACCTCATGCAGAGGTTGCTGGTCTCCCTTTACTTGCTATGGCTGGTCAGCACCGTTGTGGGATATTTCGCCACCATCAACTACGCCAATCAGCCTTATGACCTGGTGTTGTTGCAACGTGCCAATGCGGTAGCCGAGCAGCTCAAGCTCGGCAGCGGGAATGAACAATTGAATATAGTGCTATCCCTTCCTGACGGTTCCGATCCCGGAATGCCGGATCGGGTGGTCTATACCGTCACCGATAGCGAAGGCAGGAAACTCGCCGGTAATGGCAACACTTTGCGCCCGCTCTCCTATCGGCGCGGCAGATCAGGTCCGTTGTTCAGCAACGGCGAACGCGAAGGGCAAAAGACGCGCATGGTCAGCCTGACCTTCCCTTCCAATGGCAATGTGCTCCAGTTGCATGTTTCCGAAACCACGCAACAACGTCAGGCGCTCATTCGAGGCATTCTGGCCAACATAGTCATTCCGCAACTATTGCTGACCCTGATCGCCCTTGCAGTAGTCTGGTATGGATTGAAGCAAGGTCTGCGGCCGCTCGAACGTTTGCGTAACGAAGTAGTGAACAGACGGCGCGACGACCTGAGTCAGCTCGATGGAAGCAAAGCGCCCGCCGAAGTGCGGCCGCTGATCGATGCCGTCAACGATCTGCTGGGACGTCTGAAGCAAGTGATGGAGGCACAGCAACGATTCGTTGCCGATGCGGCGCACCAATTGCGCACACCGTTCGCTGGCCTGAAGACGCAATCCGAATTAGCTTTACGAGAGAACGACCCGGAACGCAAACAACACGCGCTTAATTACATCCTCACCAGTACCCGGCACGGCATTCGCCTGGTTAATCAGCTTTTAGCTCTGGCTCGCAATGAACCTGGAGCACAAAGCACCGACAGTTTCACGTCGCTGGATCTCAACCTATTGGCACAGGAATGCACCGTTAACTGGGTTCAGATGGCATTGGAAAAGGACATAGACTTGGGCTACGAAGGCGCATCTGAAATAGTAGAAGTTCAAGGGGACGCAACCAGTCTGATGGAGATGCTCAACAACCTGATCGACAATGCGATCCGTTATATCCCTGCGGGCGGACACATCACTGTCAGCGTCAATGCGGCCCAGCATGGGGTGGAATTGTGCGTGGAAGACAATGGCCCCGGAATCGAGCCCCAACACCGCGAGCGTGTGTTTGAACGTTTCTACCGCATCCTCGGCAGCGGTCAGAACGGCAGCGGATTGGGCTTGGCCATCGTCGCCGAAGTCGCCAAGCGCCATCGCGCCGAACTTAAACTGGATGCAGGGAACGGCGGTATAGGAACCCGTATCAGCATACGCTTCACGCGTCACTTGATCGCCCATAGAACAATATAAGCGCTATGAGTGTTTGGTATTGGTGTTTATTCCCTTGTGATTCTTGGCGATCGCGCGGGTATTGCGTACTGGCACCCGTACCACATGCACGCTGCAATGCGCTCTCGCTGTTACGTTCGATGCGACCGAGCGCCACCAGGCGAGTGCGTGCTCTTTTGCTCCAGGCGCGCCGAGCACGATGAGGTTGACGTTGTTGCGTTGTGCGAATTGCAGCAGCGTATCGGCGGGATTAGCGGATTCGATTACGTGCAGCGACAGTCGTGTCGCCGGAAGACCAAGCGGCTCAACCCAGTGCCGCAGCCGCACCAGATGTTCCATGTGCAATCCGGATGCAGTCGCGGTTCCGCCCGACCCCTCGACCAGATTTGGCGCGCGAATTGCCGACACGCAGATGAGACGGAACTCGGCAGAGAGCGATAGCACGCGCGATGTCGCGCGCTGCAGCGCTGGATGGCGCGGGTCGTCGGGATTCGAAGTGTCAACCGCCACCATGACGATCGGGGCCTCGCTGGCAGGCAACGTCGGTAGCCGTCGGTGCGACGGCAGGTGATCGCGTGCTTTCCACCAACGTTCAACTTGCCCGAAAAATCCGGCGCTCTGCAGCTTATCCGCACGTGCCGTAAGCGTTACCTGCTCAGGATTCCTCAGATCGAACGCGACGTACGCAGCCGATTGGTAACGATCCTCCGCGCTGATCTCCATGCAGCGCAGGATAATTTCCTGTAGCCATGGCGCAACTTCCCCGGCAAGCGCTCGCGGCGGCACCGGATCGCGCCACAGGCGGTCGCGCATTCCTTTCACGGTCTCCGGCAAGCCAAAAGGCAATTCGCCGGTCGTCATCTCGTAGAGCACGACGCCCAGCGAGAAAATATCGCTGCGGGAATCCGAGCGCGAATCAAGTACCTGCTCGGGGGAAATGTAAGGCGCAGAACCGGCGGCAAAGCGTTTTTCCTCAGCCAGTAGATCGGGGTAATGCGCATGGTGCGCAAGTCCGAAGTCGATCAGTACTGCAGTGCCGTTGCGCTTCAGGATAACATTTTCCGGTTTCAGGTCGAGATGAATCGTGTCCTGCATATGCACGCTGTGCAACGCGTCGGCAATAGCCGCACCGACGCGCACGACCTCCACCGCAGGCAACGGGCCACCCTTCAGCCAATGCTCCAGACTGTCGCCTTCGATCCATTCGGTGACGAGATATGGCGTCCTGTCCAGATCTCCTGCGGCGATGAAGTGCGGCACATGAGGTCCCGACAGCGCCGGCAGTATCATCGCTTCGGTCTCAAAATTTAACAGGCTCTCGCTGGTTTCCCCGCGCCCGACACGCGGCACCTTCATGATGAGCGGGATATCCTCGGCAGGCGAAGTAACTCTTAAGATCACGCCTTGTGCGCCGGAATGTATCCGCTCGCCGATGACGAAGCCATCGAGTTCCGTTCCGGGAGTCAGCTTTTCAAGCATGCCGGTGCAGCCGGCAATTGCAAGAGGCCATCATTCCGCACTCGGCAGATGATCCGCTGATGACCCCGGATCGATGATGCATAGACTCTCGCATCGATTCCTCTTCAGCCGCATGAAAGCGCATGGCCCCTAAATCCCTTTCTCGACACGGTACGCGAGCGTCTCGGAAAGCCCGGCATCCCGGATCTTGCGCGCGGCGGCATGGTGGTCGTAGGGTATTCGATAAAACGTGATCTGCTCGCGGGTTGTGTCGAACAGCGCGTAGGCAGCGGCGGGATTGCGGTCGCGCGGTTGTCCCACCGAGCCAACTATCGCAAGCCACCGATGGTGACTCGTAACGGGAATCGGCGTTCCCGGCACCGGCCTGAAGGAACCGATCTTGCCAACCCCGGTCTGGAAATAGAGCATCTGATTGTGCACATGGCCGGAAAAGGTATAAGCTCTTTCTGCGGCTTCGATGCTCTTGCGCGCGGCGGGCAGGCTATCGATATAGTCCCAACGCTCGGGGAACGAGGCCGAGGCATGCACGAAACAAAGCTTCTCCTCTCGGATGCAGAGCGGCAGCCCGGCAAGAAAGGATTTGGCATTTTCGTTGAGTGTTTTCCGCGCCCAGTCGATCGCCTCCTGGGTGGATTCGTTCATGTAACCCACGCGTTTCTCGACCGCTTCGTCGTGGTTGCCTTTGACCACCAATGCTCCCGCAGCCGCGTGTCCGGCGATGACATCCACTGTATTCTGGGCATCGGAGCCGTAACCGACCAGATCGCCGAGAAAGACGTAGCGCATGGCGCCATTTGCCTGCGCATGTATGAGACAGGCGTCAAGCGCTTCCAGGTTGGCGTGAATATCCGAAAGCAGCGCAATGATCATTCGGTGTCAGAAGGAAACGTGGTCAAACTCGTCACAAGCATCATAGCATGGCACGGATTCCTGGCGAGACGCGGCGGCGCTGGCAATGTTGTTCATGCGCCTCCCAGAAAGACGGAAGCCCGCTCATGGCGGGCTTCCTGTGCTTACAGCACCAAGAAACGATCAGTCCTGATGGATGTCGCGATCCTTGGTCTCCTTGAGGAACAGCGTTCCGATCACCAGAGTCATCACCGCCACACCAATCGGGTACCACAGGCCGAAATAGATGTCCCCGCTGGCCGCCACCATTGCAGTCGCCAGCAAAGGCAACATGCCGCCGAACCACCCGTTGCCGATGTGGTATGGCAGAGACATCGAGGTATAGCGGATCCGCGTCGGAAACAATTCCACCAGGAAGGCGGCGATCGGCCCGTACACCATGGTGACGTAGATCAACATGATGAACAGCAACAGCAGGGTCATCGGGTAGTTGACCTTGGTCTTGTCCGCTGCTCCCGGGTAGCCGGTCGCCTTGAGCACTTCCGGGGCCTTGGCCGCGTCCCATGCCCCCTTCATCTCCTGATCACCGATCTTCACCACCAGAGCCTCGCCTGGCGCTCCCGGCAAGGAGGTAAACGACAAGCCGGACTTGGTGAGGAAGTCCTTGGCCTTGTCGCAGTCGCTGAACTTGCTCCACGGCCCGACGAACATGTGGAAGTTGCAGGTCGCGGGATCTGCCGCTACGCTGATCTTGGTATTGGCCGCGTAGGTTTCCAGCGCCGGATTAACGTAGTGCGTAAGCCCTGCAAATATCGGGAAATATGTTACGGCGGCGATCAGGCAACCGGCCATGATGATCTTGAGACGCCCTATTCTGTCCGAAAGCCAGCCGAAGAATATAAAGAATGGCGTGCCCAGCAGCAGCGATGCGCCAATCAGCGTGTAAGTGGTCAGATAATCCAGCTTCAGCGTGATGGTGAGGAAGAACAACGCATAGAACTGCCCCGTGTACCACACCACACCCTGGCCCGCGGTGGCACCGAACAAGGCGAGCAGCACATACTTGTTGTTCGGATATTTGAGAAAGCTGTCGGTCAGCGGTGCCTTGGAGCCCTTGCCCTCCGCTTTCATCTTCAGGAAAATCGGCGACTCCTGCAGCTTGAGCCGGATGTAGACCGAGAACGCCAACAGGATTGCCGACACCAGGAACGGAATACGCCAGCCCCACTCGGCAAAATCCTTGGTGTCCATCCAGACACGCGCGCCGCCGATCACCGCCAGCGCCAGGAAAAAGCCCAGTGTTGCGGTGGTCTGTATCCAGCTGGTGTCATAGCCGCGCCGATTATTTGGCGCATGTTCGGCCACATAGGTCGCTGCGCCGCCGTACTCGCCACCGAGCGCCAGGCCCTGCAGCAGGCGCAGGCTTACCAGCAGGATAGGCGCCCACCAGCCAATGGTCTCGTAGGTGGGCAGCAAGCCGACCGCGAAAGTTGCGCTACCCATCACTACGATCGTTACCAGGAAGGTGTATTTGCGACCAACCAGATCGCCAATGCGGCCGAACAGCAACGCCCCGAATGGGCGCACCAGGAACCCTGCCGCATAAGTGGCAAAGGCTGATAGCAGCGCCGCGGTTTCATTGCCCTTCGGAAAAAACAGCGCCGCAAAGAATGGCGCCAGCGTCGCGTATAGATAGAAGTCGTACCATTCGAATGTTGTTCCCAGGGAAGACGCGAAAATGACTTTCTTTTCTTCAGGCTTGAAATCGGGCGCTGCACCTTGCCTTATAGCGGTTTGTGCCGACATATTAATTCCTCCTTATAATTAATTACTAGAAATGCAACTTCTGCTCCGATGGTGAACTGTACTAATTCCCTCAGGGGAATCGAATTAAATTGCGGAAGGGTTGAGGAAAGTATGGGGATAGCGCAACTATAATAATCGCCAAGCTCCACGGGAATACTGTTTTCTTGCGATGCAGGGCTTTATACTTGAAGGTGGCATCGATTACCGCCCAATTGATATTCGGATTCGACATGCTCGCTCCTTCAGAATAATCAATTAAGATAATCAACAAGTCAGGGTAAGCATCCCGACAGACTCGTGCTACCGAACATGATGCTACGTCAGAAAGCTTACAGTCAGCTTACGCCGCCCACCCAGCGCTGCGCTTTTCCAGATCGCGCAGCCCGGCAATATTGGCTACATTCTGCTCTCCATGCACCATGCCCTGCTTGATGACCAAAAACCGATCCACCGCACCTTGTTCCGGCGAAACGATCACTTCGCCTTGGGCGTAATAACCAAGCTTTATGCGCTCCAGCATTCGCAACAGGTGTGCCGGTTCCATCCGGTCGAACGGTGCGTGTGCAGCAAAAAAGCCACCTGGGAAGAATGAATGGCACTCATGGTAGATACGGTGGCAGGCGTGTAATAGTTTATTATGACCACACCTTCATCTAAGCCGATGCCATGCCACACAGCAACCCCAGCCCTGAAGAAATTTGCTGGATCCTGCGCGAGGTAAACACCATCGCGGTAGTGGGGCTGTCTCCGAACGAAGCGCGCCCCAGCTATAGGGTTGCGCGTGGTCTGCAAAGTTTCGGTTATCGCATCATTCCAGTGCGCCCACTGGTTGACGAGGTGCTGGGCGAGAAGGCTTTTCCGAACCTGGAAAGCCTGCCCGAATTGCCGGATATCGTGGATGTGTTTCGCCCTTCCGAACATGTTCCCGCCATCGTGGAGAGCTGCATCAGGCTAGGCATCAGGAATCTTTGGCTCCAGGAGGGTGTCATTAACGAAGAGGCCGCGCAACGCGCCCGTGAAGCAGGTATCACAGTGGTGATGGATCGCTGCATGTGGCGCGACTATATGCAGTTCTGCGAGCATAAGCCATGAGTCCGGCAACCAACAGCCAAGCGGTCAAAAACAAGCGGCGCTGCGCCTGGCCGGGCGACAACCCCTTGTATTGCGCTTACCACGACGAAGAATGGGGTGTGCCGCTGCACGATGACCGGCGCCTGTTCGAATTCCTTATTCTGGAAGGCGCGCAGGCCGGATTGAGCTGGATCACCATT
>Ga0326726_10006373_pt1 | contig 10638 bp, 10 predicted proteins | sample MHFenrmetagenome_2_FD_207603 | JGI IMG/M metagenome (GOLD analysis project Ga0326726, IMG submission 207603) | Lab enriched peat soil microbial communities from Michigan Hollow, Ithaca, NY, United States - MHF15MN | ecosystem: Environmental > Terrestrial > Soil > Wetlands > Peat | place: USA... | reverse complement strand
ACCCGGAGGGCGTGCTGATCCAAGTTCAAGATTCTGGAAAAGGACTGGATCCCGAACATATCGACCGTATCTTCGAACCATTCTTTACCACTAAGCCCCAGGGGATTGGAATGGGACTGTCCATCAGTCGTTCGATTATTGAAGCTCATGGCGGCCGCTTGTGGGCTACGCCCGGGTCTTCGCACGGGGCAATCTTTCAATTCACCTGGCCAAGAGCCGATAGTCCATATGAGCGAGCCGCCTAGCATCGTATTCGTGATCGATGACGACGCCTCCGTCCGGGATGCGCTCAACAGCCTGATCCGATCGGTAGGTTTACAGGTCCAGCTCTTCGGCTCGGTTCAGGAATTTCTGCAAACGACGCGCCCCGATATGCCGAGCTGCCTGGTGCTCGATATCCGGTTACCGGGAACCAGTGGGCTGGACTTCCAGCGCCAGTTGGCCGACGCCCACCTTCACATTCCGATTATCTTTATCACCGGGCACGGCGATATTCCCATGTCGGTCCGGGCGATGAAGGCGGGAGCGATTGAGTTCCTGACCAAGCCCTTCCGCGATCAGGATCTGCTGGATGCGATCCAACTCGCGCTGCAGCGCGACCGCATCCGGCGCCAACAGGAGGCCGAAATCGCCACGCTGCGGGAGCGCTTGGCATCGCTCACCCCTCGTGAACGAGAGGTGCTGCCCTGGGTGGTCTCCGGTCTGCTCAATAAGCAAGTAGCCGCCGAAATTGGAACCAGTGAAGCCACGGTTAAGGTCCATCGCGGTCAACTCATGCGCAAGATGGGTGCGGAATCCTTGGCTGACCTGGTGAGGATGGCCGAGAGAATAGGCATCCCCACCAAGAAGTCCTAAACCTTCGTTAAGTCCATCCTTACCTAGGTAAAACCCATCCTTACCAACGCAGCATAGATTCGCCATCAGGCTCGGCGTAGTTTCGACGGAAACGTCGAGGGCAGGTTGCTAGAGATTCTTATCTCGGTGGTAGAGGATGATGCTTCGGTCCGCCAGGCACTGGGAAGACTGGTCCGATCACTCGGCTTTACGGTCGTGGGCTTCGCCTCTGCAGAAGAGTTCTTGCGCTTCGGTAGTCTGTGCGATACGTCGTGTCTAATCCTCGACGTGCACCTGCCCGAGATGAGTGGACTTCAGCTGCAGGGTCATTTGGCGGCCGCAGGTTATCACATTCCGATCATCTTCATCACCGCTTACCCAGATGAGCGGGCCCGAGCACGGGCGCTCGAGGCAGGAGCAGTGGACTTCCTGCCCAAGCCATTCGGTGACGAAGCGTTACTCAGTGGAATTCGCTCAGCCCTGAACTTTGGCGACGTGGATGGAACGCCGGGTGACTACCGTGTGGCGTAACCCGAATGCGCACTCTATGGCTGAACCCGGCTAGCATGCAGGACAACGTCTTCCTCCCCCAGGATCCCGACTTTTTGAAACCAGGCGCAAAGCAAGTAGCCATAGCTGTGGACCAGTGTCCGCGTTTGTGGCGAGACGGCTGACTTGAAGACAAACTCGAGGAGGAGAGCTCTACGTGGAGGAAGTCCAGTCCGAATTCAACTTCGAAGACATCGTGGGTGAGAGCCTGGTGCTGAAGCGGGTGCTGGCCCAGGCCAGGATGGTGGCTTCCAGCGGCTCTACGGTGCTGATCCTGGGCGAAACGGGCACGGGCAAGGAATTGATTGCCCGCGCCATCCACCGCATGAGCCCCCGAAAGGACAACAGCTTCATCAAGGTCAACTGTGCCGCCATTCCCACGGGCTTGCTGGAAAGCGAGCTGTTCGGATACGAGAAAGGGGCGTTTACCGGCGCCATCAGCCGGAAAATCGGCCGGCTTGAGCTGGCAGACAAGGGCACGCTTCTCCTGGATGAGATCGGGGACATCTCGCTGGAGCTGCAGCCCAAGCTGCTGCGGGTGTTACAGGATCAGGAATTCGAACGTCTGGGCAGCACCCGCACCATCACCGTTGACGTGCGGGTCATAGCCGCCACCAACCGCAATCTGACCCAGGGCGTGGCGGATCGCGAATTTCGCAGCGACTTGTTCTACCGGCTCAACGTATTTCCCATACGCATCCCACCCTTGCGGGAACGGCGCAAGGACATTCCGCAACTGGTGCGCTATTTCGTACAGAAGTTTGCCCAGCGCATGGACCGCAAGATCGAGACCATCCCGACTGAAACCATGAATGCGCTGGTGAGCTGGGAGTGGCCGGGGAATGTCCGGGAACTGGAGAACTTCATCGAGCGCTCGGTGATTCTCTCGGAGGGACCCGCGCTGCGCGCGCCGCTGGCGGAATTAAGCCCTGCGCAGGGGCCTGGTTCCACGGTGGAGGCCACCTTGGAGAAAGTGGAGCGGGAGCACATCATGCGCATATTGCGTGAAGCCAGCGGGGTGGTGGCCGGCCCGCGTGGGGCCGCCGCACGCTTGGGGATGAAGCGCACCACGCTCCAGTCAAGAATGCAAAGACTGGGAATCACTCGCAAGGACTACTCAGCGTGATACGCTCAGCGAGCTCTTGGGAGAGGTCGAGCACAACACTCTTCGCGACGGCTCCATTGCAGTCCCGTGCTTCTTCTACTACTTCCATCGTCCCTAGGCCGCAACTGGAGGCTGGCCCACGCTTATCTGACTTCTTGTCCAAGCTCTGCTTGGGCGGGGGTTTTGCTCCGCTGGCTACGCGCTCGTGGGTGGAATGAGACTGCGTCCTTCTCCGGGTTCAGCGGTATCGGCTGTGGTCACGGAACAGCCGAGCCACCTCTTCGAGGAAGGTTTCATCGGAGGGCCGTTGCGGGGCGGGCACGCTCAAGCGGGTGGCAATGCGCTCGCTGATTTCTTTGGCGGCTTGCTGACGACGTTCCGGGGGAAGGTCAAGGCGGCGGTTCAGAAAGGTTTCAATGAGCTGAAACTCCGCCATGGTTAGCGTGATCACCGCTTGACCCCACGCGGGTGCATCGGCACGCTCACCCGAATACCAATACTGTTCCGACTGCCGCTCCACTTCGTGGACTACCACGGTTCCGGCCACCATGTCGCCCAGCCTGCGATTGCGTTTGTCAATCACGATGGCCATGCAGCCGATCAGATAGGCCCCTAAGGAATCCACTACGCGAAGCAAATTCCTGGCGATGGCCTCGAACACGGTGATGGGACGGCCACTGTCGCTGATGACGCGGATCTTGGCGTGCCGCTTGCCGGGTGTCTGCCCATTCCAGAAGGCCTCGAAGAGTGTGAAATAGCCCCAGTACAAGCAGAAACCGCCAAATACCTCGAGCGCGATCACCCAATTGCTGGCCGTGATCCAGTGCGCGGAAAGATCAGGTTCAATGAAGGCCACGGCGAGGAAGATCAGCAAACTAGCGACCAGTTGGATCAGGGTGTCAAACAGCAGGGCCAGGGCGCGGCTTCCCAGTCCCGCGAGCGGGAACTCCAGGGCAATCTGCTCGGGGGTTTCGATGGTAAGCTTCTCAATCGGGTCCAACGATGCTCTCCGTTTCCTGGCTCAAAACCCGGCAAGTGTACTGGTCACGGCTGGAGGCACTGCTAGGTCAAATACAGCGCGACGGCCTCCGCGCTCTGAATCGCAGCGAGTTACGCGAACTCGGTCTGCTCTACCGGCAGGTGGCCACGGACTTATCCAGCGTCCGCGGCGACCCTGGCAGTCTCCAACAAGCGCGCTACCTCAACCAGTTGCTGGGGCATGCCCACCATGCAATTTACCGGGGCCGGCGCAAGAGTCTAAGCGGAATTTTGCATTTCTATGCACGCGAGTACCCACGGATATTTCGCAGCCTGCTGCCCTACACCGCGGCCGCGACCGCCTTGTTTGCCGCCGGGGCATTGCTGGGAATGCTCATTACCTTCTCCCACCCTGAGTTCATGCGCTCCTTCCTCGGCCCGCACATGGTGGCAACCATCGAGCGCCATGAGATGTGGACTCACTCCATCCTGTCGGTGAAACCGCAGGCCTCCAGCACCATTATGACCAATAACATGTCAGTTGCGTTCATTACCTTTGCTCTCGGCATCAGCGCCGGCATCGGCACGATTTACATGCTGTTTTTTAATGGCATCATGCTGGGCGTGATTGGGGCGGCCTGCTGGTTCTCCGATATGAGCGTCCCCCTTTGGAGCTTTGTGGCGCCGCATGGCGTGCTCGAATTGCCCGCCATCTTCATTGCCGGAGGCGCGGGCCTGCGGTTGGCGCAGGCCTTGCTCTTCCCGGGCGTGCGCTCCCGGCGCGACTCCCTCGCCCTGGGAGGAAGCGAGGCCGTGAAGCTGCTGGTGGGAGTGATCCCCATGCTGATCGTCGCCGGCATTCTCGAGGCGTTCTTTTCGCCTTCCGGCGCGCCGGTGTTCCTGAAGTTCACGGCCGCCGCGGTGTTGTTCACTTTGTTTTTGGCTTATGCGTTCTTGGGCGCGATGGCTAGACCAGGTTCCGTTCCTTGATGGAGAGATATTGATTCAGGATTGCCGCGGAGAGCTGTGCCGGCGCAACTTCCAGGCAAAGCGCTCCACGTTCGCGCAGCCGCCCCAGCAGGAGCTCTCTCCGGTAAACCACCTCCTGCGCGGCCACCACCTCGTACATGTCCTCCGCAGAGGCGGGAAAATCGGTCGCCCGCTGCTTGATTTCGGCATGCTCCATGGTCATGAACAGCAGCAAGTGCCGTGACAACAAGTGTCCTGCAGCCTGGATGACCTCCGGGGTCATGGCACTTTCCGCGAGGTCGGTGATCCAGATCACCAGTCCCCGCCGCTTCTGCAGCGACATCAGAGTGGCGGCTGCCCGAGTGTGGTCCGCTTCCGGCACCTCCTCGTGAACGACCGCAAGCTGTTCGACCAGGTGCCGCAGTTGGGTCGCCCCCCGCCCGGGCATGACCCGCTGATTGATACTGCGCCCGTAGCTGAGCAGGGCGACGCGATCCCCGGAATAGAGCGCGAGCTGGATCAAACAGAGTGCCGCATCCACCGCGCGATCCAGCTTGCTGTAGCCTTGGGTGCGGGCCCTCATCAGGCGGCCGCAGTCGAGCACCAGCCAAACTGCCTGGCTGCGCTCGACGCGGTAGGTTTTGGTGACCAGCTTTCCCCGCCGGGCAGAGGCCGTCCAGCATACGTTCCGCAGCTCGTCACCCTCGAGGTAATCCCGCAGGCTCTCGAAATTGGACCCGATGCCGCGCATGCGCAGCATGCGCATCTGCATTTCAATCTGGCGGCTGCGCGCCAGGTATACGGCGTGCTTTTTTGCGTGTTCAAAATTGGGATAGACTCGGACCGTCTGACGCAGATCGGCCCTGGCCCACTTCTCGGCCATATCAAAGGCACTGCGATAGCGCAGGTAAACCTGGCCTACGGCAAGATCTCCTCTTTGGCTCGGGATGTATTGGCAGGACCCGCCGGCGCTCTGTCCAGCCGGGACCAGTAACGCCAGCAGCTTGGGTGTGTGCCATCGCGACACCGGCAGGGCATCGGTGGCGCTGATGCGCAGGTCCACAGCCGAGCCATTCTCGACCAGCAGCGATAGCTGGCAGGGAACTCCGATGGAGAGTGGGGTTTGCCACTCCCGGCGAACCCGAAGCTGTCGAGGACGCGGCAGCCGCAGCCAGTCGATGGCATACGCCACAGCAAGAACCGCATCCCAGACCAGCAATCCGTAGAGGAAGGTGGCATTCCACAACCCCGGAATGACCCAGGCCAGCCCGGCGAGGGCAAGCAGGAAGAGCCTGCGGCCCGCGCCTCCCCCCAAGCGCTTATGCCTGACCGCAGCTGCCTCGGCCGCCGGCGCGGCGAGTGGTTGCGGGATGCTCACTTGGGTACCTCGACCGCGGCCAGAACTTCGGTGAGGACACGATCTGTATCCAGACCCTCCAATTCGGCCTCGGGACGAAGCACGATGCGGTGGCGCAGCGCAGGCAGGGTGGCGGCCTTCACATCATCGGGTAGGACATAATCCCGTCCGCTGGTCGCCGCCAAGGCTTTGGAGACCAGCATGAGGCTGACGGCAGCGCGTGGACTCGCCCCCAGGGAAACCGCCGGCCAGGTGCGAGTGCGGCGGGCGATTTCGGTGATGTAGCGCAGAAGAGATGGCTCTACTCGCAGGCCGCGCAGCTCCTGCCGGGCCTGGCGCACAATCTCGCGGTCGATTGCCTGCAAGGCAAGGTGGTTGAGGTCCACCGCCTCCGTGCTGCCTTCGTGCATCTCGACGATTCGAATCTCTTCCTCCATGCTGGGGTAGCCGACTTTCAGCTTGAGCAGAAAACGGTCGAGTTGTGCCTCCGGCAGGGGGTAGGTGCCCTCGAACTCAATCGGGTTTTGGGTCGCCAACACAGTGAAGAAGTCCGAGAGCGGATGCCGGGTTCCGTCAATCGTGATCTGGCGCTCCTCCATCGACTCCAGCAGCGAAGCCTGGGTGCGGGGAGGCATGCGGTTGATCTCATCCACCAGCAGAAGGTCGGTGAACAACGGGCCGCGATGCAGGGAAAACGTTCCCGTTGAGAGGTTCAGGACATTGGTGCCGAGTAAATCCGCGGGCATCAGGTCCGAGGTGCATTGCACGCGCTGGAACTCGATGCTCAAAATACGCGCCAGGACTTTCACGCTGAGCGTCTTGGCCAACCCGGGGACGCCCTCAATGAGCGCGTGTCCGCCGCAAAGCAGCGCGACCATGACCCCGTCCACCAGTTCGGTTTGGCCGACGATGACCTTGGCCAGTTCATTGCGGCCGTGGCTTAGAAGGCGTGTAATGGCCTGCATCCGATCCTTTTTCCTTTCCCCTGCCGGCGCCCGGTCCGACTAGCGCAGACGCCTGGTTCAGGCGGCGGACGTAATCGATCGCGGTCTTTTCCGACAAATCCAGATTGGAGCCTGCGTCTTCGCTCGACAGGATCGCTCTCTCGATTTCCGCGGTGATTTCCAACCCGTGCTGACGCATGGCCCGCACGATATCCGGCCCGTCGGCATGTCCCCGAAGGCCGAGCCTGCGGGCGGCAATCTGGCGAAATCTGCCGTGCGCGATCTCCACCGCGACCTGCCGGCCCTGCGCGCGATGAAACACGTTCCCCAAGGTTTCGACGAACTCAAACGGCGACAGCCGCGCATCGTGTACCAAGGGCACGATGGGACCGTTGCGCCGGGAGAAAGTGAGCAGCAGCACGATGCCCACGATTCCCAGCTGCAGACCGCCCCACTTCAGCGCGGCCATCGATCCCTGCAATACCTCGGTAGTGCGATGGCCATGATAATACTCGTCCCAAAGCACGTGGCGGCGCTCGCCGATGGAATTGAGCAGCAGATCCAGATTTCCCTTGTCCCGGATTCCGGAATTGATCAAGGGCACCGCGCTGGCCCACCAGATCACGTTGCCTTGGCCCAGGCGATAGGAGACGACCACCGGATTTCCATCCGCATCGGCGTAGTGCACGACCTGCGACTCGTCGGCGTAATCCCAGCCCAGGGTGCCATCCTGCGAAATCGCTCCGCCGCGCGTTAGGTGGGTAGGAGCGACCGGTTTGCATTCCGCATACCCGACTCGGGTCACGACCTGGGTGGCGGACGAACGCGGCACGAACCAATGGGGCTGCACGCCCACCAGAAGCAGCCCTCCACCGCTCAGTACGAAGCGTCCGATTGCACTTTGCTCCTCGGAAGTCGGGAAGGACTCGGGTCCGGCGATGATCAGAACAGTGTCGTTCGCTTTCTGAGGCAATTTTTGCGGGGAATCTTCCCATCGCGCCACCGGGTAGCCGGTCTGCGCCAGCAACTGGAAAGCCGCTTTGCCGCCCCGCCGCAGAGTGGAATAGCTCGACGGACTCCCGTCTCCTTCTTCGTTCTTCGAACTGAGCACCGCCATCAGAACGATGACGAAGAGCACGCCGGTTGCAGCCACGATCAGGCCTCGATTTTGTCGGAGATTTACCGGCATCCAAGTTTCTCCAACTCGGTCACCAGCTGAGCGAACTCAACCTCGGAACTGGGGCGGTTCCCGTACCAAGTGGCTTCGAATTTTCCTGTCAGGGCGGTGAAAGGAGTCCGCGCCTGATTTGCCGCGGGTATGGCCTTCAAATACTCGCGGGGCGTGCGCGCGCGGTCGGGACGCCAGAGTCCTTCCGCCTCTAAGCGCGAAACTGCGGCCCAAAACGCCGCGTGAATGGCTTCCCGCCACTCTCCCCCGGCGGCTTTCTCGTGCGCCTCGGCCAGCCAAACCCGCCAGCTTTTGTCCGAAGGTGCGAACCGGATGATTTCCCGCGGTCTCTGGGCCAGCCGCTGCCGCGAGATTCGGAAGAGCCAGACGCCCAGCACCGAGGAGGCCGCGGCGATCAGAATCCAAACCGTGATCTGGCCGACATCGGAGAATGCCGGAACATGGGGGCTCATCTTCTTAAACTGGCGGTCGAGCCAGGCATAGAACCGGTCTCGAAGAATCTCCCAGGCGGCCGGGCCACGGACCGCGCCGTATTCGCGCGCCGAGAGAATCTGGTCAAGCTTGGCGCGCAGGTTGTCATCGGCCCGGCTGGGCTGCTCGAAGGCCTGGGCTTCTTCGCACATCGAGTCGAGCCGCTGGCCCAGCGCCGCAACGACTCGCGGCTTGACCTTGGGAGCCGCTTTCTGAAAACGGATGATACCGTCACGCAGAAAGGCGGTGGGAACGGATACTTCGCCGTGCGCGCCGCGCACCACCAGCACTTCAGGGATGGTCTTGTACAGGTCCGACGCGTGATGTGGAGCGGTTGCGAGGTCCTGGACGCCGGCTCGGTAGGCGCGCAGCTGCTCGATGTACTGGGCAATGGTCAGCGGAGAGGAATCCCATGCATGCGCCCAGCTGGCAAGAGTCAGCAGTGCCGGCAAAGCGGTAAAGCGCAGCGCGAGGGACGCCATGGGCTTACTGTAGTCCCGCACTGGCCGCGGCTGGCGCAGGAGCATCCAGGCCTGCCATCATTAATTGAAGATCAAAGGCTTCCTTGCGGACGCGCTCGTCGTAGTAGACCAGCGACATGCCAATGGTCGCCAGCGGACCGGTCAGGACGCCGCCGATAAAGCTGGCAAAGTAGGTCACGATGAGTGCCCAAATCCCCGGCCCCGTAATCGTCGCGAACACACTGGCGAGCATCACCAGGCCGACGCCAACGATTGAGCTAAGTATGGCGAAGACGGTGTATACCGTCAGAATGCGGCTACGGCTCCCTTTGCTGAGAAACGCGCTGCGCCTGAGGGAGGGCCGGATTTTCAGATCCTCGACGACACAAGCCTGCACGGCCAGCGAGTAGCGCACAAAGACAGTGATCGCCCCGAGAGCCGCCGCAACCATCACTACCAGCCCCAGGACTCCTCCGACAATGCCAAAACCGGTGCCCGCTCGCAAGCCTCCCCCGATGGCCACCACCGCAATCACCGAGGCCAGGGCTATCAACACCACCGCACCGCCGAATATCAGCAGGGCGACCGCAAGGAAAATCCCGAGGATCCGGAGTATTCGCCCCGTGAGCGAGCGGTAGGCCCCAGCGATCGTGGTGTCACGCCCAAGGTGTACGGCCGCAACTGCTTTGACGGTAGCTGCCTGCGAGAGAGCCATCCCCGCCAACATCACTATCATCCCCAAAGCGAAACCGATGCCGACCGAGGCTCCCGCCAATGCGGTTCTGGTAGCGGTGCGGCCGGCCGGCATTCCGGCCGCACCCACCAGCAACAGTTGAAACAACAGGTACGCGGCAGGACCGACACTGGCGATGCCGGCGAACAACCGGAAGTTCCTTCGGTAGAGGGTGAACGTGCGGTCCAACAGTTCGCTGGTGGACATCGGGCGCAGGGCCTCGGCCATGACGCACCTCCGCGGTCAAGGGGGAAGCGTGCCAAATATAGCACGAAGAGCGGCATGCTACGGTTTTGGGCCGCGCCCAGAGTGTGTCGAATCCATGTGGCCGGCTCCGTTATTCTGCCGGTAAATGGAGCCGATAGGACGATTTGGAGCAGGTTCGGCGGTAGGTGGGCGCGTGCCCCGCCTCAAGGCGCCGAACCTGGACCTCGACCTGAGATGAAGACAAACGTCCACCGCCTGCCACGAAAACAGGCCGCTTCTGCTGCAGACAGGTGGACGAAAGGAGAACTGCGTGGTGATTTACAGACTGGGAAGGATACTACCTATGCGGTGAGAGGAAGGGGAGGAACCGACGACAGGGGTTCAGGAGATGGGACTTGAAGTGGAGGCAGAGCGGACTCTGGCGACCCGCTCACTTTCTGTGGTGGGCTCCTGGTAACCGGTTTGCTTTGCCGGCTTCACGCCCCAAGGGACGCCCCGACCGATGCCGAGAACATCGCCGCGGCGGACCGTGGGATACTTCCGGACCAGGTCTCGCTGAGTGCCCTGGTGAATGAAACCCATGCTTAGCGCTGCCAGATTCCGGTAAACTTCTTCCGCGTCTCCCTGCCATGCCGATATTTCGAGAGCACGGAGCCGGTGCGCGAATTCCTCGACATCAAAAGGCTCCGCCGTGATGGTCTGGATTTTGTGCAAGCATGTCGGCCGAAGTCTCTCGCGAGTGTCGTCCACGAGAACCTCGGAGAGTTTTTCTCCCGACTTCATTCCGGTAATTTCGATTCGTACGTCGCGGGACGGCGAAAGACCTGACAGCTCAATCAGA
>Ga0326726_10006372_pt1 | contig 10640 bp, 9 predicted proteins | sample MHFenrmetagenome_2_FD_207603 | JGI IMG/M metagenome (GOLD analysis project Ga0326726, IMG submission 207603) | Lab enriched peat soil microbial communities from Michigan Hollow, Ithaca, NY, United States - MHF15MN | ecosystem: Environmental > Terrestrial > Soil > Wetlands > Peat | place: USA... | reverse complement strand
CTCGCGTGGACATGGCAGCTCGAGCTGCCGAAGTCCGGAGCGGATCCGCGCCAGGTCGACGAGCTATGGCAGGACGAGCTCGCGGTCGTCACCACCGACGCCCGACGCGCGGTCGCGTTGCTCGACCATGCGTACCTCGTGTGGGCTCTGGCGAGATCCGAGCGCCGCCCCGCCGCATGGGATCGAGCCGCCGCGGCGTTGCAGGCCGCGTACGACGCCGATCACGACAGCGTCGAGCTCGAGGCGATCGCCTCGGCGCGCGCGAATGCCGCCGCGCTCAGAACGTCACCCTGAACCCGGCCTGCGCCGACATCGGCGCGTAGCGCGACGACGTGTTGTGGAAGTTCGGGTTGCGACCGATCGGCTTCGCGCTCTCGGTGCCGCTCTGATCGATCTCCTTGACCCAGATCAGATCCTCGTACGTGCCACCCGAGACCGGGTTCGCGTTCTGCTGCTCGCCGGCCATCCCGGCCGACGACAGCTTGTAGTAGGGCGCGTACGTGTTGTCGACGTCGAACGTGCCCTGGTGGTTGTAGAGGTTGAAGATGTCGAAGTAGACCTCGGCCGCGGTCTTCTCCGACAGCCGGCGCTTGTACGCGACGTGGATGTCGATGCCGTGCTCGAACTCGGTGCGGCCGAGCTGACCGCGCGGCAACAGGAACGACTCGTTCGGGCCGTAGAGGTAGTGCCCGGCGAGCGCGTTCTCGGGAATGCCGGAGATCGCGCGGATGCGCGTGCCGAACGTGAGCTGATCGCGCTTCGTGAACTTGTACGAGTAGCTGGCATCGAGCTTGATCGAGTGCGGGCGATCTTGCGGCAGCTCGCCGCGGCGGTTGGCGAGCAGCTCGATCAGGTCGTACTGCGACGAGATGTTCGGATCGATCTGGCCGTTGTCGTACGACACGCTGCCGGGGTAATTGCCGTTCGCGCGCGAGTACGTGTACGAGCCCTGCATGTAGAGCCCGGGCGCGAACTTGCGCGACGCCGAGATCTCGATCGCGTCGTAGTCGCGCACCGGCCTGTCGAAGCCGCGGATGCCCTTGAACATGTCGAGCTCGCGCTGGAGCCGCGCGGCATCGACCTTGTCGGTGGTCGCGGCGATCTTCTGCTCGAGCTTCTGCTGCTCGGCGTTCGACCACTCGCCGGGATTCGCGATGATGTACGTGTTCGCGCCGTCGGTCGACACGTCCTCGATCACGCGCCCGAGCCGGCGGTGCTGGTACGTCACGCCGAGCACGATGTCGGGGATCACCGCGAGCTCGACGCCGGCCATCAACTCGTCGAGATACTCGGCCTGGATACCCGGCGCGACGAGGACCCCGCTCGAGCCGAGCAGCTGCTCGGCGTCCGGCGCCTTCTTCGTGGTGAGGCAACCGTTGGCGTCGGGACCGCCGAGCTTCGGATCGGAGGGGCCGCACGTGCCGCCCAGCGTCGCGTAGGTCCGGATGTCGCTGACCTCGCCGCCGAACGAGCGGTCGTTGATGTCCATCGGGATCGATTCGTAGAACCGGCCCCACGCGCCGTAGATCTTCGCGCGGCCCTCGCTCGTCGGGTCGTACGTGATGCCTAACCGCGGCGCGAAGTTGCCTTGCAGCTTCATCGCCGTATCGCCGACGTGCTCGCCGGTGAGTGGATCGACCGTGCCGCGGAGCTCGCTCGCGTAGCGCAGCTGCTGCTCCTCGTAGCGCACGCCGGCGTTGAGCGTCAGGTTCTTCGTCGGCTGCCACGAATCGCGCAGGTACGCGGCCCAGTTCAACGTCTGGCCACCGATCTGCGTGTGCGGCGAGCCGACGGTCCCCCCGAGGAACTGGCAGCGAAACGATTTCGTCGCGCCGCCGGCGGTGTTGCCGCCGCCGGTCGTATCGGCCGTGGTGCAGGTCTGATCGAAGCGAGGATCCGTATCGCTCGGTCCGGCGAGCTGGACCCAGCGCGTGACGCGCACCTCGCCGGCGCCGACGTCGTTGTTCAGCACGGAGCCGCCGGAGTACAGGCGCGCGATCTCCTTCGTGTCGTCCTCGAAGTCGACGCCGGCCTTGACCTCGTGCGTGCCCGCCAGCTTGCCGCGCTGGATGATCCCGAGCCGCGCCGCGCGGCGCTCCTCGCGATCGTGCTGCAACGCGCCGGGCCCTCCGATCGCGTAGCTCGACGTGATCATCGGGCAGTTCGTGATGTTGCGGTACGGGTCGTTCGCGCCACCGTCCTTGCAGCCTGCCGCCGTCGCGTCGGACTCGCCGCCGATCGCGCTCCACGTCCCGAGGCTGCCATCCTGCAGGATCTGCAACGGCGTCCCGTCGAGCGTGGGGTCGATCGAGCCGACGTCGATCGTCGAGCGATGCCACGCGAGGAGCGCCTCGATCTCGGTCTTGTTGTCGTTGAACTTGGCGGTCCAGCGCGCGGCGGTGTCGGTCGTGAGGCCCGAGGCCTTCGTGCCGGTCGTCGGCAAGCCGTACAGCCCGGGGTTCTCGCTCGACGACGGCTGCGCGATCACGCTCAGCTGCACCTGGTGCGACTCGAACGGCGCCGCGGTGATCTTGGCGAGGATCGACGTCGAGTGCGAGGTCGCGCTGCGCGTCTCGCGGTCGAGCTCGTCGGTGAGGTAGAAGCCGGTCTTCGGATCGATGTCGGGGACGCCATCGCTGTAGTCCTTCGAGCAGCCGGCCACACCTTCCTTGCGGCAATCGGTCTCGCGCTTGGTGATGCGCGTGTAGTCGGTGCGATCGAACTGCGGCGCGACGCCGATATAGAACCACGCCTTCTTCTTGATGATCGGCCCGCCCATCTCGAAGCCGACGTTCCCGGAGTACGCGCGGTTCCCGGTGATGTCGATCGACGACGCGTTGCGCGGCGCGGTCTGGACCGCGGCAGTAAGGAAGCCCGGCGTCAGCATGCCGAAGATCGATCCGCGCAGCTCGTCGGTACCGCTGCGCGTGATGATGTTGACGATGCCGCCGGTCGAGCGCCCGTACTCGGCGTTGTAGCCGCCGGTGATGACCTCGAGATCCTGGATGAACTCGTTGAGGACCGGCGTCCCGATGTTGCCGTACGTGAGGCCGGTGATATCGACGCCGTCGACGATGTAGCGGTTCTCGAGCGAGGTCGAGCCCGAGAACGCCGGGCCGACGCCATCGTTCTGCGACCCGCCGATGCCGGTGATCGCCGACTCGAACGTCGCGGTCGGGTGCGGCACGCTCTCGAGCTCGCGGCGGCCGATGTGATAGTCGTGCGCGGTCGAGGCCATGTTGATCGGCGGCGGCGTGCCCTTTACCTCGATCGCCTCGCCGATCTTCATCTTCTCGTCGAGGCGCGTGGTCGCGTTCGCGAGCACCTCGATGCCGGCGTGCGTGACCACGGTGCCCTGGTCGAGCTCGAACCGGATCGAGTACGTGCCGGGCACGAGGAGCGTGATCGCGTAGGTACCATCGAGCTCGGAGATCACGGTCTCGTCGCCGACCGTGACGCTGATGCCGGCGAGCGGGGTGTTGGTCGCCTTGTCGTAGACCGTGCCCTTGATCGCACCGGTGGTGATGCCTTGAGCGGCGGCGGGTGCGACTGCCGGGATGGTGAGCAGCGCCAGAATCGAAGCCACGACAAACGCGATACGCATCCCTCTTTCAGTAGACGACCCCACGCATGCGCGACACGGTGCGGCGATCAAGCCCTGTCACACGCTGCGTGCGACACCTTCGAAGCTGTCGCAGGTATGGTTGTCGCGGATGAGGTCCGATCGTCTCGCGCAGCTGACGTCGGACATCACCGAGTGCCGCAGGTGCGCGCGGCTCGTGCGGTGCTGCGCGAACGCGGCGAAGGCGCCGCCGAAGCGATTCGTCGACGAGGACTACTGGGCGCGGCCGGTCCCGGGCTTCGGCGATCGCGCGGCGCGGTTGCTCGTGGTCGGGCTCGCACCCGCGGCACATGGTGCGAACCGCACGGGGCGCGTGTTCACGGGCGATCGCTCGGGCGACTGGCTGTACGGCGCGCTCCACCGCGCCGGCTACGCGAGCCAGGCGGCGTCGACGAGCGTTCGCGATGGCATGCGTCTCACGGGCGCCTACGTGACGTGCATCGTGCGCTGTGCGCCGCCGGGCAACAAGCCGACGCCTCGCGAGCGCGACCGTTGCCTCGACCACTTCGTCGCCGAGCTCGCGCTCCTCGAGCACGTCACCGCGATCATCGCGCTCGGCGGGTTCGCGTGGGACGGCGTGCTGCGCGCGGCGAGCCGGATGGGTCACGCGATCCCGAAGCCACGGCCCACGTTCGGTCACGGCGCGAAGGTCACGCTCGGGCCGTACACGGTGCTCGGCTCGTATCACGTCAGCCAGCAGAACACGTTCACCGGGCGGCTGACGAAACCGATGCTCGACGCCGTGTTCGCGTCAGCGGTTCTGGCGCCGGATCACGAGGCGTAGCCCCGACCACGTATCGTCGATCGCGAGCAGGACACCGAGCACGTCGTCGAACTTGGGTGGCGCGGCCAGCAAAACGACGCGATGAGCCTCTTTGATTCCGAGCTTTTGGGCGACCATCGATCGAGGCTACCTCACGAAGATCGAACGCGTTGCTGGTGCGTTCGGTCTTGCCATGCAACGAGGGAAATTCGGCAAGCTCTTGGAGCTCCTGGTGATCGTCGGCGTCGTGCTCGGGCTGCGGGCGCTGTCCAGCGCCGACGGGCTAGGCACCGTCGAGGGCACGATCACCGCGAAGGGTGGGACCGCGATCTCGGGCGCGAGCGTGACCCTCACGGGGTGTCACACGTCGCGCACCGTCTCGACCGATGGCGCGGGTCACTTCTCGATCGCCAGCGTGCCGGCGTGCACCTACACGATCACCGCGACCGCGGCCGGGTTCATGGCCGGCGGTGGCGCGGTGAAGCTCGCCGGTGCGTCGGCGTCGGTGACGCTCGCGCTCGTGCAGGTCGGCACGCCGCACAAGGACATCCCGAAGGCGGATCCGAAGACGAAGGCCGACGAGGGCAAGAAGAACTACGATAATCCCGGCCCGCCGACCGTCGCCGCGCCGCCCGTCGCGTACGACCACGCCTCGCACCGCGCGCCGTCGGCGGGCAAGCCGATGATGGTGTCGCCGTCGCCGATGGCGCAGCAGCCGCTCGAGCAAGACCCGTCGATGAACACCGAGGGCTACTCGCGGATCGACGAGAACCCGTACTTCCAGGTCCAGGCGCACCCGCTGTCGACATTCTCGGTCGATGTCGACACCGCGTCGTACGCGAACACGCGCCGCTTCATCCACGATGGCTCGTTGCCGCCGAAGGACGCCGTTCGGCTCGAGGAGATGATCAACTACTTCCACTACGACCTGCCGGCGCCGCCGAAGGGCCAGCCGTTCTCGATCACGACCGAGGTCGGGTCGAGCCCGTGGAACGCGAAGTACCAGCTCGTGCGCATCGGCCTGCAGGCGCCGATGATCGACGACGCGAAGGTCCCGGCGCGGAACCTGACGTTCCTCATCGACGTCTCGGGCTCGATGTTCGACGCTCGCAAGCTGCCGCTCCTCAAGCGCGCGCTGATGCTGCTCGTCGAGCAGCTGCGCCCGCAGGATCACGTGGCGATGGTGGTCTACGCCGGGAACTCCGGGCTCGTGCTGCCGTCGACGTCGGGCAAGGAGAAGGCCGCGATCCGCAACGCGCTCGCCGCGCTCGAGGCCGGTGGCTCGACGAACGGTGGCGCGGGCATCCAGCTCGCCTACGAGGTCGCGCAGAAGAACTTCATCAAGGACGGCATCAACCGCGTGATCCTGTGCACCGACGGCGACTTCAACGTCGGCACCACGAGCGAGGGTGACCTGACGCGCCTCATCGAGCAGAAGCGCGAGAAGGGCGTGTTCCTCACCGTGCTCGGCTTCGGCATGGGCAACCTCAAGGACTCCACGATGGAGAAGCTCGCCGACCGCGGCAACGGCAACTACGCGTACATCGATTCGATCGAGGAGGCGCGCAAGGTGCTCGTCAAGGAGGCCGGCGCGACGCTCGTGACGGTCGCGAAGGACGTCAAGCTGCAGGTCGAGTTCAACCCGACGAAGGTCGCCGGCTATCGGCTCGTCGGCTACGAGAACCGCATGCTCGCCGACAAGGACTTCAACGACGACAAGAAGGACGCCGGCGACATCGGCGCCGGTCACTCGGTCACCGCGCTCTACGAGATCATCCCGGCCGGCGTCGACGTGCCCGGCGCGAAGGTCGACGCGCTGAAGTACCAGACGGCGCACGCGCCGACGAACGCGGCCACGACCGCCGAGCTGATGACGGTCAAGATCCGCTACAAGGAGCCGAAGGACTCGCAGTCGAAGCTGCTGTCGCAGCCCGTGAAGGCCGAGACCGTCGAGCTCGCGAAGACCTCGGTCGACTTTCGCTGGGCCGTCGCGGTCGCCGGCTTCGGCATGATGCTCCGCGAGTCCCCGAACCGCGGCAATCTGTCGTGGCAACAGGTCGCCGCGCTCGCCGAGGGCGCCGTCGGCACCGACGCCGAGGGCTACCGCAAGGAGCTCGTGAAGCTCATCGCGAGCGCGTCGAAGATGCACCGCTGAGCTAGCGCTCGATCCTCGCGCGCGGCGGCGGATGGCGCGCCCCGCGCTCCCACATCTCCAGCGGGACGAGACCATCGGACTCGTGCTGGCGAAACTGCGCGCCGCAGCCCGCGCACGTGTAGTGCGAGACGTAGCCACCATCCGATCGACCGTCGAGGTCGTCGCGGTGATTGCGCAGCACGCGCGTGCTCGCCAGCGCGCATGTGCGGCACGACGGGCAGCGTTCGCGCAGCCCCGCGACGACGGCGATCCATTCGAGCAACCGCACGCTGCAGTGTACCGAGGCACCGCCGGGCGGTGGCGAGCGCAATCGCACTAGCCACTCCGACCGGGCATAGATCGCTGATATCCAACAACGACGCATCGGCCCGCGGCTTGCTTTGGGTGGGGCATCGCTTAGGAGTCCCCCTTGAAAGTGCCGGCTGTACTCTTGTTGATCGCGCTAGGTGGTGCGTGCGTAGCGAGCGAAGACGACGACGAGCTCGTCGAGGTCCCGGTCGGCGACCAGAAAGCCGACTCGGTGTCGACGGTGACCGTGAGCTCCGGCAAGACCGTGACGGTCCAGTTCACCGCCACGGGTGATCCGCTCGACGTGTCCGTCGATTGCAGCCCACCCGCGAATCCCGACACCGTCGGCATGCAGTTCACGGTCACGAGTACGGCGCTCGACCAACCCTCGGCGAGCGCGGCGATGGCCGGCTACTGGCAATGGAGCGGCGACGTCGCGGCCGGCGCTCGGAGCATGAAGCTCAAGGGCAAGTCGGGATCGGGGACCTGCAAGGTTCGCGTGCACAAGATCTCCGGAACCTGCACCACGTCGACGAGCTTCCGCTCGCCCGCCACCGGTCACACGCACCTTCGCGTCGGCACGACGGTCTCCACCTGGGGCAGCTTCCCGGTCTCGGGCAATCACTGGGGCGCGTGGGCGAAGTGGAACACGGTCTACACCAAGCCCATCGAGCGTGGGTTCTTGCTGCACAACCTCGAACACGGCGGCATCGTGCTGTCGTACAAGTGCAGCTCGGCGACCGCCAGCTCGGCGTGTGCCGAGGCGGCGGCCGATCTCGAAGCGCTCAAGCACGCGTTCGGCGAGAGCCGGGTGATCGTGACGCCGGATCCGGCACAGCCGACGAAGTACGCCGCGCGCGCGTGGCGTACGGGATTCGCGTCGTCGTGCTACGACGAGAACCGCATGCTCGACTTCATGGCCGCGCATTTCCGGGACGGCCGTGAAGACGAGGACTCCGATCCACCGATCCCGTTCGATCCGACCACGCAGGACGTGCCGTGCCACGACCTGATGGCCGCGCCCGATAGCTGCAACTGAACGTCAGCGCGCGGCGAGCACGACGAGCACGACGACCGCGAGCGTCACGAGGATCGCCGGGATCGCGAGGATCGCGATGCGCTTGTTGCGGTGATGCCGTCGGATCTGCGTGGGTTCTGGCAGGAACGTCGCGCCGGGCGACGCCAACGATGGCAACGATGGCGCGGGCGCGCGCTGCGCGTTCTCGCCGATCAGCGCGACCAGCGGTGTGTTGCCGAACGAGATGAGCGGCATGGCGCCGATCTGCGTGGGGTCGGGCCCGAAATCGGCGTGGATCGGTGGCGCGGGTGGAGGTTCGGGTGCGGGAGCGATGGGCGTGATGGGGGCTGGCAACGCGACCGGTGGCGGCGCGAACCGAACCGGGACCTGGTCCGGAGCTGGTGCGGCTTCGACGAGCGCTGGATCGACCATCTTGATGCGCGTGGCGAGGTTGTCGTCGTCGTCCCACAGCGCGGGATCATTCGGGGGCACCGCGGGTGCGGGCTCGACACGCGCTGCGACCAGGCCACCCCACACATCGAGCGGCGTAGGTGCGAGGTCGACGCCGAGCCGTCGAGCGACCGCTTCGAGCGCGTCGCGCATCATCGCCGCGTGCTGCCAGCGAGCCGCCGGATCGCGCGCGAGCGCCATCAGCACGATGCTGTCGAGCTCGGGTACCACGTGCGGGTTGAAGGCCGACGGTGGCGGGATCGGGAGCGCGCGGACTCGCTCGACCGTTTCGCGGTCGTCGCGGCTCGCAAACAGTGGGCGGTTCGCCAGCATCTCGTGTGCGACGACGCCGAGCGCGAACAGATCCGCGCGCGCGTCGAGCATCCCCGTCATGAGGTATTCGGGTGCCATGTACGCGAGCGTGCTGGACGGCGCGGTGCTCGCCACCAGGCGCACGAGTCCAGCATCGGCGATGAAGATGTTCGCCGGCGTGACGTCGCGGTGAACGATCCCGAGCGGCCGCCCGGCGGGATCGCGGAAGTTGTGCGCCCAGTCGAGCATGCCGCAGACCTGGTGCAGGATCGAGAGCGCGATCGGGACCGGAATCGGCTCGCCGATGCGCGCGCGATGCTCGAGGATCTCCGCCAGGCTCTTGTCCGGATTCACGGCCACACCCCGGGGGATGATAATCGATGGGCCCGGATCCGCTTTCGCGGGACGACCCGATCTCGCTGTGATCTTCAGAGTGTGGCGGCGGCCAGGATCTTTTCCCCCACTCCCGCTACTCCCGCACTAGGATCGCGGACATAGGCACCCCGGCGTACAAGCTCCTTCCGGCGGCTTCGCGACAGCGAGGTCTGGCCGCGATCGGCCTCGAGCTCGAGACGCCGGAGGCGATCGACCTGGTGCCGGTCGAGGACGGGACCACGATCGTGCGGTGCAGCGAGCACCGCGATGGCAAGACCGTGGGCGAGCTCGAGGTCGAGGTGTTCAAGGCGGCGCTCGTGATCGATCGTGACGGCATCCTCGAGCAGAAGATCCACGACGTTATCGACGACCAACCGGGGCGCGCGTCGGTGCCGGTGCCGGTGTCGCTGCCGGGTGCGAGCGGCTTTCGCGCGGTCGTCGAGCTCGTGCGACCGATGGGCTCGCCGAAGCCCGAGCTGCCGTTTCTGTACGTGTTCGCCGTCGCGCCGAACGATCTCGGAGTCGATGGCGGCCTGCTCGTCACCGTGCGCAGCGCGCACCCGACGTGGCCCGCCGCCGATTCGATCCTGCGCACGATGAAGGTGCTCGGTCGCCGCGGCACGGCGAACGACGACGCCACGCCGCTGCAGCTGCCGGTCGTCGGCAAGGACGACTAAGCCCGCGCGAGCCACGCGCTCACGTGTGCGCGCTTCGCGAGCTCCGGCGCGAGGTGACTCGTGCGCGCGATCTCGGCGAGCTGACTCTGCACCGCGAGATCGGCGATCGTGCGGTCGTCACCGACGAGCCACGGCTTCGCGGTCAGGAGCACCTCGAGCGCATCGACGTGCGCGAGGAGCTTCACCTCGACGCGTGCCGGTTCGAGCCTGCCGAGTCCCTGCGCCGCGAGCTTCTTGCGATACATGCCCTTGACCACGCGTCCCAGGATCGCGCGCTCGTACCGGGGGCGCCCCTCCGCCAGCAGCGCGACCGATCGCGCGCGTGCATCGTCGAAGTTGAACCGGAGGTAGACCTCGAACCAGTACAACGACTCGTCGGCCCAGTCCTCCCAGAAGTGCGCCTGCGCGCGCAGCACCGGATCGCGCGGGAAGATCGGCCGCTCCGGATGCTTCGCCTCGAGGAACTCGGCGATGTCGCTCGAATCCTGAACGCGCTCGCCGTCGTAGTCGATCACCGGCAGCTTGCCCGCCGGCGTCAGCTTGGCCGCCTTTCGCCCGCGAAACCCATTGTAGTTGACCACCCGATACGCGAGCTGCTTGTGGTCGAGGATCCGGCGGACCTTGCCGCAGAACGGCGAGATCTCCCACTGGTGCAACACGATCTCGGGCATGGGTGGAGACTAAGCTTGACCGCATGCGGATGGTGAGCCTCGGGGAGCTGGACCGCAGCCAAGTCGACCACCTCGAGACCCTGACGTTCGCCGCCGCCGGCGAGCACGATCCGACGTGGCTGCCGGCGCCGAGCGATGCGCGGGAGGAGATCGCGGATGCCCTCGCACCCGCGATCGCGAGTCGCGTCCTGCTTAGCGATGACGAGCCGATCGCGTGGGTCGCGACGTCGCATCAGTGGGGCCACGTCTGGGAGCTCCATCCGCTGATCGTCGCGATCGCACACCAGCGGCGCGGTCACGGCCGTCGCC
>Ga0326726_10006371_pt1 | contig 10641 bp, 11 predicted proteins | sample MHFenrmetagenome_2_FD_207603 | JGI IMG/M metagenome (GOLD analysis project Ga0326726, IMG submission 207603) | Lab enriched peat soil microbial communities from Michigan Hollow, Ithaca, NY, United States - MHF15MN | ecosystem: Environmental > Terrestrial > Soil > Wetlands > Peat | place: USA... | reverse complement strand
GGTCCCCACCCAGGGGCTACGGTCGCACCACCCGGTAGAGCCAGGCATCACCGTGGTACTCGTTCCAGCCGAGCGTGGCCCGCTTCAGGTCGCGCGAGACACTGATATTTCCCGCGGCATGGGGAACGGTGCCGAGGTGCTCGACCTGACCCGGGCCCGGGAGCCGGAGCAGGGCGACGGTCTCCTGGCCGGTCCAGACCCGAAACAGCAGTGAGCCATCGGCGAGCCAGTCCGCACCGCCGCGCTCGGCGAATGAGGTGGTCCAGGGCGTCGCGGTTCCGCCCTCCACCGGCACGACATCGACCCGGAGCGAATCCTCGGTCGAGGTGTTCCACCCGACGTAGGCCAGCCGGCGGCCATCGGGGGAGGCGTTGACGCCGTTGAGGTTGGAAAACCATGCCGGTTTCGGAATCTCGGTCCGACGGCCATCCTGCTCCACCACGATGCGGTCCCGGCTGCTGGGAATCCAGGCCCATCCGGCAGGCAGAGGAGTGATGCCGGCGACCGCGGAGTCGGGCAGGTCCAGTGGGTTGCGCGCAGCGCCGCTTCGGGCGTCCACCAGCGCGAGGTGGAGCCCGCCAGGGGTCTGTGAGCTGATGGCCAGTGTCACCGAGTCGGCCCAGAATGTTGCAATCACCCGTCCAGCCACGGCGATCGGCGACTCCGGGCCGCCGCCGAATGGCGTCACCGAGAGCCGCGCCTCATTGACGCCGCCCGCCGCGGGCAGCGTGCGGCGGAGCAGCAGCAGCCTACCATCCGGGGAGACGTTCGCCCCGACTGGGCTCGATGCCTGCAGCAGGGGGGCGCCAGCGGGGAAGCGCCCGTGCAGCAGATCCGGAAGGGACAGGGCCCAGACGTTGTAGGCATAGCTCCCGTCATCCACCGCCATCTGGGTGCCATCGGCCGTCACCGAGACGCCGGTGAAGCTGCCGGCGTACACCGTATCCTGGCGACTCGCCAGCCGGCCGGTCGCGGGGTCGATCGCCACCCGCACCACCGCCTCGGAGACGGTCGGGCCGGCCCGCGTCATCCACAGGGCATCCTGGGAAGCGGTTCCCCCACAGGTGCAGGAGTTGACCAGCCGGTCGGTGACCTTGCCCGCCCGGTCGAGTACCTGCCAGAGGCCGTGGGAACCCTGGATCACGAGGGCGACGATCCGCGACGATCCTGGCACGACCGAAAGCCCGGCGAGACTCAGGCCGGGTCCGGGGACCAGGATGCTGTCATGAATGGCGCCGTTCAGCGCGGCCACTCGGACGGAGAAGACCGAGTCGGCGCCGGACGGCCCGATCAGCAGGGAGTCGCCCCCTGCGTAAAACGTCGCCACTCCGGCGGTGAGATATCGCGGCGGGCCTCCCAGCGCCGAGAGCAGGTAGGTGCCCCAGCGGCCGCCGATGGTCACGTAGAGGATCAGGTTGCGTCGATCCGGGCTCCACTCCAGGCCATAGGCCGCCGATGCCCCCTCGAGTACCCGCCGGGTGGTTGTGGCACCCACGTCCTGCACATCGACGGCGTAGCTGCAGCTGCCGGCGCCAGCGCAATTCTGGACGAAATAGGCCAGCTGCTTGCCGTCGGGCGAAAGCGCGGGTGCCCGCACCTGACCGGTAAAGGTCAGCTGGGTCCGGTCCCGCAGCGCGACCGGCGCCGCGGGCGTACGACCGAGGCTGCGGGTGGCCAACAGGCCGCCGAGCGCCACGACGACGGCGAGGCCGCCGATCAGCGCCGCGGCCGGAACTCGCCGCGTGGGGCCCTGGGCGGACGGCACGGAAGCTGTGGCCGCCGGCGCGCTCAGCGCCCGGGCGAAGTCGCCGGCACTGGGGAACCGATCGGCCGGCACCTTGGCCAGCGCCTTGAAGACCGCGTCATCCACCCCGTCGGAGACGGTGTTTCGCACTGTGCGGATGCGGGTCGGCATCTCGGTCAGCAGCTTGGCGATCACCGCCTGGACCGTCGGTCCGGTCATAGGCGGCTCACCGGTGAGCATCTCGTACAGCACCGCCGCCAGGCTGTAGACGTCGCTCCGGGCGTCCAGCAGCCGGTCGCCGGTAGCCTGCTCCGGACTCATATACTGCGGTGTGCCGAGCGAGAGCCCCGTTTCGGTCAGCCGGTTGCCACCCGCTTCCTTCACGGCGAGGGCGATGCCGAAGTCGGCCAGCATCGCCTCGCCTTCCTGGATCAGGATGTTCTCCGGCTTGATGTCCCGGTGCACCACGCCCTGCCGGTGGGCGTAGTCGAGGGCGCCCGCCACCTGCTTGGTAATTGTCAGCGCCTCTTCGATGCCGAGCTGCTTGTCGCGGTTGAGCAGGTCGCGCAGCGACTCACCCCGCACGAACGGCAGCACATAGTAGAGGAATCCCTCGGCGGCGCCCGAGTCGATCAGGGTCAGAATGTGCGGATGATCGAGCCGTGCCGTGATCTTGATCTCGGCCAGGAACCGCTCGGCGCCGAGCACCGCGCCCAGCTCGGGTCGGAGCACCTTGAGGGCGACCTGACGGTCGTGCTTGAGGTCGCGGGCGAGATAGACGGTCGCCATGCCGCCCTGGCCGAGCTCGCGCTCGATGAGGTAGTGGTCGGACAGGGCGGTCTTGAGTGGGGCGGGGAGAGTGCTCATGGTTTCAAAGATGGACTCCGATGGACCTGCGCGCGAGGGGGACAGCCTGCGGGGCGCGGTCCGCGCCGCGGGGAATGGGTCTCAACCTTCATGAATCCGGACCCGAGGAACAGCCAACCGGCGATGGAGAAGATGGAAGGCGCCAACACTGAGCAGTGCTGCCGCCGCTCCCACCGGGATCAGCAGCCCCAGGCGCCGCTCCACCAGTCCGGTGCCGAGCAGCACCGTCGCGAGGCCGTAGGGTAGCTCCGCCAGCCCGAGGGCCAGCAGGAAGCGGGAGAAGGGGTAGCGGACCAGGCCCAGCAGGTAGCCCGGTATCTCGGAGGGAAGGGCCAACTGGAACAGGACCACGAGCCCGAATGGCATTCGGGCCGTGATCCACTGCTCGTAGCGCTCGAGCAGCCGGGGAGAGGCGAGCCGCTCGACTACCGGCCGCCCGAGGAAGCGGCCGATGGCATAGGAGCAGGCGCCACCGAGGAGCCATCCGCTCCAGAGCAGCAGGAGGGCGACCGTGGGACCCCAGGTGTAGACGAGGAACGGTGCGATGGCAGCGGTGGAGACAAAGACGAGCATCGCTGAGGCCGCGGCGAAGAGGAGAGCCAGCACGGCGGCGGCGATCGGGTGATCAACGGCGAGCGACTGGGCTGAGCTGAGCAGGCCGAGCAGGGCGGCGTGGGCGCCCCGGCTGAACATCGCTATCACAACCAGGAGGGCTACCAGCCCCAACAGCAGGAGGCGACGCCAGGCCAGTCCAGGGTTGCCGACGCTCGATTCAGGCATTCGAGTCAGGCAGCGTGCCGTTCACCGAGCTAACAGGCGGCGCGTGTACGGCAAGGCCCCGGGCCTGGCAGCCACCAGGCGGTACTCGCCGGGCTCGAGGTCGAGCAGCAGGGTGTCGCCCCGCCACTGACCGGCCGGGACCCGGTTGTCTCTGGGAATGACCAGGGGGAGCGACGCGGCGGCGGCGCCCGGTTCCCGGGCGCCGTCCCGGCCCAGGACCGGGGAGAGGGCTGTGACCATGACGGCGCCGGGAAGGCGCGACCCGTCGGGAATCACCCCGCGTTGCTGTCGCGCCGCGGGGCGCGGCCGGCGATCACGGTGATGTTGTCGCTGCCGCCCCGTTCAAGGGCGAGCGCCAGGATGCTTCGGCACAGCTGCTCCGAGGATTCCATGGTGCCAATCCGCTCAGCGAGCTCCGCATCGGAGACGTGCTTGATCACACCGTCACTGCACAGGAGCAGTACCGAGCTCCGCTGGCGGATGTCGAGCCGGGTGACCACCGGTGTGGCGGAATCGCTCCCGATCGCGCTGATGAGCACGTTACGGAATGGGGAGTCCGCCAGGCGCTCCGGCGGAAGCGCTCCCCGATCCACCAGGTCCTGCGCCATGGTCTGGTCCTGGGTGACCTGCCGCAGCGTGCCGTTCGCGTAGTGGTAGCAGCGGCTGTCGCCCACCTGGACTACGTAGGCCCAGGGCCAGACCGCAATGGCGACGGTCAAGGTGGTGGCCATGCGGCGGACGTCCGGACGGGCCAGCGCCTCGCTGCGAACGGCGGCGTGCGCCTCCAGCACTGCGGTGGTGAGCGCGTCGTGGAACTCGATATCCCCCGCCGATCCCGCCGTGTGATAGCAACGCAGGGTGGACGCGACGTACCGGGTGACGGTCTCAGCCGCGAGCTGGCTGGCCTCGCCCCCGGCATCCCCACCGCCCACGCCATCGGCCACCAGAAGCAGGGTGGCCAGCCGCTGACCCCTGAGCGGGAGCCGCTCCAGCGTTGGGAGGCTGGTCCCGTGGACCACCACCTGGGGATGGACGGTGCAGAGCAGGAAGTGATCCTGGTTGTCCTTCCGCACCAGGCCCGGGTGAGTCAACCCGAAGAGATCCAGCTCGTCGTCGCGGGGCTTATCCCCCGGCATGATCGGGACGCTGGTAGTGCGAAGCTCGGCGGTCGTCATTGTTCCCTCCCCGCGTTGCTGATCTCGAATGCTCCCCGCCGGAGCGGGGGACCGTCTGCGCCACCAGGATCGCTTCATGGATGCGGTGCCGTCATCTTGGTTCGACCTCTGCAACCCACCCGTCAGCCCTCCGCTCGATCAGCGTGCCGTGAACCGGTCAGCGGCATGGGCCAGATCGTAGCGATACCCCAGCCGAAGCGGGCTGCCGATCTTCGGCTGGGTGCGCCGCCGCCATGCCCCCTGTCCCAGCTCCCGCTCCGGGCAGTAGCGATCGGCCAGGGCGGCGGCGACGGATTCGGGCGGGGCCGAACACGACGCCTCAAGATGCGTTGCGCGCGGCCCCGGGGCCAGCAGGCCCGTCGCAGCAGCCGGTCAGCCCCAGGGTGCCATCAGCCGCTTGCGTGGATCGATGCGGGAGAACAGGATGCCGCTCAGGGCGAGCACTCCCGCGATCACCAGGAGCGGCAGATCGTAGCTGCCGGTGGCCTGCACGATGTAGCCGAATACCACCGCGCAGAGTGCGCCGCCCAGCGCGCCGGCGCTGTTCATTGCGCCCGTCACCACCCCGGCGCGCTCCGCCCCCACGTCCAGACAGACGGCCCACGCCGACGGAAGCATCAGGTCCATCACCCCGAAGCCGAGCGTGGCAAAGGCGATGGCGGCGACCTTTCCGGGCAGGAGTGCCGCCGCGGCCAGGCAGGCACCCGCAAGCGTGCCGCACGCGAGTCCGATGAGCGCGCGCCCTCGCGGATGCCGGCGGGCCATGCGGTCGCTGAGGACACCGCCGGCAAGGTTGGCCGCGGTGCCGATAAGGAACGGCAGGGTAGAGAGCGTCCCCATCTCCACCTCGCTGAAGCCCCTGCCTTTCACCAGCCAGGTCTGCAGCCAGGAGAAGTAGAACCACGGGCCCCAGGCATAACAGCCGTACATCGTCACGATGAGCCAGAAGGTCCGGCTCTCGAGCAGCACCCGCCAGGGGATCGCCCCCCGGCGCGGGAGCTGCGCGCCATCCCCAATCTCGGCCAGCTCCCTCTCAGTGATGCGCGGCTGCTCGCTCGGGCGGTCGCGGTAGAACCGCTGCCAGAGCAGCGCCCACACGATTCCCAGGGCCCCGAAGATCCAGAAGCTCGCCCGCCAGCCGAACCGGGCCTGGATCGGCACCACCAGGAGTGGCGTGAGCGCCCCGCCGAAGCGGCCCGCGCCGAGCACCCACCCCTGGGCCCGGGCCCGCTCGCCGGCCGGGAACCACTGGGCGATGCTGCCGGAGGCGTTGGGATAGGCACCGGCCTCGCCGGCACCAAAGAGGAAGCGCACCAGCACCAGCGGCACAAAGCCCGAGACCAGACCGGTGAGCGCGGTGAATCCCGACCACCAGAGCACGATCCGGGTGACGACGCTTCGCTGGCCGGTGCGGTCTCCCAGGGCGCCGGTGGGGATTTCGAAAAGGCCGTAGGCCAGCATGAACGCGCCGAGGACCCAGCCCCAGCGCTCGGGTGGAATGCCCAGCTCATCCTGCATCCGCGGGCCGGCCACCGCGATGCATATACGGTCGAGGAAGAGGATGACGGAAAGACTGGATAGCAGGGCGAGGACAAGGTGGCGCTGCTTCACGCGGGGCTCGGCGCGGGGCGCGCGGGCAGCACGGGGTCTGTGACCGTCACGAAACGGCCCGGGGCCACTAGGGCAGGCCGAAGCGCCGGCCGATCGGCTCCTGCCCGGGGAGGCTCCGGAGTCGCATCACTCGGTGCGGTAGTAGTCGGCGAGCGCAGTGGCTAAGGAGGGGTCGGATGGTCAGCTGGCGGCTTCTCCGCCGCGGCCGAATCGGGCCGCTGACCTGGCGCGTGCCTTGGCGGCCTCCACCTCGCGGTTCTTCGGCGGTGCGGTAGTCACCAGCGAATCCATCAGCCGGGCGACCGTCGCCGCGACCTCGCCCACCGCCTGGTCAAAGGCCTGCTGATTGGCGGCTGACGGCTTGACGAAACCGCTGACTTTGCGAACGAACTGCAGTGAGGCCGAATGAATCTCTTCCTTGGTAACCGGCGGCTCGAAGTGATAGAGCGTTCTGATGTTTCTGCACATGGCAAGCCTCAGAAGCGGCAGCGTCAAACCGGGGTGCCGTGGGCGCTACAGGGGCGGGCGAACTTCACCATCCAAGATGTCTGATGCCGAGTGGTTCGGCTAGCGACCCAGGTGACGCGACTCACGTCAGGAGCTGTCGGCGATTTCCCGCCGGAAGTATCTCCCTGGCGTGTGGCCGAACACCCGGCGAAACGCGGCCACAAAGGCACTGGTGCTTTCGTATCCCACCGCGATCCCCGCCCTGGTCACGCTGGAGCCGTCGGCCAGGAGCTGCAGCGCCCGCAGGAGAAGCGCGCGGCGGCGCCAGGCGCCGAAGGAGATGCCGGTTTCCCCGCGGAACAGCCGTTCGAGGGTGCGGCTGCTGGCTCCCGCCTCCCGCAAGATGGCACCTCGGGTCGGCCGGGCAGCGTGACCCTGGCGGAGGAGGACGGCTGCGCGGACGGCGCGCGGATCACGGGGCAGAGGCAGGTCGAGCGCGGCCGACTTGAGACCGCCGAGCTCATCGAGCAGGACCGTAAGCAAGTTTCGCTGTTGGGTTACCCGCCGGTCGAGCGTCTTGAGCTGGATGGTCCGGCGCCACAGTTCCCGAAGCAGTGGAGAGAGCCCTACCACCCGTGATGCGTCAGGCAGGGCTTGTGTGAGGGGTGCTTGGAGGTAGAGCGCCCACAGGACCACACGGCCGGCCATTTCGATGTTGTTCCGGACTCCGGGCGGAAGCCAGACGGCCTGCCCCGGGGGCGCCACCCACCACCCGGCATCGGTCTGCACGGTTAGCATGCCGCGCGTGGCAGTGATCAGCTGAGCCCAGTCGCTGCCCCGGCCGCGCCAGGTGTAGTCATCGGTGCAGACGATCGAGAAGCTCCGGACCTGGGGATACCGGTGCCTTGGCGTGATTTCGACATATCGTGGCAAAATAGCGATAGCACTCCCGACCGCCATCTCCTAGTTTGCAGCGAACCCACTCCTCGAGGAGGCCGGTCCATGCCGTCCAGGGAGCGTCCCGCGGCTACCGTCGCCCACTTCGCCATCAACGCTGACAACCTCGACCGGGCCCGACGGTTCTACGAGAATGCTTTTGGCTGGCAGTTCGAGGCCTGGGGACCGCCGGGCTTTTTCATGATCCATACCGGCGGGGGGAAGGAGCCGGGGATCAGGGGCTCCCTGCAGCAGCGCCGCGAGCTCATCCCCGGACAGCGGATGACCGGCTTTGAGTGCACTATCTCCGTGCCTGACGTGGACGCGGCCCAGGCCCTGGTCACCGCCAACGGCGGGACCATCATCCTGCCCAAGACCATCATCCCCACTGTGGGGCAGCTGTTCTTCTTCCGCGACCCCGAAGGCAACGTGGCCGGCGCGATGCAATACGATCCCACGATCTCCGCAGACGAAGGGTGACCCCGATTCAAGGGATGGTTCCGATGACTTTTCGCTCTGCCATGGCCGCCCTCGCGCTGCTATGCACGACCGGGTGCGCGGCCCGTCCCGAATCCCTCACTGCGGCGCACGCCGCCGCCATTCGCGACAGCGTCCACGTTGCCCTGGACGGCTTCCGGCGCTACTCCGCCGCCGGCCAGTGGGACTCGCTGCTGACGCTCTACGCCGAGGGTCCGGATCTCCGGTGGGTGGAAGAGGGAGAGGTCAAGGTGCGGTCGATCGATCAGATCCGGGCCTACTTCACTGGTCTGCCTCCAGGCATGAAGATCGAGACCACCTATCGGGACATTGAGATCGCCCCACTGGCCCCCGGCGCGGCGTCAGTGGTGACCGGGTTCGAGACCGGGCTGGTGGATTCTACCGGGAAGAAGTTCAGCTTCGGCGGGATGCTGACCATGGTGCTGGTGCACCGCGAAGGTCGTTGGCAAATCATCACCGGTCACAGCTCAACGCCGGGTCGACGCGGTTCTTGATCCGGGCGTTCAGGGTCGTTATCGCACCTCCCGCGGCGGAACGCTCCGACCTGCGTCAGAGTGTACCACCCAGGCACCAGATCCTGGCCGATACTCCGCGATGCGCACTTGCGCCGCTCGGCCGAGGAGGGTCAGACTATGTCCATGCCAGCGATCCGACCGGTCACGACCATCGAGGAACTCTGGGCTCTGCCGGAGGACGGCACGCGCCACGAGCTGCTGGACGGGGTGCATGTCGTGACCCCGTCTCCGGCCTATGGGCACCAGTACCTGGTCAGCCGGCTTCACGGAGCTCTGACGCGGGCGTTGGATGGCCGGCCGGATCTGGTGACACTGGCAAGCCCAGCTGACATTGTTCTCGGTCCCAGGACGCTGGTGCAGCCCGACCTCTTCGTCCTGCGGATCAATCCTGGCTCTCCCCCCAGGAGCTGGTCCGAGGCGGGAGTTCCTATGGTGGCGATCGAGGTCCTGTCGCCATCCACGGCGCCGCGAGACCGGGGCGCCAAGCGCCGGATCTATCAGCGGGCAGGGGTCGAAGAGTATTGGGTGGTGGACATGGACGCCCGTCTGATCGAGCGATGGACACCGGAGGACACGCGTCCGGAGATCATTGACGAGCGACTGGAATGGCGGGATGGAGGGACTACCCTGCTTGTCTTGACGCTGGACCAGCTGTTCGGAGCGCCAGCGCCCGGGCGCTGATGGAGCGCCGGCTGTAGCCGTTCAGGCCATCACCCGATCCGCCCGGATCCAGAGCCACAGCGCGGCACCCGCCAGTGCGAAGACCGAGGCGCTTGCCAGCGCTGCCGGCCAGCCTAGCGACTGCACCACGAGCGGCACCGCGAGCGCGCCCACCCCCCCGACCGCGTTGCCGCCGGTATTGAGGATGCCGCAGCCGGCCGAGGCGTTCCGGCCGGAGACCCCGATCGCTGCGGCCCAGAAGGCGCCTTCAGTGAGCTGCTGGCAGCCAAGACAGAGCGAGAGGAACACGACCGCGAGCCGGGGGTCCCGGGCGGTTGCCGCGGCGACGATCAGCACTGCGGCCAGGGTCAGCCCGACGATGCAGGGGATTCGGGTGCCCCTCCGCGGGCCCAAGCGGCGCCAGAGGCGGTCGCACCACCAGCCTCCGATCAGCGCTCCGACAGCGCCGACGATCCACGGCGCCGCCGAGTAGAAGCCCCCCTCCAACGCCTTGAAGCCGCGGTTCTCAACCAGGTATATGAACAGCCAGTTGAAGAAGAAGTAGAAGACGTAGTTGCTGCAGAAGTAGCTGGCGGTGAGCAGCAGGATCTCGCGGTTCTGCAGCACCTGCTTCCACGCGCCCGGCTCGGCGCCGCCGGTCGACGCGAGTGGTCGGCCGGCGTCGATGAGAGCCAGTTCGCCCTGGCTCACCCCGGGGTGGTCGGCGGGTCGGTCCCGGGCGTACCACCACCAGATTGCCGCCAGCAGGAAGGCGAGCGGGGCGGTGACCACGAACGACTGGCGCCATCCCACCGTCTCTGTCAGCCACGCGATCAGCGGCCCGGTCGCCGCCGAGCCAAGAGTGAGCCCCGCGTTGGTGAGGCCGTTGGGGAAGGCCCAGCCGGATACCGGGAACCAGAGACCGGTGGTGCCGCCGCTGGTCACGGGATACAGCGGGGCCTGCACTGCTCCCATCAGGAAGCGGAGCCCGGCAAGGCACATCAGAATGACGGCGGGGGAGGCGAGCGTAGTGCCTGGTACCATCGCGGTCATCAGGGTCAGTAGCCCCCAGAGGATGGCCATGATGGTCAGAGCTCGACGCCCGCCGATGGTGTCGCCGAACACCCCGCCCGGGAACTGGAAGATGGCGTAGCCCCAGGCGAAGGCCGCGAGCACGACGCCGAGCTGGATCTGGGAGAGTCCCAGGTCGCCCATCATCCGCTCGCCGGCCACCGACATATTGGTGCGGAGCAGGTAGGCTACGAAGCTGGCAGCGAACAGCAGCGCGAGGATGTACCAGCGCACATGGCTGGAGTCGGAGCGACGAAGCATGGCGCAAGATGGCGGGAAGGCGGGAAGGCGGGAAGGCGGGAGGGGCGAGCGGGGAGGGCGCGTGCGGCGGGAGGGC
>Ga0326726_10006370_pt1 | contig 10642 bp, 10 predicted proteins | sample MHFenrmetagenome_2_FD_207603 | JGI IMG/M metagenome (GOLD analysis project Ga0326726, IMG submission 207603) | Lab enriched peat soil microbial communities from Michigan Hollow, Ithaca, NY, United States - MHF15MN | ecosystem: Environmental > Terrestrial > Soil > Wetlands > Peat | place: USA... | reverse complement strand
GCGGCAGTCGCAGACTTTTCACCGGTCAATCCTGCACGGCACAAGATCAAGCGTGAAAAGGTGGACAAGGGGGTACTGACGCTTGCCCTGAAGCGAAACCCCGACATTCTGAGAGACCTGAGTTCTATGAGAACGCATCAGGTGTTGATCGGATTTGCGCTTGAAACGGAGGAGGGTCTGGAGAATGCGCGGCGGAAGCTTGAATCCAAGCACCTTGATATGATCGTGCTCAATAATCCGCTGGATGAAGGATCCGCCTTCGGGGGCGATACGAATGTTGTCACCCTGATCACACCGGCTGTCGAACCGGAAAAACTCCCGCGCATGACAAAAATCGAGGTTGCCCATGCTATCCTCGCCCGCGCGGCACGCATGATCTCCGACGTTCCGGTCGGGGAACGCCATTGATATGTCCAGCATACTTTCCGACATCAAACAATTCCTTAGTCAGGAACGCCAGCTTTTTGGGGATTCCATGATCGTAGAGCCTCCCCGCAACAGCGCGGCTGCCGCACCACGCCACAACCCATCGAAAACCCCCGAACCCGAGTTGTTCTCACTCCCGCCGGCCGGTCCCGGACCCCTCACGGACGAGCCGTGGGGTCAGGCAACATCCCTGGCGGACCTGGACAGCGCAATATGCACCTGTGTGAAGTGTTCCCTTGGTCACACGCGAATCAAATTCGTTTTTGGCGTCGGGAATCCGCATGCCACGCTCATGCTGGTGGGTGAAGCACCGGGGGCCGATGAAGATGCCAGGGGTGAACCGTTCGTGGGGAGAGCGGGGCAGCTTCTCAACAAAATTCTCGCGGCCATCAACTTCAGGCGGGAGGATGTGTACATCTGCAACATTCTCAAATGCCGCCCGCCCAACAACAGGCAGCCCCAGCCGGAGGAAGTGGACCTTTGTCTTCCGTACCTGAAGAAGCAGATCGATCTGGTGAAGCCGAAGCTGATCCTGTGTTTGGGTCTCACGGCGGCCCAGAACATGATGCAAACCACCGAGAGCCTCACGCGCCTGCGCGGCAGAGTGCTCTCGTACGAAAACGTACCTCTCATGGTGACGTATCACCCTGCTGCGCTTCTCCGGAATCCGAATTTCAAACAGCCGACGTGGCAGGATGTCCAGGCAGCCCGCAAACTGCATGACGAGCTTGTTGCAAAAGGTTGAGAACCCGGAATCATGGCTGACAGCATAACACGGCGCGATCGGGCGGCAGAACAGGGAGCTCAGGAAGGACGCATCCCCCCCCAGGCCGTTGACATCGAAGAACAGGTGCTCGGTGCCATGTTGCTGGAAAAGGAAGGCATTTCCAAAACAGTAGAGGTTCTCGACGAGGAAGCATTTCACGCGGATCGAAACCGCAAAATCTTTCAGGCGATCGTTGCGCTCTTTGAGCGAAGCGAACCTGCAGACGTCATCACTACGGCCGAGGAATTGCGGCGTCGCGGGCAGCTTGAAGCGGTAGGAGGAGAGCCGTACCTCGTGGAGCTGACGATGAAGGTCACGTCGTCGGCAAACATTGAGTATCACGCCCGGATTGTTCTTGAAAAATCCCTCCTGCGAAGACTTATATCGGAAACCGGAAACATTGCCGGACGGGCGTACAATCAGTCAGAGGATGCGTTCGATCTCCTGGATCAGGCCGAGCAGGCAATCTTCAAACTTTCCGAATCGAGGCTGAAGAAAAACTTCCTGTCGATGGAACGTGCCGTCCACGACACACTCGAGGTTCTGGAGAGCATCCATGGCAAACACGAGGGCGTCACCGGTGTGCCTACCGGATTTCGGGACCTGGACACGCTGACCGGAGGTTGGCAGCGTTCAGACCTCATCATCATCGCCGGTCGGCCGAGTGCGGGGAAAACAGCATTTGCGTTGTCACTTGCCTCGAACGCAGCGATGCATCGCAGCAAGCAAACGCCCGTCGGCATTTTCTCCCTGGAGATGTCGACACAGCAAATCGTCATGCGGCTGCTCTGCGCAGAGGCCCGTGTTGATGCACACGCTGTGCGCACGGGGCGTCTTCCGGAAGACGATTGGAAGCGGTTGAGTCTTGGTGCGGGGCGTCTGGCGAAGGCGAGTTTGTTCATTGACGATACGGCGGGTCTGGGCATTCTGGAACTGCGTGCCAAAGCGCGACGCCTCAAGGCCGAGCACAATGTCGGTCTCATCATCGTCGATTATCTTCAGCTGATGCAGGGACCGAAGAATGCTGAAAATCGGGAAAAAGAGATTTCCTCAATCTCGCGCTCACTCAAGGCGCTGGCGAAGGAGCTCGACATCCCCGTCATCGCACTTTCGCAGCTCAGCCGGGCGGTCGAAGGAAGAACCGATAAGCGTCCCATCCTTTCAGATCTCCGTGAGTCGGGAGCCATCGAGCAGGACGCGGATGTTGTTGCCTTTGTCCATCGCCCTGAAATGTACGCCGATCCAAATTCCGACAAAAGCGATGCAGTCCAGGGGAAGGCGGAGATCATTGTCGGCAAACAGCGGAATGGGCCGACAGATGACGTCACGCTCGCATTCGTCCGCCGGTACGCACGTTTTGAAAACCTCGCGCTCCCGAGCTACGAACAGATGCCGGTAGGTGCCGACGAACAGCCATTCTGATCACTCGATGAGATCGTCATCATGGGTTCACGCGTAACGCGCAGGAGGTTCTTCCAGGTCGCAGGAGCCGCAGCGGGTACTGTTGCCCTGGGACAAATGTTCTCCGGCCGGATGCTGGATGTGGCCCGGGCGCAGGCGCAAGTTCATTCTGATGATGCTATCCTGCGAAAAGTCATCGAGGAAATTCAGCCTGCGGCAATGCATGTGTCGATGGGAGAGATCGTTGCGCTTGTCGGCCGGCAATTCGTTGGTTCCACCTACGCAGCTCATACGCTGGAAGCTGATGGGGAGGAGCATCTCGTCGTAAATCTGAGATCATTTGATTGTGTGACGTTCATTGAATCGACTCTCGCCCTCGCACGAACACTCAGGCTCCCCGGTCCACCCGAGGAAGTCTTCAGGAGCGAACTGCAGCGGATCCGATACCGCGGAGGGACGATCAATGGATACACCAGCCGCCTTCATTACTTCAGCGACTGGCTTTCGGACAATGAAAAGAAGGGAATTGTCCGCGACATGACGCGTATGCTCGACGGGGTCCGGGACAAGCGAGGCATCCACTACATGAGCTCTCACCGGAGTTCGTACCGCCAGCTCGCGCTCGATCGGGCCGCCGAGGCCGTGGCGGCCACGGAGAAGCGTCTGAGCGTTATGCCGCGGTTTCTTGTTCCCGCGGCAAAGATCTCATCGATTGTGTCCCGCCTGGAAAACGGCGACCTGATTGGCGTGGCTACCGCCATCGATGGGCTTGATGTTTCGCACACCGGCATGGTGGTTGTTGACGGATCGGTCACGCGATTCCTGCATGCATCTGAATCAACCGGCGTGGTTGAGCTGACGCAGGGATCACTTGTGGGTTACCTCGACGAACATGCACGAGCTACGGGAATCATCGTTGCCCGTCCTCTGGAGACCGGTGTATAATCGGGTTGTCTAAAGTCCCACAGCTTATCACAACACAAACCAAGGAGTGAATATGACCACGCGTTATCCAGCCAGGCTTGCTGCCACGCTTTTCATCTTCTGTTTTGTGCCCTCGTTGTTCGCTCAGGGGCTCTATTGGGAAAGCAACACCAGCGGCGGTCCGATGGGCAACACACAACGGCTTTCCAAGCTCTATGCGATGCCGAAGATGTTCCGCCAGGAGGAAGCTTCCGGGGACGTCTTCATCGTCCGCCTAGACAAGAACGAAGTCTTCATGATCAAGCCCGCCGACAAGACGTACTCCGTGTTGACATTTGCCGAGCTTGAGGAAGGAATGAAGCAGATGGGCTCGCAGGCGAACGCAAAGATGGCAGAGCTGCGGAAGCAGATGAAAGATATGCCCGAAGAACAGCGGAAGGCGATGGAAAAGATGATGGGGAGCATGATGGGGGGAGGCCAGGGTGACGAGCCGCTCAAAGTCACCGGCCCAGGGGAGCGCAAAACCGTCAACGGCTACGGATGCTCAAAATACGTGGTCACCTCAGGTACTGATGAAATCATGACGCTCTGGCTCACCAGAGACGTGAAGGAACTGGATGCGATGAAAAAGGACTGGAAAGAGTTCTCTCAGCGCATGGCCTCATTGATACCCGGCCGGGGCAAAGCGATGGCTGAGGCGTTCAAAAAGATTGAAGGATTTCCGATGGAAACCAATATGGGCGGAATCACGACGGTCGTGACCAAACTCGAGAAGCAATCCACGCCCGTATCCGCATTTGAGGTTCCGTCGGGATACACGAAAACAGAGTCCCCGCTGAAAAAGATGGAACACTAGGCGGAAGCCTGTTGAAGCTTTTCGAGACCCTGAGCACAGCGGGGATCCGAAGTTGATTGCACCAGTTTGAAGCGCTCCCTGCTGCGCTCAGAGACTTGTGTGAGAGGATGCCAGACGTGATACTGAATGGCAAGATTCCGCATGGATTTTCCTTTCACACCGATAAGGGAGAGACGATGCTGAATATCGGAGTCCTCTCCGAGCCCCGGACCATCGTATTGCTCGTCAAACCCATTGATCGCGTAAAGATTTTTGCGTTCGACAGAGAAGTTGCTGCCGAGTATTCCCGTAACGTTCCGCAGGAGGAGGCGGCGAAGCAGTGCATTGCGCAGCCGGAGCCCATCCTCCACGCGTAGTGACTGTCCCGCCAGGCCGTCCCTAATCTCCCTCCACCCCAGTTTCTCGAACTCTCCCGAAGTGATGCGGTCAAGCGTAAGCGCCTCCGACCATCGTCGGCTCGTCTCGACACGCCTTCCAAGGAGGAGGCGATGTTCTTCGCGTTCATTCCAGTGGTCGTACAGAAAATCCCGGCCCGGGATGCAATCACCGTCGATGAAAACAAGATAATCGGTTCGTGAGGTTCGAATTGCCTTGTTGAGCATGGTGTTTTTGCGCCAGCCGCGGTCCTCTTGCCAGAGATGGACGATGGGAAATGAGGCGCGCTCTCGTGCCCAAGTGATGACATCCCGGACGTCGGTGTCCGAGCCGTCATCTGCAATGATAGCCTCAAAATCTGTGAATGACTGGCGGGTGCAGGCGGCAAGAACAAGCCGGAGGACCTCCGGCTTGTTGTAGACTGCGATGATGAGCGATAGTTGTGCGATCAGACCCACGCCGCAATATAGGCAAAGTATTGCGGCAAAGCCAGATCACCGGGGATGCTTGACCTTGAAGGGGATCGTGAGCCAGGACGCAACCGGTCCCTGGCCCATTTGCCCCGGTGAATACTGAGAGCGCCGGACGGCGTCCACGACGGCTTCTTCAAGAATCTTGCTCGTGCTTTTGAGAACCTGTGTCTGCGATGCCTTTCCATCCCGGTCAATGAGGACGCGAACAATGACCTGGTCTTCTGAGCCGGGTTTCCACCCGACCGCTGGAAGGTTCGGCTTCTCAAGTTTCAAGATCTGCGGTTCCTTCTCGACTGCAACGAACGCCGGGGGTTCCTTCGCTGCTTCGTTCGCGGAGAGGGCTGTCATCGGTGCTATGGGGGTCGGGGCGGGCACTTCACGTGCCGGTTTAGGTTCCGATGCCGACAGGTCCGTGGACGGTGTCGACGACTTCTCGGCCACCTCGACGGGCTTTGGATTTTCGCCGGAGATTTTGGGCGTGCGCTCGGGTTGCGCTGCCGGTTCTGAGTGCTTCACCGTGGATGTCACCGTCTGTGACACCTGAGGCTTCTGCCCGGTGATTTGTTCAAGCTGCGCTGACTGCTGTTGCAGGCCGGCTCCGCCGATTGCCTTGGACTCCAGTGTGGCCGCATCATTCTGCCGGGCCTGTTCGGCTCGGGCGGCCACGGAACTCTGGCCTGTCGGCGAGAACACGGCATATGCCCCGATAACGACTGCGGTGAGGACCGCAGCTGCGACGAGGATAAGCGTTCGACGCGATCCGCGCTTGGCTGGATGTTCTTCGCTCTCGGCGGCACCGTGAAGGTGCACGGGTCTGATCGATGCAGCGAGCGATTCACCGTAGGCCACGGTCTGCCTGCTGCTCGGCGATGAGGATCCATGTTCAGGAATTGTCGAAACTCTCCGGGGTGCAGAAAATGAATCGTCCCACGCAGTGGCTCTCCTCTGGGATTGCGATTCGCCCGCGGTTCGCGCGGGGCGAACACCACTCTGGGTTCCGGCAGCGGTATGCTTCGCGTGTTCCTTGAGCTGCTGGACGCGGGTTACGTACTCTTTGGCAATCGTATTGTCCGGGTCCACAACAAAAACGCGCTGTACTTCTTCAAGTGCCAGGTCGTATTCACCCTTCATGACGAACTTGCTCGCCCGTTGAAAATGGAGGAGCTTTAGCGCCTCGAGTTTCTTCTTTGAGTCGTCCTGATCCCCCGCAACAAGCCGTCCTGATTCTGTCACCCGCGTCTGCGCCGTCATGCGTTGTGAAGGTCTGGACTCAGCAGGGTCCACCACCTCGGACCGGCGCTGTTTCTGAGACTCCCTGACCGCACACTCTGCAATTCCCACCATGGGTTCAAGAAGCTTGAGCCGCCGGGCTTCTGTCAGATCGTCGTTTCCCGTGAGAGCGAGAAGCGCTTCGAGTTGCCGTTTCAGGGCGGCGATGTAGATGTTGCCGGGATCGCTGGAGCGGGCTATTTCCAGAATGGAAATCGCATCTGTGTATTCTCCGGAGTCGGTTCGCTGTACCACTTCACGAAGAAGCTCGGCGATCGATTCGGCGTTGACGGGAGGATTCATGACGGCCCCGTTTCGCTATGTGGGTATGGGCATTTTTGGCCAACAACACAGCCATGCCCCCGTATGATCAGGGGCAGGCCTGCCATACCTCAAAATAGCAAAGGTCAAGCCAGAAAAAAAACTGCGAAAAGCGATAATTTCGTCAGATCCAATGGGAAAAATCAGGTAAAAAGAGGAAAGAGGGAGGTAGGAATGACACCCGGGTACCTATTTCCAGACCCCCGGGATGGAGCAGTGGCACCCCGGGCAATGACCATCCTCAAGGCGATTTTGCCTGACGGTAAACCCGGTTCGCTCAATGATCAGCTCTCCGCATGAAGGGCAGAAAGTGTTTTCCCAGTCACCGGTTCGTCCGGGGAGATTGCCGGCATACACGAAATGCAGACCCGCCTTGCGTCCGATCTCTGCCGCCCGCAGCAAGGTGGGCACCGGGGTGGGGTCAGGATCAGTCATCTTGTAGTCCTGGTGAAAGGCCGTTACATGCCAGGGGATATCTGTGGAAATCGATGCGAGGAACCGTGCAATTTCTCCAAGCTCAGCGTCGGAATCATTGAACCCGGGAACGATGAGTGTAACAATCTCCAGCCATATGCCCATCTCATAAAGTGAGCTGATCGTTGCCAGCACATTTTCAAGCTTTCCTCCGAGCTGCTGATAGTTCTTCTGCCGGAAACTTTTCAAATCAATCTTGTAAAAATCCAGGTGGGGCCGGAGGAAATCCAGAACCTCCTTTGTTCCATTCCCATTTGAAACATAGCAGCACTTGATGCCTTTGGGACGTGCACGCCTGAAGATCTCGACCGCCCACTCGCTTGTAATCAGCGGTTCGTTGTATGTGCTGGTGATAACGGGTATTCCCCTCCGGAGTGCCGTAGCGACAATCTGATCTGCCGTGACTTCTTCGACGGGTGCAATCGCCCCCGGATCGCGAATTGCCTGTGACGTTATCCAGTTTTGACAGTACGCGCAATGGTAATCGCATCCGAGCATGCCGAAGCTGAGCGCCATGCTTCCGGGGAGCGCATGGAAAAACGGCTTCTTCTCGATGGGGTCAACTGCCAGACCCCCGACGTAACCAAAGGGGACATACAGAACTCCGTCAGCGTTGAAGCGCACCTTGCAGATGCCATCGCGTCCCGGAGGTATTTTGCACATGTGGCCGCAGGCGTAGCATCGAACCCACTTATCAGAGGTCTTCTCGTAAAGAGACCCTTCTCTCACATGTCCCGCGAGGACTGTCTTCAGCGGCGGTGAGCCGCCGGTGTCAAGATCTGAGGCATTCTTCATAGCGAAAGCAACTCACGAGATGATCGTTTACCATTCCGGTCGCCTGCATGAAGGCGTAGGAAATGGTCGGTCCCACAAAGCGGAAGCCTCTCCGACGAAGATCCTCGCTCATGGTGACGGCCTCAGGTGTTGTTGCGGGTACATCGCGTGCGCGTTTCCGGGCATTGTTGCGTTGATGTCCCCCCACAAACCTCCAGATGTATCCGTCAAAGGAGCCGAATTCCTTCCGCACTGCGAGGAACGCCTTTGCATTCTGAATTGCTGCCATAATCTTCAGGCGATTACGAACGATTTCGGAATTGCCGAGGAGTCTCCGGACATCCTGCCCGTCGTAGAGGGAAATCACGCGCGCCTCAAAATTGTGGAAGGCCTCTCGATAGGCCTCCCGCTTCATAAGAATCGTGTTCCAGTTCAAGCCGGCCTGAGCGCCTTCGAGGAGAAGCATTTCAAAAAGATGACGGTCATCGTGAACCGGAATGCCCCATTCGTAGTCATGATAGACAGTCGCGAGCGGGTGACTCAGGGCCCAGGAACATCGTTCGGGCACAGCGATGGCAGAGATCTTGCGGGTCATTGCAGCCGGTCGGTCAGGCAGGAAGGAAGTAAAACACCAGACAGAGAATACAGTAGACGGATAGCAGCTGCACTCCCTCCAGCCAATTCGATTCCCCGTCACTCGCCGTCTGCTCTATTATAAGAATTGCGAGCGCAATTGCAACTACTTCAAACGGCGTAAAGACGAGGTCCATGGGGAGCGGTCCGAGAATACGGCTTGCGAACACCAGGAGCGGGGCGACCAGGAGCGCGATCTGGATGCTGCTGCCAATCGCAATCCCATAGCTGAGGTCCATGCGGTTCTTGCGGGCCAGGAAAATTGCCATGCTGTGTTCTGCGGCGTTGCCGATGATGGCCACGACTATGACACCGACGAAAATGCTGGTCATACCCAGGCTTCGTGCTGCATCCTCGACGGAGCCAACAAGCACATCGCTGAGCCACGCAATGAGCAGCGTTGAACCGAGCATCATCGCCACCGCCTGGGAAACATTCCAATGCCGTCCTGCGGGCTCTTCGGGGGGTTCTCCTCCGCCCTTCTTACCCATGAAGAGGTCCCTGTGTGTTCGCAGGGAGAACAGGAGAGTCAAGAAGTAGGTCGCAAGCAGCACGCAGGCAATTTCCAGGCTGAGGTCGGCCTCGCGTCCCCCGGGGTGCTTTCCTCCCGCATAATGATACATCGCCGGCATGATCAATCCGACGGCGGCGAGCGTCAGAGTGGTCGCCTGGGCTCGTGCCGCGGTAGCATTGAAACGCTGAATGCGATGCTTTATTCCTCCCGCAAGAAAGGCACCACCCATGACGAGGAGGATATTGCCGATGATCGAACCGGTGATGGAAGCCTTGACCACATCGTAGAGGCCGGCCCGGATTGCAGCGAGGGAAATGATCAGTTCCGCGGCATTGCCAAACGTCGCATTGAGCAATGCGCCGATCCCTTCACCTGAGGCAGTTGCAAGGCGTTCGGTGGCTTTTCCCAGCAGTCCTGCCAGCGGTATGATGCCGAGTCCGGCAGTAATAAACGTCCACGTGCGCGCCTCAGGCAGCAGGTAGTGCAGGGCGATCGCAACAGGAACGAATACAAGAAACCAGTTCATCGGTGGGGAAGATCTGGTGCAAGCCCCCGGGCCAGATGCCGCAAATCAGCCGGCATGGGGAAAAGTTCGGTCAGCGTGGTCAACCTGGATTTGCCGTCGGGAGTCGTCAGGATGATCTCAAGGGAAGGGTTGAATTCAGCCAGAACCTGCCGGCAAGCCCCGCAGGGAGGCAAGAACTCATTGCTGTCCGACGCAATGGCAATGGCCTGAAATCTGGTTCTGCCGGTTGATACTGCCTGGAAAACGGCATTTCGCTCCGCACAGATTGTAAGCGAATATGAGCTGTTCTCTACATTGCATGCGTGGAAGATCAGCCCATCATCTGCCAGTAACGCCGCACCAACCCGAAAGCGGGAATACGGAGCATACGCATGGAATTTTGCTTCAACAGCCAGTCGTATCAGTTCGTCCCTCTGGGGTGCAGTGATCACAGATGTTCTCCGATTGCACCGAATCTAGGTATCAGTGGAGTCAGAATCAACCAGAAGGGCGGTCTGGTTACAACAGCGACTTCAGGCGATCGTATCCGGCACGGCTTACCGTAAGCTTTGAACCATCCTTCAGAATGGCGAGCCGGCTACCTTTCGCATATGTCTCCAGCCGGGCCAGGCGGTCGATGTTCAGGATATATGACCTGTGGATCCGAACAAACCGGTTCGGATCCAGCACATTTGCCAGTTGGGTGAGGCGTTCCTGTTTCAGATGACTCTTTCCGGAGGCATGAATGCTCACATAGTCATCCTGTGCTTCGATGTAGTCGATGCGGTCAACCGCAATAATCTCAACTTTAGTGCCATTCCGTATGAGGATTCGTTCGAGGGGCGAGATGTTGCGTCGTACCTCACTGACGAGGTTCTCGACTCCGGATGGTTTCAGTGACTTCAATCGTGCTGATGCACGGGCCAGAGCT
>Ga0326726_10006369_pt1 | contig 10643 bp, 10 predicted proteins | sample MHFenrmetagenome_2_FD_207603 | JGI IMG/M metagenome (GOLD analysis project Ga0326726, IMG submission 207603) | Lab enriched peat soil microbial communities from Michigan Hollow, Ithaca, NY, United States - MHF15MN | ecosystem: Environmental > Terrestrial > Soil > Wetlands > Peat | place: USA... | reverse complement strand
ACGCGGCGGCCGGCGCCGCAAGGGCGACCGACGTTACGGCCGAGCCCGATACGCGAGAGGGGCGACGCTTCGCGCCGCCCCTCCCCATTCCGCCTGATTGACGAAACTCAGATGTCCAGGTTCTTCACGAACTGCGCGTTGTTCTCGATGAACACGCGCCGCGGCTCGACCTCGTCGCCCATCAGCGTCTCGAACAGCTGCGACGCGATCGTCGCCTCCTCGACTCCCACCTTGAGCAGCGTGCGGCGCTCCGGGTCCATCGTCGTGTTCCACAACTGGTCCGGGTTCATCTCGCCGAGGCCCTTGTAGCGCTGGACGTTCACGCTGGCCCGCCCGTCCCCGTTGCCAAGGCGGGTCGAGATCTCCTCGCGCTCTTGCTCGTCGTACGCGTAGTACTCCTCCTTCCCCTTGGCGACGCGGTAGAGCGGCGGCTGCGCGATGTAGACGTAGCCCGCGTCGATCAGCTCGGGCATCTGCCGGAAGAAGAACGTCAACAGCAGCGTGCGAATGTGCGCGCCGTCGACGTCGGCGTCGGTCATGATGATGATCTTGTGGTAGCGTGCCTTGTCGAGCTCGAACTCTTCCTTGATGCCGCTCCCGATCGCGGTGATGATCGTCCGGATCTCTTCGTTCGAGAGCACCTTGTCGATGCGCGCCTTTTCGACGTTGATGATCTTGCCGCGCAGCGGCAGGATCGCCTGGAACTCGCGCTTGCGCCCCTGCTTGGCCGAACCGCCGGCGGAGTCGCCCTCGACGAGGTAGAGCTCGCACATTGCCGGATCGGTCCACGAGCAGTCGGCGAGCTTGCCCGGGAGGTTGCCGACGTTGAGCGCCGACTTGCGGGTGAGATCGCGCGCTTTGCGGGCCGCCTCGCGCGCCCGTGCCGCCGACACCGCCTTGTCGACGACGATGTTCGCGGTGCGCGGATGCTCGTCGAGATACGCGGCGAGCCACTCGTTGACGAGCGTCTTGACCGCCGACTCGACTTCGGAGTTGCCGAGCTTCGTCTTGGTCTGCCCTTCGAACTGCGGCTCGCGGACCTTGACCGAGAGGACGGCGGTGAGCCCCTCGCGCACGTCGTCGCCGGAGAGCGTGAAATCGGCCTTTTTCAGGAAGCCGCCCTTCGACGCGTAGGCATTGATCACGCGCGTGAGCGCCGCCTTGAAGCCGGTGAGGTGGGTGCCGCCTTCGTGCGTGTTGATGTTGTTGACGAAGGAGAAGACGTTCTCGTTGTACTGGTCGTTGTACTGCATGGCGATCTCGATGCCGACGTCATCGCGCGTCGTCTCGATGTACATCACCTCGGGGTGCAGCGGCTTGCGCGCCGCGTTGAGGTGCTGCACGAACTCCTTGAGGCCGCCCTTGGCGTGGAAGGTGTCCGCCTTCTCCTGCCCCGGCCGCTCGTCCGTGAGCGTGATCAACACGCCCTTGTTGAGGAACGAGAGCTCGCGCAGGCGCATCGCCAGCGTGTCGTAGCGGTAGATGAGATCCGTGAAGATCTGTGTGTCCGGCTTGAAATAGATCTTCGTGCCGGTCTCGCTCTTCGGCACCTCGCGGAGCGACTTGAGCTTCGTCGTCGTCTTGCCGCGCGCGAAGTCCATGTAGTACTCCTTGCCGTCGCGCTTCACCCAGACCTTGAGCGTTTCTGAAAGCGCGTTCACCACCGACACGCCGACCCCGTGGAGACCGCCCGACACCTTGTACGTATTCTTGTCGAACTTGCCGCCGGCGTGCAGCACGGTCATCGCCAGCTCGACGCCCGGGATCTTTTCCGTCGGATGGATGTCGACCGGAATGCCGCGCCCGTTGTCCTCGACGGTGATCGAGTTGTCAGGGTGAATCGTGACGCGGATGTCGTCCGCGTATCCGACGAGCGCTTCGTCGATCGAGTTGTCGACGACCTCGTAGACGAGGTGGTGCAACCCGCGCTCGGAGGTCGAACCGATGTACATGCCGGGGCGCTTCCGCACCGCATCGAGACCTTTGAGAACCTGGATTTGGCCGGCGTCGTACTTCGAGCCGCCCGAATCGATCTCGCCTTTCGTCGCCATGATTCCCCTGGAAAAATCGCCCCGTACAAATACCGAATCAGCTCGCCGATCCAACCTTTGAAAACTAGCCGCCAAGGCCTGCGCGCGCAACGGTCCTGAAGTCAGCCAACCTTTTGATTCGCAACGCCTTATCGAGGCTTCCCAGCCGGACCAAGCATCCAGCGAATCCGCCGCACCGGCGTCCGCTCGCGATTGGCGTTCAGCGACCGCAACAGCTCGGGTTCCAACAACGACAACTCGTTCATCCACGCGTTCGTCGTCACGCGCACGAAGAGGGTTCCGTTCGCCGTGATCGACTCCGGCGTCGTCACCTTCGCGATCTGGGTGCCGACCAGCGACGCCCACTCGGGAATGATCGCCGCCTGCTTCACGCGATCGGTGAGTCCACGCTCGCCGAGCACGCCGGCGATGATCGACCCGACGCTCTCCGGACGCCTTTTCTTGCGATCGCCGCGGTCGCTCATGAGTTCATCATCTCACGCGCAGTCACCTGTCCACCTGTCCACCCGTCCACCCGTCCACCCGTCAGGCCCGCGTCACCACGCCGTCGGCAATCCGAAACCGCACCAGCTTCGTGAGCGCCGCGGGAATGTCGCTCTCGCGCGGCACCGCGAGCACGGTCTGCCCCATCCCCTCGCGCTCCAGCAGCGACAGGATGCGCGCCGAGCGTCGCGCGTCCAGCTCGGCGAACGGGTCGTCGAGCAGGAACATCGGCGCGAGCCCGCGACGTTCGGTCACCGTCGCGGCCTCGAGCATCCGCAGCGCGATCGCCGCAGTGCGTTGCTGGCCGGCTGATCCGAAGACGCGCAGGTCGCGCCCGTCGAGCGTTACGACGAGGTCGTCGCGATGCGGACCGGCCTGCGTGAGGCCACGCCGCAGATCCGATCCTCTTTTTTCCTCCAGTGCGCGGGTGAGTGCGGCGCGGGGATCGTCCGCTGCGGCGAGCGTGCTCGCATAGCGCATGCGCACGCGGGCATCCTCGCCGATCTCACGGCAGAGCGCCTCGAGCCCGTCTTCCATCGACGCCACCCACGCGCGTCGCTCGCGCCACAGCGCCGCGCCGTACTCGGCGAGCGCGGGCTCCCAGACGGCGACGGAATCGAGCTCGCCTCCCCCCTGTGTGCGCGCGCCGCTCGCCGACGCGGAGCGAAGCGACGCGTTTCGCCGCACCAGCGCCGCGCGGTATTGCTGCAGCGCGACGAGATACGCGTGATTTGTGATGGCGAGCATCACGTCGAGAAACCGACGCCGCTCGGCGGGCGAACCCGTGACGAGCGATACGTCGTCCGGCGCGAACATCACGGACGGCAGCGCGCCGAGCGCGTCGCTGAGCCGCTCGGGCACCGCGCCGTCGAGACGCGCGCGCTTCCGATGTCCCGCGCGCTCGAAACCGACGGACACCTCGTGGCAGTGGCCTCCGCCCGTGTCGACGTGGGCGGAGATGTGGAACGCCTCCGCGCCGAAGCGCACGACGTCGGCGTCGCGCGCGCCGCGCGACGAGCGCAGCAGCTGGAGGTAGTGGATCGCCTCGAGAAGATTCGTCTTTCCCTGGCCGTTCTCGCCGACGACGACCCAGCCGGCGCCCGGCGGAGAAAGATCGACGTGTTCGAGGTTCCGGAAATCGCGAACGACGAGACGAGCCAGTCGTGCCGCACCGGCGCTCACGCGCCGGTGAACGTCGCGGCCCGCTTCTCGCGGAACGCGCGCGTTCCCGCGCGGTTGTCGTCGGTGGCGCCGCGTCGGCCGACGGCCGACGCCTCGAGCGAGAGCGCGGTGTCGAGTGCGGCGTCGGCGCCCTGATTGACCGCGGCGATGCAGGCGGCAAGAGCCAGCGGCGCGTTCGCCAGCATCGCGCGCATCGTCGCCGCAGCGGCCGGAAGCAACTCGTCGGCGGCGACGACGCGGTTCACGAGACCGATCCGCAGCGCTTCCGGCGCGTCGATCGTCTCGCCCGTGAGCAGCAGCTGCAGCGCGCGCCCCTTGCCGACGAGCCGCGGAAGGCGCTGCGTGCCTCCGTAACCCGGAATGAGGCCCAGCTTCACTTCGGGCTGGCCGAATTTCGCGTTCTCTGACGCGATGCGGAGGTGGCACGCCATGGCCAGCTCGCAGCCGCCGCCCAGCGCGAAGCCGTTCACGGCAGCGATCGTCGGCTTGGGCGACGTCTCGAAGCGGCTGAAGACGGTCTGCCCGCGCTTGGCGAGCGATTCGGCCGACGCGCCGGCCACTCGTTCGAGCTCTGAAATGTCCGCGCCGGCGACGAAGGCGCGACCCGCGCCGGTGAGAATGATGCCTCCCACGTCGCGATCCGCCCGCAACGCGTCGACCACCTCGCCCAGCTCCGCGATGACCCGGTTGTTCAACGCATTGAGCTTGTCCGGCCGGTTGACGGTGATCGTCGCGATGCGGTCGGCGACGTTGAGCGTGATCGTCTCGTAGGACATGCGCGGAATCTAAGGGAAACCCGTTACGCCGGCCGCACGTCGAACCTACGTTTTTGGCCATGCAACCGATCCAGGCCGTGGCGTGGTCCGATGACGGCGACGGCGTGCGCATTCTCGACCAACGTCTCCTTCCGGAGCGCGAGGTGTATCGCGTGCTACGGTCCGTGGACGAGGTCTGCGAGGCGATAAACACGCTCGCCGTGCGCGGCGCGCCGGCGATCGGAATCGTCGCCGCCATGGCGCTGGCATTGTCGGTCCCGGCCGCCGCGGGCGAGAACGCCGCCGTCACGCTCGCGGATGCGGACGGCCGGTTGCGAGGCACCCGCCCGACCGCGGTGAACCTGGCTCGGGCGCTCGATCGGATGATGAAGGTCGGACTCCCACTTCGTCGCGACGTCGACCGGATGCGACGCACGCTCCGCGACGAGGCGACCCGAATCCTCGAAGAGGACCGCGCGATGTGCCGGCGCATCGGCGAGCATGGCGCGAGTCTGATCGCGGACGGCGCTCGCGTGTTGACGCACTGCAACACGGGCGCGCTGGCCACCGGCGGCATCGGCACGGCGCTCGCCGCCGTGTACGTCGCCGTCGAATCCGGCAAGCGCGTCGAGGTCTACGCCGACGAGACTCGTCCGCTCCTTCAGGGAAGCCGGCTCACGGCGTGGGAGCTCCAGCGCGCGGGGATTCCCGTGACCGTGCTCGCCGACGGCGCCGCCGCGTCGCTGCTTCGCGACGGCGACGTGGATCTCTGCCTCGTCGGCGCCGATCGAATCGCGACGAATGGCGACGTCGCGAACAAGGTGGGGACGTACCCCTTGGCGATCGCCGCCTGCCGCCACTCCGTTCCGTTCTATGTAGCGGCACCCACGAGCACTTTCGATCCATCCACGGCCCGGGGCGACGACATTCTCATCGAGCAGCGCTCGCCGGATGAGTTGCGGCGTCTGCTCGGAGCGCAAACGGCGCCGGTGAACGTCCCCGTCTACAACCCCGCGTTCGACGTGACGCCGGCAGAGCTCATTTCGGCGATCGTGAGCGACCGCGGCGTGCACCGTCCGCCATACGATTTCTCGGAGCCCGCGTGAAACACGTGCTCGCCGTCGATGCGGGCACCACAGGCGTCACGTGCCTCATGATCGGCGCCGACGGCAAGGTCGCGGGGCGCGGCTACCGCGAGGTGCCGCAGTATTTCCCGGCCGCGGGGCACGTCGAGCACGACGCGCTGGAGATCCTCGCGTGCGTGAAGTCGGCGGCGCGTGACGCCGTCGACGGTGCGGCGGTTCGGCCGGATGCGGTTGGGATCACGAATCAGCGCGAGACGGTCGTGATCTGGGAACGCGATTCGGGGCGGCCGGTGCATCGGGCGATCGTCTGGCAGGACCGGCGAACGGCGCCGCGGTGCCGCGAGTTGGCGCCGCGCGCGACCTGGATCGCCGAGCACACTGGTCTGGTTCCCGACCCCTACTTCTCGGCGACGAAGATCGAATGGCTTCTCGACCACGAGCGACTGCTCGACCGCTACCGGCTGGGCGACCTCGCCGTCGGCACGATCGACGCGTGGCTCGTCTCGCGACTCACGGGGGGCGCGGTTCACGCCACCGATCCGACGAACGCGTCGCGGACGATGCTCTATGACATCGACACGCGGGCGTGGAGCGACGAGCTGTGCGCGATCTTCGGCGTGCCGAAGGAGACACTTCCCGAGGTGCGTCCCTCGTCCGGCGACTTTGGCGTCGCGACGCGCGACGCGCTGGGGGTGGACGCGCCCATCCTCGGCGTGGCGGGCGATCAACAGGCGGCGCTGTTCGGCCAGGGCTGTACGGAGCGAGGGACGGGCAAGAACACGTACGGCACCGGCGCGTTCCTGCTGCTCAACGCCGGCGTCGAGCGTCCGGAGGCGGGCCGCGGAGGGCTGCTCACGACGATCGCCTGCGACGCGCGCGGCGGTCCGGTCTACGCACTCGAGGCCGCGATCTTCGTCGCCGGCGCCGCGATCCAGTGGCTTCGCGATGGGCTTGGCGTGATTCGCGACGCCCGCGAAACCCAGGCGATGGCCCGATCGATCGATTCCACGGACGGTGTGTACTTCGTCCCGGCGCTCACCGGGCTCGGCGCGCCGCATTGGGAGTCCGACGCGCGGGGGACGATCGTCGGACTCACGCGAGGGACGACGCGCGCGCACCTCGTCCGCGCCGCGCTCGAGGCAATGGCCTTCGGGACGGCCGAGGTCCTGGCGGAGATGCATCATGCGAGCGGCGCGGATTTCTCGCGGCTGCGCGTCGACGGCGGCGCGACGATGAACGACTGGCTGATGCAGTTTCAAGCCGACGTGCTCGGCGTTCCCGTCGAGCGGCCGGACATGGTCGAGACGACGGCGCTCGGTGCTGCAGGGCTGGCCGGAATCGCGGCGGGCGTCTGGAAGGACTCGAGTGAGTTTCTCGCGACGCGGCACTTCACCACCTTCACCCCGAACATGTCTCGCGCCGAAGCGAATGATCGAATGCGCGGCTGGGAGCGCGCGGTGCGAGCCGCGATCGGCTGGGCACACGACGACACTGGAGTGGGCGGGGGGGGCAATTGAATCATGCGCGGCTTGCTTCTCGTTTTCACGCTGCATCGTGGCGGCAACCACGTCGCCGCCGATCGCTGGTTCGGCCCGGACAAGGCCAAGCATTTCTTCATGGCGGCCTTCGTCGAGAGCGCGACATTCAGCGGACTGCGGCTGACCGGCATGCACCGGACGCCCGCGCTCGAGAGCGCGATCGGCGTCGCGGCCGGGGCGAGCGTGGGGAAGGAGGTCTACGACCGTTTTTCCGGGGGCGACCCGAGCCTCAAGGACCTGGCTTGGGACGGCGTCGGCATGGCCGCGGCCGGTGTCCTGCTACACCAAACCAAGCCCTGATCCGACGGATATATTGAAGGCCTCGGCAGCGATGCGTTCAGAATGAAGCCACGCACGAAATTCCTGATCGGCGGCGCGATCGTCCTTGGCACCGCCGGCTACCTGATGGCCAGCTCGATTCGCTCCACGGGCGTCTACTATCTGACGCCCACCGAGCTGTCGGCCAAGCTCAAGGCCGATCCCAGCTTCACGGACGTCGGCGTGAAGGTGGGCGCGCGGGTCGTGCCCGGTTCGGTTCAGCGCGTGGCCGGCGGCAAGGAATACGCGTTCCGCGTGACGGACGGCAGTGAAACGATTCCCGTCGTCTACCGCGGCATCGCGCCGGACACGTTCACCGACAGCGTGGACGTCGTCGTCGGCGGACGCATGGGGACCGACGGCACCTTCCACGCGACGGAGCTTCTCGCCAAGTGCGCGTCTCGTTACGAGAACGCGCCGGAGAAGTACCGAGCGACGCCCGGTTACAAGGCGGCCCAGACGAAGACGGCCGGACGCGCGTGATCCTGATTGGCGAATTGTCGTTGTGGGTCGCGCTGCTCATGGCGGCGTGGTCTGCGACCGTGTCATTCGCCGGCGGCGCGACGCGTCGCACGGATCTCGCCGACAGCGGCATCCGCGGATTGTATGCGACGTTCGCGATGATCGTGCTGGCGTCGCTCGGGCTCTGGACGGCGCTCCTCACCAAGGATTTCTCGCTCGAGTACGTCGCGGGGCACATCAGCTCGACGATGCCCAGCGTGTACATCTTCACGGCCTTCTGGAGCGGACAGGCGGGATCGCTGCTGTTCTGGGCGCTGATTCTATCGATGTACGGCAGCATCGCGATCGCGACGAGCCGCCGCGGCAACGAGGAGCTCATTCCGTGGGCGACCGGCACGATCTCGGCGGTGCTCGTCTTCTTCATCGCGACGACGTGCTTCAAGGCGAATCCGTTCACGCGCCTCGACTTCATTCCGCTCGACGGACGCGGGATGAATCCGCAGCTCCAGAACCCGGGGATGGCGCTGCACCCGCCGAATCTCTACCTCGGCTACGTGGCGACGGCGATTCCGTTCGCGTTCGCGATCGCGGCGCTGTTCTCGCGTCGCCTCGACGCCCAATGGCTCGGCATCGTGCGGCGCTGGACGCTGTTGTCCTGGTTCTTTCTCACGATCGGCATCGTGCTCGGCATGTGGTGGGCGTACGTCGAGCTCGGGTGGGGCGGCTACTGGGCCTGGGATCCAGTCGAGAACTCGTCGTTCCTGCCGTGGCTCACGAACACCGCGTTCCTGCATTCGATCATGATCCAGGAAAAGCGCGGCATGCTGCGCAAATGGAACGTCGTCCTGGTCGTGATGAGTTTTTTGCTGTCGATCTTCGGCACATTCCTCACGCGGAGCGGCGTGATCGAGAGCGTGCACTCGTTCGCGCAGTCGCCGGTGGGCCCGTGGTTCTCGACCTTCTTCTTCCTCGCGACGGGCATCACGATCTACCTGGTCGCCACGCGCCTGCGCGATCTTGAGGCGAAGGCGGAGCTGGAGAGCATGGTGAGCCGCGAGGCGGCGTTCCTCTACAACAACCTGCTGTTGGTCGGGATCGCCTTCGCCGTGTTCTGGGGAACGGTGTTCCCGGTGCTGTCGGAGTGGGTGACGCAGAACAAGATCACCGTCGGCGCGCCTTTCTTCAACGCGGTGAACATTCCGCTGGGACTCCTGCTGCTGGCGCTCACCGGGATCGGGCCGCTCATCGCGTGGCGCAGGGCTTCGCTGTCGAATCTCAAGCGGCAGTTCGCGACGCCGACTGCCACGGGCATCATCACCGGCGCGCTGCTGTTCGCGCTCGGAATGCGCGCGCCGTACGTGCTCGTCGCCTACGCGCTGTGCGGATTCGTCATGGGGACGATCGTGCAGGAGTTCTATAAAGGGATGCGCGCGCGCCAGACGATTCACGGCGAGTCGGTCGTCATGGCGTTCAGGCACCTCGTGGCGCGGAACCGGCGCCGGTATGGCGGCTACATCGTCCACGCGGGCATCGTGATGTTGTTCGCGGCGTTCGCGGGGATGGCGTTCAAGCTCGACAACGACGTGACGCTCAAGACCGGCGAAGCGTTCGAGACGACCGATCCGTACGGCCACAAATGGCGATTCGTGAGCCAGGGCGTGTCCACGTCCGAGCCGCGGGACCGCCAGGTGATCGGCGTCGGCCTCGACGCGTACCGCGACGGGAAGCGGGTCGGGATCATCCGAAGCGAGAAACGCGCGTACCACGACGCCCAGGGCAATCCCCTCTTTCAGCCGATCACGGAGGTCGGCATTCGCACGACGCCGGGGCTCGACACGTACGTCGTGTTGGCCGGCGTGCGCAATTCCGACACGGCCGAACTGCGCATCACGTTCAATCCGCTCGTCGTGTGGGTATGGGCCGGCGGCTTCGTGATGATGATCGGCGGTCTGATCGTGATGTGGCCACAGGCGGAGCGGCGGCGCGCGCAGGCGGGATACGTCGCGGTGATGCGGCCGGCGACAGTCGGCAGCGATCCGGTCGGCGCATGAGCGACGAGCAGGTGAGAGTTCTCTCGCGCCGCGCGTTTCTGAGCGGCGCGGGCGCCGGATTCGGATCGATGATCATCGCGGTCCGCGCCGCGGCGCAGCAGCAGCCGAACCCGCGCGCGCGGATGACGCACGATTCGTCGATCGTCCGCGACACGACGAATCTCTTCGCGATGGACCAGGGCGCGGCACGTCCGGTGCGCCTACCGCCAAAGCCGAACGCCGTCAAACAGCTCACGAACGTGCAGCGCGACGCGCTCGAGCATCAGCTCCACTGCCAGTGCGGATGCACGCTCGACGTGTTCACCTGTCGCACGACGGACTTCACGTGCCAGGTATCCCCCGCCATGCACCGCGACGTGATGGCGCTCGTGGAAGGCGGCTACAGCGCGCAGGAAATCATCGACGCGTTCGTCTCGACGTACGGCGACCGCGTGCTGATGGCGCCGCCGCGATCCGGCTTCAACATGCTCGCTTGGGTCTCACCCGGAATCGCCGTGCTCGCTGCCGCCGCGTTCATCCTCGCCTTTCTCCGGCGTTCGCAGTCGCCACGAACAGCGCCGCTCGGGCCCGCCGCGAAGGGCGTCGACGCGACGGACGACGAGCTCGCGCGGATCGAGGCGGCGGTTCGGCGCGACGACGAATAGTGTTCGCGCTCATCGTCGGTACGGTACTCGCGCTCGGTGCGTTGGCGTTCGTGCTCTATCCGGTGTTCTTCGGA
>Ga0326726_10006368_pt1 | contig 10643 bp, 7 predicted proteins | sample MHFenrmetagenome_2_FD_207603 | JGI IMG/M metagenome (GOLD analysis project Ga0326726, IMG submission 207603) | Lab enriched peat soil microbial communities from Michigan Hollow, Ithaca, NY, United States - MHF15MN | ecosystem: Environmental > Terrestrial > Soil > Wetlands > Peat | place: USA... | reverse complement strand
CGTAAACCACTCCCCCAGCAACTACAGGATCGGAGTCCACGTAGTAACCAGTCTCATAGCTCCACAACTTCTCGCCCGTCTGACCGTCCAGCGCGTAGAAGCTGTTGTCCTCGGAGCCCACGAACACGATGCCACCATAGACTGCGGGACGGGAGACTATGATTCCGCCCGTCGAATAGTTCCATAACTGCACGCCGTCCGTGATGCGGAAGGCGTAGATTCTGTGGTCGTACGAGCCGACGTAGACGACGCCGTAAGTTGCAGCAACGGTTGGAGAACCCACCTGCCCGCCGGTGTTGAACTTCCACAATGTCTCGTTTGAGAGGGCAGGCGCCGTGTTTGAACTGCCCGAATGCGACAAGTCATGACGAAACATAGGCCACGACTCAACGTTGGATTCCTGCCCGAATACTACGAGGATGCCCTGCAGAGCAAGAGCGGAGATGACCAGCGAGAGCAGTAGCAGAACGCCGATGAGGAAGGCAGGATTTCTATTTTTCATCGCGTTTTTCAACGATTATGTTAGCGGCTGCCAATCCATAAAAGCCTTCTCAGCTACGACGGTTTCGGCGTTACTTCTTCCGCAGGCTTTCAGGTATATAGACGCAGGCTGGGTCAGACTCGTAAATATCGCCCGTCATGGCGTAAGACCTATTCCTGCATCCGCCGCATATCTCGCGGTACTCGCAAACGCGGCACTTGCCCTTCAAGACGTTGCGGTCTCGGAAGCTGCTGTAGTAGGGCGACTTCTGCATATCCATCCAAACCTGCGTCAAATTGTCCTCACGGACGTTGCCGAGGCGCATGGGTTCGATGGGGTGGAGGTCGCTGTAGAAGCATGGAATGAGGTTGCCGTTCTCGGTTACGCTGATGTAGCCGCCAAAAGCGAAGTACGTGCATTTGCCGTGGAAACGTTTCTCGTACCACTCGTCAAAGTTCGGCGGGTTCCTCATCTTGACGACGCGTGCGTAGTGTGGGCAGTGGACGTGTATGTCGAATTTGCCCTCGTACTTCAGGCTCAGATCCCAGATGTGGTTGAGCACCCATTCGTACTGCTCGGGCGTCGGTGTCAGCTTGTTGTCTTCTTTGGCTCGTCCGCTGGGCACGAGGTGATTGAACCAGACGAAGTTGGCGTGGTACTTGTCAGCCAACTCGCACACGTGGTCCAGATGCTTGTAGTTGACGGATGTTATTGCCGCGGCTAAGCCGTTGAGGATTCCCGCCTTCGACACCTTCTGGATCGCCGCCAGTGCCTTCTGGTAGGAGCCTTTGCCGCGCAGCTGGTCGTTTATCTCCTCTGGGCCGTCGATGCTCACCGACGTCCAGACCTGATTCTTCACGAGGTTGTCGTAAATTTCTCCGTCGACGAAGCAGCCGTTTGTGAGGAGGCAGACGTTGAGCCCCTTGCTCTTCGCGTATGTGACAATCTCGAAGATGTCCTTTCGCAGCAGCGGTTCGCCGCCCTTCAAGCCGAACCATTTCGCGCCGAAGTTGTACACCTCATCCACAAGGTGCAGAGCTTCCTTCGTGGTCAGCTCTCTCTCGGCACGTTTCGAGGTTGCGCCCACGTTGCAGTAGGCGCAGCGGGCGTTGCACTCGCCTGTTGCCCGCCAAGAAGTCATAAGTAATGGTCCTTTCTGTGACAACCTAAAAATCCCCCTGAATGGTCCCCTTGAATTTCATCAATTTATCCTTGGTTTCTCCGACCTAAAAAGATTGCTTGGTCATCCATAGATTTCGTCCCTGCCACTCGCAAAGCAGCAAGTGTGACCGATGCAACATGGGAAACACCGAAAAAACCTCGTTTGCCACAATGTTTATAGTGGAAACGTAGCTTATGGCTAGACGCGTCGTTTGGCGCAGTTTGGGGGAAGAAAAACGAGAAAAACACAAACGGCTCGTTTCTCAATCACAATTATCCTAGCAGTTGCATTGCTCACATCCATGTTCGCCTTCGTTCTGGGCGGCAACGGAAGCACCGCCAACGCCCAAACCGTCACGAGCGCGGGCTCGAATCAGGCGTTGTTACAGTTTGAGTGGCCGCAGTTCATGGGCGACTCCGAGTTCTCTCGATTGGGCTCGGGTCCAGCGCCCTCAACGTCGGATATCCTCTGGAAGGCTGACGTACCCAACATCATGAGTTACCTCGCAGCGTTCAACGGCTTGATCTTCGCTTGCAGCGGCACCTCCGTCGTCGCCTTGAATAGGGACACGGGAAGCGTGGTTTGGTCGACAGCGATTTCTATGAACGCAACCGAAACCTGGCCGGTGGCGTACAAAATCGACAACAACCATATGATCGTTGAGGGCACGTGTCTCGACCCGAACACGGGCAGCATTCTTTGGACGAGCAATGTTTTCTCGCAGGACACGGGCAACTTCAACGCCAACGTCTACAGCCCCGAGGAAAAAATGTTCTACATCAAAAACCTGGCTTACGTCGAAGCTTGGAGCCTCGTCGATCCATCCAAGCCGCCAACACTTGCGTGGCGCACGTATGTTCCAGGCGGCGGCAGAGTCGGTTCAGGCGTCACGTATGGCGACGGCAAAGTGTTCCCAGGCTCCTTCCAAGACCTGCAAATGGCCATCGACGCCAAAACAGGCAGAGTGCTGTGGACGACGCCGACAAGAACCGCGATGATTTTCACGGGCTCTTACTATGAGGGCAGGTTTCTCCGGGGTGGCACCGACGACAACACAATGTACTGCTTCAACGCCACAAACGGCAACATCATCTGGACTTACAGCGCCGACACAAACGGCTACTTCACATCAGGAACCGCGGCGGCGTACGGCATGGTCTACTCACCCAACAAGGACGGCAACATCTACGCCATCAACATCGCCACCGGACAGCTAGCGTGGAAGTATAAGGGACCAGGCACCATGTTGTTCCCAGGCATGCCGACTGTGGCTGACGGCAAAGTCTACGTCACCAGCGGACAAAACGCCACCTTCGGGCAGGAAGTGGGCGCCTCAGAGTTCGTCTGCCTCAACGCCTACACGGGCGAACCCTACTGGAAGTTGCCCATCGAAGCCTACGCACCACGTGAATCCGTGGCTGTAGCCTACGGTAAGCTCTACATAATTCCAGGCGATGTGACAACCGCCGTGGACGCCATCTCAGGCAGCGAATACAACACAAAGGGCCAGGTCTGGTGCTTCGGCAGCAACACATCACCCGTCACGGGCGGTTCGTGGCCGATGTTCCGAAACGACGCCGTGCGCGACTCCATCGGCACTGGCGGACCATCGAACTTGACCATGGTCTGGAAATACACGACCAACGGTGCAGTGATGTCGTCTCCCAGCATCGAAAACGGCATAGTCTATGTAGGCTCTCAGGATAAGAGCATCTACGCCATCAACGCGTGGAGCGGCGCTCTGGTCTGGTCTTATTCAACAGGCGGCACGATTGAATCCTCCGCCGCCGTGGCGAACGGCAAGGTCTACATAGGCAGCGATGACGGCTACGTTTACTGCAACGACGCGAAAAGCGGCGGCTTTCTCTGGAGGACGTTCGTCAACGGAGGGTTACCGAAAACTTACGGCTCAGCCGTCATGCTTCGCTCGTCTCCCGCAGTTGCGGGGAACACGGTGTACATATGCTCGGTGGACGGCAACCTGTACGCTCTCGACGCGAACAGCGGCACAGTCCTGTGGAAATTTGCGACGCAGGGACCAATCACAGCCTCCTCAACAGTAGCTGACGGCGCCGTCTACATATCAGCCGAAGAACCCACAGCGGGCGCCCTCTACAAAGTGGACGCCAACAGCGGAGCACAAATCTGGAAGCAACAGCTCGAGTATCAACAGCAGTTCACAGGCGGCTCGGACATGCAGGGCACCCCCACAGTTGCAGCAGGCATGGTTTTCGCTTCGACCAATCTGAGGACGTTTTACGGAATCGACGTGGAAACAGGCGACATTGTTTGGACTTTCACGAACCCCGACGCCACCGAGTTCATCGTCAGCTCTCCGATTTATCTCGACGGCAAGCTATTCATAATCGACAAGTTCGACATCGCCTGCCTCAACGCGACTACAAGCAAGAAACTCTGGAGTAGCTACTCAGGAGACGAACTCTACGTTTCGCCGTCCTACGCCGACAACCAACTGTACGTCGCCACGAGCCAGCGGCGCATCTTCATCATCAACGCCACCGACGGCAGCAAGCATCTGGCGTACACGACGCCTTCGGCAAGCTGGTCTTCACCGACGCCCTGCGATGGGCGACTGTTCATAGGGTGCAATGACTGGAACGTTTACTGCTTCACGGCGACCTTCACGAGCGCGGTTCCATCCAGCGGCGGCACGGTTAACCCGCAGGTGCCCGAATATGTCTACATCGTCGTGATTGCCTTGTTCGCCGTTGCCATAGCGGTGGTCGGTGCTTACGCTTACGTGCAACTCCGCAAAAATAAGTCAGCGGCTACTTCGGCTGGAGCTCAGCCTTCTTAATCTCGAAGTACCCCTTCGACTTCTTCCACACCTTCTTCGCCTTCGTCACCTTCACGCTTTTCTTGTAGATGGGGCAGTCGACGACGAACGTGTGGTACTCGCCCCACTCGCCGATGGGGTTTATGCTGCGGTCAGCTTTCAATCGTTCAATCTCAGCAATCACCTCATCATTGAGTTCTTTCCCGAGCCAGTCCTTGTTGGCGCCCATGGCGACGTCGACTTCGATGACGAGCATCCTGAAACCCAGCTGCCTCATTTCCCCGAGCGCGGTTAATGGGTTTTTGCCCCAGAGCGGCGCGTAATGCTTCACCCCGATGGGTTCGCAGATTTCACGGTAGTAGTCCATGTGCTCGGGAGTCGTCATCACCCCAGACACGAATGTGCCCGCCTTGAGCTTCTGCAGTCCCTTCTGGATGTCGCTAATTCGTCCGCCGACGGTGACGGCGGGGATGCCGATGCTTTCGGACACAAGCTTGAGGAGCCATTTGTTATCCAGATGCGCTTTGCCGCCGATTTTGATGAACATCAGGTAGTCCACCTTCACGCCTTCCTGGAGCGTGGCGTAGAGGGCGTACATGGAGTCTTTGCCGCCCGACAAGGAGACAACCACGGTTGACATGCGTTGAGCCTCGGTGTAATGTTGGTTTTACCGTTCACAAGGGTATAAGAGTATTTCTTTTCACGGTAACGTCAAGCGAAAACTTATCTACACACATCGGCTTACCTCTCGAACATGGCAAACGCCGACTTAGTCCTGATTAACGGCAACATCCTCACGATGAACCCAGCGCAGCCCCACGCTGAAGCCGTAGCCATCACCGATGACCGCATCGCCAAAGTCGACAGCAACGCGGAAATCAAGAAACTAGTGGACAAGAACACGAAGACGCTCGACCTAAGGGGCAAAACCGTCGTCCCAGGCTTCACAGACACTCACATTCACGTCGCCGACTTCGGCAGAACGCTCCAGTGGATTGACTGTAAACAAGCCAACTCCCTCCAAGCCTTGCTGGCGCTCGTCAGAGAGAAGGCTACAAAAACCGCCAAGAACAAATGGATTCTTGGCTCAGGATGGAACCAAGAAAACTTCGCGGAAAAACACGCTCCCACACGACAAGAGCTGGACGACGCCGCGCCAGACAACCCCATCATCCTCTACCATCAACTAGGACGCATGTGCATCGTGAACACCAAAGCCCTGAGGTTGGCGGGCATCTCGAAAGCAACCGCCTCGCCGAAAGACGGCGTCATCGAGAAAGACGCAATGGGTGGACCGACGGGCATCCTTGAGGGAAACGCCACCGACCTCGTCTGGAACGCCGTGCCACAGCCCACCGAGCCGGAGACGTTGGAGGCGGCGAAGGGAGCCTGCGCGAAAATCGTGGAAGCAGGCATAACGAGCATCCACTGGATTGCTCTTTCAGAGACCGAGTTGGCGATTGCACAGAAACTTATCCGCGGAGGCGATGTTCCCCTCAGAATCTTCCTCATCATCACCGACGAAGTCTACGAGAACTTGCCCGAACAGACGGACCTGACCAACAGGAACATCGATGGTGTGGTGGTTTTCTCGGACGGTTACCTCGCCTCGCAGACAGCAGCCTTGAACAAGTCATACGTGGGCGACCCAGGCAACAGAGGACAACTGCTCTACACTCAAGAAGAGCTTGAGCGTTTGACTGCAAAGATTCACAAAGCCAACTTGCAGGTGATAATCCACGCGATGGGCGACAAAGCCGTGGAGGCTGCCCTCAAAGCCCTCCAATCGCTACCCAACGCGCCCAATAAGCATCGTCACCGCTTGGAGCAAGCTGCCCTCCTCAACAGGCAACTAATCACATGCCTCAAGAAACTGAAACACATCGTCTCCATCCAGCCCAAGGTCGTGGAATCCGAGTTCAACACGTGGGCAGCCAATGAACACCTCGGCCACGAGCGGGCTCGAATGCTCTTTCCACTCAAGACCCTGCTGAGACAAGGATTACGTGTGGTGGCTGGCTCCGACTGCCCCATGGAGCCCTTAAACCCGCTGCTGGGGATTCAATCTCTCGTCACGAGGAAACCATATCCAGAGGAACGCCTCACCGTCGAAGAAGCCTTGCGGCTCTACACGGTTGACGCGGCTTACGCGACTCAGGAAGAGACAGAGAAGGGCTCAATTGAGGATGGAAAACTAGCTGACCTCAGCATCATTTCAGAAGACCCAACAGCGATTCCGCCGGAGAATCTCGTTGGCGTTGAAGTCGAGGTGACTATCATAGGCGGAAAGGTGGCTTACCAAAAAGCACCAACGTGACAGGTTGGAGACTCTTTCTTGGCTTAATTCTCTGAAACAGGCTTCATATTGTGGGTTTAAGGATTAACCTTATATTCATGCAAAAACGATAATGACTCTCAATCGACCACTTTAGAAGGAGATAAAAGTTGGAAACTGAAAGATTTAAGGTCGGCGACATACTCTACGCCATCGTTATTCCAGTTGTTCTGGTGCTGCTCATCTACGTTCTGGCAGTCTACGTCAACGTCACCGGAAGTTACCACGTTCTCGGTGAAGGCGCAATCGGTGTCATTCTAACCCAAGGCTTTGCTCAAATGATTATTCTCGGTGTTCCACTGGCACTTGGCTTGGTCTGGAACAAATGGGCAGGTGGTGCAGCAGGCTTCATCATGGGCGGCATCTTCTACGTAGCGAGTGCAGGTCACTACAACGCGATTTACTCGGGTTACACGGCAACTTCGTTCCAAATCAGTAACGCTACATTAGCGGGAATTGCAGATGGCTCAATCACTTCGATAACGGCATACCCGGTGCAGCCGGTGTGGAACTTCTTCGGCGACATAAGCATGCTCTTCTACCTCGTCAACGCCGTCATCATCGGATACATGGCTGGAGCATTGAACAACAAATCCACGAACTTCAAACGCATGCTAGGCGCAGGCTTAACCTCTGCCATAATAACAGCAGTCATCCAAGTCTACCTCAACTACACCATCTCGCTTCCGCCAGCAAGATCGATGGCTCAAGGACTCTGGCAAGACACGTCGCTGGGAGTAGCAGGAGCGTACGGCTTCGTGTTAGCGTTCGTACCGAGCATTGCTTTAGGCGTCATCGTTCCAATAATCTCTAAAGTAATGACGTGGTATGGGCTTCAGCCAGTGAGGCACCAGTAACCAACCCACTTCTTTTCTTTTTTAAAAACCAAATTCCACAGCAGACGATTCCCTGAAAGAAAGAGCAAAGGTTTTCAGAAGCAGACTTCTTGAAACTCCGGAGCGAAGTTATTTTAGGTGTGAGTATTTGATCCTCGAACGAAACGTCGAAGCCAAAGTCCTTGTTCGAAGTGCATTAACAAGCTGGTTAAGCACCTTCCGTGTAGCAGATAACCCGTACGTCGGTCCCTTCGCGAACTGGCGCGGCAGGTATGCGGGGCGGAAGTAGAAACTCTGGAACGCCTGCTGGTACAAATCGCCCACCTGCTTCATCGTCAGCGTTGGCGTCTCGAAAATCGGCGTTGCGCAGTCATACAGGTCGAAGTCGAAGATTCTCACCCAAAGGTTCTCCTTCACCATGTCGAACATCGGGGTGCCCGGCAGCGGCGTGGCGATGTTGAAGAACGCGACTTCGTCGGGGCTTATCTTCTCGGCGAACTTTATGGTTCTCCAAGCCGACTCCTCCGTCTCGCCGGGGTAGCCAATTAGGACGTTGGGCACGGGCTTCAACCCGAGTTCTCGAACCCATCCGATTGCACGTATGGTTTGCTCAGTTGATATGCCCTTTCGCATCTCATTCAACACGTGTTGCGAGCCGGATTCGACGCCGAACCAGACGGAGACGCAGCCCGCAGCACGCATCTTGAGGAGAAGCTCTTTCGTTATCATGTCGACGCGGGTGCCGCAGTTCCACTTAATCTTCAGCCCCCGTTCTCGGATAGCATCGCACAATTCTTCCGTTCTTGGGTTGTCAACGGTGAAGGCGTCGTCGCAGAACGTGAACTGCGTGGCGTTGTAGGTTTTGTTGAGGAATTCAAGCTCGTCCACGACGCTCTTTGAGCTGCGGAAACGGTATCTTCGCCCGAACATGCGGACGGCAGCGCAGAACTCGCACCAGTAAACGCAGCCCCTGCTGGTCTGCAGGTAGAACACGTCCTCGTACTTGCGCATAACGTCAAGCGGCCACAGATGCCGTGCGGGGAACGGCAGAGAATCTAGGTCCTCGATGTATGGTCTGTCGGGGTTGCGTATGGTCTCCGCGCCTTTGCGGCAGGTTATCCCTATGACGTCGTAGTAGGGCTTGCCTTTCTCCAAACGCTGCGCCAACTCCAGCAGCGTGTTCTCGCCCTCTTTCCTCACGACAATGTCGAGCTGACGGCATTCCTTCAGGGCTTCGCTGTCCCAGAACGTCGCGTGCGGTCCACCCAAAGCCGTCACACAGTCAGGGTGTTCTTCCTTGGCTATCTTCGCGATTACCAACGCGGATTTGTACGTGCGGGTCGTCGCCGTGGACCCCACGATGCTCGGCTTGCGTTTCCTAATCTCCTCACGAAAACCCTCATGAGTAAGCATAAGCGCTTGACAATCAATCACGTCAACCGAGAAGCCGTTCTTCTCCAAAACAGCCGCCAAGTAACCCAGCCCCAGCGGCGGAAACGGCGGATGCTGGTGCGCCCGTGTGGGATAGGGTGGGTTGACGAGAGTTACGTGGGTCTTCATTGGTGCTCCCCTAACGTGATGGTTCGAAATACGTGGAACTATCTGTTTAAAGGTTTCGCACTCGGCGCGAACTCTTAAGGCGGAGCTGAAAACAGCGGAAAAGCAGGTCTGCAGGATTTCAGAAGGGAAACACGAACAATCGGACGGCGACGATGACGGGCAGGAACAGCAGAATGCTCAGGACGATGGATATGTCGCGTATCTTCAGGGACGTCAATATCTTCTTAGAATCCAGCACTTGCTCAGGGTCGCCGACCTGATAGTGCCCAGGCTTGTCCAACTGCACGTGGAGTGCGCCTGCGATGGCTGCCATCTGCCACCCGTGGTTGCGGCTGGCGATTTTCCTTCGGTCGCGCTGCGCGATTCTCCATGCGTTTCGCCAGTCTTCGCCGATGATAGCGGCTGAGATTATCATGAGGATTGTAGTTAGTCTTGCGGGGAAGTAGTTGACGACTGTATCCAGGTTTGCTGAGAACCAGCCGATGTTGATGTGCTCGGGGTCCTTGAAACCCACGACGCCGTCGAGTGTGTTTACGGCTCGGAAGGCGATGGCACCTGAGACGCCGAAAAGAGAGTAATAGATGATGGGGGAGTGTTTGAAGTCGGTGAGGTTCTCCACCATCGACTCGATGACCGCCGAAGCCATCTGCGGACTCGTCAGGTTCGTGGGGTCACGTCGTGAGAAGTGATGGTACTTCTTTGCTTCTTCGAGGTCGCCGTTTTCGAGGGCTTTCGCCACACCCTTGGCGCCGTCGGTCTCTAGCTTTATGCAGATAGTCGTTTTTAGGAGGAGGGCACCAACGATAACGTAGATGACCATGCCGAAGACGCCGAGGAAGAGGTAGACAGCGGCGAGACCGAGGAAGGTGGGAATGGTGAAGGCGGCGATGACGACGATGGCGAGGAGAACGCCGTTAGCTTTTTCCGTTCGTGGATTGGGATTCTTGAAGTGCGGCGTTAAGGCTTTTGCGACTTTGCCCATCCAGATGGTAGGGTGCAAACCGTAAATGCGCCTCCAGGGCTTCCACGGTGCGGGGTCGCCGATGACGAGGTCTATGACGATGCCTAACACGAGAACGACGAGGGCTATGAGTATCTCAAGTAGGATTGAGGTCACCGTCGTGAAGGAGTATTTTCGGAGACTTGTTTAATATCGATATCGGTAACCGCTAGCACCGTTCAAACAGAACCACCGAATGCACGCTCAGCAAATCGACTTGCGACAACCAGCACAACCAACCAACAACCAAAGAAACAAACCAACAAAGAAAACACCACAAAAAAAGAAGAAGGAATCCATTGAATTTTTCTTTGCTTCCGCCGTTTTGCGTATTTCAGTTCGCCGTTTTTGGTGGTTTTCGGGAGTAGAGCCTGCCGACTGCGACCGCAGCAGTTGACAGCAGCATCATGACTCCTATGGGTAGAACCTCTGGAATTGCAGTGTTCACGTTGAGGGTTGCTGTTGCCTGTTT
>Ga0326726_10006367_pt1 | contig 10643 bp, 9 predicted proteins | sample MHFenrmetagenome_2_FD_207603 | JGI IMG/M metagenome (GOLD analysis project Ga0326726, IMG submission 207603) | Lab enriched peat soil microbial communities from Michigan Hollow, Ithaca, NY, United States - MHF15MN | ecosystem: Environmental > Terrestrial > Soil > Wetlands > Peat | place: USA... | reverse complement strand
CCCCCTAGTTTCCATCCGCGAAAACGATTCTCAAGCACCATGTAACGCCTCTTCCGAATCGCTTGGTCCGGACTCATCGGACGGCGCGACGTCTTCTTCGGGAAGGTACGGCCGCGCACTTTCGGAGTGCTCGAATCTGATCGTCTCAGGGCACAAGCCGCAATCGCGATCGCCGGGGGCGACACGCGCACCGCGAGCAAGGCACTCGCGCAGGCTCTTGCCAGTAGCCCCCTATGGGCAGCAGGTCCTCGGGCGTGGCTCACGGCACTCGGCGAGGCGCTTACGCAACAGTTGTAGTCGCCACCTCGCCCCGGCGAGGCGGGGCGGCGGGCAGGGATTGAAGCCAGAAGAACCCTCGAGGGATGACGGGCACCCCGTTTCGCTTGCAATAGACGACCTACACTCGAACGAAGTGTCGCGGCCTACGTGGTACTCCACCAAATACAATCGAATCCCAGCGGAGTTGGCACAACGCTGGCGGCTACATCTGGGGAATTGCGACTGCTCAGTTTCTGTGTTATCTTGAAACAGCAAGTACTTCTGTCCCGTATCCAGACCCAGATACGCAGTTCGCATCGTTCGATGCGAGTCCCTAATACGATGGAATCGCCGACGGGAATGACGGCAAAAGTGAAACTGAGGCATGAATGGGCCCTCCGATGCACATCCGATTGTCGATCACGCCTTCTTGGGCTGAGGATCGACCAGGTTTCGCACGACCTGTGCGAATCATGCTCCGTTACATTCTCCTATTCTGCTGTTTGAGCACCTACGCTCGACACGCACAAGCCGCGAGTTCGGTGGTGGTCGAGTCGAAGGCTGTGGCCGTCTCGGCATCGGGGGTCACAATTCGAATACGCATCACCAATGACATCGCCCTATCTGGGCTCGTCGTACCGCTTGTACTTCGTGAGGTGACGCCGGGCGCATTCATTTCATCGATGCAGATGTCGTTCGGCGACCGGCTCCCACTCCCGGGACCACCGCTGTCCACCGCGTTCCGCGGTCATTTCGCCAACAACGATGGAACTTGCGCCCCCGGAGGCTTCGGGACTGTTAGTTTCAGCGATGGCGCCAACCATCCAGTGGTGGCCTCTCCTGAGGGTGCGGAATTCTTTCGTGTCTGGACTGGCGCGGCCAGTGACACCTTGGCTGCCGGAGCCGATCCCTCTGGTTCGTTGTTCTTGACAGTTACAGTGACAGGCACGCTGGGGAGCTTTGAGATCGACACCACGTGCATGAACCCATCGAATCACCTTGAATTCGTAGATAAGTTGCTCAATAACATCTTCCCGTCGTTCACAAAGGGGGTCATTACCATCGGGCCAGACGCGGATGGCGATGGCGTTATCGATTCCGTTGACAATTGTCTTTCAACTGCCAACCCCGGGCAGGAGGATGCCGACAGCGACGGCGTTGGTAATGCTTGCGACACTCTGGTCATGACAGCGTATTCCCCGGTGGACATTATCGTTGTCAATCCCTCGCACACGGATTCCATTGGCCCTGGATTCAACACCTTCGGCACGATTGCCACATACGACTCGGCGCACGACTACGGCATCGGCGCCAACGGGGTTCCCGGCGAGCTGGACGATCGGGTATCGATTGCCCAGCCAGTAGCGGGTCAGTACATCATCAGAGTTGTTCCTGACCCTGGAGGAAGCGGCGGTTACTTCCTCGGTATCCGAGATCCAGGCGGGAACTATGATGGGTACGTCAAAGTGACCGGTTTCGGTTCGAGTTCACAGTCCTCGCTAAGCCCCGTGCCCATAGCGAACCCCGTGCCGCCACCGGGGCAGGAAGCCGTCGTCTCCGCCCTGGTAGAGTCCAAGAGGCGCGGAGATCTGAATGGCGACCACGTCTATGACGTGCTGGATGTGACGTTGACCATCAATGTGGCGTTCAGAGGAGCCACTGCTCCGACTCCGCCCGACATTGCCGATGTGAACGGCGATGGTGTTGCGGCCGATGTTCTGGATGTGGTGTCAATCATCAACACCGCGTTTCGTGGTGGCGGTGAGCCAGGACCGTAGTTGTTCTCCATTAGCCAAGAGTGAACCGATGGCACTTCTTGGCTAATGACGGTCATGCACCCCTTCCCGCCCAACCAACTACAAGTTTGAGTCGCGCCCCCTCCGGGGAGCTAATCCCAACGCTCTTCAAAACAACAACAGATTGAATCGCGCGGAAGTGCCGCGCGCGTTTGAACCACGCTCGCGTAACCAGCGAACGTGTCGGCGGTTGTGCGGAGTCGGTACCTCCGGGCGAGGTTCTGACGTCATGACGAGTGCGTATTCAGAAGGCGGAGTGTTGCCCACACGTGCGGAAGCGCTCCAATTCACCTTGGAATCGGTGACCTAAGAAGACGCCCGTGGAGCCATCGAGACTTCACGGACTTCATGTTCGAGCACATCCTGTCGTTAGCTCATGGGCACCGTGCGCCGCTACGCCAGCCGTTTGCCCAAACGCAAGGTCGAGAAAGTAAAGATGACAATACCGAAGACGGCGAGAGCGAGGATATCATGGCTCAGATCGGCGACGCCCGCACCCTTCATCATGATGCCGCGAATGATCTCGATGAAGTAGCGCATCGGATTCAGAAGTGTGATCCGTTGCAGCCAGATGGGCATGTTGGCCACCGGCGTGAAGTAACCTGAGGTCAGCATGGTAAAGATCGAGAAGAACCAGGCGTAGAACATCGCCTGCTGCTGGGTGGCGGTGATCGTCGAGATAAACATCCCGACACCGAGCGTGGTCATCAGATAGAGCAGGGACAGGACGACCAGCAGGATCGGGGACCCGACAAATGGCACGCGAAACCAGAGAATGCCAACTGTCAGCGACAATCCCATGATCAGCATTGCCGCCATGACGAACATCGTGAGTTTGCCGAACAACAGCGTGAAACTGGTGACAGGGGTCACCAGCACCTGCTCAAGCGTGCCCAGTTCACGTTCGCGCACGATCGCCATGGCCGTGAGCATAAGCGTGATCATGGTCAGCAACGTGGCGACGATTCCCGGCACCATGAAGTTCCGCGATTCACCTTCAGGGTTGTAGAGAAACTCCGAACGGATCTCGACGAAGGGACGCATCCCGGTGACGTCGGAGGAGAACTTGCGCAGAATCTGTCCGGCGTAGCCGATGCCGATGCGCGCGGCGTTAGCGTCGGTGCCGTCAGCGACCCAGCCCACGTGCGCGGGATGATTCGTGCTCAATTGTTCGGCAAACCCCGGCGGGATAATCAAGGCCATCTCAGCTTCGCCGCGCTTGAAGCGCTCGTCGAGCTGCCACACCGGTGTGCGTTCACTCTGTACCTGGCGATCCGTGACGACGAAGTAATCGCCCGCCTGGAGTGCCGCGATCAACTGGCGCGACAGTTCGGTGCGGTCTGCGTCGTAGACGTCCAGCCAGAGCTTCTTGACATCGGTCTGAATGGCGTACCCCAAGAGCAGAAGCTGGATCACCGGCATGACGAAGAGCATGCGCAGGGCATTCTTGTCGCGCAGGAATTGAATCAATTCCTTGCGGACCACCCCGATGTAGGGTCGCCACATCTTAGCCAATCCTCGTGCGGAAGCGGCGCACGGCGATGGTCAGGAGGACCACTTGCAGTATCAAGAGAAACCCTGCCGGCGCCGCCAGGACTTCAAAGCCCGACCCTTTCAGCATGATGCCGCGGACCACCTTCAGGAAGTAGGTCGCCGGCACGATCCGGCTCACCATCTGGAGCACCACTGGCATGTTCTTGATCGCGAAGATGAATCCTGAGAGCATGACCGACGGCAGCATCGTCAGGAGCAGGGCATATTGCATCGCCAATTGCTGCGTGGCCACTCCGGTGGAGACCAAAATCCCAATCGATAGGGCCGTGGTCACGTAGATCAACTCGACCACCAAGAGAAGCCAGAACGATCCGACAAAGGGCACGGCGAACAGGACCTTGGCGAAGCCAATCACCAGAAGCCCGTCGATGAAGGCGATGCCGATATAGGGCAGGAGTTTGCCGATCAAGAGCTGGATGGGCGTCACCGGCGCCGTCAACAGTTGCTCCAGCGTTCCGGTTTCCTTCTCCCGCGCGATCGTGATCGAGGTCAGAAGGGCGGAGATCATCAGGAGAATGATGGCGACGATGCCGGGCACAAAGAAATGCGAGGACTGCAAGTCGGGGTTGTAGAGCACCTGCTGAGACAAGCGCACGCCCGGCACCTCGGTGCCCGGAGGCAAATGATCTTGGAGGAATTCGTTCAACAGAGCCGACGCGTAACCTTGCACCGCCGCGGCCTGCGATGTTTCCGACCCATCGATCGTCAGACCCAATTCGAAATCGGTCTTGTTCTGCACGGCGCGTTCGAAACCCGGCCGAATGAAGAGCACGGCCGCGGCGCCGGCGGCACGCATCACCTGCTCCGGATCGTTGTACTCGGGCGCCGCCTTCGCTCGGAAGAAGTAGCGAGATCGGTAGAAGCGCTCGATCAAGGTGCGCGACTCGGCGGTCTGATCCTGGTCGACAATGGCCAGCGGGACGTGCTCGATGTCCATGTTGATCGCATATCCATAGAGCACCGTCATCAGCATCGGCATCACGAAGATGATGACCAGCGATCGCACATCGCGTAGGATGTGATAGATCTCCTTTTGGGCGATGAATCTAATTTGCCGCAACCGCCGCCCCCTGTGGCCTTATGAGGTCGATGAACATGTCTTCGAGGTTCGATGCTTGGTGCTTTCGTACCAACTCGTGCGGGGCGCCCAGTTCGATCAACTTGCCGTTGTGCATGATCGAGATGCGCTCGCAGTACTCGGCCTCGTCCATGTAATGGGTTGTGACGAAGATGGTTGTCCCCTCGTCGGCCAGCTCATAGAGCAACTCCCAGAACAGGCGCCGGAACACGGGGTCGACTCCCGCCGTCGGTTCATCGAGAAAGACGATCGTGGGGCGGTGAATGATCGCCGTGGCGAGCGCGAGTCGTTGCCGCCATCCCATCGGCAGCGCTCCGGAGAGCCGGTCGATGAAGGGCCCCAACGACAAGCGCTCGGTCAGTTCTGCAATCCGATCCTTCAGGGCGTGATTGCCGAGGTTGTACAGGTGGCCGTAGAAATCCAAGTTCTCACGTCCCGTCAGATCGCGGTAGAGTGTAAACTTCTGCGACATGTAGCCGATGGTTCTCTTGATCTGCTCGTACTGTCGCAAGACATCAAAGCCGGCGACGTGGCCGGTGCCCGACGTGGGCTTCAACAGCCCGCACAGCATGCGAATGACGGTTGTCTTGCCGGCGCCGTTGGCCCCGAGAAAGCCGAAGATCTCGCCTTTCTCCACGGTCAGTGACAGCCGGTCCACGGCGGTGAACGTGCCGAATTTCCGTGTCAAGTCGGTGATATCGACGGCGTGATCGGTCACGATCCCTGCTCCATGAGTTGGATGAAGCGGTCTTCCAGCTTGGGTGGGATGCGGGTCAGGGAATTCGGATCGATACCTGCGCCATGCAGTGCGGGCGCATGGCGGTCCAAGCGGTCTGCGGGCGACAGGTACAAGTGGATGGCGGAGCCGAACGCCCGCGCCGTCAGCCCCTCGCTGCCCTGCAACTGACGCATGAGTTCGGGACTCGGCTTCCTGTCCAGGAAGTAGATTTGTCCGGCAAACTGCGAAGCCAATTCCGTTGGCGTCCCCTCCGAGAGCTTCTCACCGCGAAAGATGAAGCAGGCACGGTCTGCCCGGGCAACTTCATCCATGTATGGCGTCGTGACCAGGATGGTCACTCCCTGCCGCTTCAGATCATGAAGGATTTCCCAGAATTGCCGGCGGGAGAGGGGATCGACGCCCGTCGTCGGCTCATCGAGAATCAGGATTTGCGGCTCATGTATCAAGGCGCATGAGAGCGCCAGCTTTTGCTTCATACCGCCCGAGAGCGAACCGGCGCGACGTTTGGCAAATGGCGCCAAATTGGAAAATCCATAGAGGTCATCGCGCTTCCTGCGGAAGGCGGCCCCGGTCAGACCGTAGATGCCTGCGTAAAACGTCAGATTCTCCTCGACACTCAGGTCGGGATAGAGTGAGAAGGTTTGCGGCATGTACCCGAGCAGGGGCTTCAATTGGTCGAAATGATCGGCCGTGTCGCGGCCATCGAGCGAGACAGTCCCCTTATCCGCATCGATGAGGTGGCAAATGATGCGGATGAGCGATGTCTTGCCGGCGCCGTCGGGCCCGACCAGGGCAAAGCTCTCACCACGGTTGACCTCCAACGAGAAGTCATTGACCGCCACGACCGGCCCGTAGGATCGCGAGATGTGGGAGATCGACAAATACCCCATCAGTTCTCCAGAGTCACAAAAACCGGCATCCCGATTTTGAGACGGCCGTCGCTGTTTGGCACCGTGACTTTGACCGCGTACACCAGGTTGGCGCGTGACTTCTCGGTCTGCACGTTCTTTGGCGTGAATTCGGCCTCGGACGAAGTCCAGATGATCTCGCCTGAGTAGATCGTTCCGCCGCTCTCCGTTGAGACTTTGGCCCGGCCTCCCTGCTTCACGTGGGCAAAATCCGTGGCCGACAGGTACACCTTCACCCAGAGCGTATCGAGGTTGGCGATTTTGGCGATCGCCTTGCCGGGGCTGAGGAGTTCTCCCTGGGAGATGTATTTCTCCACGATCACGCCGGAGATGGGGGCGGTGGGATAGCAATCAACCAGTTGGCGGTGCAGCCGTTCGATGTCGGCATCGGTCTTTTCGATCTGCCGTTGGACCATGGTCACGTTGGCTTCGGCCACCTTGAGGGCATTGACTGCCTGCGCGTAGTCATGGTCCAGTTGGTCCATCTGCTTTTGCGTCGCCGAACCATCCGCCAAGAGCTTTGCGATCCGGTCACGTTCGGATTTCGCGTACCGTTCCGTTTCGCGCGCCTGTTCCACCTGCACCTTGCTGGCTTCCCATCCGGCGGTGCTCGTATTCCGCAACGCCTCCATGGACGCCAGGTCCAAACGCACCCGTGTGGTATCGATGATCGCCAAGGTGTCGCCTTGATGAACACGGCTTCCCTCATCGAAGAGCCGTGCCATCACCCGTCCTGAGGTTTCGGCGGACACGACCGCGTTGTTGGCTTCGATGAACCCCGATCCTCCGCCCTCAAGCCCATCACCCGAGCATCCAACCATGGCCAAGAGCAGGGCGCAGGAAAGCGCCGGCAGTGTGCGCGTCATAGTTCGTCTCCCTTCTGGAGTAGATCTGATCCGACGGCGTAGTAGTAGGCGCTGAGCGCGATGTGGTAATCGATCAGCGCGGCGGCGAGCGAACCCTCGGCGGTGGTGAGATCGGCTTCGATGGTAATCAGTCGGTTCGATGTCAAGGTGCCGTTGCGGTGCTGCACCGAGGCGAGGCGGAAGTTGTCGCGCGCGATGCGCGTTTCGGCCTCGGCGCTGGTATACCTGGCCGCGGAGAGCTTGAGTTGCTCAACCGCCAGACGGGCATCGCGGGACAGATTCTCGATGGTCTGCTCGCGGTCCAGCCGCGCCGCCTCCAAGTCGTGAAAGGCCGCCTGACGATTGTAGACCGATTTGCCGCCTAGGTTGAATGACCAGGTCAACGTGGCTCCAACGGTGAAATAGTCGTTCCAGGTGTTGTTGAAGCGGTCGAGATTCGGCTTGCCGTATGAGTATCCTCCCATCGCCGACAGCGCGGGCAGGAAGTCCGACTTGCTGGCGCGCCAGCGCCAGCGACGAATACCCAACGTGGCGTTGGCCGCGGCAATCTCCGGCTTGGCTGAATCCACGGCGCTTTCCCAGGACTGCTCGGATGGCTGCGATAGACTGTCCGTGAGCGTGAGGGTTTCGGCGGGGTCCAGGCCAAGGTAGGTGAGCAGCCGCAGTTCCGATGCTCGCCGCGCGTTTTCGGCTTGGCTGATCGCAAACGTCACGCGGGTCAGCGCCAGTTCCGCCTCTAGAAGGGCGACAGAGTCGGCGGCGCCGGCGTCATAGAGCGAATGCGCGTCGCGGCTGACTGTCTGCGCACGCGTCAACGAGGCGTGGGCAATGCCGAGCATGCGATCGGTTCGCAGCAGCGTCAAATACTCGGCGCGCGTCATGTACGCGAGCCGGTCATGGTCGGCAGCCGCCAGAGCGTCGTACAGATCGACGGTGGCACCGGCGGCGCCTACGCCGCCAGCGATGCGACCACCGGTGTAAAGTGGCAGCGACAAACGCAGATCGGCCTGATAATTATCATGGGTGCCGAGTTCCTGGGCCGGAAGCGGCCCGAATTCGACCTCGGGGACAAAACTCACATAACTGCCCTGCGCGGTCGCGGACAATACGGGTAACCGGTCGGAGCGCGCGGCCCTCAGACCGGAACGCGCCGTCTCGCGGACCGCCTCCGCTCGCTTCAGCGCAAACGAGTGCGCTTCCGCCAGCCGTAAGGCATCTTGCAATGCCAGATCGCGCGCCTGGACGGTGATGGGAATGGCCGCCAACAGCACGATGAGTGCGTATCTCATGGCTTTCTCGCTTTCAGGCCGTTCATGAACAGATCAATCATCACATGCTTGCGCTCCTCGATGAACGCGGCGCGATCGTCGATCCCCCAGACGCGGTCGATGATGGGAGCGAGGATGAAGTAGCCGAGACTCATGGTCACAAATGCAACGACCACTTGGCACACATCCATCCGACGGATCTCGCCCCGGTCCATGGCCGACTCCAGTTCCCCACGCATCGTATCCGATAGACCCGAAGCGTTGAAAACGTCGGCGATCTGAGCCAGCACTTCGTCGCGGGGGTCGGCCAGCTCGCGAAGAATGAGCGAACGGAAATCACCGCCGCCGAGGGCCATGTTGCCATGCGCTTCAGCCACAATTTTCAGACGCTGCTCGATCGACTCGACATGAATGATGCGCGCCTGCACTTGCCGCGTGATCTCGGCGAAGTGGTCCCGAATGACCTCGGCGTACAGGTTGTCCTTCGAGTGAAAATGGTAGTAGATCATGGCTTTGTTGACGTCGGCGCGTTGGGCGATGCGATCGACTCGTGCACCGGCCCGGCCGTACTGGGCGAATTCCGCCCGCGCCGCGACTTGGATTCGCGCCTTGGTACCGGGATCAGGCGGACTCGGGGAGGCAGGACGAGGGGGGCGACGTTTGGGCATCGTGATCAACCTTTCGGTTAAACTAAACACTCAGTTAATACGCCGGGCCCGCCAGGGATGTTTGCGGCATCCGAGTCAATCGGCTCTTGCACAACGTATTCACGGAGTGTTGAGAGAGACTTCGCGATTGTAGTGTTCACTTGAGGCGCATCTGCGCGGATGCTTTTTCGCCCGAGGGTGTGGGTCTTTGCAGAAGCGTTGGAATGCGCCAGATCCTACATCTCAGGAGGGTTGGTATCACACTCGAAAGCCGGGCGGAGCACGAAACGCCTGGGAGCCTCGTAAACACGCAGACAAGTGTATGGGCTCTGCGACAATCGAATGCAGGATCACTTGCCTGAGCGCATTACAGGACTGTTGGAATCATACAGTGCACATAACTTCAGCCAGTGGAATCTCCACTTGCTGTCTCGGGAATGAGATTGTTGCTCTGCCACACAGACATTTGCGAGGTGAACCTTGTGCCACGCGTGGAGTGGTTGCCCGACCCAGGCGACGAGGGGCGGCGGGCAGAGAGTTGAATCCGGCGCTGCCATCGCGTAGATTGCGCGCATAACCGTCCACCTTGGTCTGACGACATCCGGTCATGCAGAAGAACAATCCAAGAGGCAGGGACACCTCATTGCACTCGATGCTGCGCTGTTGTGCTTGCGTGATCGTGCTCTTGCAAACGGCTCGTGCCGGTGCGTCCGAGCGGCTGGTACCGACTGGCGGATCAGTCATCACGTTGGACGCTGCCGGACTGCGAAGCACTTACTATCGCCTGCAGCAGGACTCGGTCTTAGAGCTGAAGGCTTCCGGTCCCGGTACTCTCGCCGTGATTATGCGTCTGGCCCTTCCTGCCGGATTTGGCAGGGACAGCGCGCACTTCCGTATGGTCGTCACTCTTGGCGCTGACACGGCCCGTGACGTTAGAACGACAACCACGCCCGACGCGGGAGACTGGCTCGGACGAACGGAGCAGCCCTCGGTATCGCAAACACTCTCGTTGCCGGTTCAAGTAGGTCGACACACGTACCGGTTCCATCTTTCGGAGGCGGACGGGCCCTATGCCGGGCTGCAATTCATACTGAAGCGCTCCACCCCGCGCGGCCCCGCCGCTCCTTGATCCGGCCACGATGCGTCGCACTCTGGTTCTCATCTGTGACAAATTGGGGTCGTGAGAAGAAGACTCGTCACTCGGAGCCCCTGCCCCCAGCGACGCGAGGGGGAGATCAGCGATTTGGAGAATCCCATATGCGAGGTTTATTTAGCGGTCGTCGAGAGTGATCGCCCAATGGGTTTGGGAGGACAGCCCCCCCGCCCCGGCGGCGAGGGGCGGCGGGAATGAAGTGGCGGAGCAAGTATGAACACGCGACTACTGATGATCTTGAGTGCGGTCTTTACGGGGTCCTTGGGGCTGGGTGCCACTTTTCTGCCCCAGGAGATCATTGCCCATTTTGGCGACAATCCCGAGGTCCTGGCAGTCTTGTTGGTAAAGGTCGCCGGCGCGCTCTACCTCGGCTTCG
>Ga0326726_10006366_pt1 | contig 10643 bp, 7 predicted proteins | sample MHFenrmetagenome_2_FD_207603 | JGI IMG/M metagenome (GOLD analysis project Ga0326726, IMG submission 207603) | Lab enriched peat soil microbial communities from Michigan Hollow, Ithaca, NY, United States - MHF15MN | ecosystem: Environmental > Terrestrial > Soil > Wetlands > Peat | place: USA... | reverse complement strand
GCGTGGGTCGGCCGCGTTTGTGCCCCCCGGAGTGCCGCGGCAATGAACGGAGCTAAGTGAGCCACCGTTACTAGATCCACGCACTCGGGGCGCAGTTCAGCGTTGACTTATTCTACAACCTGAACGCTCAAGTTCAGCTGCAAGCGAGTCAAACAAGAGGCGCGGGCGCAGCCCGCGCAAATCCTTAGCTCGCTTGACAGCTGCAACGTTCGTTAGGTTGGCGGAGCACGACGGTCTGCACGACGAGCGGAGGGATGAAGCCCGACCCATCGCATTCCACGGTCGAAGAGATTGCCGCCGACGAGGCCTGCGATGACGAGATTGATAGCGAGGCGGACCCAGAACTCGCCACGAGCGAGGCTTGCCCAGGACAGGCCGACATCACGCCGGTACCCCAAGAGGGTCATGAGGATGGCGGTTGGCACGCCCCACCAGATCACGCCTGGTGCTGTGAAGTAGGGACGGAGCCGCCGGACGAGGCTAGAACGCGAGTTCGACGATGTCAGCGCTTTCACTTTCGTGTGACTCTGTGCCAACCTAACGCCCCAGCTAACCTGCGGGCGAATCAAATAAAATGCGAGCGTAGCGAGCTTCCTCAGATCGCCCGTCAGGTTCAGCGTCCGTTAGCCGGATGGTCGAGATCTCGCCTACTCGTCTCGATGAGCGATGTCCCGTGTTTGTCCTAAGGACCGAGTCGGCAAAGCTGGCACGCGGAAGGCGGCGCTGCCGACCAGATGAACAGGCCGGAGGAAATGGCGACGACGAGAAGTGTCAGCTGAACAATCGCGCCTTCGACGTCCTTAAAACGAGCGGCGGGATGGCGAGAGTTCATCTTAGGGGCGCCGGCACTGGACACCAACGAGCGAAGAACGGTAGCGCGCGCTGGACCGGCCAGAGGCTGAATCGAAATCATGGATACTGCCCTCGTCGCTGAGCAAAGTGAGATGACCCGGACATGCGGCGCGCTGGCGATCCACCCACTGGACAACGCCTATGCTATCGAGGCCAGACGGAACCGGAACTACCGAAGTGCCGTCCGACGCGTGGCGGCGTGAGAGACATCCGAGCGAAAGGAGCGTCGTACAGAGTGTCGCAGCGAGCGTGATTCCTCGCATCATAGTTCCTCACAACAACTGTGGATTCCGGCTAACTATTCATTCAGCTGCACTAGAAGCATGCTGATCACCCATCACGATCGCCAGGCTATCGGCCCCCGCAGCCACATATCGCTGCAGCAGGTCGTCACGATATCGAATACCAGCATTAGATATTACTGCACGATCCCGCGACGGCTCACCGTCACCAGAGACGGAACCCGCAAGCCTGAGGCGACCGAGCCGCGAGAGGCAGCCACGCCGTCCGAGACGCGAGACGAATCCGATGGCGGATGCGAAAGGCAGCTCGCCTCAGGACCTGCAGCCACCGCCAAGATACTCGTGATTCCGGCGGCTCCTACTTCACCAGCTTGGCTGCCGCCAGCTGCGCCACCGCGCTCAACGTCGTCTGCGCCGCGTTCAGCCCGAGCCGAAAATCCTTGTCGCTGAACGTCGAGTACACGTCGATCGGTTGATGCCACGTCGGATTCCACCCCGTGCCCGTCTGCGACAGTCGCTCGTTCTCGCGCAGACTGATCGCCGGACACACATCCTGGAACGATCCCGAGTCCGTGTTGCTCATGCGATCGCCGACGGCGGCCGGATAGTCGGTCGCATACTTGTCGTTCGACCGCCTGAAGAACCACGCCATCTCCGCCGCCTCGGACGCGAACTTCGACGAGCCCGCGAACTCGATGTTGACGTCGGCCTCGCGGCGCTGCTCCGGCGACACCTTGCCGTCGGGACCGGGCATGCCGTGGTCCCACATCATCATGTCGTGCTGGATCATCCCGATCCACTTGGGCTCGGGATACTTGCCCGAGCCGGCGGGATTCTCGATCCCTTGCAGCGGCGACCGCTGCCGCACGTACGCTGCCGCGCCGCCGCCCGTCTCCTCGTTGTTGAAGAGAATGAAGCGGATCGAGCGATCGGTCTGCACGTCCGGTGAGCTGAAATTGCGCGCCAGCTCCATGACGAGCGCGGTGCCGGACCCGTCGTCGTTCGCCGCCGAGCCGAACCCGTGGCCATCCATGTGCGCGCCGACGATGTACATCTCCTGCGGATGCGTCGTGCCGATCTTCGTGCAGTAGACCTCTTCGCGCGGTCCCGGCGTGTCCCACTGCGCATTGATGCGGCGGAGCGCCGTGTCAGGCTGGAGATCGGGGTTGGTGTTGACGCCCGTGCGCGCCGTGTAGCCCTTCACCGGATTGTTGCCGCGTCCCCGGCCGCGGCCGCGACCACCTGCCGCCGCTGAATCACCGCCGCCGCGACCGCCGCGGGCCGGCGCGGGATTCGCCGCGTTGCGAATCGAGTCGACCTTGTTGGTCGAGTCGTTGCGAAGCTGGCGGCCGTTGTACTCGTACTTGATGCGCTCCGTGTTCGTGCACCCGTAGCTCTTGAGCTGCGCTTCGATCCAATCGACCGCGGCGCGATTGCGGTCGGTGCCCTGACGCCGGTCGCCGAACTGCGTTAGTCCCTTGATCGTCGCCTTGTAGCGCTCGAGATCGAGACGGGCAACCAGGGTCTTGATCTCCGGGAGCGCGGTGTCGGGCGGCGCGCCGCGCTGGGCGAGCACCGGTGATCCGAGTGACCCTGCGAGGGCGACGCCGGCGATGGCGAGAGGGAGCTGCCGCATGTGAGTGCCTCAGTGGTGTGGAAACCTGTCCCGGCCGCCCGCTTCGCGAGCGACATCAAGATTACGCTTTACCTCGACGCGGCGATGCGTCCAGGCTGAACGCTTCCGAAGTCGCTCAGCTTGTCGTAGTAGGTCGCCGGATTTAGCGTCGCGCTCGAGCGTGTAGCTGCCGCTCAGCGGCGACTGGAGTTGGTCGCGGAGATCCAACGCGCGGCTCGGGCAGGGAGGGTCGCGCTTAACCTACGAGCCGCTGGATGAGGTGGCTAGCGGGCCCGCGGGGGAGTCCGCGCTCTCAGCCCAGCGCGTCGTCGAAGAACTCGGCGAGATCGATGACCAGCGGTGCGGTCATGCCGTTCGGCTGCCACTCCAGACGCGACGTCAGCAGCTCGGCGGATTCCCTTCCCGCGTGCCAGCACGCGAACGTGCGCGCGCTCGGGCTCACGATCCAGTATTCCGGAACGCCGCTCGAGAGATACAGCTCCCGCTTCGTTTGATAATCGTATGCGGGATCGCTCGGCGACTCGACTTCGGCGGCCAGGAGGAGATCGGCGAGATCGAACGGGTATGACGGCCGTTTCAGGTCCGTCAAGCGGACAACGAACACATCGGGCTGCACCCGGTTGCGCCGGCGGTCGGGGCGGCGCACGTCGGCCGGCGAGTGGAACGCACGCGCGATGGTCGACGGGCGGAGGTACTCGCGCAGTCGCACGTACAACGCGCCGACGACCAGCTGGTGGACGTCGGATGGCGCGGGCGTCACGAACAACACGCCGTCGATGAGCTCGTATCGGTTGCCGTCGTCGGGCAACGCGTCGAGCATGTCGACGGTCCACTCCGCGTGCGCGGCTGGCATGGCCATAGGATACGCCTCCGTCGAAGTGGTGAGCAAGATCGCATCGGCCTAGCGTATCGACTGATCGGCTCGCCGCCGCCATCATTCGGATACTTCTGCAACCGTCCGAATCCACCCTGACGCTCCGGACCCGATCACTCTGATGCGAGCACTCCAGGTCTCACTTGTTGTGGCCGCCGCGGCCTTCGGTACAGCGTGCGTGAAGGTGCAGGTGAGCCGCTCTGGCCCAAGCGGCTCCGGCTCGAACGGTGCCGACTGGCCGTCGTACAATCGGACGCTCGCCGGCGATCGATTCTCTCCCCTCGCGCAGATCGATCGGTCGAACGTCTCGACGCTGCAGACGATCTGCAGCTACGCCCTTCCCGAAGTCACCGACCTGCAGACGGGACCCGTCGTCGTGAACGGGACGATGTACTTCACGAGCGATACGCTCACCTATGCGGTCGACGCCGGCACTTGCGCCGAGCGCTGGCGGAGCGTCCGTCGAAACACGACGCGCGGCGGAGGTGTGAATCGAGGCGTGGCGTACATGGACGGACAGGTCTTTCGCGGAACCTTCGACTCGCACGTGCTCGCGCTCGACGCCGCGACCGGCCGGACCAACTGGGACGTCGCGCTCGACGTCGCCGGCCCCGGTGTGTCGGTGCCCATGGCGCCGATCGCATGGCACGGGCTGGTGTTCATCGGCAACGCCGGCGGCGATCGCGTCGGCGTGATCGGCCACGTCTATGCGCTCGACGCGCATGACGGACATGTCGCGTGGAAGTTCGACGTAGTTCCGTCCACGGGGCCGGCCCGAACGACGTGGGGCAAGGGGGCGGCCTCTGCATACCCGATCTCCGGCGGCGCCTTCTGGACGTCGTTCACGCTCGACGAGGCGGCTAGCGCGCTCTACGCTGCGGCCGGCAATCCCGCCCCCGACTTCGACGCCGCGATGCGCGATGGAGAGAACCTATATGCCAATTCCGTGATTGCGCTCGATGCCATGACCGGCCGCATGCTGGCGTACAATCAGGTCGTGAAGCATGACTTCCATGACTGGGACGTGGACGCTCCAGCCGCCCTCGTCACGACGAAGTCCGGCCGCGCCATCGTCGCGTCGGCGAACAAGGACGGCCTTCTCTCGGTGCTCGACCGCCGTGGCGTCGCGTCGCCCGCTGGCGCCACGCCGCGCGAAATGCCGCTCCTGTTTCAGACTCCGACGACGACGCGCGAGAACGTGGACGTCCCGCTGTCGCGTGACCACAAGACCCGGTTCTGTCCAGGATCGCTGGGCGGCTCGGAGTGGAACGGCGCCGCATATGATCGCGACCACGACATCCTCATCGCCGGCGCGGCCGACTGGTGCTCGATCGTGCAGCTCCAACGGGATGCGTCGACCGTGCCTCCCGTGGGGCAGGCGTGGTTCGGCAACGTCGGCGGGTTCGGCCAGGCGATGGACACGGCCGCCAAGGCGAGAGGGTGGATCACGGCCGTCGATGCCGAGACCGGCGCGGTGCGTTGGAAGTACGCCGCGCCGCGACCGGTGCTCGGCGGCATCACGCCGACGGCCGGAGGCCTCGTCTTCGCCGGCGACTTGAGCGGCGCGTTCTACGCGTTCGACGCCGAGAGCGGCCGCGTTTTGTGGCGGACGTCCTTCGGACAGTCGGTCGGCGGGGGCGTGGTGAGCTACTGCACCGGCGGGCGCCAGCGGATCGCCGTGACCGCGGGCATGCGATCGCCGCTCTGGGCCGACGCGTCCCAGTCGAGCCGCATCGTAGTGCTCGGGCTCCCCGCGGCCGAACCGCGCGGCGGGCCTTGTTGACCCATCGCCCTTGCGGAACTACATCCGTCACGGATATAGTCTCCCATGGCCCGCGACCCTCGTTCCCAGCTCCCGCTCACGCCCGTCGTGCTGCACATCCTGCTCGCGCTCGCCGAGGGCGAGCGGCACGGCTACGCGATCGCGCAGGACGTCGAGGACGCGACGCAGGGGCAGGTCCGGATGGGCCCGGGCACGCTATACGGGTCGATTCAGCGAATGCTCACGTCGGCACTGATCGAGGAAGCGCCCGCGCGTCGGCGCGCCGATGATGGAGAGGATGACGCGCGCCGTCGCTACTACCGCGTGACGGCGTACGGACGACGCGTGCTCGAGTTGGAGCTCGAGCGCCTGAACGCCATCGTCCGGCTCGCACGGCACAAGCACCTCGTCGGCGGCGCGCGACCGGCATGACCAAGCATGTCTCGCTGTTCGAGCGCGCCTATCGGTCCGCGCTGCTGATTTTTCCGCCGGCGTTCCGCGAGCGATTCGGCGACGAGATGATGGAGTTCGCGCGCCAACGCGTCCGTCGCGAGCGGACGCGCGGCAAAGTCCCTGTCGCGCTGTTCGCGGCGCGCACGTTCGCCGATCTCGCCCGTACCGCGCCGGGAGTATGGCTCTCGCTCATCCTGGAGCGCGACGCCGACGCCAGTTCGCCGGAGCAACCGAGAGACAACATGGACATTCTACGCCAGGATTTGAGATTCGCCATTCGTGCGCTCGCGCGGCGTCCCGGATTCACGATCGTCGCCGCGCTCACGCTGGCGTTGGGGATCGGCGCGAACACGGCGATCTTCTCCGTCGTCGACGCGGTGCTCATCCGGCCACTCCCGTACCCGCACGCCGACCGGCTCGTCATGGTGAACGGCGTGCAAGGCACGCAGGGCGGCCAGGGCGTGTCGTACGCGGACTACGTCGACTGGCGCCGGCTCAATCGCTCGTTCGACGAGCTCGGGACGTTGCGCGGTCAGAGCGTGAACCTCACCGGCGGCGACGCGCCCGATCGCCTGTTCGGAGCGTTCGTGTCGGCGAGCTTCCTGCGCGTCATGGGACCGCCGATGTTGCGGGGGCGCACCTTCACCGACGCGGAGACCGAGGTCGCGACGGCGGCGCCGATCGCGATCGTGTCGGACGAAGCGTGGCAGTCGCATTTCGGCGCCGACCCGGCGATGATCGGCAAGACGCTCGTGCTCAACGGCACGACGTTCACGGTCGTCGGGATCATGGGGCCGAAGCAGGCGATCACGTATGGCTCGATTCCCGACGTCATGGTTCCGATCGCGTATTACCCGAACGCGAGCGGCCTCGCGCGCGGCACCCGTGGCGTGAGCGTGATCGGGCGACTCAAGCCCGGCGCGACGATCGACGCGGCGCGCCGCGATCTCTCGGCGATCGAGAAGCAGCTCGCCGACGAGTTTTCGGCGACCAACGCGGGCACCGGCGCGGAGGTCATCTCGCTCAGGGAAACGATCGTCGGCTCGAGCCGAGACCAGCTGTCGATTCTGCTGGCGGCAGTCGCGGTCGTGCTGCTCATCGCCTGCGCCAACGTCGCCAACCTGCAGCTCGCGCGAGGCGCGTCGCGCGTCCGCGAGCTGTCGGTGCGCGCCGCGCTCGGCGCCGGACGCCGCCGCATCGCGCAGCAAATCCTGACCGAGAGCATCGTGCTGGCGCTCGTTGGCGGCGTCCTCAGCGTCGCGCTCGCGAGCGGATTGACGAAGGGCGTCGTTGCGCTCATCGGGACGCAGCTCCCGGTCGACCCGGCGACGATCGGGCTCGACGCGCGCGTGCTCGGCTTCGCGCTCGCGATATCGATCGCCACCGGCATTCTGTTCGGTCTGCCGCCGGCGCTGAAGGCCGCCCGCGCCGGCCTCTCCGACATGCTCCGCACGCGCACCGGCACCGGGCACGGTCATCTGGTCACGAGAAACGTGCTCGTGGTAGTGCAACTCGCCCTTTCGCTCGCACTGCTCGCCGCGGCCGGGCTGCTCACGCGCTCGCTGATCGCGCTCCAGCAAGTGAATCCCGGATTCGACGGCGACCGGCTGCTCACGGCGCAGTTCCGTCTGCCCCCGGCCAAGTACGACTCGCCCGACAAGATCGCGACGATGTTCGAGCGAACGCTCGCCGAGCTTCGGGCGATTCCCGGTGTGGAGTCCGCCGCGCTCGTTCGCGCCTCGCCGCTCAGCGGAAACGGTGAGACGTATCCGGTGACGATCGAGGGCCGGCCGGCCGCCAAGGCAGGCGACGCACCGCAACTCCAGCTCAACAGCACGAGTCCGGGCTACCTCTCGGCGATGCGAATTCCGCTGCTCGCCGGACGAGAGTTCGCCGAGGCCGACCGCGCCGGTTCGCTCCCGGTGGTGATCGTGAATCGTGCATTCGCCAACGCGTCGTGGCCCGGCGAGTCGGCGATCGGCAAGCGGATTCGAATCGGCGACTCGACGTGGCGCACGATCATCGCCGTCGCCGGAGACACGAAGCATTTCACGCTGAATGAAACGCAGCTGCTGCAGGCCTACGTCCCCCACGCCCAGCGGCCGCAGATCTTCACGAGCCTCGTCGTTCGCGCGAAGGGGGACCCGCTCCTGCTCGCAAGGCCGGTTCGGGAGGCGATCTGGCGAGTCGACCGCGATCAGCCCGTCTGGCGCTTTCGTTCGATGGAGCAGGACCTCTCGGGATCGGTGGCGTCCTCGAAGACGACGATGTGGCTCACTGGTTTGTTCGCGCTCGTCGCGCTCCTGGTCGCGTCGGTGGGGATCTACGGCGTGCTCAGCTACACGATGGCGCAGCGAACACAGGAGGTCGGCATCCGGATTGCATTGGGCGCCGACGCGCGGCAAGTGATTCGAATGGTGATCCGGGACGCGATGCGCGTGATCGCGATCGCCGTCCTCGCGGGGCTCGCCGCGTCGTTCGCGTCGGCGGGACTGCTTCGGGGGTCGCTATACGGCGTCGGACCGCATGACCTTGGCACGTTCGCGGTCGTGACGGTGGTTCTTTCGGCCGTTGCGCTCGCGGCGTGCTATATCCCCGCGCGGCGGGCGAGTCGGGTGGATCCGATGGTTGCGCTCAGAGCGGAATAAGACGGAGGGGTGGGAGGGAAGTCGTCTGTCGATCTTGCCTGCCCCCGTTCGACGTGAAGGTAGAGGGGACGAACAAGAAGGCTCGTCCCCTCCACTCACATCGACATTCAAAACGGAGACAGGGCAATGCGTTTCGTCGCAATGGTTCGGGCCACCAAGGCCTCGGAGTCCGGCGAGCTGCCGAGCCAGGAGTTGATGGCGGAGATGGGGAAGTTCAACGAAGAACTGGTCAAGGCGGGCGTCATGCTCGCGGGGGAGGGGCTGCACCCCAGCTCAAAGGGAGCGCGCGTGCGGTTTTCCGGAAAGAGCCGCACGGTGATCGACGGACCGTTCGCCGAGACGAAGGAGCTCATCGCGGGCTTCTGGATTCTCCAGGTGAAGTCGCGCGAGGAAGCGATCGAGTGGATCAAGCGCGCGCCAAATCCGTTCCCGGGCATCGAGTCCGACATCGAGCTGCGTCAGGTCTACGAGCCGGAGGACTTCGGCGCCGAGCTCACGCCGGAGCTCCGCGAGCAGGAGGAGCGCATGCGCGCCGAGATCGCGGGCAAGAAGTAGTCGGCTCCCTTCCCGCATCCCCACTCTTGCCCCTTTGAAACAAACCGCGCTGATTGCGCGATGTGACGGCAACCGAAACACATCGCGCGATCGACGCGGTCTGGAGAATCGAGTCGGCCAAACTCATCGCCGGCCTCACGCGCATCGTGCGCGACGTCGGGCTCGCCGAGGATCTCGCGCAGGACGCGCTCGTCGCCGCGCTCGAGAAGTGGCCGGAGAACGGGATTCCCGACAACCCCGGCGCGTGGCTCATGGGCACTGCCAAGCATCGCGCGATCGACATTCTGCGCCGCAATCAGCTCCTCGAGCGCAAGCACGACCAGCTCGGCCACGAGCTCGAAGCGGAGCAAGAGGCCGCCGTGCCGGATCTCGACGAGGCGATCGACGACCACGTCGGCGACGATCTTCTGCGCCTCATCTTCATCTCGTGTCATCCCGTGCTGACCACGGAGGCGCGCGTAGCCCTTACGCTCCGGCTGCTCGGCGGCTTGACGACGCCGGAGATCGCGCGGGCCTTCCTCGTCCCCGAGTCGACGATTCAGCAGCGCATCGTGCGCGCGAAGCGCACGCTGTCCGACGCCAAGGTTCCGTTCGAGGTCCCGCGCGGCGCGGAGCTCGAGGCGCGTTTGTCGTCGGTGCTCGGAGTCATCTACCTCGTTTTCAACGAAGGCTACCTCGCCACCGCCGGCGACGACCTGCTGCGACCCGGGCTCTGCGATGAGGCGCTGCGGCTCGGCCGGATTCTCGCTGAGCTGGCGCCGGCCGAGCCCGAGGTACACTCGCTCGTCGCGCTGATGGAGATCCAGGCATCGCGCGCGCGGGCGCGCGTCGGTCCGTCCGGCGAACCGGTGCTGCTTCTCGATCAGGACCGGTCGCGATGGGATCAGATGCTGATCCGTCGCGGACTCGCCGCCCTCGAGCGCGCCGAACGTCTTGGAGGGGCTCGGGGCTCGTATCGCCTGCAGGCCGAGATCGCGGCCTGTCACGCGCGCGCGAAGACGGCCGGCGAGACCAACTGGTCACGAATCGCGGAACTGTACGGAGAGCTTTCGGCGCTCGTGCCGTCGCCCGTGGTGGAGCTGAATCGCGCCGTCGCCGTTGGGATGGCGTCGGGCCCGTCGGCAGGCCTCGCCATCGTGGACCGGTTGATGTCCGAACCCGCGCTATCGAAGTACCATCTGCTGCCGAGCGTCCGCGCCGATCTTCTCAAGAAGCTCGGCCGCCTCGATGAGGCGCGCTCCGAATTCGAGCGCGCAGCGTCGCTCACGCAGAACGAGCGCGAGCGCGCCCTTTTGCTGGAACGCGCTCGCGCCTGACGACGGACAGGAACGGCAACGGCGTGATGCTGACTGCAGATCCCTCGCTGCGCTCGGGATGACAGGGTGGAGTAGCGACCGCCGTTTCCGCCGGTCGCCGTTCCCCTCACGCCGTTCCCCTCACGCCGTTCCCCTCACGCCGTTCCCCTCACGCCGTTCCCCTCACGCCGTTCCCCTCCCGCCGTTCCCCTCACGCCGTTCCCCTCACGCCGTTCCCCTCACGCCGTTCCCCTCACGCCGTTCCCCTCACGCCGTTCCTTTACTGCTGACAGCGCGCGAACGGGCTATCCGGCTTCCCCTTGTCG
>Ga0326726_10006365_pt1 | contig 10646 bp, 9 predicted proteins | sample MHFenrmetagenome_2_FD_207603 | JGI IMG/M metagenome (GOLD analysis project Ga0326726, IMG submission 207603) | Lab enriched peat soil microbial communities from Michigan Hollow, Ithaca, NY, United States - MHF15MN | ecosystem: Environmental > Terrestrial > Soil > Wetlands > Peat | place: USA... | reverse complement strand
AAGTGGCCACTCTGCCCGCGTTGTCATCAGACTGAAAAAATTCGCCTGTACCGTATGTTACGGACAATCTTTCATGTAAATTACCGCCATGCGCATCAGCCAAGCGGCTCCCCAGCGTTCCCGCAAACAGGCGCCGCAGTCCTCGAGCACCGCCGACCGCGTTCGGTGCGTGCTGATGCGCGAGCAGCGCTACCTGCTGGCCCAGCACAATTCCCGACGCCGTGAAAACCGGAGCCGATGGGGCCTGGCGGGTGGTCGCGTGCGGGATCGCGAAAATCCGCAGGAGTGCCTGCGCCGGGAGCTCATGGAGGAGCTCGGGTGCCGCGTGCCGTATCTGATCGAGCTCGGCGACTGGCGGCATCGCGACGAGACCCATCGCATCTTCGGCTGCGAGATCACGGAGAACATCGAGACGTTCGACACGGACGAGCTGTCCGCGATCGCGTGGTTCACGTACGCGGAAGTGGTACAGCTCGCCTCCGCCGGCCGCCTGCGCACCGGCTTCGAGCTCGCGGCCATCACGACGTTCGAACGGCAACGCGCGTCTGGGCGCGAGTAGCCACGCCCGCCGGCGTGCACGGCCGGCGGCGCAGGCCGGCGAAGCGGCGCTCGATGAAGCCCGCGCCCGCGCGACGGGACGGTTCCTGCGGCTCACCGAAGGCTTGACTCACTATCGCTGCGACGGCCCCGTCGACGGGACGCCGATCGTGTTGGTCCACGGGGCCACGGTGCCCTGCTGGGAGTTCGATCAGCTCGTGCCAATACTGACGGCTACGGGCTTCCGGACGCTGCGCTTCGATCTCTACGGACACGGCCTGTCCGACCGCCCCCACGGCGACTATTCGCTCGAGCGGTTCTCGCGCCAAACGTGCGAGCTCATGGAGGCCCTGGGGTTTCCCGGGCCCGTCGCGCTGCTCGGTCACTCGCTGGGCGCCGCGATCGCGGCGACCGTGACGGCTGCAAACCCGCAACGGATCGCGCGACTCATGCTCGTCGCACCCATGCTCGACTTCAACTCGACGAGCGCGTGGTCGCGCGCGTTTCGAGTCGCGCTCGTGGGAGACCTGTTGATGCGGTTCGTGGGCATACCGGCGCTCGTACGCCGTCGCCGTGCCCGTTACACGCGCATCGGCCTGCCGCATCTGATCCCGTTGTTCGTCGACCAGGTGTCTCGGCCCGGATTCGGCCGGGCTTTACTGTCGATGATCCGCACGGACACGCTCGGCAACCAGGCCGCCCGCTATGAGGCCCTGCGGGACCTGGGCCGCGAGCTGCTGGTCGTCACGGGGGCGAACGACGCCGTGATTCCGGCGGCGCACATCGCACGAATCCGCCAGCTACTGCCCGATCACCGCCACTACGACATCCCGGGCGCAGAGCACAACCTGCTGCTGACGCACCCGCGGGCGGTAGTCGATGCACTGTGCCCCGAACGACCGAAAACGAGCGGACCTTAGCCGTTCCCCTGCGTCACTCCATCGTGACGTCGCGCGCGGCATCCGACATCCCCTGCGTGAACGTGCTCCACCCGGACAACATGCCGTACGGGCTGCGATGCAACAGCGCCTCGATCTTGCGGATCTTGCCCTTCTCGATCTTGAACAGCTCCGCGATTTCCCAGGTCCACGGCTGCACCGGGCCCGCCGTGACGGTGCGGCCGTCGGGCACCGTGAACGTGCGCGTCGCGCCACCCGAGTGGTCGAAGAACCCGAACGCGAACACGATGCCGCGTTCTTCGTCTACCGCCACGAAGCGCCGGTCGCGGATTCTGTTCACGAAATGCAACAGGCCGGACTGAAACTGCTCGAGGCAGCTCCATTGACCGGAATAGTCGGTCGAAGTCTTGGGGTCGGGCCGTTTCTCGCCCGCCGGCGTCGGCGCGTTCGTCGACTGACCGCCGTTCTCGATGCGGTTGCAGTCGGGAGCGAACGGATAGTCGCCCTTGCCATCGTTCTGCTGCATTCCGGAGAAGTACTTGTTCGCGGTGATGATCAGGTCCGCTCGCGACATGCGCTCCTTGGCCGGGACCGACTGCACGTAGAGCGCGTTTGGAGCGCCGAGCGCTTCGACGCGCTTGGTCGCGTTCTCGTCGCGGATCACGATTTGCTCGATCTCCGTGATCTCTCGGTTGCGGACCTTCAGGCGCAGCGCAATCAGCGCGGGAGTGCCTTTGTCCGGATCGCGGTGGTCCTCTTCGATGGTGCCGAAGAAGGCGACCTGTCCCGCCGGCACGTCGGACACGAACAGGCGGTAGCGACCCTTCGCGCGCATCGTGTTCCAGAGTCCGTCGCCGATCAGGAGCTGCTGGCCGTCTTCCGTGAAACGCACGTTCGGTGCGAGCGGCACTGCGCTCGGCTGATCGGCGATCACGGCATCGAGGTAGCGATCGACGAAACCCTCGAGGCACGCGCGATCGCAGTCCGCGGCGAACGCCACGTCGGCGAATGTGCACAAGGTGATCGCCGCGAGCGAAGCTCGGAAAATTCGCGTCGTTTGCATAGTCCCCACCGGATTTGTCGTCGTTTTGAAAAGCAGCGCTCGGCGGCGCGTGGGCCGGATGTTACTCCAGGCCGACGTTCCCCAGCGAGCACCGTGCGCAATCAGTTCCCCGCCGCCTCTGCCGATTTCAACGCGTCGAAACTGTGGATCCAGCCGTACCGCTCGGGAAATCTCCTCAAGACGGAGTTACGCCGGTCGAGCGCTGAATCGTCGGGGAGATGCAACGCGACATTCGTCGCCCACGACGCGCGCTGAATCAACCGAGTGCGCGCTTTTCGCAGCCGCTCGTACGCAGCGAAAGTGTCGACGAGCGGCTGCCGCCGCCGATGCGCCAGCAGCTCCGCCAGCGTGACGACGTCTTCGATCGTGACATTCGCGCCCTGGCCCTGATGCGGCAGCATGCCGTGGGCCGCGTCACCGATCAGCACCACGCGATCCGTGTGCCAGCGTTTCGGCTGCTGGACGACGAACAAGCCCCATCGCTTGTCGACCCATCCGGCGCTGATCATTTCCGTCACCGCCGGATGCCAGCTCGCGAAACACCGCGTCGCCTCGCCCGGCTCTGCACCGACGATCCATTTGTCCTCGTGCGGCCATGCGTCCGGCCCTTCCACGACGGCGAAGAAGTTGATGTCCTCGGCTGCCTCACCTATCGCGTAGTGCAGCAGGTGCGCGCGCGGCCCCATCCAGAACTGCAGCGCTTCGGGGTCGGGAAGCGCGCGAAGGTTTCGCGCGGGAACGATGCCGCGAAACGCACTCGTCCTGGAATAGATCACACCCGGCGCGTCGCTGACGAAACGCCGCACCAGGGAACGCACGCCATCGGCTCCGACGACGATATCGACCTCTCGCTCGATACCGTTCGCGAACTTCATGCGCACGCTCGACGCGGACTCGGCGAGGCTCACCAGACGGTGGCCGAGGTGAATCGTGCCGCCAAACCGTTTGCTCAGCGCTTTCTGTAGATCGGCACGATGGATTCCGAAGTACGGCGCGCCGTAGCGCAGCTCGTAGCTTCTTCCGAGCCTCACGGGATGGCTAGAGACTCTGACGCCCGTGCGACCGTCGCGATGGATGAGCTCCGTCGGCTCGGTCGATGCGGCGCGCACGTCATCGAGAAGTTGCAGACGCTCGAGCTCGCGGTTCGCGTTGGCGGCCAACGCAACGGCGGCTCCGATCTCCGTCAGCTCTGCCGATTGCTCGTAGAGATCCGCCGCGAAACCGCGCGCGCGCAGCGCATGAGCGAGGACTAGCCCGCCGATGCCGGCGCCGATGATCGCGACGGACGGCGTGCTCATTGCCGACATTGCGTCAGGGGATGCGGCGTGCGAGCCGTGAGCATGACGTGCCGCGAGCCGCCTCGGGAATCTACTTCTGCAGCGGGTACCAGAACTGCAGATGGCAGCTCTCACACGCCTCGTCGATCGTGCCGCCGGCCTCGGAGATTGCGTCGATGTTGCGGGCGTCGATCGCGCGCAGCGCGCTCATCGCAGCTTCGTGCAGAACGTGCGCATGCGCTACGAACGCGGGCCTCTGCTTGTCGAGCAATGCCTGAATCTGCTCGGGCTCGAGCTCCGCGCCGGGATTTTCCGACTTCGCGCCCGGGTGCGCTGCGCGGCGGCCCGGCATGATCAATAGATTCGTGGCTTCAACGAGCGTGACGGCCTGCCAGCGCAGCTTCTCCCAGTCCTCGTCCGTCTGCGGCTTCGTCTCGACGACTCCCTTCTCCGTCACGCTCACCGCAACGGAATCCCACACCGCTTGGGCGGCCGGCATCACGATCGACTCCATGATCTCCTCGATCGAGAACTGTGCGATGTAGCCGTTCGCATCCGGCTTCTTGCTCGGTACCGGTTTGGCCGCCGCCTGCTGGACGGGCGGCTTGGTCTTCAGCTCCGGCGGCTGAGACCGTGCGACACCGAGGGCCAGAAACCCGATCGGCACGGCCATGACAACGGCTGACACAGCCAGGGACGAACGGGCGGAGAGGCGGAGACGCGGCACTCTCATCGAACGCTCCCGAGTCGAACCAAGGTGGACACGTCAGATCATATCCGCTCGGCGCTTGGCCCGCGAGATTGCGGGTTCGCCGATCGGCTCGTGCACGGCGTCGAACTGGACGCGCTGCGCGAAGCGTGTGCGTTTCAGCGTTCCATGCCCTTTGCCTTGAGGACGGGCAACGCCGAAGGCGCCATGAGGAACTTCAGCAGATCCCGCGCGGCAGCGCCTTGCGCGGCCTGCGCGCTCACGCCCGCGGCCATGACGATGTACTGCTGCGTCTCGCCGGGGAACACTCCACCGACCTCGGCGCCTTTCACCGGCAGGATCTCGCTGACCGGCAGCACGCCCAGCTCCGCCCTGCCCGACACGACGTTCGCGCTGGCTTCCTCGCCCGCCGAGGTGTACTGCGTCTTCGGCGCCAGTGCGTCGGCGATGCCGAGCTTCTGGATCACGCCCGCGAACAGCACGCCGCTCGCGCCTTCCTTCGTATACGTGATCGACTTCGCGTCGAGCAGCGTTCGCTTCAGCGCATCCACCGTTCCGATGTCGGGCCTGCGCGCGCCCGCCTTGATGACGAGCGCAAGACCGGAGCGCGCGACGACCGAGCGCGTGTCCGCGGCGACTTTGCCCTGCTTGATCAGGTCGTCGATCATCGCCGGCGTAACGACTATCAAGTCGAACGGCTCGCCCGCCTCGGCCTTGCGTTTCTGCGTCGCCGCCAGGGCGAACTCCACGACGACTTTGTGATTCGTCGATTTCTCGAACTGCGGAAACAGCTCTTCGGCAACCGCTTTGAGTGCCACCGAGCACAGAACCCGGATCTCGGCCGCGGTCGCGGCCTGCGGAACGGCCAGCGTGCCGAGGAGTCCCACCGCCGCGACTACCGCAGCGAAACGACGAGCCTTCATGCGGAACCTCCCGTTGAGGACGAAGCACCGCCCTGAACGACGGAGTCCGAGGGCGCAGGAGTCGAGTCTAGCGCGATTGCGGCTGCGCGGCCGCTGCCTTTGCTGTCCGCCAACGCGCCGAACGCGGGCTGCACCGCACCCCACACGAACTGCCCGACCGCGAGCGCGAAGCTGATGGTTTGAATGGCGAGACCCGTGTCGTGCGCGAGCGGCTGAACGAATAGCCCGAGCGACTGGCGAATGCCCATCGTCACCAACAGCATGACCGTCGCGGCCGCGACGAGCGGCCAATAGCGGACCGGCGCGGCTGCGCGGTGCTGCGAAGCGCGCAGCGTGGTCGTCATGAACCAGCGAGTATAGCGCCTGACGGACCGGAAATGAGGCGCCCGTTCGTCGCGATCACGATGGGCTGCGCGCGCTGAGTCAGCTCGACGAGCTACGGAAAGGGGGTCATTGACCGTTCGCTTAGCCTCTCGCTATATTTGTGGCGATATATCGGAGTGACAGCCACGCAACCATCGCCAGGGAGTTCTTGTGCGTACCCACTTTGCGGTCGCGTCCGCGACCGCGTGTTTTGTCGCTTTTCCGCTGCTTGCTCAAGAGTCCACACAGTCGAGCCCCAAGAAAGGCCTGGAGGAAATCGTCGTCACCGCACGCCACCGCGAAGAAAACCTCCAGACGATTCCGGTGGCTGCCTCCGTCGTGGACGGTCTCACGCTCGACAGCTCGCACACCGTCAACACGCAGCAGCTCACCCAATTTGTGCCCTCGCTCTACTACAATTCGGCAAACCCGCGGAACACGGCCTACACCGTCCGGGGCCTGGGCTCGAACACGCTTTCCATCAGCGCCGCGAACGACGGCATCGAGCCGGGCGTCGGGTTCTATGTGGATCAGGTCTATCACGGCCGTCCCGCCACCGCGGCTTTCGATTTCACCGACATCGAGCGCGTGGAGGTGCTCCGCGGACCTCAGGGCACTCTCTTCGGCAAGAACACCACCGCGGGCGCGATTCACGTGATCAGCCGCGAGCCCACGTTCGATCTCGAGTCGAACGCCGAGCTTTCCCTCGGCGACTACGATTACATGCAGGCGAAGGGCACCGTCTCCGGCCCGCTCGGCGCGAAAATCGCCGGCCGCTTCTCGGCGCAAGACACGCAGCGCGACGGGCTGATCACCAACGTCAGGACGGGCGAGAAGCTCAATGAGCTCGACAACTACGCGGTTCGCGGCCAGCTCCTGGTCGTGCCGAACGATCGCCTCAGGATCCGCATGATCTACGACGTGACGGATCTCGATTCGTCGTGCTGCACCCAAACGTATCTGCGCGTCGGGCAGAGCCTCCGCAGTGCTGCGCGTCAGTACCCCGCGCTCGCGGCGGGGCTCGGCTATGCGCCGCCCAGCGCGAACGTCTACGACCGGTTGAGCGACATCGACGCCCCGCTGCACGTCAACACGCAGGACGGCGGCTTCGCAGTAATCGCCGCATGGGACTTCGGGACGACCGCCCTGACGTCGATCTCCGCCTGGCGCTATTGGGACTGGGACGTCGCGAACGACCGCGACTATACGGGCATTCCGATTCAGCTCGTGCAGCGCATCCCCTCGCGCCAGGACCAATACAGCCAAGAGCTGCGCTTGAGCTCGACGGGCACGGGGCGCTTCAACTACGTGGCGGGCCTCTACTGGTTCTCACAAGAGATCTCCGGCACACCCATCAGCACATACGGACCGGAAGCCGCGTACTGGCTGCTGAGCCAGGCGAACTTCACGGTGCCGATTCCCCGCAACCTGCTCGACGGATACACCCAGCTCGGCAGCTCCGACTTCAAGATGAGCAGCTATGCGCCTTTCGGCGAGGTCAACTACGCATTCACGGATCGCTTGACGGGCACTCTGGGGCTTCGCTACACGCACGAGGACAAGGACGGCGTCTACGCGACGCAGGTTTCCGGCGGGCTCGATCTCACCGGGCTACCTGCGGCCACTGCCGCGGAGCTTACTCGCGCAAAGCTCTCGATTTTCCGACCGCAGAGCTACACCGCGCACGATGGCGGCGGCAACTGGTCCGGCCGGGCGAACATCGCGTACCGATTCACGGACGATCTGTTCGGCTATGTGAGCTACTCACACGGCTACAAGTCGGGCGGACTCAACATGTCCGGCCTTGCGCTGGACGCGCAGAATCAGCCGACGATCGCCACGGCCGTCATCAAGGACGAGCGAAACGCCACCATCGAAATCGGCCTCAAGTCGACCCTGCGCGACGGTCGAGCGACTCTGAACCTCGCCGCCTACCATACCGTCGTCGACGACTACCAGGCGAACGTCGTCTCGAACATCGAGACGGCGGCGATCCGCTCCTATCCATCGAACATTCCAGAAGTCCGCGTGCAAGGGCTCGAGGCCGACTTCACGACGCTGGTCATCGAGAGCTTCACGTTGCGCTTCTCGCTCGCATACGCGGACGGCGAGAACACTGACTACCCTGCCGGACCGTGCCCGCTCGAGGTGCAGACTGCAGCGACAGTGGCCTGCAACCTGACCGGTACGCCTCTGGCTGGGCTGTCTAAGTGGTCAGGATCGCTGGGCTTGCAGTACCGAAAGCGCATGGGCCGCGGGGACTTCACCGTCCACACGGATACGAACCGCCGCGGCGGGTACAACAGCGACACGTCCGCGTCTCGGTACACGTTCATCGACGGCTTCACCGTCACGAATCTGGGCGTCAGCTATCGGTTCGCGCGCGGCTGGCAAGTCGAAGCGTTCGCGCGCAACGCGTTCGACGAAAAGTACATCACGGCGCTCACGATCCAGACCGGCAATTCCGGCCTGATCCTGGGCCAAGCCGGCGAGCCACGGACGGTGGGCGTCGCGTTCCGATTCGCGAAGCGGTGACGCGCGAGTTTTGCGGCGCTGGGTAGGGCTTCTGCGCGAAACAAAGAATTTCGGCTGCAGCGTCTCACACCGGCCGCAGCCACGCGGCGGCCCCCGTCGGAGCGCACCGCGTTGCCGCAGATAGAAAGGAGCGTTACGCCAACCCGACGATGTTGCCGTCGGCGTCGATGTCGATGCCGTCGGACGCCGGTACTTTCGGCAGACCCGGCATCGTCATGATCTCACCGGACAGCACGACCATGAAGCCTGCGCCGGCGTTGAGATAGACGTCGCGCACGTTGAACACGTGGCCTTCGGGCGCGCCGCGCAACTGCGGATCGGTCGAGAACGAGTACTGCGTCTTCGCGATGCAGATCGGCAAATTGCCGAAGCCGTCTTCCTGGAATTTCTCGATCTTCTTGCGCACGGCCGTGTCGGCGACCACTTCACTCGCGTGATAGATGTGCTTCGCGACCTTGCCGATCTTCTTCCACAGCTCGTCGGCGTCCTCGTACACGAACTTGAGTGACCCCGGCTTCGTGTCGATCAGCTTGACCATCGACTGCGCGAGATTGACCGCACCCTTCGAGCCCTTCGCGAAGTGCTCGCACACGAGCGCCTCGACGCCCTGCTCGGCCAGATGCTTCTTGATCAGCTCGAACTCGCGCTCGGTGTCGCTGCCGAACCGGTTCAGCGCCACGATCACAGGCAAGCCGTAGTTCTCGCGGATGTTCTTGACGTGGCGATCCATGTTCGCCATGCCCTGCATCAGCGCCTTCGTGTTCTCGCTGTTGACCTCTTCGATCTTCGCGCCGCCCGAGTACTTCAGCGCGCGCGCAGTTCCCACGAGCACGGCGGCCGACGGGCGCAGCCCCGTCTTGCGGCATTTGATGTCGACGAACTTCTCGGCGCCAAGGTCGGCACCGAAGCCGGCCTCCGTCACGACGTAGTCGGCGAGCTTCAGTGCCGTCTTCGTCGCGATTGCCGAATTGCAGCCGTGCGCGATGTTGGCGAACGGGCCGCCGTGCACGAGGGTCGGAGTGTGCTCGAGCGACTGCACCATGTTCGGCTTGATCGCTTCCTTCATGAGCACGGTCATCGAGCCCTGCGCGTTCAGCGCGCCGGCACGGATCGGCTTGTTGTCGCGCGTGTAGCCGACAATGATCTGCTTGAAGCGCTCGCGCATGTCGTTCAGCGACGTCGACAGGCACAGGATGGCCATGACTTCGGATGCGGCCACGATGTCGTAACCCGTCTCGCGCGGGAAACCGTTCGCCGTGCCGCCGAGACCATTCACGATGCTGCGCAGGCTGCGGTCGTTCATGTCGAGCACGCGGCGCCACGTCGGTCGCCGAATGTCGAACCCGAGCGGATTGCCGAAGTAGATGTGGTTGTCGACCAAGGCCGCAAGCAGGTTGTGCGCGATGCTGACCGCGTGGAAGTCGCCCGTGAAGTGGAGGTTGATGTCCTCCATCGGAGCAACCTGCGAGTGGCCGCCGCCGGCGCCGCCACCCTTCACGCCGAAACATGGGCCGAGCGACGGCTCACGCACGCAGATCATCGCCTTCTTGCCGATCGCATTCAGCGCGTCGCCGAGACCGACCGTGGTCGTGGTCTTGCCTTCGCCCGCGGGCGTCGGCGAGATTGCGGTGACGAGGATCAGCTTGCCGTCGGGGCGCGACTGCACACGCGCGATCAACGCGTCCGAGAGTTTCGCCTTGTAGTGGCCGTACGGCTCGAGATCGTCCGCCTCTATCCCTAAGCGCTCTTTCGCGAGCTCAACGATTTTCCGCAGCTTGACGCCGCGGGCAATAGCCAGATCGTCTTTCATGGTTCGTCACCGCCTCCCTATTGCTAGACCGAAACTCCGGCCGCGCGCATTGCGCGGCCGGAGCTCGCCTTGAGATCAATACCGATAGTGCTCGGCCTTGTACGGGCCGTTGACCGCAACACCGAGGTAGTCGGCTTGCGCCTTCGAAAGCTTCTCGAGCTTCACGCCGATCTTCTCGAGGTGCAGGCTCGCCACCTTCTCGTCGAGGTGCTTCGGCAGCACGTAGACGCCGAGCGGGTACTTCTTCGTATTCGTGAAGAGCTCGATCTGCGCCAGCGTCTGGTTCGTGAAGCTGTTCGACATCACGAAGCTCGGATGACCCGTGGCGCAACCCAGGTTCACGAGGCGGCCTTCGGCCAGCAGGATGACGTTCTTGCCGCCGCCCATGTGCACGATGTGCACTTGCGGCTTGACCTCGGTCCACTTGTACTTCTTGAGCTTGTCGACCTGGATCTCGTTGTCGAAGTGGCCGATGTTGCAGACGATCGCGTTGTGCTTCATCTGCTTCACGTGCTTCTCGGTGATCACGT
>Ga0326726_10006364_pt1 | contig 10646 bp, 6 predicted proteins | sample MHFenrmetagenome_2_FD_207603 | JGI IMG/M metagenome (GOLD analysis project Ga0326726, IMG submission 207603) | Lab enriched peat soil microbial communities from Michigan Hollow, Ithaca, NY, United States - MHF15MN | ecosystem: Environmental > Terrestrial > Soil > Wetlands > Peat | place: USA... | reverse complement strand
CGGCAAGTTGTTGGATCGCAAGCCTGAAACCATCACCGATAGCATGGATGCGGTTCAAAAAGGCGGATATCCTCATTTCATGCTCAAAGAGATCCATGAACAGTCGCAGGTGGCACGCGAGCTACTGCATCTGCTTAGTGGAAGCCCTGAAGTACAACGCCTGATAGATAAGATGAAACAAGCGCGGCATTTATATTTCGTCGCATGCGGAACGAGCTATCATGCCGCGCTGCTCGGCTCTGTTTATTTTGGACAACTTGCAGGCAAGCCAGCTGTCCCCGTTCTGGCACCGCAATTCATCGCGCAGTTTGCTCCTGCCGTTGGATATGAAGATGTCGGCGTGTTCGTCAGTCAATCGGGGGAGACGAAAGACGTTTTAAATGCCCTGGAAATTGCAGAAAAACGGGGCATGGACTGTTACGGACTTGCCAACGTCATCGGCTCAACGTTGACCAAAGCCACCTCGTTCTGCTTACCCTTATGCTGCGGCTATGAGATCAGTGTACCTGCGACGAAAACCTTTACGAACCAAGTCGTCACATTTTTATATCTCGCTTATCGTATGGCCGGACGCGACCCACTCGAACTGGAAAAGATCCCTGTATTGATTGAGCAAACGATGGACATGATCAGTTCCCAGGTAGAAGCCATCGCGAAGGATATCAACTCATGGAACGACATGTATTGCCTGGGCTACGGTGCAACCTATCCAATTGCCTTGGAAGGGGCGTTGAAGTTAAAGGAAATCACTTACGCTCATTGTGAAGGGATGCTTTCAACGGAATTTAAGCATGGACCGTTATCGGCTGTGAGCAAAGGGTATCCAATCCTCTTCGTCGCCGGACCTCAGGATATCCCATTGATCATCAGCGGCGTCAATGAAGTCAAGGTGCGAGGCGCGCGGACGATCGTCATCGCGGAAGATGATCCACGCCTAAGGGCAAATGCAGATGACGTGATCGTTATCCCAAAATCAGATGAATATATCTGTCCCTTGCTGGGCGTCTTACCTTTGCAATTACTCTCATATCACATGAGCGTATTGCGCGGTTATGATCCCGACTTCCCCAGAAATTTGTCCAAGACGTTGACAGTGGATTAGAGAGAGCCGGCTGTCCCGCTTATTAGCTGGCACAACGCAAGGTAACTATAAAACCCATCAGATCGGCGGCAAAAACGCGCACCTCAAGGAGGGGTCACCCCAGAAACATGTGTAGATTTTAATCCATGCTTAAAACCTACCGGCATAGCCGGCCTACAATAGGGGTGTTAATCGGCTGGCATGTTTACTGGAACCCGACCCCTTACAGCTACCTTAACGCAATCATTCGAGGCGTGAGCGCAGCCATCAATGACCGCGGATGCAATTTATTGCCAGCCTGTGGGGACGGTAGAACTGACGCGTGTCCTTGAAAATCAGAAGCTGGCATCCGGTGATGAACAAGATGAGAAAATATTCCTTAGCGTAGATGACGACCCGGCGACGCTGGAAATGTATGTCCGCATTGCACAGTCATGGTTAGGGAAGCACAAGGTACTGAAGGCTCGCAATGGACGTGAGGCTTTGGAATTGATGCAGCAACAACGCCCCGGCCTGGTATTGTTGGATTTGATGATGCCAGAATTAGACGGATTTGGTGTCCTGGAGGCAATGAAAGAGAAGGAAAGCACCCGCGATATCCCTGTGATCGTATTAACCGGAAAAATATTAACGGAAAACGATATGGTAAGACTTAATCGCGGTGTAGCGAGAGTGCTGGAAAAAGGTTTGTTTAGTGTACAAGAAACGCTCACTCATATCGACGCAGTTTTGGCCCGCAAACGGAATTTAGGAAGTGAAGCACAGAGGCTGGTTCGACAGGCAATGGCATACCTGCATGAACGATATAACCAACCCATCTCGCGCCAGGACCTGGCTCGTTACCTGGGAATGAGCGAAGATTATTTGACCTCTTGTTTTCGTAAAGAAGTTGGCATGACCCCGATCGCATATCTTAATCGTTATCGTATCAATCAGGCCAAGGCAATGTTGACAGAGAGCGATAAAAATATAACTGAAATTGCCATGTCGGTCGGTTTTTCGGACAGTGGGTACTTTAGTCGGGTGTTTCGACGACAAGTTGGAGTATCTCCAGAGACCTACCGCCGTAATTAGAAGTTAGACCACCAAGCACTCATAAAGAAACTCCCCTGTCGTAAGACAGGGGAGTTTCTTTTAAGCGATCATATGCGATCCGTGATAGCAATTTCATCATTCTAATAATGCCTGGCACGTATCAGTTATTGCCGAGGAAATATATCTATTTTGTCCTTGCATTCGTCGAGATACAAGATGTGGCACGATGACGATCAGATGTATTCCCCCAACCTTTTGTAGCCGATCAAATGGGCTTTATAGCTGATATGAATAATCCCTGAACCCCTCGCTTTTATACAGGCTTGTTATTGCCAAAATTAATATAATCTTTGTGTAGACATTGGGTCAATTCATTTCATTATGATTAATATGGATCAGCTGCTTCGACCAGGGATAGAAACAGTATTTATCGCCATACATTCATATATTCCAAGTAAGGGGGTGATGGTTTAAACCACATAATTTAGAGAGTCGCCGGCAATTCTGCAGGCGGCTCCGTAATCCAATCTAATTAAACAGGAGAAGTAGAAAAATGCGCAAATTAATGTTCGTGTTTTCTGTTTTCATGATCGCCAGCATGTTGTTGTCTTCCTGTGGCACCCCGGCTAATCCACAGCCAATTGCGGCTGCTACCGATACGCTGGCTGCACCGGCTGATACTGCTGCACCGGCTGCCGCCGCCACCGAAGCACCGACGGCTGTCCCATCCCCAACCATTCAACCTCCAACTCTGACAGGCGGCGAAGGCTGTGATCCTGCTGCCACCCAGGTGACCTGGTTCGTCGGTCTTGGCTCGGGAACCCACCCGGAAGACATAGTCCTGGAAAAGGCGTGGGTGGATAAATACAACAAGTCGCAAAAAGATGCCTGTGTGATCCTGAACGTTGTACCCAACACCGGCTCGAATTCATATGACGCACTGCGAGCCATGATCGCCGGTGGTAATGCCCCGGATATTGTCGGACCTGTAGGCAAGGCTGGACGCGCCAGCTTCCAGGGTGGCTGGGCTGATGTCAAGCCCTTGGCTGACAAGGCAGGCTACGATTTGAGCAAATATGACCCACAACTGCTGGATTTCACCAAGGACGAAGGCGTGCTAGTGGGCATCCCGTTTGCCCTATTCCCATCCTTCATCTATTACAACAAAAAGTTGTTTGACGAAGCTCAACTGCCTTATCCACCTCACAAAGTCGGTGAATTGTATATCGGCAAACCATGGGATCTGGCGAACTTCCAGGACCTTGCGATGAAACTGACGGTGGACAAGACCGGCAATGACGCCACCAACCCGGCCTTCGATCCCAAGAATGTCACCCAGTTCGGCTTTTTTGAACAGTGGACGGACGCTCGCGGAATCGCTGCGTTCTTCGCGGGCGGTATACCTTATGATGCCGCTACCAATTCTGCTGTCATCCCCGATAGCTACAGCGCAGCCTGGAAATGGTACTATGATGGTGTCTGGAAATACCACTTTATGCCCACTGCCGATTATCAGAACAGCGATCAATTCAACAAGGGTAACCTGTTCGCATCCGGCAACGTTGCCATGTCCTGGGTACACACCTGGTACACTGGCAGCTTCGATATGTCCAAGATGAACTGGGACATTGCCATCATGCCGAGCGTTAACGGCAAGATCACAGCCAAACTCCACGGCGACACATTCGCCATCATGAAGGAAAGCAAGCATCAGGATGTAGCCTTCAAGGTGTTGAGCGCCATGGTGATCGACCCAGACCTGCCCATCATCTACGGCGGCATGCCGGCCGTTATTGCCGACCGCCCAGCTTTCTTTGCCAAGCTGGACGCGAAGGCTGCTCCCAACAAGATCGACTGGAGCGTAGCCCAAGAAATGCTTAAGTATCCTGATCTTCCCAATCATGAAGCCTGGATGCCAAACCTGGCCAAAGCCAACAGCCTCTTAGGCGCTTTCCGCACCATGATGGATCAGACGCCTGACGTAAATATGGACGACGCCATCGCCAAGCTCAAGGGTGATCTCGACGCAGCATTCAAGACTGCGCCCTAAGCTTCGACCCGGTCGTTAGACTCTATGTGTCCCTGAGCGCCGCCCGCTGTGGCAGGCGGCGCTCAGACTAGTTTTAGGAGCCGCTATGTCCGCCGTCACCCGCACCAACCTCCTATCTGCGCCATCCCGACCCCGGATCACTGCCACCACCCGACGACAGTGGACCACGGGGTTTCTGTTCCTGTCACCCTGGATCTTCGGTTTTTTTGCTTTCCAACTCCTCCCTATCTTATTCACCATCTTCCTTTCTTTCACCGACTATAAAGCCACCTCAGAATTCAAGCTGGGGAACTTCAATTTTGTCGGACTGGAAAATTATAAGCACCTGCTGATAGACCCACTTGCGCTGCCGTCGATGGGCGTGACCCTCAAATTTGCGTTGATCGGTATTCCGCTCGGATTGATCATTCCTTTGATACTGGCGGTGTTGGTCAATAATCGCCGACTGATGGCATCCAGCTTCTTCCGTACATTGTTCTACCTGCCGACCGTCATCCCGATCGTAGCCGGAACGATCATTTTTAACGGCGTGATGAATGCCCAGTCCGGCTGGCTGAACCTGGTACTCAAAGCGCTGGGCATAACCGATCCGCCGCGCTGGTTTACGGACCCAACCTGGGCCGGGTTTGCACTTAACCTGCTAGCCATCTGGGCGGTGGGCAACGCCATGATCATCCTGCTGGCAGGACTGCAAGGCGTACCGACAGAACTCTATGAGGCCGCCACCATGGATGGGGCCGGACCGGTGACACGCTTTATCTACATTACTTTACCAATGATCTCACCGGTGGTTTTTTACAACCTGACTATTGGCGTCATCCTGGCTTTCCAGTACTTTGTCCCTGCGCTTTTAATCGGAAGCGCGAACGGCGACCCGCAGAAATCCCTGCTGTTCTTCCCGATGGTTTTCTATCGCGAAGCATTCGTATTCAGCCGGATGGGTTATGCATCTGTTCTGGCTATCGTCATTTTTGTTGTGACAATGATCGCCACCGGCCTGTTATTCTACTTTGGTCAGCGGCTGGTATATTACGCAGGCGGCGATATTTCCTAAATAGGAAAGATTCCTACATGGCAACGACATCCATTTCACCCTTAAAACGAGGTCTGCTGCATTACGTGCGTGAAGTGCTGGCTACGCTCGGTGTGAGCGGCCTGGGGCTGTTGGCGCTGGCAATCTTTCTGCTGCCGCTGGGTTACGTGCTCGCAACATCTTTCAAGCTCGATTCACAAATGACCACCCAAGGCGCGCCGCTCTGGCCAGCTACGCCGTCGACCTACAACTATCAAGGCAAGGATTATCCTCTCTACGATGTGCCCAATAAGAACGGCAGCACACAGCGATTGGTGCTGGTGAACCCATATCGCGAGAACAGCGATATGCTCGACCCTGCCCATCCTGAAAAGGGTGTGTTCAATATCACGGGTCGTTGGCGCACATGGCAACCTGTCTACCGGTTTGCCCCAAACCTAAAGAATTTTATCGATGCCTGGCAGGAGGTCAATTTCCCCCGGCTTTTCACGAACAGCCTGTTGCTAGCGGGAATCAGCACGATCGGCACGCTGATCTCATGTATCCTGGTAGCCTATGGCTTCACGCGGTTTAAACTGCCAGGGAAAAATATCCTGTTTATATTCCTGATCTCGACAATCGTATTACCACCGCAGGCTACCATCATCCCGCTCTACATCCTATTCAGCAAGCTTCACTGGACAGGCTCCTGGCTGCCACTACTGGTGCCAGCTTTTTTTGCCAATGCCTATGATGTCTTTCTGCTGCGCCAATACTTTATGAGCATCCCGAGGGAATTGGATGAAGCAGCCATGCTGGACGGCGCCAACCCTCTGCGAACCCTGATCTCCATCATCATTCCTCAGGCAATCCCAGCCATCACCGCGGTCACGATCTTCCACTTCTTCTTTGTATGGAACCAATACTTTGAACCGCTAGTTTACCTGCTGGGCAATGAAAAGTTGTATCCAATCTCGGTGGGTATCGGTGCCTTTGTCACCACATTTGCCACTTATCCGGGCCGTTCGGCGGCAACCGCTGTACTAGCCATGCTGCTTCCTGCTGTGATGTTCTTCCTGGCACAGCGTCAGTTCATGCAAGGTATTGTGGTAACAGGCGTAGAAAAATAATGACAATGAAAAATAGAATTGAAGAACTTATTCGAAAGATGACCCTTGACGAAAAAATATCCATGCTGGCCGGGGCAGATCTATGGTATTCGATCCGGCTTCCCCGATTGAGAATCCCAGCATTTAAAGTAACGGACGGACCGAATGGCAGCCGCGGCGCACAAGGGGGGATGGGACCGTCATCGGTGTGCACGCCTGTTGGTATTGCACTGGGAGCTACATGGAATACCAAGCTGGTTGAAAAAGTTGGTGAAGTACTCGGAGATGAGATAAAGCAAAAAGGGGCGCATATTTTGCTTGGACCAACCGTCAATATCCATCGTTCGCCCATCGCCGGTCGTAATTTTGAGTGCTATTCTGAAGATCCCTATTTAAGCGGTGAATTGGCTACTGCAATCATTAAAGGCATCCAAAGCAAAGGTGTAGGAGCTTGCATCAAGCACTTTGTCTGCAACGAACAGGAATTCGAACGCAACAGCATCAGTTCAGAGGTGGATGAACGGCCCTTGCGCGAGATATATTTTGAACCTTTCCGGAAAGCGATCAGCGCGGCGAAACCCTGGGCGGTGATGTCGTCCTATAACCGAGTTCGAGGCGTCTTCGCAAGTGAAAACGACTATACGCTGAAAACCATCCTCAAGGATGAATGGGCGTTCGATGGCATAGTCATGTCTGACTGGTACGGTACTTATACCGATAATGTGCCAGCCGGCGGTTTAGACCTGGAGATGCCAGGCCCGGCGCGCTGTATGAGCGCGGATAATGTTAAACAAGCCCTCGCCTCCGGGAAGTTGACTGAAGCCGGACTGAACGATAAGATCCGCCGCCTACTGCTGGTGATCGAAAAGGCAGGATTATTTGAAAACCCGGAACTTGGCGGCGAGAGAGGTGAAGATAAACCTGAACACCGTAAAATAATCCGGCAAGCCGCGCAGGAAGCTATCGTCCTGCTTAAAAACGAAAATAACCTCCTACCTCTTGAGGGAGTCATGTCTATTGCCGTAATTGGGGAGAATGCACGCTGGACACAGATCCTAGGCGGCGGAAGTTCGATGGTTGTGCCGCATTATGTAATATCACCGTTGGAAGGCATCCGTTCACGCGCGGCGGGTAAGGCAAAAGTAAATTATGCTCCGGGATGTTTCATCCACCGCACGCTTCCCCCACCTGACTTTGATACCCTGTCCACATCGAACGGGGAATGCGGTCTATTTGTCGAAGTGTTCGACAACCTTGATTTTTCCGGGGAACCAGCGTTCACCCAGACCAATAAGAATGTCCAGTTTGGCTGGTTCAGCCAATCGGTCCCCAATGTGGATCAGACTCGCTTTGCTGTAAGGTTATCGGGATTCTTTACACCTAAAGAAAGCGGACTACATACTTTTGGACTGAGCACAATAGGACGTGGAAGGTTATATATCGAGGGTAAGGAAGTAATTGACAACTGGACGGTTGCTACTCCTTATGTTGAGAAAACGATCGAAGTCCAAATGACCGCCGGACAAAGTTATCCTGTAAAAGTAGAATATAACTGGGTAGGCAACCCCATGTGGCGTTCCCTGAGTCTGGGTCACATGCCTCCACAAGCAGCAGATATGGCAGCGGAGGCTCTGGAATTGGCCAGCACCTCAGAGGTGGTGATCTTCGTAGCGGGACTTACTCCGGAATGGGAAGCAGAGGGATTCGATCGGGTGGATATGAAGCTGCCAGGCTTCCAAAACCAATTGATCGAACAAGTTGCTGCTGTAAACCCAAATATCATTGTGGTGCTTAACAGCGGTTCACCCATCGAAATGCCCTGGCTGGATAAAGTCCGCGGCGTGGTGCAACTCTGGTACAACAGCCAGGAACAGGGTAACGCCCTGGCCGATATTCTTTTTGGTGATGCCTCGCCTTCCGGAAAACTACCAATTACGTTCCCAAAGCGGTTGCAGGATAATCCGTCTTATATAAACTTTCCGGGAGAGGGGGGCAAAGTTTCCTACGGGGAGGGCCTGTTCGTTGGATATCGATATTACGATAAGAAAGGGGTCGAACCGCTATTTCCGTTCGGCTTCGGCTTGTCCTATACCTCTTTCGAATATAGTAACCTGCGACTCGAGCCTGAAGAGTTCAACATATCCGAAGGTCTTCGTGTGAGCCTGGATGTAAGAAATACCGGCAGCCGGTCCGGCAAGGAAACAATCCAAATCTATGTACGTGATGTACACTCAAGTCTGATACGTCCTGAAAAAGAGCTAAAGGCTTTTACCAAAGTATCTTTGAAGCCTGGCGAAAAGACAATGGTAACAGTGCAATTGGATAAAGAAGCCTTCTGGTTCTATGATGCGACACAAGGCGCATGGATCACCCAGCCTGGCGAATTTGAAATTCTTGTCGGAGCCTCTGTACAGGATATTCGTCTGACTGGCGAAGCAAAGCTGATCGCAAATGATATCCGACTGGATGCCCGCCTGCATACCGGACTTAAGCTAAAAACCATACTGGACGACCCGCAAGGCTATGCAACCTTTACCAGACATTTTGGCGAATGGATCAAGGCTCCCGATCTGCAAAAAGTTTTAGAGATGACCCTGGATGAAATCGCGGCGTTCGCTCCTAACGTGGTCACTCCTGAAAAGCTGTCTGCCCTGGTTGAGGATCTCTCGAAGGTTTAGATTAGAGCATCTGACTCTTTTCAATTCACGTTGTCAACATATCCCACTACGGTGGCAAAATGTAAGTGAGGAATAACCTACCGGACAGGTTAACGGCAACAATATTTACAATCCTTCAGCTGGAATATCTGCGGTGGAAATATGAAAAATATTCAAATCATTGATGGCGCGGTAAACAGTACCTTCCAGATCTATCAAGTCACAGATGAAGATTTTCAGTTGATATTTCCAAAAAGCAGTGATATTGCTTTTCAAAATGATCTTGAACAGACCCAACAAAGTAAAACTATCGATCAAATCTGGGAATTCATATTTAAGAACAAGGTTGACAAGAAGTATGTGGCTGGTATTCATGGAACTCTTCATTTATCCGGAAGCAACTGCCTTAAGGTATATTATCCAACACACAAGGAAGAAGAAGTGCTGCAGTTTTACAAGTGAATGTTTAGTGTGTCCGAATGCCCTCCGAATTGAAATATCCGATTAAATCACAAGCTATAGGGAAGAGGGAGCCTCTTACTTCGCATCATCAGCAAGGTTATTCGCTCCTGCAAGTACATCCTCCCGCATAATCCTGCGCATTTTTTCGGGCTCTTCGAACAAAGGGCTGTGAGCAGAATGCTCAAACGTATAAAATCCTTTTAGCGGGGATTTCAGGTTCTCGAAATAAGACCTTGCCTCCGTGTAAGAGATTGTGTAATCGTATATACCTTCAAAGAAATAGACGGGAATATCAAGCTCAGGTACCTGGCTGGTCATATCCGTCGTAAGCATCTTGTTCCATAATAAAGCAACCCCGGAACGGGCTTTGCCGCGCCACATTTTGATCTTTTCAGATAAAGTGTATTCCCGGCATGTAAATGACGGTAATATGATACCGGTGATCACTGAATTCATATCATGTGTCGTGCCGATACCCAGGCTGTGCATGCCCTCGTCACGCAATGCAAGGTAAGCATCCGGTGTGCCGGCCGTCATTGTGACCGGTGCTGCTTCCAGTCTTCGTACCATTTCTTTGTTTCCGTTCTGTTTGAATTGTTGGAGCATATAATCGTACGCCAGTTTTTCAGATCTAAGTTGGTTTGACATCTGAGCCACGCCAATGTAGGCATAATACAACTCCGGCGCGCGTGCAGCCGCTTGTATGCCGATGAAGGTTCCTCCGGAATGTCCCATAAGATATATCTTTTCCTTGCCAAAGCGGTGGCGCAAATAATTCGTGACCTCCAGTGTGTCGGAGATCATTTGCTCCTGATTCATCGTCTCTGGTGGAATATCGGCACTATAGGAAATCCCTGAACCACGCATTTCCCACCAAACGACAGTGAAATAGTCTTCAAGACCTGTGGGGTAGTACTGTGTAAGGAAGTAATCGGGCATGCCCCCATGAAGGTAAAGAAGTACTGGGTGCGAAGTATCTTTGCTCTTGATAAACATCCCCTGGCTCACACCATTAATGTTGAGAAAGATCTTTTCTGAAATACTGTCCGCCAGCAGGCTTCCGTTTTTATCTACGAAGGGAATCGGTTTTCCGGGGCTCATTAACTGAAGTACGCCCCCAAGAATTAGTAAGAAAGTTACCAGGACGGAAATTGTGATCAACATGACAGATCTCGCCTTTCGTAGAAATGTTGGTATAGAAGTTTTTCTTATTTTATTGTCAGACATATTATTTCCTTCA
>Ga0326726_10006363_pt1 | contig 10647 bp, 10 predicted proteins | sample MHFenrmetagenome_2_FD_207603 | JGI IMG/M metagenome (GOLD analysis project Ga0326726, IMG submission 207603) | Lab enriched peat soil microbial communities from Michigan Hollow, Ithaca, NY, United States - MHF15MN | ecosystem: Environmental > Terrestrial > Soil > Wetlands > Peat | place: USA... | reverse complement strand
ATCGAGGAGGCGCCCATCAGGTGGATCGCGAATACAGTCATGGGCAGGCTGTTGCCGGCCTGCAATGAAAGCGGCGGATACAGCGTCCAGCCACCCGCCGGGCCGCCACCAGGAACGAACATCGAACTGAGCAGCAGCGTGAAGGCGAACGGCAGGATCCAGAAGCTGTAATTGTTCATGCGCGGCAGGGCCATGTCCGGCGCACCGATCTGCATCGGAATCATCCAGTTGGCGAGCCCCACCCACGCCGGCATCACCGCGCCGAAGATCATCACCAGCGCGTGCAGCGTGGTCATCTCGTTGAACAGTCCCGGATCGACGATCTGCAGGCCGGGCTTGAAGAGCTCGGCGCGGATCACCATGGCAAAGGCGCCGCCGACGAAGAACATGATGCAGGCGAACACCAGGTAGAGCGTGCCGATGTCCTTGTGATTGGTGGTGAAGAGCCAGCGCTTGATGCCGTACGGCTTCTCGTCGTGATGCGCGTGGGCCGTGTCCTGTACGGCGTGGCTGTGCTGCTCGGCGTGAGTGGCCATGGTCTTTTCTCTCAACGAGTCTGGGCAACGGTGGTGGTGTTGTTTGCGGGTGTCGCTGCTGCGGTCGCAGGTGGGCCGGCGGGCTTGGCGGCGGCCTGCTGTTCGGCGAGCCACGCGGCGAAGTCCGCCTTGGACTTCACGTCCACCACGATCGGCATGAAGCCATGATCACGGCCGCAGAGCTCGGCGCACTGGCCGCGATAGAGCCCGGTCTTGTCCTCGTCGACGCGAAACCACATCTCGTTCACGAAGCCGGGAATCGCATCCTTCTTCATGCCAAAGTCGGGTACCCACCAGGCATGAATGACGTCGTTCGCCGTCAGCAACAGGCGCACTTTGGTACCCGCGGGGACCACCAAGGGATGATCGACGTTCAGCAGGTAATGATCGACGGTGTTGGGATCTATGCCGGAGCCGAGCTGACGAGCGACATTGCTCGACAGGGCGAGCTGCGAGAAGAAGCTCACGCCCTGGTCGAGGTATTCGTAGTGCCATTTCCACTGGTAACCCGTGACCTTGATCGAGAGCCCGGTGTTGCGCGTGTCCTCGATGTGGATCAGGGTCTTCGCCGCCGGTATCGCCATGATCACCAGGATCGCGATCGGCACGATGGTCCAGATCACCTCGACCTTGGTGCTGTGGGTCAGGCTGACGTCGGCTACCGCGCCCTTCGACTTACGGAACGTTGCGATCGAGTAGATCATCCAGCCGAACACGACCACCGCGATGCCCACGCACCACCAGAAGATCTGCATGTGCAGGCCGTAGATCTGGGCGCTGAGCTCGGTGACGCCGACCGGCATGTTGAGGTCGCGGGCTGCGAACACCGGTGCCGTCCAGGCTAGTGCCAGCAGTGCCGGGATGCGACGCGCAGCGGATGCGAGATTCATGACCATTGCCACCGGAGCTCCACGTTGAGTTCGAATTTTCCGTCAGCGCGCCATAGCGCTGCCCGCCCCGCGCAGTTCGAGGGGCGGCGACTCATTGATCGTGCCAATCACCTGCTTGAGCCGTGCTGCAAGCCCGCGCCGCTCTTCCTCCGTGAGGAACCCGCCGATCTCGCACGCACGTCCGTGGGACTCGATCAGCAATCGGCTGGGGTGCAGCGCCGTGTACGAGGCGCGCAGTTTAACCTTGGCCCAGTGCCGAGGAAACACGAGGCATTGCGCGCCAGCGTGGGTTGCCAGGTCGATCACGATCCGGTCCGGCGAGACACTCACGCGTTGCCGCACGTGGCGTGCCCGCAGGCTTAACCACAGTGCCCACCCGAGCACCAGCATTTCGAGGCCAGCGAAGGGCAATACGGGCCAGAAGCCCTGGGCCACGAACAGCCCGGCGATGCTGAAGGACACCGCGCACAGGGTCCCAAAGAAGAGGAGTGCCCCGGCGACGCTCAGCGAGCAGTTGGGTCGCAGCTCGACGCGGTAGATCAAATCCTGTTCGGCTGCTGTCGTCGTCTGCGCCATACCCCGCCCCGCCAGAGCGCGCATGGTAGGCGAAATTTCGACGTGACTCAAAAACTTAACCGCGCGCCTCAGAACCCCAGGCGGCCGTAGTCGAGGCAGTCGCTGGTGAGTCCGGCCGAGGGTTCGACCTGGTACGGAACACTTCCCAGGAGCGGTGCCGCCAGGCGTTGCTCGAGGCTGCGCAGGTTGTCGGACGGGCGCTCGAGTCCGGGGTCGATGCCGTTCGCGACCCAGCCGATCAGCCGTTGCCCGCTCGCCTGGATCGCCTGCGCCGTCAGCAACGCGTGGTTGAGGCACCCGAGGCGCATCCCCACCACCATCACCACCCTGGCGTGGATGGCGCGCGCGAGGTCCACGAAGGACTCGCACTCATTGAGTGGCGTGAGCCAGCCGCCGGCGCCTTCCACAACGACGATGTCAGCCAGGCCTGACAGGATTCGGAACGCTCGCTCGATTTCGCGCAGATCGATGCGCATGCCGGCTTCGACGGCGGCGATGTGGGGTGCAACGGCGGGATCAAACGAGTAAGGATTGACGATGCGATAGGGTGCCGGAACGCTAGCCTCGGCCATCAGGGCGAGCGCGTCGTCGTTGATCCAGCCCTCCGCAGACTGGCGTGCGCCGGAAGCGACCGGCTTCATTCCGGCGACCTTGTGTCCGCGCGCGCGCAAGCCGCGCAGCAGCGCCGCGGCGACGAGTGTCTTGCCGACGCCAGTATCGGTTCCAGTGACGAATAAGGGCTTGCGGCTCACGACCCCTCCCGCCCCTGGCGTCGACCGATCTCGTTGAGCGGCACGTGAACTTCTCCGCTGTGCGTGACGGCGCCCCAGGCTTGACCGAGGACGACCTCGTACGTGGCCGGCAACCGGCCTGCTGCCCGAAAGGGTTCATAGCCTGTGGCAACCGCAGCGAGCGTGGTGCGGCCGGTGAGTCCGACTGGTCGGCCAGCGGTGGCGTTCCGGGCCCCGATGGCTTTCAGGTCCCGCATCAGCTCCATCGCGCTGTCGTAAGTGAGAGTGAAGCGCTCGACATCGAGGACGGGTTCTGCGAGCCGCGCCCGCACCAAGGCATCGCCGATGTCATGCATGTCGATGAAGTGGCTCACATGAGTGCGTGCATCGACCGTCGCCCACGCCGCGCGTAATTCCCTGAGCGTGTCCGGCCCGAAGCTGCTGAAAGTCAGCAGGCCGCGCGGCTTCAGCACGCGCCGAAATTCATGGAACGCGGCATCGGGCGCATCACACCACTGCAGCATCAGGTTGCTGAAGATGAGATCGACGCTTGCATCCGGCAGCGGCATGCGCTCGGCATCGGCGCATACGCGTGCGAACCGGCGCAACCAGCCCTGCTGGCGCTGCGCCTCGCGCAGCATCCCGGGCGCGATGTCGAGCGCGATGACCTGCGCTTGCGGGAACCGGCGCTTGAGTTCACGCGCAGAGTGGGCCGTGCCGCATCCGGCATCGACGATCACGCGCGGGTCGAGCTTCACGTACTCGAGGCGCGCGAGAAGTCGCTGGCGGACTTCGGTCTGCAGCACCGCCGCGCGATCGTAGCTGTGGCTCGCGCGATCGAAAGCGCGGCGTACCTGGCGCCGGTCGAGCGCGAACAGCTCGGTTGGCGGGACGCGGGACGGATTCATGACGGCCGTCGCAGAATCTGCGCCAAGGCTTCGACCAGGACGTCGATCTGCGCGTCCTCGTGTACGGCGGACAAAGTGATGCGCAGCCGCGCCGTGCCTTCAGGCACCGTGGGCGGGCGAATGGCCGTGACCCAGATTCCTCGCTCCCACAGCGCATCACTCGCCGCGAGCGCGCTGGCCGCACTGCCGAGCACGAGTGGCTGGATCGGCGTCGTCGAAGCGGTGAGCGCAATGCCCGCTGCGTGCGCCGCAGCGCGAAAGCGCGCGATGTTCTCGAACAACCGCTCGCGCCGCCAGGCTTCGTCATCAATGAGGCGCAACGCTGCGCGGGTCGCAGACGCAACCGCCGCCGGCAGTGCGGTGGTGTAGATGTAGGTTCGGGCCTTCTGGATCAGGAATTCGATCAGCTCTTCTGCCCCCGCCACGAATGCGCCGCAGGTTCCCAGCGCCTTGCCGAGCGTTCCCATCAGTATGGGCACGTGCGTAGCGCCGAGCCCGCAGTGCTCCAGTGTCCCACGACCCCAATGGCCAAGAACGCCAACGCCGTGGGCATCATCAACCATCAGCCACGCGCCCTGCGCCTGGGCCACCTGGGCCAGCGCCGCAAGCGGCGCGATATCGCCGTCCATGCTGAAGACGCCATCCGTCATGACCAGCGCGTTGCCGGACTCCCGCGCAGCGAGCCTGGTCTGGAGCGCGGTGGTATCACAGTGCGCGTAACGCGAGAACCGTGCGCCGGACAACAGGCCAGCGTCGAGGAGCGAGGCGTGATTGAGTCGATCCTCGAGTACCTGGTCGCCATGACCGACCAGCGCTGCGGCGACACCGAGATTGGCCATATATCCGGTCGAGAACAGCAGCGCCCGCTCGCGCCCGGTGAACGTCGCGAGCTGCTCTTCCAGCGCGTGATGCTCACTGCTATGTCCAGTGACGAGGTGTGAGGCTCCGCTGCCGGCACCGTAGCGTGCAGCGCCGTCGCGCAGCGCCGCGATCACGCGCGGATGGTGGGCGAGGCCCAGGTAGTCGTTGCTGCAGAAGACCGTCCGGCGCGCCCCGTCGACGATGGCGACGGCCCCCTGGTCGGCATGCGGCCAGTCCTGCACGACCCGCCGGCGCCGATACAGCTGGCGCTGGCGCAAGTCATCGAGCCGCTCACGCAGTGCAGGGCTCAGGCTCGACTCCGAGGCGCTCGAACAGCTCCTGGTCGTGGGCGATGTCGGGGTTCCCAGTGGTCAGGAGCTTCTCGCCGTAAAAGATCGAGTTGGCGCCCGCGAGGAAACACAGCGCCTGCAGCTCGTCACTCATCTCGCTGCGTCCGGCCGAGAGCCGTACGTGCGCCTGCGGCATCAGGATGCGCGCCACGGCGACCGCGCGCACGAACTCGAGGGGATCAAGCCCGGGCGCGCCATCGAGCGGCGTGCCTGGAACCTGGACCAGCTGATTGATCGGCACGCTTTCCGGATGCTCCGGCAGCGTCGCGAGCGTATGCAACAGCCGGGCGCGGTCGAGCTCGGTTTCGCCCATGCCGAGAATTCCGCCGCAGCACACCTTGATGCCGGCGGCGCGCACCGCGCTCAGGGTATCGAGCCGATCCTGGTAAGTGCGCGTGGTGATGATCTTTTCATAATGCTCGGCGGACGTATCGAGGTTGTGGTTGTAGTAGTCGAGGCCGGCCGCCTTGAGCTCATCGGCCTGGGCCTGCGTCAACATGCCGAGCGTGGCGCAGGTCTCGAGGCCCAATGCGCGCACTTCACGCACCATGGCTGCAATCTGCCTGAGCTCGCGCGCCTTGGGGCTGCGGTAAGCGGCGCCCATGCAGAAGCGTGTCGCACCCGCTTCCTTCGCGGTGCGCGCGCACGCCACCACGGCGGAGACGTCCATGAGCGCCTCGCGTTCCACTCCGGTGTCGTAGCGAATGCTCTGTGGGCAGTAGGCGCAGTCTTCGGGACAGCCGCCGGTCTTGATGCTGAGGAGCGTGCTGACCTGTACTTGGTTGGGCGCGTGATGCGCGCGATGTGTGCATTGCGCCGCGAACATGAGATCGGCGAACGGTAGCGCAAAGAGCGCGCTCACTTCCGCGAGCGTCCAGTCGTGGCGAATCGTGTCCGGGCCTTCCGGCAGGGGTGTGTGCATCCGATTTCATCCCGTTTGCAGCGCATTTGCCGCGTGGCGGCCGCGCCGGCGCCGGGCAGTATTCGGTGCTGCATGAAACTCTGTCAACTCGGAGGACGCAGCCTGGTTAACGGTTGGCTACTACGTGTACAGGGCGTGATCCTGCCCCCAAGCTGCATTCTGTGCGGCGAGCGCGGGCAGCCACCGGTCCTTGACCTGTGTCGGGACTGCGCCGCCGACTTGCCGTTGAACGCACACGCGTGCCTGCAGTGCGCCACCCCGCTTCCCGGTGCATCGGGCGGGGAGCTCGTCTGTGGTCACTGCCTGCGCCGGCCACCGCGTTTCGAGCACGCGTTCGTGCCGTTTCGCTACGCCTATCCGCTCGACCAGCTGGTTCGGGCCTTCAAGTATCACGGCATTCTTTCTTATGGCCGCGTGCTCGGGAGTCTGCTGGCGGACCGCCTTGCCGCGCGCGCTGGGCCCGGACCGCAGCTCATCGTGCCCGTTCCGCTGCATCCGTCGCGCCACCGGGACCGCGGTTTCAATCAGGCCGAGGAACTGGCGCGGCCGATCTCGCGGCGGCTGGACATCGCGATCGCGGATCGACTATGTCGGCGCGTGCGCGCGACTGCGGACCAGACCGAGCTCGACGCGAGAATGCGCCGGCGCAACGTGCGCCATGCCTTTGAGGTTACCGGCCGGCTCAATCTACCGCACGTGGCCGTGCTGGACGACGTGCTGACGACGGGCAGCACTGCGAACGAGCTGGCGCGGGTGCTCAAGCGCGCGGGTGCACGAACGGTCGAGATCTGGGCAGTCGCGCGCGCTCAGGCGGCGAACACGTAATGCAACAGGATGCCGAGGAAGACCAGCATTCCAAAGTAGCTGTTGTTGTTGAAGGCGTGAAAGCAAGCCTGGGGATCGCGAGCGCGGATCAGCCACTGCTGCCATGCGAACGAAACGGTGCCCGCACCAAGGCCGGCCCAGTACCAGTAGCCGTAGTGCATGTCGCGTCCCACGAGCACCAGCGCGAACAACACCATGAGCTGCATCACGCCGATGAGGACGCGATCCGCGTCGCCAAACAGGATGGCGCTGGAGCGGATGCCGAGCCTGCGATCGTCCTCGCGGTCGACCATGGCATACAACGTGTCGTAGACACCCGCCCACAGCACCGCCGCAAAGTAGATGACCCACGCGAGCTTGGGCACCGCACCGGTCTGCGCCGCAAAGACCATCGGCACCGCGATGCCGAAGGCGGCACCGAGATAGAACTGCGGCACCGGGAAGAAACGTTTGAGAAACGGATAGCTGACGGTCAGGAGTGCGCCCACCACGGCATAGAGCTGCGCGAGCGGATTCAAGGTGAACAGGAGTCCGACCGCGAGCAGGCACAGCACCAGGAACAGAAGCAGCGCCTCAGTGGTCGTGATGCGGCGCGCCGCCAGCGGGCGGTCGCGAGTGCGCGTGACGAACGGATCCAGATCGCGATCAGCGTAATCGTTCATCACGCAGCCGGCCGAACGCATGATCAGCGTGCCGAGCATGAAGACAACAAACGTGCGCTGGTTGGGGCGACCGTCGCTTGCTGCCCACAACGCCCACAGCATCGGCCACATGAGCAGCCAGATGCCGATCGGCCGATGCAACCGCATGAGCAGCGCGTACTCGCGCAGCGTCGCCAGCAGCCGCGGCAGCGTGCTCGAGATCAGGGGATGTGCGCGCAGCGACTGGCGCAGTTGCAGGAAGCGTGCGGCCGCGTTCATCCGATCTTTCCGTAACTCTCGCCGTGTCCAACCCAGCGCGCGATCAATGGCGCTATGTTATCGGCATGCTCGGCGAACATCAGTTTGGCGAGCTGCTGCACTCTGGGCAGCAGGTCCGCATCGCGCAGCAGGTCCGCCACCCGCATCTGTGCCAGGCCGGTCTGGCGCGTGCCGAGCAGCTCGCCGGGACCGCGCAGCTCCAGGTCACGGCGCGCCACTTCGAAGCCGTCACTAGTCTCGCGCAGCACTGCGAGGCGCTCGCGCCCGAGCTCGGACAGAGGCGAGCGATACAACAGCACGCAGCTGCTGGCGTGCTCGCCGCGCCCCACGCGACCACGCAGCTGGTGTAACTGCGCAAGGCCCATGCGCTCGGCGTTCTCGATCACCATGAGGCAGGCATTGGGAACGTCGACACCGACCTCGATGACGGTGGTGGCGACCAGCAGCTGCAGCGCTCCGGTGCGGAAACGCTCCATGGCGCCATCCTTTTGCGCCGGTGTCATGCGCCCATGGACGATACCGACGCGGATGCCCGGCAGCGCTTCGGCCAACGCTGCGGCGGTTTCCTCGGCCGCCTGGTAGGGCGCAGCCTCGGATTCGTCTATGAGCGGGCACACCCAGTACACCTGTCGACCGGCCACGCAGGCTTCGCGAATACGGGCGACCACTTCCTCGCGCCGGCTCTCCGGCATCACGACCGTCTGCACGGCGCGGCGTCCAGGAGGCAGCTCGTCAATCACCGAGACATCGAGGTCGGCATAGGCAGTCATCGCCAGGGTTCGCGGGATTGGTGTTGCGGTCATGATCAGCTGGTGCGGATGACGACCGTCGCTCATTCCCTTGTCGCGCAGCTTCAGGCGCTGGTGCACGCCGAAGCGGTGCTGTTCGTCGACCACAGCAAGTGCCAGACGCTTGAAGCGCACGCCTTCCTGGAACAGCGCGTGCGTACCGATGATCACACGCGCTGTCCCTGAAGCCACTGCCCGCAGCGCCTGCTCGCGCGCGCGGCCCTGTAGTTTTCCGGCGAGCAAGGTTACTTCGACACCCAGCGGCTCGAACCAGCGCGTGAAATTGCGCGCGTGCTGTTCCGCCAGCAGCTCGGTTGGCGCCATCAGTGCGGCCTGATAGCCGCCATCGGCGGCGTGCGCCGCCGCGAGCGCAGCAACCAGGGTCTTGCCGCAGCCGACATCTCCCTGGACGAGGCGCAGCATCGGGCGCGGCACGCGCAGGTCGGCCGCGACCTCACCATAAGCACGCCGCTGTGCGCGCGTCAGTTGAAACGGCAGGCTTGCGACCAAGCGTGAGGCGAGCGCTGCGCTCGGCAGCGCAATGGCGGGATCGCTGCGAATTTCGCGTCTCAGCATCTTCAAACTGAGCTGGTGGGCCAGTAGTTCCTCGCAAGCCAAGCGTCGCTGCGCGGGGTGGCGCACCACGGCGAGCAGGTCGAGGCGCGCGTCTGGTGGTGGCCGGTGCACGTATTCAAGCGCGTCCATGAGGTCGGGCCACTGAGACTGCGCCAGCGCCGCCGCGGGCAGCCAATCGCTCAACCCTTGCTGGCGTGCCATGTCGAGCGCCTGTGCCGCGAGCCGGCGTAGCCGGCCTTGCTGTACGCCCTCTGTGCCAGGATAGATTGGAGTCAACGCCTCTTCGAGCTGTGCGCCGGTCCCCGCGTCGAACAACCGATACTCGGGATGCACGATCTCAAGGCCTAGTGGGCCGCGGCGGACCTCGCCGTAACAGCGCAGCCGTACTCCGCGCGCCAGGGATTCCTGCTGGCGTTGGTTGAAATAAAAGAAACGCAGCGTGAGGAACCCCGAACCATCGGCGACCCGGGACAGGAGCTGCCGTCGACCCCGGAACACGACTTCGGTGAGCTGCACCTCGGCGTCGACGACCGCGCGCGCTCCCACGGTGAGCGTGCCGATTGGCACGACGCGGGTGCGATCCTCATAGCGCAAAGGCAGAAGGAAGAGCAGATCCTGGATGGTGAAGACGCCGAGCCTCGCAAGCTTGCCGGCGAGTGCCTCTCCGACTCCGCGCAGTGCCGTGACCGGCCGTTGTTCGGACGCTGTCAGTTCCCGAGATACAGAATGCATTCCACTTCGACCTGGGCGCCGCGTGGCAGCGCGGCGACACCGACGGCGGCTCGCGCCGGGTAGGGTTCTTTGAAGTACTGCGTCATGACCTGGTTCAGGACCGGGAAGTGCTTGAGGTCGGTGAGGTACACATTGAGCTTTACCGCCTGTGCGAGGCCTGCACCCGCGCCTTCCGCGATCGCCCTGAGGTTCTCGAACACGCGGCGAATGTGCACCTCGATCTCGCCGCTCACGAGCTCGCCGCTGGCCGGATCGAACGGTACCTGGCCGGATATGAAGACGAAGTCGCCGGCGCGCACGGCCTGGGAGTAGGTTCCGATCGCCTTGGGCGCTTTGTCGGTATGAATGATCTGTCGTGGCATTGCTCTTACCTCAGGCAATCGTGCGGATGACCTTGAGCACGTCGGGCATGTTGCGGATGGTGCGCATCACCCGTGCCAGGTGTTTGCGGTCGCGCACCCGCAGCTCGAAGATCAGCGTCGAGGTGTCGACGTCACGTTTGTCGAGTGACACATGGTCGATGTTGGTCTCCGTGCCGGCGATGCTCGCCGCCACGGCCGCCAGCACTCCCATGCGATTTGCCACCTCGACACGGATCTCCGAGCTGAAGAGCCGATCGAGTTTCTTTTCCCAGCTCACCGAGATCCATTTGTCCGGCTGCTTGCTGTAGCCCGCGAGATTGCCGCAGGACTCACGGTGGACGACCACGCCGCGGCCGCTGCTCAGGTAGGCCATGACCGGATCGTTCGGGATCGGAAAGCAGCAGCGCGCGTACGTGATGACCAGTCCCTCGGTCCCGGCGATCACTAGCGGTGCGGGCGCTGAACTACTGGGCGCTGCCGCGTCCTCGACTGGCAGCAGACGCCGCGCAATGAGGGGCGCGAGGCGCTCGCCCAGTCCGATCTTTTCATACAGGTCATCCGCGCTCTTCATGCCGAGCTCGGCAAGCATGAGGTTCATCTGCTCGTCGGCAACTTTCTTCAACGTCAGCGAGAATTCGGCCAGTGCCTGATTCAGGAGCCGGCGGCCGAG
>Ga0326726_10006362_pt1 | contig 10647 bp, 10 predicted proteins | sample MHFenrmetagenome_2_FD_207603 | JGI IMG/M metagenome (GOLD analysis project Ga0326726, IMG submission 207603) | Lab enriched peat soil microbial communities from Michigan Hollow, Ithaca, NY, United States - MHF15MN | ecosystem: Environmental > Terrestrial > Soil > Wetlands > Peat | place: USA... | reverse complement strand
TCATGGTGCTCACCACCGCGATGCACGAGCACCCCTGGGCGACGCCGTTCCTGCTGGTCGCTCTCGGCGTGGCATTCGCCGCGATCTTCGGCAAGGTGCAGCCCATGGCGTTCGGCGAGACCAATGCCCGCCGGCTGCCGCACGCTCCAGCGCTCATTCCGGTTTTTGTCCACCTCGGAATCGTGTTGATGCTCGGGCTCTATATTCCGCCTTACCTGGTGGGCTGGTACCGCCAGGCTGCAGCGCTCATCGGTTGATCATGAAGCTGAAAGAGCTTGCCATCGAGGTCGAGCCGCTCGCCGGCGCGATGCCCGCTTTCCGCGCCTCCGTTGCGGCGGCCGAGTTGCCCGAACTGTGCGGCTGGGCGCGCGCGAGCAAAGCTCGCCTGGTCGCGCTGTGGGGCAGCGACGAGACGCGGCGCGGCGCCGGCTACGCGCTGCACCTCGCGCTCGCCTTCCCCTCGGGGCTGCTCTGGCTCAGCGTGCCGCTCGTGCGCAACGACCCGCGCTATCCCGGAATCGCCGACATCTATCCCGCGGCGAACCGCATGCAGCGCGCCTGTGCCGACCTCCTCGGCATCCGCCCGGACGACGCCGACGCGCGCAAATGGCTGCGCCACGGTGCCTGGCCGGGGAATGTTTTTCCGCTGCGCAAGGATTTCGAATCCGCCTCGCGCTTCGCGCCGGAACCGGACCGCTATCCCTTCGTCGCCGTCGCCGGCGAGGGCGTGCACGAGATCCCGGTCGGCCCGGTGCACGCCGGCACCATCGAACCGGGGCATTTCCGCTTCTCCATCGTCGGCGAGAAAATCCTGCGGCTGGAAGAACGTCTTGGGTACAAGCACAAGGGCATCGAGAAGCGCTTCGAATCGATGACGCTCGGGGAAGGCGCGAAGCTCGCCGGCAGGATTTCCGGCGACTCCACGGTCGCCTACGCCTGGGCGTACGCGATGGCGGTGGAAGGCGCGACCGGCGCCGAGCCGCCGCGGCGCGCGCTCGCGCTGCGCGGCATCCTGCTCGAGCTCGAGCGCATCGCCAACCACCTGGGCGACCTCGGCTACCTCGGCAACGATGTCGCACTCTCGTTCGGCTTCTTCCAGTTCTGGCGGCTGAAGGAAGAGCTGCTGCGCACGAACGCCCGCCTCTTCGGCCACCGCTACCTGATGGACATGGTCGTGCCGGGGGGCGTCGCAAGGGATCTTGCCCGCAGCGAGGCCGAGGATCTCGTCCAACACCTTGAAGCGCTACGGCGCGAGGTCACGACGCTGCAGTCGATCTACGAGGAGCACGCCGGGGCGCAGGACCGCTTCATCATGACCGGACAGGTCCTGCCGGAGCTCGCCGAGCGCATGGGTCTGAACGGATTCGCCGGCCGCGCGAGCGGCGTCAAGCACGATCTGCGCGTCGATTACCCGATGCCGCCTTATCAGCAGCTCGACCCCGTCCTGATTTCGCACACGCGCGGCGACGTTGCCGCGCGCGTTCTGGTGCGCTTCGAGGAGGTGTTCGAGTCGGTGCGCCTGATCCAGGCGCTGGTGCAGGAACTGCCTCCCGGCGAAATCCGTTCGGCGGTGCACGCACCCGGGTCCGCAGCCGGAGTCGGCTGGATCGAAGGCTGGCGCGGCGAGGTGCTGATCGCGCTCGAAACCGACGGAGACCGCATCCACCGCCTGCACCCGCACGACCCTTCCTGGCAGAACTGGCCGTTGCTCGAGCACGCGGTGCACGGGAACATCGTCCCGGACTTCCCGCTCATCAACAAGTCGTTCAACCTCTCCTATAGCGGACAGGATTTGTAGAGACCATGTACCAGTTGCTGAAGCAGATCGCAAAGACGGGGATCGTCACCGAGCGGGCTCCGGAGCCCGACGACGCCCTGCGCACGGCCGCGCAGCGGCTCGGCGAGGTCGTCCTCAAGCACTTCGGGCGCGCGCTCGCGATCCGGCATGTCGACGCCGGCTCGTGCAACGGCTGCGAGCTGGAGATTCACGCGATGAACAGCCCCTTCACCAATCCCGAGCAGCTCGGGATCAAGTTCGTCGCGAGTCCCCGCCACGCCGACCTGCTGCTGGTGACCGGCCCGGTGTCGCGCAACATGGAGACCGCGCTCAGGCGCACCTGGGAGGCGACCCCCGATCCCAAGCTCGTGGTGGCGATCGGCGACTGCGGCTGCACCGGGGGGATCTTCGGCGAGAGCTACGCGAGCTGCGGCCGGGTGTCGAACGTGATCCCGGTCGACGTGGCGGTTCCCGGCTGCCCTCCGACCCCCGCTGCGATCCTGCAGGGGATACTCACCGCGATCGACCCGGGCCGGCGATAGCGATGGAGCTCCCGCTCGCCTTCATCGGCTGGTTTTTCGCGCTGACCTCCGTCGGCGCCCTCGTACTCGGCGCGGCGCTGATATTCATGCTCGCGCAAGCCGGGGACCTGCAGCGGCGCTACCTGAGCTACAGCTACCTGAACGACATGGTTCTTGCCGCGGTCTGGCTGCTCGGCCTCTTCGGCGGAATCGGCGTGATACGCCTGCAGCCTTGGGGACGCTACCTGCTCGAGCTGTTCTGCTGGTCGCTGATCGTGCTGTTGCCGCTCTCCACGGCCTCACGGCTCTACGCCCTCAAGCAGCCCAACCCGGACGCTCCGCCGGTGAACTGGCTGGGAGCCATCGCGGGCATTACGCTGATACTGATCCCCGTGCTCGCGATCTGCGCGGCGGCTATCATCACGCTGCGCAGCCCCGAGACCATGAAGGCGTTCTCCTAGTCAGGGGCAGCCGGTCGCCCAGCTACGGCTTCAGATACGCGTAGCCTTCCTTCTGCTGCAGGTGAGTGATCTGCACCACCCCTGACGGCACGAACTCCACGCCGATGATGAACTGGTCCTTCTTCAGCTTGCGGTTGCGCAGGGTGATTTCGCACACCTGGAATTTCACGCCGCGGGACATCAGCTCCTGAACTCTTGCGTCGAACGGGCCCAGGCGGTCCTTCGCCCCTTCCATCAGGAAATCCACTCCGTTGGCATGAGTCACTGCGATGATCTTCGCTTTGGGATCGACTTCGAGATGATTGTTGATGTTGCGCAGTCCCTTGGTCGCCTGCTCCAGGCCGCTGTCGAAGTGATACACGACCTTCTCCTGCGCCCAGGCGACCGACGCTGCAAGGGATAGCACAAGAACGGCAAACAGTCTCGCTGAGAATTTCACGGAGCGCTCCTTTGATCATCGAAAATCACACAGCTCACTTTACGCGAACCGGCGTGGACTGGAAAATCGGCGAATGGCGAAACACCTAGTGATCTCCGGCCGCGTCCAGGGCGTCGGCTTCCGTTATTCCATGGCGGAGGAGGCAGAGCGCCTGGGTGCAACCGGCTGGGTGAGAAACCGCCGCGACGGGACGGTCGAAGCCATGGTGGACGGTCCTTCCGGTGCGGTGGATGCCCTTCTCGCCTGGGCGCGGCGCGGGCCGCCCTCGGCGCGCGTCACCGGCGTGCAAATCTCGGAAACAGCTGGAGGTTTCGAACGCTTCGAGATGCGGCCAACGGAGTAAACCGGCAGCCGCTTTCGAGCTTACTTGCCGCGCCGCTCGCAGGCCGCTTGATCGCGCAGGCATGCTTCCTGACAGGCCTGTGCCGCAGGCGCCTCGGTCGTCGTGCGACGGCACGTCTTCATGCACTCTCTGAAGGCTTCCTTGCAGCTTTCGGCGTCGCCGGCTCCGGTGATCCCTATATAGGCGTAGTAGCCCGCTGCAACGGCGATGACCAGGACGATCAGCATGCCGAAGGAACTCAGTCCCTGCTGCGAGTTGCCCACGAATGCTTCCTGAAATGCCGTGGCCCTCAAAGCCTTCACCCCGCCTTGCGGCGTCCCGTTTCCCCGGCGCGCAGCCCCTCGAGCATCGCGAGCGCGCGCTCCATGGAAAAGTCTCGCGTCCTGCGATCGAACGCCTTGACATTGTCCGGCATCATGTAGCCGTGCAGCACGCCGGGGAAGATGTGCAGATCGAGGTTCTTCATTCGCGCGGCCACGCCGCGGTACGCGGTGAGCACCTCGGCGGGCGCCTGATGGTCCTGGTCGCCCCAGATGATGCACACCGGCCGTGCGAGCTTCTCGAGCTCGCCGATGTAGTCGAGCATCTGGGAGCCGTGGCAGGAGATGCCGGCGTCGTATCCCAGGCGCTTCGGCCCGAGGATCGCGTAGGGCCCGCCGTAGCAGAATCCCATCACGGCGGCGCGCCCGTTCGATTGCGGCAGCTTGCGCACCTCCGCAAGAACGTCGATGAGATCGGCTTCCCCCGTCCTTATTTTTTCCAGCCGCGGCTGCGAGCGCTGCTTGGTACGTTCGTCGTCGCGCGCCAGGGGCCCGGGAACCGTTCTCCAGAACAGATCGGGCGCGGCGGCGATGTAGCCGTGCACCGCGAATTCGTCGGCGATAGCGCGGAGGTCGTCGTTGACGCCGTGCACCGCGGAAGCGAGCACCACCGCTGGCGCCTTTGCTCCAGAGCGCGGCACGACCAGATAGCAGTCGAAGTCGCGACCCTCGCTCGAACGTATTCTGATGTTCTTGGCATCCATGTGCGCTCTCCTCGTGTTGCGTCACGCTAACCCAGAGCGGGCGCGCTTGTCCACCGACACCCGAACCGCCGCGATGCTCCCGTCATGGTCCCGTCATTTGCGCTGTCACCGCTAACTGACTACCATCACGCCTTCGATCGTGCGGCGTGGATTTCACAATGCGAAATCGCAGAGCGCGTCGCCATCGCAAAGGAGGAGTCGAATCATGAGCACTCAGTACAAGATACTCATCATGGGCGCGTCGTACGGTTCGCTGCTCGGAACCAAGCTCGCGCTCGCAGGACACGCGGTGCATCTCGTGTGCCTTCCCGCGGAAGCGGACCTGATCAACAAGGAAGGCGCGGTCGTGCGCATGCCGATCAAGGGTCGCGAGGGCCTCGTCGAGATCAATTCGAAGAAGCTCCCAGGCAAGCTGACCGCGGGCGGCACGGCCGGAGTCAGGCCGTCCGACTACGATCTCGTCGCTCTCGCCATGCAGGAGCCGCAATACCGCTCGCCGGGCGTGCGCGAGCTGCTCGATGCGGTGGCACGCGCCAAGGTGCCCTGCATGTCGATCATGAACATGCCGCCGCTGCCCTACCTGGCGCGCATCCCGGGCATCGACGTCAAGGCGATCCGGAGCTGCTATACGGATCCCACGGTCTGGGACGGTTTCGATCCCAAGCTGATGACGCTGTGCAGCCCGGACCCGCAGGCGTTCCGCCCGCCAGAAGAGAAGGTCAACGTCCTGCAGGTCAGGTTGCCGACCAACTTCAAGTCAGCGCGCTTCGACTCCGACGCCCACACCGCCATCTTGCGCAGGCTCGAAGCCGACATCGAGGCGTCGCGCTTCGACACCGGGTCCGGCAAGATCGAGCTGCCGGTGAAGCTCAAGGTACACGACGCGGTCTTCGTTCCGCTCGCGAAATGGGCGATGCTCATCGCCGGCAACTACCGTTGCGTGCTGAAGGACAGCGTGCGTTCGATCAAGGACACCGTCCACAGCGATCTCGCAGCCTCGCGCGCGATGTACAACTGGGTGGTAAAGCTGTGCGTCTCGCTCGGCGCAAAGGAGAGCGACCTCGTGCCCTTCGAGAAGTACGCCAACGCCGCGCTCTCGCTTGGCAGCCCGTCCTCGGCGGCGCGCGCGCTCGCCAACGGCGCGCCCAACATCGAGCGCGTCGACCTCTTGGTGAAGACCATCGCCGCACAGAAGGGCATGCGCTCCGACGTGCTCGACCAAACCGTTGCCCTGGTCGAAGGCTGGCTGGAGAAGAACCGGAAGAAGGCAGCCTGATTCAAGACCATCCGTTCATCCCCCGCGTCGAGGACCAGGCTCTTCTCAGGGGGGAAGGCCGTTTCGTCGACGATGCGCGCGAGGCCGGTTGCGCCTTCGCCGCTTTCGTGCGATCGCCGTACGCGGCGGCGAGCATACGATCGGTCGACGTCGGTATCGCCTCGCAGCAGCCGGGCGTTCTTGCGATCCTGACGAGCGCCGACATGCGCGCCGCGGGGGTCGGCAACCTCGCCCGCCCGCGGCCGGTCGAGGGGCGTGGCGGCGCGAAAATGATCCTCTCGACCTGGCCGGCGCTCGCCGAGCAGCGAGTCGTGCACGTCGGCCAGCCGGTCGCGATCGTCCTTGCCGGGACGCCGGAGCAGGCGAACGACGCCGCCGAGCAGGTCGCCGTCGACTACGAAGAGGAACCCGCCGTCGTCGACGTACGCGACGCCGTCGCGCCCGGCGCGCCCCAGGTCTGGCCCGAGGCGCCCGGCAACGTCGCGCTCGACTGGCCGGGTCCGGCGGTCGACGACGGGGGCAACGCCCGCGAGATCGACCGGATATTCCAGTCGGCTCCGCACCGCGCACGCATAGCGCTCGTCGACCAGCGCGTGATCGTCGCCTCGCTGGAGCCGCGCGGCGCCACGGCAAGCTACGACGCCGGGCGCGACGAACTCACGCTGCGCGCGTGCTCGCAAGGCGCGGGCGGGCTGCGCGACATGCTCGCCGCGGCGTTCAACCTTGCTCCGCAGAAGCTCCGCGTTGTCACCGAGGACGTGGGCGGGGCTTTCGGCATGAAGTCGGGGCCTTATCCGGAATACGCCGCGCTGCTGGTCGCCGCGCGGAAGCTCAAGCGCCCGGTTCACTGGATGTCGACGCGGTCGGAAGCTTTCATGAGCGACAACCAGGGGCGCGACATGTTTCTCGAAGGCGAGCTGGCGCTCGGCGGCAAGGGCGAGTTTCTCGCGCTGCGCGTGCAGGTGCTCGCCAATCTCGGGACTTTCATCACCGGCGCCGGCCTTATCACCCAGACCCACAACTTCGGCCGCTGCCTGTCGAGCGTCTATCGCATACCGCGCATCCGGTGCGACGTCCGGTCGATCTACACTAACACGGTGCAGACCGGCCCCTACCGCGGCGCAGGCCGGCCCGAGGCCAACTATCTCATCGAGCGCCTCGTCGACGCCGCGGCGCGCGTCACCGGAATCGACCGCGTCGAGCTGCGGCGGCGTAACCTGATCGCGCCGGGGGCGATGCCCTACAAGACGCCGGTTGCCGTCACCTACGACAGCGGCGAGTTCGAGGCGATCTTCGAGAAGGCGCTCGCCCTCGCGGACTACGGCGGCTTTTCCGCGCGGCGATCCCGCGCGGCGAGCCGGGGATTGCGCCGCGGGATCGGCATCTCGTGTTTCCTCGAGCATGCGGGCGGCGTGCCGACCGAAAGCGCGGCGCTGCGCTTTCCCGGCGGCGACAAGGCGGTCGTCGCGCTCGGCGTGCAGGGAACCGGCCAAGGACACGGGACGGTGTTCAGCCGGCTCGCCGCCAGGCACCTGGGCATCGCGGCAGAACTCGTCGAAGTTCAGGAAGGCGACTCGCGGCTCGGAGTCGCGAGCGGCGGGACCGTGGCTTCGCGCTCGACCATGCTCGCGGGCACCGCCGTCTTCCGCACCGTCGAAACGGTCATCGCAAAGGGCCGCAAGGTCGCGGCGCGCATGTTCGAGGCGACCGAGGCGGACATCGGCTACCGCGACGGCGTCTTCGAGGTGGTCGGGACCGACCGCCGGCTGTCGCTTTTCGAGGTCGCCGCAAAAGCCGCCGAGTGGCGGCGCAGCGGCGAGATCGAGGAAAACCTGGACAGCGCTGCCAAGGTCGAGCTGCCGCCGACCTTTCCTAACGGCTGCCACCTCGCCGAGGTGGAGCTCGACCCGGAGACGGGCGTGGTCGCCGTCGTCGCGTACACCGCGGTCGACGACTGCGGCGTCGTGCTCGACGCCACCCTGACCGAAGCCCAGGTCTGCGGCGGCCTCGCGCAGGGACTCGGCCAGGCGCTCCTGGAGCACGGCGTCTACGACCGCGCGAGCGGCCAACTCCTGACCGGCTCCTTCACCGATTACGCCATGCCACGTGCCGATCACATGCCGCCGATCGCCGACGCCTTCCATCCGGTGCCCTGCACCACCAACCCGATCGGCGTGAAAGGCGTGGGCGAGGCGGGAACGACGGGCGCGCTCGCGGCCATCATGAACGCGATCACGGACGCCCTGCCCGAGGACGCGGGCCTGCTCGACATGCCCGCGACGCCGGAGAAGATCTGGCGCGCGTGCCGCGGGCGCGGCTAGCGCGCTTGGCTCGCCCGCGGACGGAGCGACGGGCCGGTGGTGTCTGTAAGATCAAACCGTAGCGCGATATGGCAATGAAACTCCTCTCAGTCAATGCCGGCCTTCCCAGAGAAGTCCGCTGGAACGGGAAAACGGTGACCACTTCCATCTGGAAGGAACCCGTAAGCGGGCCCGTCCGCGTCTCCGCGCTCAACCTGCAGGGCGACCGGCAAGCCGACCTCTCCGTTCACGGCGGGGCCGACAAGGCCGTCTACGTATACCCCTCCGAGCATTACGGCTACTGGCGCCGCGAGCTCCCGGGGATGGAACTCCCCTGGGGCTCCTTTGGCGAAAATTTCACGACCGAAGGTCTGTCCGAAGAGTTCCGCATTGGCGACCGGTTGCGGATCGGTTCGGCGGAGTTCGCCATCACCCAGCCGCGCATGCCCTGCTTCAAGCTCGCCATCCGCTTCGGGCGCCCGGATATGGTGAAGAAGTTCATGAAGAGTGGACGGACCGGGTTCTACCTTGCCCTCGCGCGCGAGGGCGAAGTCACGGCAGGCGATCCTATTTATCTGGACGCTCGTCCGAGGGAAAGTCTCAGCGTCGCCGACATCGTGCGCCTCTACACCGCGGACTCGGAAAATCAGGAAATGCTGATGCTCGCGACGCGGCTTGCGGGACTTCCCGAAGGCTGGAGAGACTACTTCAGGAAGCGGTTGTGGGAGCCCGATAAGTAGGCATTGGCGAAGGTTGCTCGATACCTCGCGATGTTACGGATATACCACTTCGACATTCTCCGGCTTCAACCACTCGTTCAGCGACTGTAATAACGCGTCGTCCAGATTGACCCGCCAGTTGTCCCCGAGCTGCACCTCCACGCTCGCGCCGCCGTTGCGGTAGCGGACTTCGACCGTGCACTGGCCCCGTCGATAGGGCTCCAGCAGCGTTTTCAGTTTCGCCGAGGAAGCGGCGGCGGCGCTCGAGGCCTGGCCATTCATCGACAGCCGCACCGCGCGGGCGAAGCGGCCGCGCGCGCCGGGAAGGTCGTAGATCCGTTCAGCGGTGATGCGGGTGAACACGGTTTCGCCTTCTTCGCCCACGGAGCGGCGCACGCTTCGCACCTTGGCCTCGACCACGATGACCGCGTCCTCCTTCACGAGGTCCTGGTACTGGTCGAACACCTCGTTGTATACAGTGAGCTCCTGCGTGGCGGTCCCGTCCGAAAGGTTCACAATCACCATGCGGCCCTGCTGGGTGCGCTGGAACCGTATGGATTCGACGACGCCCGCCATGAGCTGGGTGCGCGTGCCCTCCGCCTCCGCCGAGGCCGCGACGCTCTTCAGGTTGGTCTTTACGAATTTGCCGATCTCGGCGCGATGCTCCGTGAACGGGTGGCCCGAGAGATAGAACCCGAGCGCGGTCTTTTCCTCGCGCAGGCGCTGCGCGTCGGTCCAGCGCGGCGAAGCGACGAGCGCGGGCTGGTGCTGCACCCCCGGATCCCCGCCGAACAGGCTCGTCTGCATGGCGTTGCGCTCGGCCTGTCCCGCCGCCTCGAGCGCGATTCCGACCGACGCGAGCAGGCTCGCGCGGTGCACGCCCGCGCCGTCGTCGAGAAAATCGAAGGCGCCGGCACGCACCAACGCCTCGACCACGCGCCGGTTGACCGCGCGCTTGTCGACGCGCGAGCAGAAATCGAAGAGGTCGCGGAACGCGCCGCCCTCCTTCCGCGCCGCGAGGATTGCAGCGATCGCCGATTCGCCGGTGCCCTTCACCGCCCCCAGGCCGTAGCGGACCGTCTTCGCGTCCACCGGCACGAAGCGGTACTCGCCCGAGTTCACGTCGGGCGCCAGCACCTTCAGTCCGTTTGCCAGGGCATCCTCGTGAAACTGGTGCACCTTGTCGGTATCGTCCATCACCGCGGACAAGTTGGCCGCCATGAACGCCGCGGAGTAATGCGCCTTGAGATACGCGGTCTGATAGGCGATCAGCGCGTAGGCGGCCGCATGGGACTTGTTGAAGCCGTAGCCCGCGAACTTCTCCATCAGGTCGAAGAGCAGGATCGCCTTGGCGCGCGGCAGGCGATTCTTCTCCGCGCCGGCGACGAAGACGTCGCGCTGCTGCGCCATCTCCTTCGCGTCCTTCTTGCCCATGGCGCGCCGCAAGAGATCGGCGCTGCCGAGCGAGTATCCGCCGATCACCTGCGCGATCTGCATCACCTGCTCCTGGTACACCATGATCCCGTAGGTGGGCTTGAGGATCGGCTCCAGGCGCGGGTCGAGGTATTCGACGCGCTTGCCATTCTTGCGCTCGACGAACTCCGGGATCAGCTCCATCGGTCCCGGCCGGTAGAGGGCGACGAGGGCGATGATGTCCTCGAAGCGGTCGGGGCGCGCGCGCTTCACCAGGTCGCGCATGCCGCGCGACTCGAACTGGAATATCGCGGTGGTGTTGGCGTTGGCGAACACCTGGTAGGCGGCAGGGTCGTCGAGCGGGATCTTCTCCA
>Ga0326726_10006361_pt1 | contig 10648 bp, 7 predicted proteins | sample MHFenrmetagenome_2_FD_207603 | JGI IMG/M metagenome (GOLD analysis project Ga0326726, IMG submission 207603) | Lab enriched peat soil microbial communities from Michigan Hollow, Ithaca, NY, United States - MHF15MN | ecosystem: Environmental > Terrestrial > Soil > Wetlands > Peat | place: USA... | reverse complement strand
TATTGTGGTTTCATTGATTCCAAGTTACATCGCATCGAGAATAAAACCTGTAAATGCTTTGAGGTTTAGCTGATGATTTTTGAATCTTTCATTGCTAAACGGTATTTGGTTTCCAAACACAAGATTAATTTCATCACAATTATCTCTTTTATTTCAATTGCCGGAATTACGGTTGGTGTTGCAGCTTTAATTGTTGTCTTGTCTGTCTTTAATGGTTTCGGAAGTTTAGTGACTGATTACTTAATGAATCTTGATCCACACGTCAGAGTAACAGCAATATCAAACACGGGAGAAAAAGATATTAAAAATCTGGAGCAGTTGTTAAATAATCAACAAGATATTAAATCATACTCTCCCTTTATTGAAGGCAAAGTTCTGGCATACAATAAAGGAATTACTCAAGTAATAAATCTTAAAGGAATTGACGAAGAAAGCGTTAAAAAGGTTTACAAGCTCAATGAAAATATAATTTATGGTGACGACAAATTTTTCGATCCTAATTCACCAAAAGCTGTAATCGGTTTACAATTAGCCGACAGACTTCAGACTTTAGTCGGGGATACCTTGCTGCTGATCTCACCTGCAAATATTGAGCAATCCTTAACTCAACTTTCACTTCCGCTCTCAAAGAAAATTACAATTGGAGGAATTTTCAGTTCAAAAAATAATGAATATGATGAAGGATACATTTTCTGCAGCTTAAAGGATGCACAATATTTATTTGGCTATAAAAATAATTTCCAGGGATATGATATAAGGTTAAACGATATTTATAACTCTGATAAATTAAAGAAAGTACTGCAAAGCCAACTTAACCTAAACAATTATAGCGTCAACACCTGGTACGATTTTCATCAGGAATTATATTCTGTTATGCAGGTCGAAAGATGGACAGCTTACATAATTCTTTCCTTAATAATTGCCGTGGCTACTTTTAATATTCTCGGTTCACTTTCAATGTCTGTAATTGAAAAACGAAGAGATATAGGTATTTTGCGATCGATGGGAGCAACTGAAAATTCTGTGCTAAGAATATTTATGTTTGAAGGATTACTGATAGGAATAGTCGGAACATTACTTGGAGTGATTATCGGATATATCGTCTGTTATATTCAAATTAAATATAATATTTATCCATTGGATCCTTCTCAATATAAAATTGATTCACTACCAATTGAAATTAGAATTTCCGATTTCTTTTTTATAAGTGGTGCTTCGATGCTTCTTTCATTACTGGCTTCCCTGTATCCGGCAAAGAGAGCAGCGAAAGTTAACCCTATCAGTGCGATAAAGTGGGAGTAAAATAATTAACAATTAAGAATGAAGAATTCGATGAATGAAATAATCCTGAAAGCAAGTAACGTCTTTAAATCTTTTCAAACGACTAAAAAGATAAAGCTTGAAGTATTAAAAGGTATATCTATTGAAATTGTAACTGGCAAAATTACGATAATAGTTGGTGCTTCTGGCGCTGGAAAAAGTACTCTGCTTCATCTTCTTGGGGGATTAGATCGACCGGATTCGGGTGAAGTATTTTTTGATAACAAAGATATTTTTAAATTTTCAGATGATAGGCTAGCAAAATTCAGGAACAAAAATGTCGGCTTTGTATTTCAATTCCATCATTTACTTCCAGAATTTACGGCCATTGAAAATGTTATTATTCCGCAGATGATCAATGGCACTACATTTAATCAGGCAAAAATCAAAAGCAATGATCTGCTCCAAACAGTCGGATTAACAGAAAGATTGGACCACAAGCCAGCAGAATTATCTGGCGGTGAACAGCAGCGCGTTGCAGTTGCTCGTGCTTTGGCAAATAATCCTAAAATAATTTTTGCAGATGAACCTACAGGTAACCTGGATTCTGTAAACAGTGAGGAGATACACAAATTAATTCTTGATCTTAAAACGAATCTCGGGATGACATTTGTAATTGTTACTCATAACTCGAGCTTGGTTAAGCTCGCTGATATGCTTTATGAGATTAAGGATGGGAAAATCTCAGTTAAAACCTGAAGAGTAATCAGGATTAATTTTCAACATTCAATCCGGACAAATACTCGACCATTAATCTAACACCGAAGCCAGTCATATAAGTCTTATTATAATTAGTCAAATCATTATCGATTGCTGGTCCTGCAATATCGAGATGCACCCAGGGAATTTTTTTATCAACAAAGTTTTCCAAAAACTTTGCTGCCGTAATTGCACCACCCCATCGTCCACCATCATTATTAACATCCGCAATCTTGCTTTCGTTGGCTTTATGATATTCATCCCACATTGGTAGCCGCCAGACTCTTTCATAGGTTTTCATTCCGAGTTTATAAAGTGCATCTGCCATTTTATCATTTTTTGTAAAAAGACCCGCCACATTTAATCCGAGTGCAACTACACAAGCACCTGTTAAAGTTGCGAAGTCAATTATTTCATCTGGTTTCTGTTTTGAAGCATAATCCAGCGCATCTGCAAGAATCATTCTTCCTTCGGCATCAGTGTGTCCAACTTCTATTGTTTTCCCGGAAGCAGTTTTAACTATGTCTCCAGGTCGCATAGCTTCACCATTTATCATATTTTCAGCTGCAGGTATAACTCCAATTATTTCAAAAGGAAAATTTGCTTTTGAGGCAGTAAGCATTATTCCTGCTACAACTGCTGCACCTGACATATCAGCCTTCATCTCAAGCATGCCCTGTGGAGGTTTTACACAATACCCACCAGAGTCAAATGTAACTCCCTTTCCAACGAGTGCGATTTTCTTCAGAGATTTATTCTTCGACTTAGGTTTATAATCAATCATAATAAATCTAGGTTTAGAATTACTGCCCTGTCCGACTGCAAAAAGACCACCCATATTTCTTTTTTTAATTTCTTTTTCATCAAATACTGTAACTTTCAAACCAGATTTGCTAAGTGTTCCTTTTATTCTGTCAGCCAGTTCAAATGGTCTTAATGATGAACCCGGTTCATTCTGTAAATCTTTTGTGAACAATATTCCTTCCATTAAGATTTTGTTTTTTTCAATAGCAGATTTTAAGGTCATTTCATTTTCTGCATAGATTATTATTGAAAGATTGCGAATTCTTTCCTTCTCTTTTTTATACTTATCGAAGATATAGTTCCCAAGTGATAAACCTTCAAGAAAAGAACGATAGTAATATTCCTCATCATCAAAATATTTTTTTACTAAGATATGTTCAGGTAAAAAAATGTGCAATGATTGTATCTCTTCATTTTTAATATCTTTTATCAATCCAGCAAGATGGTTACGGAAATAGTCAACAGTAAAGTTTTCATCAATTTTAAACTTGTGTATAAATATGCAATCAGGTTTACCTTTCGAATTTGAGATAATAATCTGTTTATTCCTTTTTGTAAAAATATTTTTTTTCTGAAGTTCTGATAACTTTATTCTGAATTTCTTTTCAAATAATATCAAATTAGTTTTCAGGTTCTTATCATCAACCATATAAGAGATCGCTGTGGAATATGATTTAAACAATACCTTTTTACCGCCAGCTTTAAAACTTAATCTGAACATTTTAACCTTCCGAGTATTTATTATAATAATTTTCCGCTTCTTCTAAAATTTTTGGAATCACAGAGTTCATTTCCGAATCTCTGAACCTTGCTCCCGCTGCATTTAAATGACCCCCACCGCCAAATTCTCCCGCTAACTTATTAACAGGAATACTTTCTTTTGATCTGAAACTGACTTTAAAACCATTTTTTAATTCGATGAAAAGCATCCCAAGCTTTACACCCTCAACTGATAAAATATGATTAACGAAATTTTCAGTATCGCTCTCAATTGCATTTAAATCACTAAAATCTTTTTGAGTTAAAACCATATAACCTAATCTATTATCAGCAATTAACTTGAGTGAGCTTAAACATTTTCCAAGGAGTTTAATCTTGCTTAATTTACTTTCATCATAGAGTAAATCATAAACTTCTGTGGGATTAACTCCTTTTTCAAGAAGGTCTGCAACTATTCTATGAATACTTGCAGTGGTCCGTTCAAACCGAAATGATCCCGTGTCCGTCATTATTGCTGCATAAATAGGAATCGCAATTTCTTTGTTTATACCTACGATTTTTGTCTGCTTAATAAAATCATAAAGAATATGTCCGGTGGCAGCATAATCATTTCCAATAAATTGATGGCTAACAAAGTCTTCCGAATCAAGATGATGGTCAATGCAAATTTTTAACTGTTTGGATTCCGTAAACCCTTTTTGCATATTAACTAACCTGTCGCTCCTGTTAAAATCTAAAGCAACAAGTACATTCGAAGAATTGAATAAGTTCTTGTGTCTAGACTCATCAAATTTTTCTATTACATCTTCTGTATCAAGGAACTCAAGGTTATAGGGGGTGGTGCTGTGGTTAATAATCCTTGATTTCTTCCCTAACATACCCAACATTTTATGAAATGCAATTTCAGAACCAATTGCATCAGCATCAGGATTAACATGAGTTGTGATGAGAAAGGTTTTATTGGTGGTTATTATATCTGCTAGTTTTTGGAAATCAATCATTAATAATAAAAGGGGCTTTTTAATAAGCCCCATTGTGAAAAAATTTAAGTTGCTAAAATATTAATTTACTTCCCAAGTGTTTCCGCTGAATAATATTTTCTCTAAATCACCTTTTCCCTTCTTTGCAATAACATTTTCAATCTGGGATTTAATTCCTCCATCATAAGTCTCTTTAAAATATTGTCTGAACACACCAATTGGAGTTGGAAATCCTAGTCTTTCGTCCATATGTGCAAGAATCATTGCATTAATAGGAGTATCAGCAAATTCATCGTGCACCCATAAATCATCTTTAGAATATTGACCATTTGAAATATCCACTACAACAGGATGCGGACCATCAAGCTTAATTCCTTTATCCTGGTTCTTTCCAAAAACCATTGGTTTACCATGCTCTAGAATAAGTACATGATCATCTTTAGTATCTTTTTCAGTTAAAATAGAAAATGCACCATCATTAAATATATTACAGTTCTGAAATATTTCGAGCAAAGCCAAACCTTTATGCTGTCCGACTCTTCTAATCATTTCCTGCATATGTTTTGGATTCCGATCAATTGAACGAGCAACAAAAGTTGCATCAGAACCAAGTGCAAGTGAAGCAGGATTGAATGGATAATCAACGCTTCCGAAAGGAGTAGTCTTTGTTACCTTCCCTTTTTCAGATGTCGGTGAATATTGACCTTTGGTCAGTCCATAAATTCTGTTGTTAAAAAGTAAAACTTTAATATCAACATTTTTACGACATGCATGAATAAAATGATTTCCTCCAATACTGAGAAGATCACCATCTCCGGTAGCTACCCAGACTGATAAATCGGGATTGGCTATTTTTACACCCGAAGCAATTATTGGTGCACGACCATGAATTCCATGAAAACCATATGTATTCATATAGTACGGAAAACGACTTGAACATCCTATTCCGGAAATCCAGACTATTTTTTCTTTATTGGCTTCAATCAATTCAGGAAAAGTCCGTTGGACTTGAGCCAGAATGGAATAATCTCCGCATCCCGGACACCAACGTACATCCTGATCACTAGTAAAATCTTTTGCAGTATATTTTTTTGCAGTTGTTTCTGCACTATTTGCCATTTCCACCTCCGAGTAAAACGTTTATCTTTTCTAAAATATCATTAACTTTAAGCGGTAATCCCCTTACTAAATTAAGTTGTTCAACGGGAATTAAATATTCACTCCTAATTAATCGCGCAAGTTGACCAAGGTTAATTTCGGGAATTAATATCTTTTTAAAATCCCTGAGAACGGACTCAGTATTTTTTGGTAATGGATTTAAATATCTGAGATGAGCCTGAGATAACTTTAAGCCTCTTTTCCTAGCTTTTATAACTGCATCTTTGATGCTTCCATAAGTACTACCCCAACCCAGAACAAGCAAATCTCCCTTTTCATCACCATCTACTTTTAAATCAGGGATATCATTGGCAATCTTATTAATTTTTTCAGTTCTTAGTTTTACCATCTTATCATGATTTTCAGGATCGTAGCTAACATTACCGTAAATATCTGATTTTTCCAGACCGCCGATTCTGTGCTCCAAACCGGGTGTACCGGGGATTGCCCAAGGTCTGGCAAGATTTTTATCACGTAAGAAAGGATGGAATCCTTCTGGATCAGTACGAAATTTTACTGAGATATCCGGAATTTCACTTGTATGAGGAACTCTCCAGGGTTCAGAACCATTTGCAAGATATCCATCAGTAAGCAATATCACTGGAGTCATATATTTCAATGCAATTCTAGAAGCCTCAATAGCCATGTAAAAACAATCGCGCGGTGTGCGAGCTGCAAGAACACAAACAGGAGCTTCTCCATTTCTACCGTAGATAGCTTGAAGTAAATCAGCTTGCTCAGTTTTCGTTGGAAGACCGGTACTCGGTCCACCTCTCTGAACGTCTATTACAACAAGCGGCAACTCTGTCATCACAGCCAAACCGATCGCTTCAGTTTTTAGCGCTAAACCAGGACCGCTGGTTGTTGTTATGGCAAGATGTCCGGTAAAAGAAGCGCCAATTGCTGAAGAAATTCCTGCAATCTCATCTTCTGCCTGAACAGTTTTAACACCAAAGCTTTTATAAGAACTTAAGTACTGTAAAATTTCGGAAGCAGGTGTAATGGGATAAGATCCTAGAAAAAGTGGTAATCCACTTTTAACAGATGCTGTAAGGAATCCAAGTGCAGTAGCTTCATTACCGGAAATATTTCTATAAGTGCCTTTGGGAAGTTTTGCAGCCTCAACTTTATAACGAGTGTTGAATACCTCAGTCATTTCTCCAAAGTTGTAACCAGCCTGCAAAGCTTTTGTATTAGCCTCAATATACTCCGGTTTTTTACTAAACTTATCTTTAATCCAATCCTCTGTATTTTTTAGAGGACGATCATACAACCAGTACATCAAGCCAAGAGCAAAAAAGTTTTTACATCTCGAAACTTCTTTCGGACTTAATGGTAACCCTTCTAAAGCATTTGCCGTTAATGAGGTAATTGGAACCTGATGGAGTTCATAACCACTCAAGGAATCATCTTGCAGCGGGTTTGATTCGTAATGTGCAAGATTAAGATTTTTCTGATCAAAAGAATCAGAATTTACTATAAGCACTCCACCATGTTTTAGTTCTTTTAAATTCTTTTTCAATGCAGCAGGATTCATCGCTACAAGAACATCGGGTAAATCACCCGGTGTGTTAACATCTTCGCTACCAAAATGTAGCTGAAAACCGCTCACACCATAAATTGTTCCGGCAGGCGCTCTTATTTCAGCCGGATAATCTGGTAGTGTATTTAAATCATTCCCGATAAAGGCTGTTGTATCACTAAACTGTGTCCCGGTTAATTGCATCCCATCTCCTGAATCACCTGCAAATCTAACAGTTACACTGGTAAGTACTCTAAACTCTTTCTCTTTAATTTCTGACATCTTAAAATCTTTCCAAATAAATTGTTATTTGTCAATAAAGTTACTAAGTACTATCTGATTTAGCAATGTACTAAATAAAGTATGCTAGTTTATTTCAGATATTATTTTATAGAATTCCTCCGCGTTTATAAAGCCTGTAATTCGTTCTTTTTCTTCACCCTTTGAATTCAAAATTAAAATTGTGGGAACACCTATAATGTTATACTGTTGTCTTATTGATTCAACCTCAGGTGAAAGTGACTTTGTCATATTAGCCTTGTATGTTTCAAATTCTTTTGATAGTTCTATAACCTTTGGATCTGAAAAGGTAGCTGCATCTAATTCCTTACAGGGAATACACCAGTCTGCATAAAAATCAATAATCACACCTTTACCTGAAATTTCTGCAAGAGCATCTTGTGTAAAGGGTTTCCACTTAACCGAATTTGTTTTGGAAGGTAGGAGAGTATACACGGCAACGGCAAGTATCAGTATTGAAAATACAATCTTAAAAATTCTGAATCCTTTTACTGAATTAGCCAGCTTTTCAAAAAATAAAAGATAAATGGCTGTCCCAATCATAAATACAGGAAGTACATAGCCTCTAAATAATTCAGGTAATAATGGAAGTAAAAAGTAAAGCGCCATTCCGATCAATATAAAACCAAAGATATGTTTTACAGCATCCATCCACTCGCCTGCTCTTGGAAGCTTTTTAATCTTACCTGAGAAAACTGCAAGAAAAAGATATGGAGTTCCCAGTCCAACTGCTAGCACGAAGAAAAGAAGAAAGCCAAAATAAGGATCCTGTTTAGTGGCAACGTAAGTGACTAATCCTAAAACAAAAGGACCTATACAAGGTGCGGCAACGATACCCATAGTTAATCCCATAAAAAATGCACCAAACATGCCGGCTTTAGCCCCACCAGCTTTGTTTACTAATTTGTCTGGAAGTTTAAATTCATAAACGCCGAACATGCTTAATGACAGAATCAGCAGAATGGCTACCACTGCTAAAATAACAATTGGGTTTTGAAGCATCGCACCAAACACAGCACCAGTTAATGACGTTATCACCCCAATAGCAGAATATGTTACAGCAAGACCAAGTATAAATAAAATTCCCATAAAGAAAAGTTTAGTTGTGCTGCCTTCACTTTGTCCACCGAAGTAGCCTACCGTAATTGGGATGAGAGGATAAACGCACGGAGTTAAGTTTAAAGCAAGTCCTCCGATAAAAACAAAAAATAAGCCGATTAAAAGTCCATTGCTCTCAAGGGCATTAGAAATGGGGTCAGAATCTTCTTTTGTAGTAGCAGCGCTTTGAGTCAAACTAATATCTATCTCTTCAAAGATTTTTTCATTTATCGAATTGACCGGAGTTGTTTTTTCTGCTACTTCGATTTTGATAGTATCAGTGACTGAAGTCGGCGCTTGACAGCTTATATTGTTGCAAGCCTGATATTCTAAATCTACGACTAATGGATAAGTGCCGGGTGTTAGGCTAGAATCGACCTCAATTAAAGCTCCTTTGTAAACAGTTCCTTCCCACACGGATAGTGGTGATTCAGAAAATGATAGTTTCAAATCATGAGGTTTCGGATAAACAACTTTTTTTAATTTGAAATTTGGATTTTCAACTATTGTTAAAGAGGTTGGAATTAGGTATTCGTCGTATGGTTTATCAGAATTGATATGCCAGCCTTCTGCAACGTGGACTTCCACAGCTAGCTTAAATTCTGTACCAGGGTAAACTTTATCAAAGGACTGATATGATTTAATTTTTACAAGATCTTTAGGCATGCCCATTTGTGCAAACGCATCATTACACAAAAAGATGAATAAAAGTAAAACTAACTTTGTACTCATAATTGTAAATGAATAAATTTTATTTTGCATATTTATTTTCTCCATCCTTGAACAATTGGATATCTTCTTCCGTACCCGAAAGCTTTTCTAGAAACCCTTAAAGCAGGTGCAGCCTGTCTTCGCTTGAACTCATTTATGTCCACCATCCTTAAAACTTTTTTTACAACTTTATCATCGTTAACTATCGAGGCAATCTCCGTGTACTCTTTATTCTCCTCAAGGTACATTTTAAGAATTTTGTCGAGAAGCTCATACGGAGGAAGGTCATCCTGATCTTTTTGATTTGGACTTAATTCAGCCGAAGGGGCTTTTATAATTATTTCTTTTGGTATTATTTCTTTTTTTCTATTTACAAATTTAGCAATCCTGTAAAGATCGCTTTTATAAACGTCTGCAATTACTGCTAAACTTCCGCTCATATCACCGTAAAGAGTACAGTAACCAACCGCTAATTCCGATTTATTTCCAGTGGTTAAAACTAAGCAGTTATCGTTATTTGAAAAAGCCATCAGGTAAACACCTCTTATCCTTGCCTGTATATTTTCTTCAGTCAGCTTACCAAGTTTATTTTCAAACTTTCCTTTGAGTTGATTTATCGTTTCATCAACTACAGGTTGAATAGAAACATTAGTAGATAAGATGCCTAAATTTTTAATAAGTTTCTCTGAATCGGTTATGCTTCCACCGCTTGAATATTTTGACGGCATAAGAACAACGTGGACATTTTCTCTTCCAAGCGCTTCCACACCAATGCAAGTAACAATCGCTGAATCCAAACCACCACTTAAACCTACTACCGCTCTTTTAAATTTCATCTTTTCAAAATATTCTCTCACACCATAAATCAATGAAGAAAGGACTTCTTCTTCAAATGTTTTTTCAACTTCTGTTTTTATCTCTTTATCTGTTTCTGTATCGAATAAAATAAAATCCTCTTTAAAAGCAGCACCCAATTGAACCAGCCTTCCTTTTTTATCGAAACACATACTTCCACCATCAAAAACCAGATCTGTTTGAACGCCAACACAGCATACATACGCAAGTGGAAGTTTATCCTCTCTGCAAAGTATAGATAGCATTTCAAGCCGTTCCTTTCTTTTTCCAAATGAATACGGACTGGCTGAAATATTTATCAGAACAGTTGCACCTTTTGTCATAAGCTTCTCGACGGGATCTTCTGAGTACCGTCGCCGGTACCAATAGTCAGCATCGTTCCAGATATCTTCACAAACAGAAACGCCGAGCTTCTCACCTTTGAACTCGTGAACAAAAACATCTTTTGCTGGTTCAAAGTATCTCATCTCATCAAAGACGT
>Ga0326726_10006360_pt1 | contig 10648 bp, 10 predicted proteins | sample MHFenrmetagenome_2_FD_207603 | JGI IMG/M metagenome (GOLD analysis project Ga0326726, IMG submission 207603) | Lab enriched peat soil microbial communities from Michigan Hollow, Ithaca, NY, United States - MHF15MN | ecosystem: Environmental > Terrestrial > Soil > Wetlands > Peat | place: USA... | reverse complement strand
AGGAGTCGCGGGTCCAGAACGGGGTCAATCCTGTATGCGTGTATTACTGCGATCGGAGATCCTGCCCGGGCTGGGCGACTTCCCGCCGAAGCTCCTCGCTCGTCCCGGGCGCTTGCTCCGGTGACTTCGAGGAGACGGAGCCAGACCGCGAGGGCAGATCCTTCGCTTCGCTCAGGATGACAGGGTAGGCGTTCCTTCGACACGTCCTCAGCGAAGCATCCCGTAGACCACCGGGATACCGCCGGTGCTCGCGGCGCGAGGAGTCTCCCGAGTAACCGCAGGGAGGAGCCTCGCGCCGCGGGAGCGGAGGCGGAGCGAGAAGTCAGGCGAGCGATCGAGGCCGCATCCGGCCGAGTCGCTCGCCGGTGCGCCCGCAGGGCGCAGATCCCTCGCGCAGCCAGAGCGACGTGGCTGTGGGGGGTGGAATCGAACCACCAACCTTCCGGTTAACAGCCGGACGTTGTACCAATTCAACTACCCCACAACGCCTCGGCCATCATAGCGGGGGCAGGAACGGGACGATACGGCTGGCGAGCGGCTCCGGGATCGCCCGCAGCGCCTGGCGAATCTCGCCGGGGCTGTACCTCTGCGAGAAATGCGTGAGGACGACCGCCTCGTTCTCGAACCGGCCGGCGCGGGCCAGGATGTCGTCGAGGTGGATGTGCGCGTACTCGCGCGCCCGGTCGAGATCCTCGGGAAAGAGGAACGAGCACTCGAGGAGCAGGACGCGCGCACGGAACAGCTCCGGGCACGCCTCGAAAATCTCTTCGCCGCAGTCGCCGGGATAGGCGAGGAGCGGAATCTCTTCCCGCCGCGTCACGGCCGCCCCGCTCGACCGCAGGGCGGCGATCTGCGGGCCGCTCTTTCCCGTGAGCTCGTCGAGGAGCTTGTGCCTCACCTCCGAAAACAGGTACCCGACCGTCGGCACGCGGTGGCGGCCCGGGAGAACGGTCAACTCGAGGTCGTTGCGCAGCGAGATCCGGTCGCCCGGCGCGACCGGGACGACCTCGATCTCGTAGTCGATGTGCTCGAGCTGCTCGCAGGCCTTCACCCACCGCGCGACGTGGGGCGCGGTCTCGGCCGGTACGAACACGCTGGCCGATGGCAGTCTCGCCAGGCGCCGCCGCGACGCGAAGTGCGCGAGCCCGGCCATGTGGTCGAGATGGCCGTGAGAGACGCAGACGGTGGCGTACCCGACGACGTCCTCGGGCGCCCTCCCGAACTCGAGGAGCGTGCGGAAGCCGGGCAGCTTGTAGAAGGATTCGTGCCCCGCGATCGACACGCCCTCGATCGGGATGCCGGCGGCCTCGAGGCTCACGCGGCCGCGGCCCGGCGGATAGTCCTGCGACATCCGCCGCAGACTACTTCAGCGCACGACGAGGCCGGCCGCGCCGAGCGACAACGCGGCGCCGATGCACAGGCCGGCCGTCAGGGCCAGGAAGAGAAGCAGCGTCGTGCCGGGGCGTCTTGCGATCATGGCGTTCGTTTCCTCTCGTCCCCGTCAACTGCAGAGCCCGTACCAGCGGGCGCTGCCGGCTGTAAACCCCTGACCGCCCGCGACCTGCGCCGGCGCTCACGACCAGAGCCGATCCGGACAGGCCGGCGGCTGTTACCGCCGGTGACATACCCTTGGCAGCCGTGCGCGTCGCCCTTTTCGACTATCACCTGCCCGCGGACCGCATCGCCCAGCAGGCCCGGCCTCGGGGCTCGAGCCGGCTGCTCGCGCTCGACCGCATCACGGGCGCCATCTCGCACCGGCGGTTCACCGAGATCCCGGAGCTTCTCCGACCCGGCGACCTCCTCGTCCGCAACGACGTCCGGGTGAGGCCGGCACGCCTGTACGGGCGCGACGCGGAGGGCCGCCTCGTCGAGATCTTTCTGCTGCGCAAGCTCGACGAGGGGCGGCGCCGCTGGCTGACGCTGGCCAAACCCGGCCGGCGCGCGAAGGCGGGGCGGACGGTCCGCTTCGAGACCGACCTCTCGGCCGACGTGCTCGAGGTCAACGACGACGGCGCCCGCACCGTCCTCTTCGACCGGCCGCTCGACGACGCGTCCCTCGCGCGCGTCGGGCACACTCCCCTGCCCCCCTACATCCGGCGGGAGGCCGGCGCCCCGGATCGCCCGGAAGACCGGGCGGCCTACCAGACGGTCTTCGCACGCGAGCCCCTCGCGGTCGCGGCCCCAACCGCCGGGCTCCACTTCACCGACGAGATTCTCGACCGGATCCGCGCCCGCGGCGTCGAGATCGCCGACTTGACGCTCGCCGTCGGGCCGGGCACCTTCAAGCCGGTCACCGTCGAGGAGACGGGCGAGCACGTTCTCCCGCCCGAAGACGTCTTTCTCCCGGCCGCGACCCGCGCGTCCGTCGCCCGCGCGAAGGCCGCGGGCCGCCGCGTGCTCGCCGTGGGAACGACGGTCGCCCGCTCCCTCGAAGCGGCCGCGCGCCGGCCGGACGCCGAAGGAGAGGGCGACCTCACCTTTGCGACCGACCTCTTCATCACGCCGGGCTTCGAGTTCCTCGTCCTCGACGGCCTGTTGACGAACTTTCACCTTCCCCGTTCGACCCTGCTGATGCTCGTCTGCGCGCTCGCGGGGCGAGACCGGCTCCTGGCCGCGTACGAAGAAGCGATCCGTGAGGGGTACCTCTTCTACTCGTTCGGCGACGCCATGCTCATCGCCTGACGACGGGTCTGCACCGATAGAATGACCGCGCCATGAAGCTCGCCGCCCGCCGGTGGATCGGTTACCCCGCGGCTTTGCTCGTCGTCGGCGCCACGATCGAGCTGCTGAAGCTCTTCCCGGGAGTCCTCGCGGCGTTCCTCGCCACGCTCGGGTTCAACTTCTTCTTCCTGCCGCCCCTCTACACGTTCACGATCGCCGATCCGCGCAACGTCACGGCCCTCTTCGTGTTCCTGGTGTCGGGCCTTCTCATCGGGCGGCTCTCGGCCCTCTCGCGCCGCCGGCTCGAGTTGCTCGAGGCCGAGCGCCGCGACCTCATCGCGCTCACGCAGCTCTCGCAGGGCTTCCTCGCCGACACGAATCGCGAATCCCTCCTCGGCGTCGCCGCGCACAGGCTGCGAGAGGTGCTCCAGTGCCAGCAGGTCGCCATCCTGCTCGCGGACGAAAAGGGCGTCCTCGCCCGGCGGGTCGAGACCCCGGGAGCCGAGTTGCGCGAGGACCTCGCCGAGCTGGCGCACCGGCAGGGCAACTCTGCGGCGTATCCGTCGGACCTCGGGGGGACCGACATCTACCTTCCGATTCCCGTCGGGCTGCAGCGGGCGGGAGTGCTCGTGGCTCGCGGCCTGCGGTCGAGCGAGCGCCTCGCGGAGGCCTGCGCCCTTCTGCTCGGCCTCGCCGTCGAGCGTGAGCGCTTCCTCGCCCTCGCGCGCGCCGCCGCCGAGACCCGCACGAGCGAACAGATGAAGTCCACGCTGCTCGCCCAGCTCGCGCACGACCTGAAGACGCCCGTCGCTGCGGCGCGCGGGGTGATCGAGAACTGGGAAGCCGACAGCGGCGGCTCCGACGCCTCGCGGATGGCGGGCGCGCAGCTCGACACGCTCGGCCGTCGGATCGGCGAGCTGATGGACCTCGTCCGGCTCGATTCCGGGACGGCGAAGCCGAGGCCCGAGCGCGTCACGTGCGGCGAGATCGTGGAGGCCGCGGTGGCCCGGTTCGGCGAGGCGCTGGCCGGCCACGCGCTTTTCCTCGAGCCGCCTCCCCCGGACCTTGCCGTGGAGGTCGATCCTGCTCAAATGACCGAGGCCCTCGGCCATGGCCTGGAGAACGCAGCGCGCTACTCTCCGGCCGGCTCGACGATCCACGTGTCGGTCGCCGAGGACGAAACGAACGTCTTCTTCCGCGTCGCCGACCAGGGCAGGGGCGTCCCCGCCGAGGAGCGGGAGCGGGTCTTCGATCGATTCGTCCGCCTCGAGGACGCCGGCCGGCTGCCGGGCAGCGGTCTCGGTCTCTCGATCGCGCGCAGCCTCGTCGAGCTCAATGGCGGTCACCTGAGACTCAGGGAGGCTGAGGGCGGCGGTGCCCTCTTCGAAATCGCCCTCCCGCGGACTGCAGCGTGAGCCGCGTTCTCGTCGCCGACGACGAGTCCGCCATTCGAAAGGTCGTGCGCGACGCACTCGAGCGCGAGGGACACGAGGTCATTGCGGTGATCGACGGGCAGGAGGCGCTCGAGCGGTTCGAGGAGGGGTCCTTCGACCTCGTGGTGACCGACCTCGCCATGCCACGGGTGGACGGAATCGAGCTCGTCAAGGAAATCCGCCGACGCTCCGAAGTCCCCATCCTGGTCCTGACAGTCCGCGGCGAGGAGCGCGAGAAGGTCCGCCTTCTCGACCAGGGGGCCGACGACTACGTCACGAAACCTTTCGGAGTGGCCGAACTCGTCGCGCGCGCCCGGGCGCTCCTGCGGCGCGGCGAATCCGCCCGCAGCCCCGAGATCACGCGCTGGGGCGACATCGAGGTCGAGCCCGAGGCACGGACGGTGCGCAAAGGGGGCCGAACCGTGCACCTGACGCCGATGGAGTTCTCGATCCTCGTGACCATGCTCAGGAAGCCCGGCGCCGTCTGGACGCACCGACAGCTCATGGCCGAGGTCTGGGGCACGACGGCCGGCGTTACGACTGACACGCTGCGCGTCCACATGGGCGGCCTGCGCCGGAAGCTCGAAGACGACCCCAACCGCCCGCGCTGGTTCCGCACGGAGCCATGGGTGGGTTACCGCTTTTCTCCGGAATGACCTTCGCGAGCGCAGCACGCGAAGGTCATCCCGAGGGCCGAAGGCCCGAGGGATCCCTTTCTCAGCCACACTGAGACCCAAAAAGGGATCCCTCGCTGCGCTCGGGATGACGTTGAACCGGCGCCGGCCTTCCCGCTTTAGAAATTCTTTCGGTGGCCTTCCGGACTTCTTTCCGTCCCCGGCGGGATGCTCGCCGCCATGAGAGAGAAACGGAAAGCCATCGTGTTCGCCGGGCTTGCAGTCTTCGTGCTTCTCGGGGGTTGCCTCGTGGCGCTCTTTCTGCCGAAACTCCAGGTCGCCGTCGTCGCGGCGTCCTTCCTCGGATACGTCGCCTGCACTCGGCGCGCCCTGGCTCTGTGCCGGGCCGACGAGCTCGTATTCGCCTCGGGCAGCTCCGGAGCCCGCGAACGGGCGGCGCGCGAGGCGGTTCGGGCCGGCCTCGTCGCCGGCACGATCGGCTCGGCCGTTCTCGGGCGCGCCATGGCGTCCGGAAGCTCTCCCTCGGATCTCTACGCACTCCGCAAGCGCGCGGCATTTCCTCGAGCGTTGGAAAGCGCATCGCTCCCGAGATCTCGTTAGCTCCGAACAAGGCCATCTGAGAGCGTGAGCGGGTCGTCGAGCGCTTCGTCCGCCTCGAAGACGCCGGCCCTGTCGGGCAGCGGACTCGGCCTCTGGATCGCGCGCCTCGTCGAGCTCAAGGGCGGCCGCCTGAGGCTCGGAGAGGCCGAAGGCGGCGGCGCCCTCTTCGAGATCGCCCTCCCACGGAGCGCTGCATGAGCCGGGTAGCACTGGGTCAGTTACCGCCTCGCTCCCGAAGACAGAGCCTTCTGCGAAGACTGATTAATTTGCATCAAGCGCGCCCCGTCCGGGTGCCGGAGGATGCCGCACGAGGCGTCACATCCTTCGAAACTCTTTCGAAGCCCTTCCGGACTTCTTTCCCTGCCGGGAGAGATGCTGCTCCAATCATGAAAGACGCACGGAAAGCGACGCTCTTCGCCGGCCTGGCGATTCTCGTCCTTCTCGGAGGTTGTTTCCTCGCACTGGCCTTCCCGGAGTTCGAGGTTGCGCTGGTCGCGGCGGCCTTCGCGGGATATGTTGTGTGCGGCCGTAACGCCATGATCCTGTGGCGGGCCGACGAGAAGGTGTTCGACCACGGGCGCAAGCCCGTCGAGAAGAAGACGCCTACCGCGAAGCTGGCCGCCGCCGCCGTCTTCCTGTCCGCGCTCGCCGCGCCGGCGCTGGCGCAGCAGACGATCTTCAACGTTCCGTCGGCCGACGTGCTCGACAAGGGAAAGACCTACCTCGAGGCCGACGCGCTGGGACGCCCCCAGGACCCGAGCTTCGGCTTCTTCACGATGCGGGGCGTCTACGGGTTCGGCTCGAACATTGAGGCCGGCGCCAACTTTGGCGGCTTCGCGGCCTCCGGACGCTCCGTTCCCTTCGCAACCGTCAACATCAAGTGGCAGCCCTGGCACAACGACAACCTCGCGTTCACGACCGGCGCCTTCGGCCTCTTCTATCTCAGAGGCTCGCGGGACGGCGATCCGGCCGCGCTCTGGTACGGCGAGGCGTCCTACAAACTGCCCACCAACACGCGCCTGACGGCAGGCGGGTACTGGGCCTCTTCGGGGTACGCGGCGCCAGATCCGCAGGCGGGAGCAATGCTCGGATTCGAGCAGAAGATCAACGACCACCTGAACCTCATTGCCGACTGGTTCAGCGGGGACAATGCCCTCGGCTACTTCACGCCGGGCGTCTCCGTGCCCCTGGGGAACTGGACGATTTACGCCGGGTACTCGATCAAGAACGGCGACTCCAAAGGCAACGCCATCCTGTTCGAGCTGGGATTCACGTTCTGAGGAGGAAGCCAATGTTGGACCTCATTTTTCTCGCAGTCACGATCTTTCTTTTCTGGATCTCCGTCGTCTACACGCGACGCTGCGACAGGGTCTGAGGAGGCGCCATGGGATGGGAAGACGTTCTCGGACTCCTGGTAACCGTGGGACTGCTCTGGTACCTGCTGTGGGCCATGCTCAAGGCGGAAAAGGTTTGAGGCCATGACGACCATCAACTTCGTAGAGATCCTCGTCTACCTGGCGATCATCGTCGCCATTACGCCGCTGATGGGCGGCTACATGAAGCGGGTGTTCTCGGACGAGAGGACCTTTCTCGACCCGGTGTTGAAGCCGGTCGAACGCGGCGTCTACCGCGTCTGCGGCGTGGATGCCTCGAAGGACCAGAGCTGGATTGAATGGACCGTGACGATGCTCATCGTCAATGCGGCCTCGCTCGTGATCCTCTACGCGATGCAGAGGCTCCAGAAGTTCCTGCCGTTCAACCCGAACGGTTTCGGCGCGGTTTCGCCGGACTCGTCGTGGAATACCGCCGTCTCCTTCACGACGAACACCAACTGGCAGGGGTACTCCGGCGAGAGCACGATGTCGCACTTCACCCAGATGGCCGGCCTGGCGCTCCACAACTTCCTCTCGGCGGCGACGGGGATCGCGATCGCCGTGGCCGTCATCCGAGGGGTCGCGCGCCAGAAGGCGAAGGGCATCGGCAACTTCTGGTACGACTGCACGCGGGCGATTCTCTGGGTTTTGCTCCCGATCTCCTTCGTCGGCGCGCTCTTTCTCGTCTCCCGGGGCGTCGTCCAGAACTTCCAGGCGGACGTCACGGTCAAGACGGTGGAAGGAACCGAACAGAAGATCGCGCAGGGCCCGGTCGCGTCCCAGGAATCCATCAAGGAGCTCGGGACCAACGGCGGCGGGTTCTTCAACGCCAACTCCTCGCACCCCTACGAGAACCCCACACCCGGAACCAACTTCCTCGAGATGCTGCTGATCTTCACGGTGGGCGCCGGACTGACCAACACGCTCGGCCGAATGACCGGCTCCGTGAAGCACGGCTGGGCGGTCTTCGGGGCGATGGCCCTGATGTTCCTGGTCGGCGTCTTCATCTGCGAGGTCGCCGAGCAGAAGGGCAACCCGATCCACCAGAAGCTCGGCGTCGCGGCGCTGCCCACGGCCGGCGGGACCGGCGGCAACATGGAGGGCAAGGAGGTCCGCTTCGGGATCGGGGACTCCGCCCTCTTCGCCACGGTCACGACGGACGCCTCCTGCGGCGCGATCAACTCCTGGCATGACTCCTTCACGCCGATCGGAGGCCTCGTCCCGCTGGCCAACATCGCCTCCGGCGAGATCATCGTCGGCGGCGTCGGCGCCGGACTCTACGGGATGTTTCTGTTCATCGTCCTCTCCGTCTTCATCGCGGGGCTCATGGTCGGCCGGACGCCGGAATACCTGGGCAAGAAGATCGAGGCCCATGAGGTCAAGCTCGCGATGCTCTCGGTCCTGATCCTGACGCTCTGCATCCTCGGCTTCAGCGCGGCGGCCTCGGTGCTCCCGGCCGGACTGTCGTCCCTGAGCAACAAGGGCCCGCACGGCCTTTCGGAGATCCTCTACGCCTACATCTCCGGCGCCGGGAACAACGGCTCCGCGTTTGCAGGCCTGAACGCCAACACGCTCTTCTACAACACGACCCTCGGCCTCGACATGTTCTTCGGCCGCTTCTTCATGCTGATCCCGATCCTCGGAATCGCCGGCTCGCTCGCCGCCAAGAAGAAGGTCCCCGAATCCGCCGGCACTTTCCCGGTCACCGGCCCGCTTTTCTCGATCCTGCTCGTCAGCGTGATCCTGATCGTGGGAGCGCTGACCTTCTTCCCTGCCTTCTCGCTGGGGCCCATCGTGGAGCAGCTCCTGATGAAGGCCGGGACTCTCTTCTAGGAGGATGCACGTGGCTCACCCTCGACGCACCGCCCTTTTCGACCGCGCGATCGTTCGCGCCGCGATCCGCGACTCGTTCGGGAAGCTCGCTCCGCGCGTGCAGGCGCAGAACCCCGTCATGTTCGTCGTGCTGGTCGGGGCCGTCCTGGTCAGCATCCTCCTGTTTCGCGACGTCGCCCGCGGCAAGGACGTCCTGTTCAACGTCCAGATCGCGCTCTGGCTCTGGTTCACGCTTCTCTTTGCGAATTTCGCCGAAGCCATGGCCGAAGGCCGCGGCAAAGCCCAGGCCGCCGCCCTGCGGCGCGGACGCACCGAGACGATGGCCCGCCGGGTGACCCGGAAGGGGGAAGAGGCCGTTCCGGCCACGAGCCTCCGCAAGGGCGATCGCGTCGTCGTCGAGGCCGGTCAGGTCATTCCCGGCGACGGAACCGTCGTCGAGGGCATCGCCTCCGTGGACGAGTCGGCGATCACCGGCGAATCGGCGCCCGTCATCCGGGAGTCGGGAGGCGACCGGTCGGCCGTCACCGGCGGCACGCGCGTCCTCTCGGACCGTATCGTCGTGGAGATCACGTCCGACCCGGGCGAAACGTTCCTCGATCGGATGATCGCCCTCGTCGAGGGGGCCTCGCGCCAGAAGACCCCGAACGAGATCGCTCTCTCGATTCTCCTCGCCGGACTGACGATCGTCTTCCTGATCGCCACGGTGACGCTGCGGCCGTTCGCCCTCTATGCGAACGGGGTGGCGACGACGCCGGTCCTCATCGCTCTGCTCGTCTGCCTGATCCCGACGACGATCGGCGGCCTGCTCTCCGCGATCGGCATCGCCGGCATGGACCGCGTGCTCCAGCACAACGTCCTCGCCATGTCGGGCCGCGCCGTCGAGGCGGCGGGCGACGTCAACGTCCTGCTTCTCGACAAGACCGGGACGATCACGCTCGGCAACCGCCAGGCGACCGAGTTCTTCCCCGCGCCCCAGGTGCTTCCGGGGGACCTGGCGGAGGGAGCGCAGCTCTCGTCGCTCTCCGACGAGACCCCCGAGGGGCGCTCGATCGTCGTTCTCGCGAAGGATCAGTTCGGCCTGCGCGCGCGCCGGATGGAGGGCATGAAATTCATTCCGTTCTCCGCCCAGACCCGCATGTCGGGCGTGGACTTCAACGGGCGCCAGGTCCGCAAAGGCGCGGGGGACTCCGTGGCCGATTGGGTCCGGGCACAGGGGGGCACGATCGACCCCGTGGTGTCGGACCTGCTGAACAAGATCTCCGCCGAGGGCGCCACCCCGCTTCTCGTGGCCGACGGGCCTCGGGTGCTCGGCGTCGTCGCCCTGCGCGACGTCGTCAAGGCCGGCATGAAGGACCGGTTCGACCGGCTCCGGGCGATGGGCATCAAGACGATCATGATCACGGGAGACAACCCGCTGACGGCGGCCGCGATCGCGCGCGAGGCGGGCGTCGACGACTTCCTCGCCCAGGCGACGCCCGAGCAGAAGCTCGCCCTGATCCGCAAGGAGCAGGAGGGCGGCAACCTCGTGGCCATGACCGGCGACGGCACCAACGACGCCCCGGCCCTGGCCCAGGCGGACGTCGGCGTCGCGATGAACACGGGGACCCAGGCGGCTCGCGAGGCCGGCAACATGGTGGACCTCGACTCGAACCCCACGAAGCTGATCGAGATCGTCGAGATCGGAAAACAACTCCTGATGACCCGCGGGTCCCTGACGACATTTTCGATCGCCAACGACGTCGCCAAGTACTTCGCGATCCTGCCGGCGATGTTCGCCGCGACCTACCCGGCGCTGAACGCCCTCAACATCATGCGGCTCGGAAACCCGAAGTCGGCGATTCTCTCGGCCGTCATCTTCAACGCGCTGATCATCATTGCCCTCATCCCGCTGGCACTGCGGGGCGTCAAGTACCGCCCCCTCGGAGCCGCGCGAATTCTCGCCCGCAATCTCTGGATCTACGGCGTCGGTGGGATCGTCGTGCCGTTCCTGGGAATCAAGCTGATCGACTGGATCGTCCTGGCGCTCCATCTCGCATGAGGAAGTTGTCATGAAACTCATCGTTCGTTCGACCCTCTACGTCGTCGTCCTGACCGTTCTCCTCGGGGGCGTCTA
>Ga0326726_10006359_pt1 | contig 10649 bp, 8 predicted proteins | sample MHFenrmetagenome_2_FD_207603 | JGI IMG/M metagenome (GOLD analysis project Ga0326726, IMG submission 207603) | Lab enriched peat soil microbial communities from Michigan Hollow, Ithaca, NY, United States - MHF15MN | ecosystem: Environmental > Terrestrial > Soil > Wetlands > Peat | place: USA... | reverse complement strand
GCTCATCGCGTACAGGGCGCCCGTGCGCCGTTCCCGCAGCCGGGCGGTCTCGGCCTGCTCCCGGATGCGCAGCGTGAGACCACTGATCACCAGGGCGATGGCCAGCATTACGATGAACGTCAGGGCGTAGCGCAGATCTCCGAAGGCGAAGGTGAAGCGCGGTGGCACGAAGAAGAAGTCGAATGCCGCGATGCTCAGGAAGGCGCTGAATACCGAGGGACCGCGGCCGAAGCGCGAAGCCACCACCCCGGCGCCGAGCAGATACACCATCGCCACGTCGGTCACGGAAAGCGACTGGAAGATGGCGGCTCCGAGCGCCGTACAGACACCCACGATCGCCCCCGCCCACGCGTAATCGCGCCACCCCGCTCGCTGCCCCACCACGCGGCGACGCGGCAGCGGCCCCTCTTCAGTGTCCCCGGTGATCACGTAGACGTCGATGTCGCCCGAGCCGCGCACCAGGTGGTCGAGCAGCGACCCGAAGATCTTGTCGCGCCACCGCCCGTGGGTGGGCTTCCCGGCGATGATCTTGGTGACGTTCTGCGCGCGGGCGTAGGCCAGCACCTCGTCTGCCACGCTGTGACCGCTCAGCGTCGTGGATTGGGCCCCCAGCTCCTGGGCGAGCTGCAGGTTCTGAACCAGCGCCTCGCGATCGGGCGCCGAGATCGCCTGCCCAGGCGTCTCGACGCACAACACGACCCAATCGCATTTCAGGCTGGTCGCCATGCGCTTGCCGGCCCGGATCAGCCGCGCGCCCGCCGGATTGGGCCCGATGCACACCAGGATGCGCTCCGCCGCGGGCCAGGTCTCGCGGATGCCGTGCTCCTGCATGTAGCCGCGCATCTGCGCGTCCACCCGTTCGGCGGTGCGGCGCAGGGCCAACTCGCGCAGCGCGATCAGGTTGCCCTTGCGGAAAAACTGGTCGATCGCCCGGGCCGCCTGCTCGGGGACGTACACCTTTCCATCACGCAGACGTTGCAGCAGATCCTCCGCCGAGAGATCCGCAAGCTCCAGCTCGTCGGCCCGGTCCACGATGGAATCGGGGACGGTTTCACGGACCTCGATGCCGGTGATCTGGGCGACGACGTCGTTGAGGCTTTCGAGGTGCTGCACGTTGAGCGTGGTATGGACGTCGATCCCGGCGGCCAGCAGCTCCTCGATGTCCTGGTAGCGACGGGTGTGGCGGGAGCCCGGAGCGTTGCTGTGCGCCAGCTCGTCCACGAGGATCAGCGTCGGCCGGCGGGCGAGGGCGCCGTCGAGGTCGAACTCTTCGAGCGTGATGCCGCGGTACTCGATCTTCTTCCGCGGCAGGATTTCGAGGCCGGCGAGCAACGCGGTCGTCTCGGTGCGCCCGTGCGTCTCGACCACGCCGATCACCACGTCGACACCCTCGCGCTGCTTGGCCCGCGCCTCCTCGAGCATCGCGTAGGTCTTCCCCACACCGGGGGAAGCGCCGAAGAAGATCTTCAGGCGTCCCCGGGCCGCCCGGCGCTCCTCCTCGCGGACGCGGGCGAGCAGCTCCTCGGGATCAGGCCGGCGCGCGGTCATCACCCGAAACGTAGCACCTACGGGGCGGCGGTGCCCGTCCGCGATGGTAGCGTGCGGTCCAGATCGAGGTTGAGCAACAGCACGTTCACCCGCGGGTCGCCGAAAAAGCCGAACTGTCGCCCTTCGACGTGCCGCTCGACCAATGCGCGCACGGCTGCAGAATCCACTCCCCGGGCCCGCGCTACCCGCCCGATCTGGAGGAACGCGCTGGCGGGCGAGATGTGCGGGTCGAGTCCCGAGCTGGAACGCGTGACGAGGTCGGCCGGCACCTTTCCTCGCTCCGCGCCGTCCAGCTTTGCCTCGCTGTCCACGGCCTGGGCAACCAGCGTGTCGGCGAGCTTCAAGTCTGTCGGCCCCTTGTTGGTCCCGGCCGACAGCGTGTCGTCGTAGCCGTTCCCCGCCGCCGACGGCCGCGGATGGAAGTACTCGGCGCGGGCGAACGGCTGCCCGATCAGCTCGCTGCCGATCACCTGGCCGTTCGGCGCGGTGATTAGGGAGCCATTCGCCTGATGCGGAAAGAGCAACTGTGCGATCCCCGTGATGACACCCGGATACACAACACCCGTGATCAGGCACAGGAGCAACGTCAGGAGGATCGCCGGGCGGAGTTGGTTCTTGAGCATGGTCACACCAGCCGCAGAAGGACGAGCAGCATGTCGATGAGTTTGATCCCGGCGAACGGGACCAGGATGCCCCCGACGCCGTAGATCCAGAGATTGCGGCGCAGAACTGCCGCAGCCGCCGCCGGACGCCAGCGCACGCCGCGCAGCGCCAGCGGAATCAGCGCGATGATGATCAGGGCGTTGAAAATCACGCTCGCCAGGATCGCCGATTGCGCCGAGTGCAACCGCATGATGTTGAGCGCTTGCAGCGCAGGATAGGTCACCACGAAAATCGCCGGGATGATGGCGAAGTACTTGGCCACGTCGTTGGCGATCGAGAACGTGGTGAGCGCGCCGCGCGTGATCAGCAGCTGCTTCCCGATCTCCACCACCTCGATCAGCTTGGTGGGGTTGGAGTCGAGGTCGATCAGGTTCCCCGCCTCCTTGGCGGCCTGCGTGCCCGTGTGCATCGCGACGGCGACATCCGCTTGTGCCAGCGCCGGGGCGTCGTTGGTCCCGTCACCCGTCATGGCCACGAGCCGTCCCCCGCCCTGCTCCCGCTTGATCAGCGACATCTTTTCTTCCGGCGTCGCCTCCGCGAGGAAGTCATCGACCCCCGCCTCCGCCGCGATCGCCGCCGCGGTGAGCTGATTGTCGCCGGTGATCATCACCGTCCGGATGCCCATGGCGCGCAGCTGGTCGAACCGCTCCTTCATGCCACCCTTCACCACGTCCTTCAGATAGATCACTCCAAGGACGCGGGCGCTCGCCCCCTCGCGCTCCGCGACGACCAGTGGCGTCCCCCCCTCACGCGAGATGCGCTCCACCGCGCTCGCGACCGCCGCCGGGGTTTCTCCCCCTTGCTCCCGCACCCAACGACCCACCGCCTCCGCGGCTCCCTTGCGCAGCTGGAGCCCGCCCACGCCCGCGTTGACGCCGCTCATCCGCGTCGTGGCGGAAAACGCCACCAGCTCCATGCCGTGGCTCCCCTCAGCGAGGGGTCGCCCGCGCAACCCGAACTGCTTCGCCAGGACCACGATGCTGCGCCCTTCCGGAGTCTCGTCGGGCAGCGAGGCGAGCTGCGCCCGGTCGGCCAGGTACTCCCGCGTGACGCCGGGGGCCGGTACGAACTCCACCGCCTGGCGGTTGCCCAGCGTAACCGTGCCGGTCTTGTCCAGCAGCAGGGTGTTGACGTCGCCCGCCGCTTCCACCGCCCGCCCGCTCATCGCGATCACGTTGTGCTGGATCATGCGATCCATCCCGGCGATGCCGATCGCGGACAAGAGACCGCCGATAGTCGTGGGAATCAGGCACACGAGGAGCGCGACGAGGATCGGGATCGAGACCGAGCCGCCGGAGTAGATCGCGAACGGCTGCAGCGTCACGACCGCGAACAGGAAGATGATGGTCAATCCCGACAGCAGGATGATCAGAGCGATCTCGTTCGGCGTCTTCTGCCGTTTGGCACCCTCCACCAGCCCGATCATGCGATCGAGGAACGTCTCGCCGGGGTTCGCGGTGATGCGAATGACCAGGAAATCGGACAGCACCCTCGTGCCGCCCGTGACCGCCGAGCGGTCGCCGCCCGACTCGCGAATCACGGGCGCCGACTCGCCCGTGATCGCCGATTCGTCAACCGAGGCGACGCCTTGGATCACCTCGCCGTCCCCGGGAATCATGTCCCCCGGGGTGCACACCACGACGTCACCCTTGCGCAGCTGCTCAGCCGCCACGGCCTGAAAGGCCGAGCGGTTGCGGGGGTCCTTGAGCTGCTTCGCGGTCGTCTGGGTCCGGGACTTGCGCAGCGTGTCGGCCTGTGCCTTGCCCCGCCCCTCGGCCATCGCCTCGGCGAAGTTCGCGAACACGACGGTGAACCAGAGCCAGAGCGCGATCTGGAGCGTGAACCCGATCGCGCCGCGCCCCTGCACGATGTCGCGCAGCAGCACAAGGGTGGTCAGCACGCTGCCAATCAGGACCACGAACATCACCGGATTCCGCACCATGAGGCGGAGATTCACGGTCTTCGCGAACGCGTCTCGGATGGCCCGCTTGACGATCGGAGGATCGAACAGGGGCCGCTTGGTCAGCGCCATATCAGAACAGCCTCCCAGCATGCATCAGGAAGTGCTCGACGAGGGGCCCGAGCGACAGCGCCGGAAAGAACGTGAGCGCGCTGACGATGAGAACCACCGCAACGAGCAGGACCACGAAGAGCGGCGTCGTCACCGGGAACGTGCCGGCCGACTCAGCCACGATCTTCTTCTCCGCCAGAAATCCCGCGAGCGCGAGCATCGGCACCTGCATCGCGAATCGGCCGATGAGTGTGTTGAGCCCGAGCAGCGTGTTGTAGAAGTAAGACGTGCCGGTGAGGCCCGCGAACGCACTCCCGTTGTTCGCCGCCGTGGACGTGAACGCATAGAGAATCTCGGACAGCCCGTGCGGACCGGCGTTGTTGCGCCCCGCGAGCCCCGGGCCGACCACCGACGCGATAGCCGTGAAAGTCAGGACTGCGGCGGAGAAGATGAGCACGTAGAGCATCGCCATCTGCACTTCTCGCGCCTGGATCTTCTTGCCCAGGTACTCGGGCGTTCGCCCGACCATGAGCCCGGCGATGAACACCGTGAGCACCACCATCACCAGCATCCCGTACAGCCCCGCGCCAACCCCGCCGAACACCACCTCACCGAGCTGCATGTTGACGAGCGGCACCATGCCGCCGATCGGGGTGAACGAGTCGTGCATCGAGTTCACGCAGCCGCACGACGCGTCGGTGGTGATCGTCGCATAGAGAGCCGAGTTGGCGATGCCGAACCGGACCTCCTTCCCCTCCATGTTGCCGCCCGGATTCACGGCGGAGGCCGTGACGTCGATCCCACGCGCGGCGTGGATCGGGTTGCCGCGGGCCTCGGCCCAGTACGCCGTGGTCACGCCGCCCGCGAACAGCACGAACATCGCAGCCCAGAGGGCCCAACCGTGCTTCTGGTTCTTGGCCATTCGCCCGTACATATACGTGAGCCCGGCCGGAATGATGAAGATGGCCAGGATCTGCCAGAAATTGGTCCACGGCGTGGGGTTCTCGAACGGATGCGCCGAGTTGGCGTTGAAGAACCCGCCGCCGTTGGTGCCGAGCTGCTTGATCGCTTCTTGGCTCGCCACCGGCCCCATCGCCAGGACCTGCTTCGCCCCCTCGACCGTCGTGACCGTTACGTAATGCGCGAAGTTCTGAATCACACCCTGCTGCGCGAACAGCAGCGCGAGCAGCGCGCTGGCGGGCAGGAAGAGATACAGCGTCCCGCGTACCAGGTCGGTCCAGAAGTTCCCCAGTTTGCCCGCCGAGCGGCGCACGATCCCCCGCGCCAGCGCCACGGCGACCGCGACCCCGGCGGCGGCCGACATGAAGTTGTGGAATGCCAGCTGGGTCATCTGCGAGAAGTACGACATCGTCACTTCGCCCACGTACGACTGCCAGTTCGTGTTCGTGGTGAACGACGCGGCCGTCTCGAACGCCTGCCGGTCCGGCACCGCGGCCCGCAGCGCCGGATTGAGCGGCAGGAGATGCTGCACCCGCAGCACGATGTAGGTCAGGAGCATCGAGACCGCGCTGAAAATCAACATGGACGCCGCGTAGCGCGTCCAGTGCTGGTCTTCTTCCGGGTCGACTCCCGCCAACCGATAGAGCAGCCGTTCGACCGGCCGGAGCCACGTCAGCGAGCCGTCGTACACCTTGAGGATGTAGATCCCCACCGGCTTGGTGACGAGCAGCAGCACGACCGAGTAGAACGCGATCTGCAACCAGCCGTTCACGGTCATCAGAACTTCTCCGGTCGAAGCAGCGTGTACAGCAGGTAGATGAGAATCGCCACGGCCGTCAGGCCGCCGATGATCGTCTCGAGGCTCATGACGAGCGCTCCTCGCTGTCCTGCCGCTTGCCCAGGTGTTCGCAGGCGCGGACGTAGGCGAGCATCAGGGCGAAGAAGACCAGCGTCAGAGCGATGTAGGCGACGTCGAGCATGGTCCACCCCAGGGTTGAAAAACGGCCACAATCTGACCTCGGCGCGATGAAGCGGCCGTGAGGCTCCAACGACGAGCTACGATAGCGGTCCGGGTGTAAGAATGGCCTCAGGAACCCCGCTGCCCGTGTAAAGGCGCCGTAAAGACCACCGCCCCGGGCATCAGATGGCCTCGTCTTGCTCTTGCTTCCAGATCACGTAGGAGTAGACGACCGAGCTGAGCGCCGCCGCAGCCACGCATCCCATCGCACCATAGAACACCCAGCGGGAGGCGAAGAACGCCGTGGCGAGCATGCAGAGACCTGCAATGACGAAGGCCACGCCGCCGAACCGATGTGTCTTGCTCCACACCGTGTCGCTGCTGAGCGTCCAGGGCGTGCGAATCCCCATGAACCAGTTGGGCCGGATGCGCGACATCAGGCTGCCCAGGAGCACAAGAATCCCACCGATTCCCAGTGCGGCAACGCGGGTCATGTCTACACTCCAGCCGAGCGCCTTCCCCAACGAGAAGAAGTGGATTCCCGCCAGCAACACCAGCACGGCATTGCCGATGATCCAGTACGTCGGACCGAACAGCGCGTAGTTCGCCCGCCGAGGATCGATGCGCGGCAGCACGGTGAAGACCACGGCCAGGACGAGCCCAATCCCCGGGGCCAGGATCGACGCGACGAGCCGCGAGGACCAGCCGTTCGGCTCCCCATCGAGGGTGAAGTGAGTTGCGACCTGCGCCGGCAGGTGCGGGTACGCCCACACCGAAAAGCCTGTGGCGGCCGCCAGCGCCAAGAGTCCGGGAATCAGCTTACGCATGACCTGCCTCCAGGTGTGGTTCACGGTCCGGAGATTATGAGACACCCATCGCAAGACAAGGCGACGGTCCCGGATCCAAACGCTTTGTTGATACGCGGTCAGACGAACCAAACGCCTTCTTGATACTGGTCCAGCCTACCTTCACGACACCCGTACTCACGCTTCGGTACCTCTGGACCCGATGAAAGACCCCGAACTGACCTTCGTCATTCCGACCTACCGTTTGCGGGACGTTGCGGCGACCGTGGACGCCTACGACGAGCATTTTTGGCGCAACGGCCACGATGTGAGCATCGTCATCTTCGATGATGGCAACCTGGCGAACCGCAACAACTACTATCGGCTACTCGAAACCAACGCGACGTATAATCCGGTCTACTATGTCGGACCGCAGGAGAAGGAACGCTTTCTCACGCACCTCGCGATGCGGGTCCGCAACAAGCAGCTCGGTGCCTTGGTGAGGGGTCTGTTCCGCCCGAGCTATGGCGGGAATCGCAATTGCACCCTGATGTACACGCTCGGCGAGCTCATGGTGAGCTCCGACGACGACATGCGTCCGTACGCGCTCATGAACTCGCATCCGGCATCGCTCGGCGATCACGAGATCGCTCATGGGTGCCTGCTGAAGACCGGTTCCGACCGCATCGTGACCAAGTCGTTCGACATCCTCACGGCATTCCTCGATGTGCTCGGCAAGCCCGTCGCAGCCGCGCCGGCCAATCACGCTCACGGCGACGTGATCGCTGATTCGGCGACGGACCTCGAGACGAACGCCAGCCGCGGCCTAGTCCATGAGAACAGTCTCATGCTGGTCGACGGCACGGTTGCCGACTCCGCTGTGGTGAAGGTGGCACAGACCTTCCGATCCGGCACGAGCGATGTCGACGCCGTCGACTTCGTCGAGATGTTTCTCGCCGACGAGCACGAGACCGACATCGAGGCGCGGAATTCCGTCTACGTCTTGTCGAACTTCCGTCCGGCCATCACGAACAAAAACTGGCGCATGGATTGTGGTGTGGCTGGGTACGACAATACCCTCGGCTTGCCGCCCTTCTTCCCGACGCGCTTGCGGTTCGAGGACTTTAGCTTCCGGCTGTGGGCGCAGCACGATGGCGTCGCGACGGCGCATGTCGATGCTGTCCAGACACACATGAAAAGCACCTATATGCGGCGCCCGCCGGCCGACGAGATATTCAACGAGGAAGTCGCCAACCTGCTCAAGCGGAAGATCAAGGCCACCCTGACGCGGACGGACGATCTCGGATTCGCCTTCGACTATGACGGCGAAGTGACCCCCACCGATTGCGCCGAGATCCTCGAGCGCATCGCGAACTTGCATGGACGAACCCTTGCGGCGCGACAGCAGGCGACGGATCCGGTACGGGCCGACACGCTCAACACCTTCGGCGTCAGTCTGCAACGCGCGTTTTATGGCTTGGAGCCGGACTTCTTTCAACAGAACCTCACCCGGATCATCGACGACGTCGTGACCGAGATCAAATCGTCCCTCGAGATGTGGCCGACGGTCGTGGAGATTTGCTTCTTCGAGAAGAGCCGGCGAGGGCTGCCGAAAACCCTGGTGAACAATCAGCGGTTGCGATGATCATGGCCCATGCGGAAACGCGACCCCGGAACCTGTGATCGGCATCACCCCCTCCTGCTCCTGCCAACAACACATCGCGCCCAGCGAGGTGATACGGGGGAAGATCTTCACAAGGAGGGACTCATGCAACGCCAGATCTTGCTCGCGGCCGTGCTGGGGCTCGCCGGCTGCGCCGGGTATACGAGTGCCGGAGTCGCCTATTCCGAGGCGCCGGCCTACGATTACGACTACGAATACGCCGTGCCGGTCGACCAGGTCGTGATCGTGACGCGCGAAGTGCTGGTCGACGACGGATGGACGGTGTTCCGCGTCGAGCGGTCCGGTCCCAATCGGATCATCTGGGCGCGCCGTGGTGACAACGAGCAGGTGCGCGTCCTCGCCACGCCGAACGGCGATCGTGTCGGAGTCCGCGGCCTCTGGGAGGTGCGGGACCGGAGCGCCCGCGACGATCACGGGCACGCCGGGCAGGGCCGCCAGCGCTGGGTCAAGCGCGGCCCACCCCCCAAGGAAATCTTCGACGACATCGACCATCGGCTGAGACGCCACTAGCTCGGGCGCAGGCGCCCGGCCCGTCGCGTGGCGCGGGCGCCACCTGCTATCTTTGGTCCTCCATGACGGAGGACTCCACCGCTCCAGCGCCGCCGGTGCGCGTCTCCGGTCTCTCGACCGCCGCGGCCCGGTGGTCCCGTCCCGACGACGCGCTGCGCCAGACGCGGCTCGATAGCCTCAGGAATCCCGCTGCGGGTGGTAAGAGCCCGTGGCGGGCCTGCCACCGCAGACTCCGTCCTGCCTGACCAGCCGATGTGGGGACCCGATCAGTGACGACCGCACCTGCGACGCGCCCTCCGATCGCCAGATCCGGGTCCCCCGACTGGGACTCTACCAGACTCCTCGAGGCAGCGCGCTGCGATGCGGCGAACGCACTCAAGCTCTGCCAGTCAGCAGGCGAAGGACTGACCCAGGCGGAAGCCGAACAGCGTCTCACGACCTACGGGCCGAATGAAATCGCCGCGCAAAAGCCCGAAGGTTGGTACATCCGCCTGCTCCATGCGCTCCGCAATCCGTTGGTGATCCTGCTCGCCGTCCTGGCGGCGGTCTCGTTGGCGACCGGAGATCTGCGGGCAGCGACCGTGATGACCCTCATGATCATTCTCGGGGTCACCCTGCGATTCATGCAGGAGTCGCGGGCCAGCGCGGCGGCCGTGGCGCTCCGCGCGATGATTCGCGTCACGGCGACCGCGCTGCGCGACGGCGCGCGCCGCGAAGTGCCGCTGCGCGAGATCGTTCCCGGTGACGTCATCCTGCTGGCGGCCGGCGACATGATCCCCGCGGACGTTCGCCTGCTGACGGCCAAGGATCTGTTCGTCAGTCAGTCCGCGCTCACGGGAGAGTCCCTCCCGGCCGAGAAAGGCGATGTCGTGCAGGGGACTCCGGATCGTGAGCCGCTCGAGTCCCCGAATCTGTGTTTCCTCGGCACCAGCGTGCAAAGCGGAACGGCGACGGCGGTCGTGGTGGAGACCGGCCCCCGCACCCTGTTCGGGGCGTTGGCCCACAAGCTTTCTCAGAGCGCTCCCGACACGGCATTTGATGTCGGCATCAACCGATTCACGTGTCTGATGATCCGGTTCATCGCGGTGATGGTGCCGGTCGTCTTCTTCATCAATGGATTGACCAAGCACAACTGGCACGAAGCGTTCTTCTTCGCCATGGCGGTCGCGGTCGGCCTCACCCCGGAGATGCTCCCGATGATCGTCTCCGTGTGCCTCTCCAAGGGCGCCATGGCGATGTCGCGCAAGCGCGTGATCGTCAAGCGGCTGAACTCGATTCAGAATTTTGGGGCCATGGACGTCCTGTGTACGGACAAGACCGGGACGCTCACCATGGACGCTGTGATCCTGGAACGGCACTGCGACGTGCAGGGCAACGAGAGCGACCGCGTGCTCATCGATGCGATGCTGATCAGCCACCTGCAGACGGGGCTCAAGAGCACCCTGGACCTCGCGATTCTCCAGCATCGCGAACGGCACCTGGAGGTGTCGCTCGACGGCTACCGGAAGGTCGACGAGATCCCCTTCGACT
>Ga0326726_10006358_pt1 | contig 10650 bp, 8 predicted proteins | sample MHFenrmetagenome_2_FD_207603 | JGI IMG/M metagenome (GOLD analysis project Ga0326726, IMG submission 207603) | Lab enriched peat soil microbial communities from Michigan Hollow, Ithaca, NY, United States - MHF15MN | ecosystem: Environmental > Terrestrial > Soil > Wetlands > Peat | place: USA... | reverse complement strand
ATGACCTGGTGCTCCAGTTCTCAAAAGCCCAGCTCCTGGCGATCTGCGGCCCGAATCCCGGCACGGACACAATTGAAGTCAGCGCCCGCGATAGCGAAGGAATCCTGCGTCGCGGCGCGGACTGCCTGCACCTGGTGTCGGGACCAATTGCCGTCAGACCTGACCTGCGACAGCCTCCTAAGGGCCGGTTGAACTCCAACTCACCGAATCCCTTCAACGCAGCGACGCTGATCGAGTACGGATTGGACAGGGACGGCATCGTCAGACTCGAGGTGTTTGACGTACTCGGGCGGCTCGTGCGTGTATTGCAAAACGGGCAGGCTTCCTCCGGGGACCACGAGGTGTCGTGGGATGGGCGTGATGATCAGGGCCGGACTCTGGCCTCGGGCATCTACTTCGCCCGGCTGCTGACTGAGCAGTCGTCGTCGGTGCTAAAGATGATTATGATCAAGTAGCCGGCCCCCGCCCGATGACCAAAATGCCCGCGCGATTTCGATCGCGCGGGCATTGTCGTCTGCGAGATGGCCGGAGTTCTTGGAACGCTATTCAGCGCCTGCCGGTGCCGCGCCGAACGATTGCAGCGCCAAGTAGGTCGGCCCGAAGCGCTTGATGTTGTCCAGTTGCTTGTCGAATTCGTCGAAGTGGTGCTCCTCGTCCTTGACGAGGGCTTCGAACATCTGTTTCGAAGCGGCGTCGGCGTTGTCGCCACTCTTGATGGCGAAGCCGTTGTAAACGCCGGTGGCCTCTTCTTCCATCTCCGCGGCCCGTTGCAGGATCTTCTGGGGATCAGTGATCTTCTCGACCGGCCCGGCCGCGGCCATCACGACGTCGCCTTTCAGAAACAGGATGCGCTCCGCCAGTTGCTCGACATGCCCCATTTCCATGATCGCGACTCGCTTGAATAAAGACGAGAGCGGGCCAAATCCCTGATCGTCGAGATGGAAATGCCAGTACATGTACTGATGGACCGCCTGCAGCTCATCAGCCACTCCCTTGTTCAGAAGCTCGATGCTCTTTTTCGCGTTCATTTGATCCTCCTCTGCGAATTGATCTCGTCATGACGCCGCCCTTGACAGGCGCACGTCTCCCCGCCGGCCCGATTGTCACCGGGCAGAGGTAATTACGGCTCTTCTGGGTGGACAGGTGTCAAAACTACAGCCAATAGCCCCTTACTCCCTCCGCCGCTCGTGCGGAGCCTTGGAGGGACTTCTCTGAAGGGGAAGGTCTGCCCACCCATCCTCTTCTGACCGATATCTGGACATGGCCCACGACAACCTGCTAGTTCTTAGCGCTTCTTTGCAAGCTCTTTGGCCGAGACCCTGATCGCCTTACTCCGACCGCGGTCGCTAAATACATAGAAACTCAGGTCCTGATTGAGATTGAAAATCGAGACTGGAAACAGCGCCCGGAGGTTGACGGCGTGGAGAGTGGCTCCTGCGAGATTAGATACCTCGACGGTATCCAAAACCGTCCAGAGCGGATCGACCAGACTATCATTGGGAAGGATACAAGCAATTCTCTGAGCCTGCACCAGAGAGGTCATATCCGACTCTATCCCCACGACGTCAACCCTAACACCTGCATTGAAGAGTTCCGGCCGCCAGTTGGTACTGTCGAGTTTGATAAAGTCATTCTTTGCCCGCGCTGCGAAAGTGGCAGCTTGTGCGCGCGGAAACTGGAACGCAACCCCTGCCAATATACCAACGGAGACTATCGAGCCACCCCACTGAGCGGCCTTCGCCATTTGAGAGTCTTTGGGAAACCTAACTTTGCCTCCTGACGGGCGTGCGAGCTCCGTGAGCATCGCAGTATCCACAGGTACCACTTCACCCATGACCGGCGCGACCGCTAACATTCCCCATGCGATAACCCCGAGCACTACCATTGACGTTGCTCTCATCTCCGATCCCTCCCCAGCCCGTCAACTCTCAATATCGTGTAACGCAATCTTCATAGTTCACAAAAGCCCCTTGCAATTGTCAATAAGACGCTTCGAGAGGATCTCAGTCATGGAATCGTGGTACTGATCCACGTACTGCGCGAACTGGTCATCGGGCTGGTGGTCTGAGCGCGACAAGCTATTTTCTCAATCCCCACTGGTCCTCGATGATGCCGATTTCCGCATTAACGATTTCCACCCAGTGCTCAGGGGGAGAGGACGGCAAAGCCCTTCTCTCAAGCACGGGAAGTGAGATGTCTCGTGTCTTGTAATAAGGGGCAAATGAATTGAACAACGGGTGATCCTCCCAGTGAGCATCTAGCTCGCTTGCTGTCGCATGGGGATTCTCAACGAGCCAGTGCTCGATGTCCGAAACCATTTGCTGCCAGCCTTCGAGCAGCTTTCGACGTGCGCTCTGATTGAACTCGCTGCCCACGCCCTTTGGCCAAAGCTTCTCAACCTGACGATGATCAAACTTGGGGAATCGGTAATGGACGGTGGGCGGAATCTTTCGGTACTGATCTGGAATGCTCTGGGGTTCTATGATCCCCCAGGCATCCTCTGAGAGCCTACTAAACTCATGGTTCCTTAGGAAAAGCGGCTCGATCTCGATGCGTCCTCCCGTGGTCGCATCAAATGCAACAACCCGCAGAAATGCATCCCTTGCTGACCACTGCAAGAGTTCAAGAATCTGAGACTCTTTCTTCCCTACACCAGCTCCCGTATGGTTCAAGATATAGAGCAGCACATCCCACAAATCTGCTCTAGGATCAAATACTCCGGGGTTTTGGTAGGATCGAATTGTCTCCTGGAGGGTACCCACTTCTGAGGTCAATTCGGCTATCGCTGCGGCCTGATTGCCATGAATGCGTGAGGGAGCGATGATCAATTGGAACAAGAAGATGACGGCCACAAGCAGACCGAGTCCAGCCAGCCCAATAGCCGTGGCAGATAAGAGTCGAGACCATCCCTGTGGGTTTCTAATCCACCCAATGGCAAATCCAGCCACCACTGTGCCCGCCCCCCAAAAGAGTCGTGCGCGACAGACAATCCACCAATTGGTTGACGCCGTTCCGAACACCTCACGAAGGTGGGGCCAAAGCTCGATCTTCTTTCCCATACTGTTCAAGGTAATGTCCGGGCATGCCGTCACTCAATGAGAGGATTCAACGCAACTACTCTGCGATACGGGCGTGACTCCCCGAGATCCCCATCGCAAGAAGCTCAAATTTGACAGTCTGTGAGCATATCCCCGGGGGGGAGTAGTACCTCACAGGGCTACGTCAGGAAATTTGCGTGCCGGCCTCAGCAAACCAATGGCGGGTGCGGTTGCACACGCCGCAGACGGAGAGCATGACCGGGACTTCGACAAGGACACCGACGACGGTGGCCAGAGCCGCACCCGATTCGGGTCCGAAGAGCGCGATCGCAGTGGCCACCGCCAGCTCGAAGAAGTTGCTGGCGCCGATCAAGGCGCCGGGGGCGGCGACCGCATATGGCACCTTCAGCCAACGCATCAGTCCATAGGCTAAAGAGGAATTGAAGTACACCTGCAACAGAATCGGCACCGCGATCAGGATGACATGCAGGAACCGTCCGGTGATATTCTCCGACTGAAAGGCAAAGATGAAGACCAGGGTCAGAAGCAGAGCAATGATTGTTACCGGTGAAAGGCGCGGCAGGAACGATTGCTCGAACCATTGACGCCCGTGAGCGCGCATGAGCCAAAGTCGCAGTATGACGCCGATCGAGAGCGGAATCACAATGAACGTGATCACCGAATAGAGCAGAACGGCAAATGGTACAGTCAGATTTGAAGCCCCGCTAACGAGAAAGCGCACGATGGGAGCAAACAGTACCAGCATGATCAGATCGTTGATCGAGACCTGGACCAGCGTATAGGCGGGATCGCCGTCGGTGAGATAACTCCACACGAAGACCATGGCGGTGCAGGGCGCGGCGGCGAGAATGATGACGCCGGCGATGTACTGATCAGCGTCGGCGGGACTGATCCAGGCGGCGAAGATATGACGGAAGAAGAGCCAGCCGAAGAAGGCCATCGAGAACGGTTTAACGACCCAGTTGACGAAGAGTGTGACCACCAGGCCGCGCGGCCGGCGTCCCACGGCGCGGATCGCCCCGAAGTCGACCTTCATCATCATCGGGATGATCATCAGCCAGATCAGGACCGCGATCGGGACATTGATCTGGCTTCCTTTCCCGAATTCAAGGCCGCGCAACAGCGCCAGCCCCGCGGGGAAAAGGCGACCCAGCAGGATCCCCACGACCATGCACAACGCCACCCAAAGGGTGAGGTTGCGCTCGAAGAAGGGAAGCCGGTGGGTCGCCTTTTCGCTCACGTGTCTGGGTCCGCGTTTCTAGCTCGAGCGGATAACGCGAAAATAGACGGTCCCCGCGAGAATGCCGCCGATGATCGGTCCGACCCAATAGATCCAGAGGTTGTCGAGGCCGCCGCCCAACAATGCCGGCCCCAGATGGCGCGCCGGGTTCATGGCACCGCCCGAGATTGGACCCGCCATTAGGATACCCATGGTCACGGCCAGGCCGATGAACAGACCACTCATCTTCGGGGCTTCCTTGTCGACGGCGGTGCCACATACGGCAAAGACCAGGAAGAACGTCGTGACGATTTCGGCAACCAATGCCATCACCACCGTCGCACCGGCGGCAGTGTTGACCGCGGGAGTGCCCATTGACACGGCCGCCAATGCCGCGGCTGGCATGGCGATGCGGATTAACGCTGCGGCGACAATGCCACCGAGGCATTGAGCGACGATGTAGGCAATCGCCGCGGCGGCGCTGATCTTCCCCGCCGACCAGAGTCCGCAGGTTACCGCGGGATTCAGATGCCCTCCGGACACCGCGGCGGTGGCGCTGACCATGATGGCGATTGCCAGGCCGTGCGCCAAAGCGATGCCGGTGAGGCCAAGCGCGCCGTTGGTGATCTGATTGGCGGCAATGGCGCCGACACCGATGAAGATCAGTGTGAAGGTCCCGACGAATTCGGCGACCAGAGCTTTTGTGTTCATGAATCCTCCCTCCATGGATCTGTGGTGAGGTGACTGTCCTTCAGACGGAGGGAGATTGGGGAGTGAGGGAGGAGTTGTCAATTCAAAAGGAGCCGATTCCGCGACCCAGTGATGAGCCCCTCACCCCCTCCTTCGCTCCTACGGAGCTACGGAGGGACCTCTCCCAAAGGGAGAGGTGAATTATCGCGCCACCCAGATACCCAAAGAATTTCGAGAGAGGATGAAAAGCGGATCCTTCACGTCGTCCCAGCACCTATGGTGCGTTGGGACTCGTTCAGGATGACAACACTAGAACTTGGCCGTTAGAATCCGTGTCCGCCGCCGCCACCGAAACCGCCGCCGGAGAAGCCACCGCCACCGGAGAAGCCGGAGCGGCCGCCAGCCGAGCGCGGCGCCGAGGACATAACCGAGGCCGCGTGCGTCGACATCGCCCCGAGACGCGAAGTGAAGAGCACGGGATAGAAGACACCGCCGGGGAAGGTGGCGCCGCGATACCAACTGGGGGGCGTGTTGGCGATGCCCTCGAACTTCTTCGCCCAGTTCCCTTCCACGCCGAGTGCCATGGCGTAGGGCAAGTACTTCTCGAATATGTCGGGAGTCATGTCGGAACGTTCGAGGCGCGGTCCTTCGACACGTTTCAAGAATTCTTCAAAACCGAGGACCTTCTCCAGTGCTTCGGTTCCGGCTTGCGTGCGGGCCGGCATGATGAGCCCAAAGCCGGCGATAATCAGACCAGTCAGGATACCCGTGACCGCGGCGGTTGCGGGCGCGATCCCAAAGCTCTCCCCCGCCGTCATGCCGATGCCGAGGAGCAGCGCACCGATCACGAGCCCGCCCACGACATAGGCGGCCTGAATACGATCGGGACGCGCGGCGTAGTACTTGCGGGCCATGAGAGCGTCAAACAGACGGTCGTGCAATCCGGGGATCTTCGTGTAAAAGCGATTCTTCAGAGAATCCAGCGGCACAAACGTCTGTTCGCCGGTCTCGAAAATCGCATCCATGAGCGCCCACTCGTGCGGCGCCAACTGATTCCACTCGTTCATCGGCTTGAGCGATTGGAAGGAGAAGTCCTTCCCGTGCACCAGGCCGAGCATCTGCGGCTCGTCCTTTTCCTCGATGGCGATGTAGCCGCGCGTGGCCAAATGCACCAACGTCGCGGTCACGTCGCGCATGTCGGCGGAGTTATCGGCCAGTGTGCCGACTTCGCCGGGCGACAGACCATCGGGGGGATCGTACTGCACGGCAACGGGGCGCAGCTTCGGATCACGGCCGCGCGTGTACCAGAGCCAATACATGAATGGCAGGACAAGGAAGATCGGCAGCGCGATCGGCCAGTTGGCGGAGAGAAAGTCATTGATCTTGTCGAGCGCCGTCGGCTCAGCAACCAACCCCTTGTCCCAGCCAACAACGGCCGTCATCCCCTCGCGAAAACTGAGCGGGTGCCTCATCGTCAGCTCGATCACGTTTCCATTCGTCTGCACATCGGCGTCGATGGAGCGGGAGCCGTAGGCGCCGGTGAAGGCCGCGGCGCGCACGCCGCTGGCGCCATCGGGGAGATTGATCCTCGCCGAAGCGGCCTCGATCGGCATCTCCCACTCGTCACCGGTGACGTTCCAGTACAACTCGTCGTGGTCCTTGAAGAAGCTAAGGGCGTTGGAGACACGATACCGCAAGACAATCGTGCGCTCGGCGTTGGAGGCGCCGGGGATCCAGATCTTGATGTCCTGGTAATGACGCTCGCGGCTCTTCTCGAATTTCAGGTCACGGCCGTTGTCGTCGGTGACACCGATCCCCTTTAGCTTCAGATCGTAGCTGAATCCCTGGGGTGTGCGGTATTCGACCGGGATGGAGCGGACGAGCCCGTTCCAACTCCCTTCGAAGCGCAGCTTGATTGTCTCGGAGACGACGATCGAACCGTCCTTGTCGACGACAACATCGCTGTGGAAATCGGCGATGGTGATCGAGCGGGCGTGGGCGGAGACTGTGCCAAGGCAGAATAGGGCGAAAGCGAAAAGGATCGCCACGGTCCCAATGAGGCGCTGCCTCAATGGGACCTCGCGATGACGAGACTGGGGAACATCTTCCTGCATGCTAGCTCTGTGGCGTGCCGAAACTGACCTTGGGCGACTCGCGTTCGGCGGGCGTGCCGATCTCGAAGAACTCACGCGCCTTGAAGCCAAACATGCTGGCCACGATGTTCGACGGGAACACCGCGATGCGCGTGTTCAGGTCGCGCACCACCGCGTTGTAGTACCGACGCGAATTCTGGATGTAATCTTCGATCTCCGAGAGCGTCGATTGCAGCTTGGTGAAGCTCTCAATAGCGCGCAACTGGGGGTATTGCTCGGCGACCGCGAACAGCGACTTCAAGGTTCCGGTGAGCATGTTCTCGGCTGAGGCGCGTGCCTCGGGGCCCTGCGCGGACATCGCCTTGGCCCGGGCCGAGATCACCGCATCGAGTGTCGACTTCTCATGCGCGGCGTATCCCTTCACGGTCTCGACCACATTCGGGATCAGATCCCAGCGCCGCTTGAGTTGGACATCAATGTCCGACCAGGCGTTGTCCGATTGAACCCGCAGCCGAATCAGGCCATTGTAGAGCCCGATGACCCAGAACACGACGACAACGATCAGTCCAAGCAGAATCAGAACGGGTAGCATTTGGCCTCCCTCTGTGTCATGCGACGAAGTCGCGTGACATTACCGGTTCTCCCTGTTCATCGGCGCAAGTATACGCGGGGTCCAAAGGAAAGTTGTGCGAAATCGGACGAGGCCCTCGGCGGGAGGTGGCGGCCCTCGCATCGCGCAGCACTTTCACCGAAGATCGCAAGCGACTGGGCGGCAATATAGTACGGACAGGCCAAACAGGACGTATAGGGCCTATTCGAACAGAGCGGCGAGATGCGATCCGAATTGCGCCTTTCGGTCCCTCATCCTCTTTCGCGTCCGCGCCGAAAAATACAAGGAGACGTAGGGTTCGGGCGTTCGGGAGGGTGCGTTGCCGCAAATCGACGAAATTCTGAAGCACATGAAAGAGCTGGATGCCTCCGACGTGCATCTGGTCACCGGCTCTCCGATCACATTTCGCATTCACGGAGATTTGGTGCCGGCCAACGACCGCGCTCTCTCGGCAGCCGAAGTGGAGCTTCTCCTCTACGAGATGATCGGCGCCGAGCATTTGGAATCGTTCGAGAAGCGCTGGGACCTGGACACCTCGCACATGATCGAAGGATACGCCCGTTTCCGTGTGAATCTCTTCCGCGATCATCGCGGCCCCGGCGGCGTGCTACGCATCATCCCGGAAGACCCACCGACCCTCGGCGAATTGGGATTCAGCGATGTGGTCACGAAGCTGGCTGAATCGACACGCGGGCTCATACTCGTGACCGGTCCCACCAACTCCGGGAAATCCACCACCTTGGCGGCAATGATCAATCACCTGAACGAGACCACCGCCAAACACATCATCACCCTTGAAGACCCGTTGGAGTTTGTGCATCGCAACAAGCGCTGCCTGATCACTCAGCGGCAAGTCGGTTCGCACACGCGTGATTTCGCCACGGGCCTGCGCGCGGCGTTGCGCGAAGATCCCAACGTGATCCTGGTCGGGGAAATGCGCGACCTCGAGACGATTCACCTGGCCCTCACCGCGGCGGAGTTGGGGCTGTGTGTGTTCGGGACCTTGCACACGAAGAGTGCGGCCCAGACGGTCAATCGCATGATCGACGCCTTCCCCGCCGACCAGCAGTCGCAAATCCGCGTGTTGCTCTCGGAAGGATTGAAAGGCGTGATCGCGCAGCAATTGGTGCGGCGCGCCGACGGACACGGGCGCGTGGCCGCCTACGAGATCATGATCAACAACCCGGCGATCGCCAACATGATCCGCGAAGGCAAGACCTATCAGATCACGACTTCGATCCAGACCGGCAAGCGAGAGGGTATGCAGCTTCTGGAGCAGCACCTCGCGCAACTCATGGAAGCCGGCATTATCGCGCCGGAAGCGGCTTACGCGGCCTCCAGCAACCCGACGGTGATGATGACCAATTCCGGCGGCGTCCGCATTCCGGAGCCGGTGTAATGAGAAAGACGCAGCGTCTCGATACCATTCTGAAGCGGCGGGGTTGGGTGTCCGACGCGCAGATCCAGCGGGGGCTGCAGCAGCAGCATCGTGGCGGCCGACGTTGGGGATCGACTCTGGTCGAACTCGGCATCATCACCGAGACGCAACTGGCGGAGGCGCTGGCCGAGCAATTCGGCTCGCCGGTCTGGGATCCGATCACGGCGATTCCCGATCCCACCGCGCTCAAGCTTCTCCCCGGCCCTTGGGCCAAGAAACATGGAGTAATGCCCTTGGCGTACGACCCGGCGCAACGCGCGCTGCGGGTCGCAATGTCGGACCCCAACAACATCGTCATCAGCGATGAGGTCAAAGCCAAGACCGGGGCGAAGGTCCTCTTCGTCCTCGCCGCGCCGCAAGTCTCATTGTCGCGGCTGTGGAAGCAATACTATGGCCTTGAGCCGGAACCCGGCGAGATCACCGGCCGTGGGCTCGCACTCGAATTCGGCTTTAGCGCCGGAAAGCCCGAAGCCACGCTCGCAGGGTTCGACGCGGGCGAAGCGACGTACTCGGCGCGCGTGCTGCTTTGGCTCTCGCAGCCCTTCGTCGCCAAGCTCCTGCGTTCGATGTTGGAATTTGAGCGCTGCCTGGTCGGACAATGGGACGGGCATACGCGCCCCGAAGGACAGTGGGATTACCTCATTTATGACGATGACAACTCGCTTTGCCATCCGGAATCGCTGTCGAAGCTGAAGCGCGAGATGCCAAGACTGCAATTGGTGTCGCGCCCCTCGTGGACGACTTCGATTCTGCGCTCGCCGCTCTCTTACGAGAGAATGCGCGACGGGTATTTGCAGCTTGCGGAGATGGTACGTCAATGGACGGCGCCGACCCTGGGTGTCGACGGCCGTGACGCGTCGCGATATGCCCTGGCCATGGCGCGGCTGTTGCCATTGACGCCTCTGGAAGTTGACACGCTTCTGGTTGCCTGTGAACTTCTCCCGCTCATACAGGCTCGAGTGGAGACAGCTCCGGAGCGCGAGGCGCTCGCGCGCGAACTGGGCTGCCCCTTCCCCCTGGCCGAAGTGGTGCGCGCGGCAACTCAACATTTCAATCAGACCGGAATGTCTCCCGGGCAGTCGGCGCCGGAAGCGCCATTCACGGCGCGCGTGTACGCCGTAGTCGACGCGTTCATGCGTGAACGGCGCAAGCACCCGCTCAAGACGATTGAAGACACGGCGATGATGAGCGAGTTGTTCCGGGCCGAAGCCGGGAAGCTCTATGATCCCATGGCGGTCGAGGCGCTCCTGCGCGTCGTACGCGAAGAAGTGCTGGAAGGGTACCTCCCGCCCGGTCCGATGGAAGTGATGTTGGTTTCCGATCGTCCGGTGGACTGGACGCTTCTGCACTTGGCGATGGAAAACGAAGGCTGGCGTGTGGTGATCGCCGGCGGCGGTGCGGAGGCGCGCACGCTCTCGATGCGCCGCAAACCCGACGCGGTGGTCTGGGCGGCCTCGGGCGCAATCGAATGGGTGCGCTGGCAGACACAGGCGTGCCCCGGAATCGCCAATTTTCTCATTCTCGAAGAATTCGATTCGGCG
>Ga0326726_10006357_pt1 | contig 10652 bp, 15 predicted proteins | sample MHFenrmetagenome_2_FD_207603 | JGI IMG/M metagenome (GOLD analysis project Ga0326726, IMG submission 207603) | Lab enriched peat soil microbial communities from Michigan Hollow, Ithaca, NY, United States - MHF15MN | ecosystem: Environmental > Terrestrial > Soil > Wetlands > Peat | place: USA... | reverse complement strand
CGGGGGGCACAGCTATAATTCGCTGCTCTTGAAGCGGGCTTTAACCAGCCGCAGTGCCGTGATGCCGAAGGACACCTCATGCTTTTGATGATCGATAAGCATGATGCAAATCCGGCAGCGTCCTTTCTGATCCGATACCCCAAGTAAATCGACCAAACCACAAGGGATAGAAGGCCGTAAACAACCGGCATCATCCGTTGCCATCCGTAAAACTTGGGGGTATCGTTGGGGGTATCAATAGCCCGGTACCCCCATCATGGCACTGACCGATGCGAGCATCCGCAACAAGAAACCCGCCGAGAAGCAATACAAGGTTTCCGATGCGGGCGGACTGTATCTGCTGGTAAAGCCGAGCGGCGCGAAGCTGTGGCGCTTGAAGTACCGCATAGATGGCAAGGAAAATGTCTTTGCTGTCGGCGAGTATTGCGAAGCCCCGAGGGCTGAGACTGCAGCCGACGCCACTAACCGAAAGGCATCTGGGCGCTTCACCCTGGCCGAATCCCGGCAGGAACGCGAACGCTGCAAGGGGCTAATCAAGCACGGCATACACCCGGCGCACAACCGGAAGGCTGACGCGGCAAAACGATCCGCCGAGAACGCCAACACCTTTGAAGCCGTGGCGCGGGAATGGATAGCCAAGAAAAAGCCGGGATGGACACCCTACTATCTGCGGCAAGTCGAGCGGTTCCATGACACCGACGTGTTTCCCTACATCGGCAGTCTGCCCATTCGCAACGTGACGGCGGCGCACCTGCTGGAAATCGTGAAGCGGATAGAAGGGCGCGGCGCCGAAACTGTGGCCTTGCTGGTGCGGCAATGGTCTTCGGCGATCTTCCGCTATGCCGTGGCAACCCTGCGGGCGGACACCGATCCGGCGGCGGCATTGAAGGGCGCGATTCACCGACCGAAGGTAGAACATCACAAGCCGCTATCCCGTGACCAAGTGGCCGACTTCGTTAAGGCGCTTGATTCCTACGGCGGGTATCGGACTACGGTAATCGCCTTGCGCCTGATGCTGCTGACCTTCGTTCGCACCGTGGAACTGCGGGCGGCACATTGGGCAGAGATTGACCTAGACCGGGCGGAATGGCGCATCCCTGCCGAGCGAATGAAGATGCGGGAGCCGCACATTGTTCCCCTGTCCCGGCAAGCCGTGGAATTGCTGCGGGAACTGCATACCCATACCGGCGGGCGTAGTTTCCTGTTCCCGAACTACCGCAACCCGAAAACCTGCATGACGGCAACGACGCTGAATCGGGCGCTGGAACGCATGGGCTTCAACGGCAAAGACAGCATCGGCTTTTCGGCGCACGGCTTTCGGGCGACGGCTTCAACCATGCTGAACGAAATGGGCTTCCGCCCTGACGTGATCGAGCGCCAGCTAGCCCATGCCGAACGCAACAAGGTGCGGGCCAGCTACAACCAGGGCGAATACATGGAAGAGCGGCGGGCCATGATGCAGCAATGGGCAGATATGACCGACGACATGGCGAAGGCCGATAGCAAGGTGACACCGATCAAGCAGGCAGCGGCATAAAGGTTTGCTGCGCCTAGCCCGACGGGGCGAAAACCGGGACACCCTTACCCGGCTGGCGTGGCACCCAATCAAGGGCGACGCGAAAGGGCGCGACGATGGCAAAAAAGATTCCTGAGCTATGGTTCCAAAGTGAAGAAACACGCAAGCCGGGATTGCTTACTGCGGCGCATTGGGATGATGGCAGCTTAGGCGAACACCGCAAGAAATACGGGGAAGAGGATAGCGCCAAGTTGCTTTTGCTTTGCCAGCAATACGGCATCCAATCCAGTCCAATCATGTTCTATGAATTGGCGTTGGCCCTGGCGCGGGAGATTTACCCGGAGCCGAAGAAACGCGGAGCAAAGTCGAAATGGACGGCGCTGAATAAAGGGGCGCTGGTGGTCGAGGTTGAGCGCCTTATGAGGCCGAATGATCCGGCGCATGGGGTGGAATGGGCTTGCAAGCAGCTTAGCAAGCGCGAGCCTTGGGCATCGTTCCTTGAAGCAAAAGAGAGCGGCACCCTTGGCCCTAATCTAGCGGAATCGCTGCGGCAGGTCTACTTCGGTTTTCGTGGCGACAAATGGGCGAACGTTTCCCGCGACGCCTTCAAGATGTATGAGCATGACGGCGGAATAGAGCAATGGGAAGATTGCGTTATCGACTTCGTGAGAAATCCGCATCCGAAATAAATCACGACTGATTAGCCGATAGTGACGTGAGTTATTTGTAAAGCATTTTTCTCACGCCGAGATTGCAAACCGTCGGCCAGCAAAGGCCTTAACCGAACGGAGCAATCCAAAATGACCCAACTTCCAGAAACCGGCTTTCTTCGATTGCCGCAAATCATCGGCGACCCTAAAGCGGAACCGCCGATCCCCGCGATCATCCCCGTTAAAAAATCCTGCTGGTGGGATGGCGTCAAATCCGGGCGTTTCCCTAAGCCGGTAAAACTCGGACCGCGCGTGACGGTGTGGCGAGTCGAGGAAATTCGCGCCCTGATTGCGTCGGCATAAGGAGGGCGACCATGCGCTACGCGAACCCCACGCGGGGCAGCTACACCCGCAAACCAAATCCAAAAACCTTTGGCTTCAAACGCGAGCTGTTACCCAGCCCTGCCGAGTATTACAAGGCGCATGGACTGAAGCTGACAGGCGGCGGAGAGTGGAAAAACGCCGTCTGTCCTTTCCACAACGACACCCACCCCAGTCTGCGCGTTCGACTGGATACCGGCGGCTTCCGCTGCATGGTCTGCGGAGCGCACGGTGGCGATGTGCTGGCCTATCACCGACTGATAACCGGCCTGCCATTCATTCGAGCGGCAAAGGATTTAGGCGCGTGGGAGGAACAGCCATGATGACCGTCAATCATGATGCGCACGTCACCGCATGGGTGAAGCATCACGCCCGGCAGCTCAGCCGCAAGCCCATAGCTGACGGCTTCAAATCGCAAGCCCTACATGGGTACAACAACACCGACGGCAACCCGATGCACTGGCGCATCCGCCTGAAGCATCCTGACACCGGCGAAAAGTGGATACGCCCCTTAATGCGGGAAGGCGCTGGTTTCGTCCTCAAACAGCCCGAGTACCCGAACGGAACGCCACTGTATCGGCTGCACGATCTGGCAGTGCGGCAACATGAACCCGTCTTGATTGTCGAAGGTGAAACCTGTGCCGATGCGCTGGCGAAGCTGGGCATTCTCGCCACCACGTCGGGCGCAGCGGACTCAGCTGGCAAAGCTGACTGGTCAACACTTACCGGGCGCGCTGTAACGATCTGGCCTGACAACGACGAAGCCGGGCAGCGTTACGCCCAAGCTGTGGAAACTGCGCTTGATGCTATCGGCTGCGATGTAACCCTGATCGACGTGGCGGCGCTCGGTCTTCTGGCCAAAGGGGATTGTGTGGACTGGCTGGCGATGCAACCGGGCGCAACGGCTGCGGACGTGCTGGCGCTGCCCACAATCGCTCCCGTAGTATCGACGGAGAGCGATTCAAACACGGCGGTTGACACCAGTACACCACCCCCAACCGTTGCCGATACAGACAGTGCGGCTATCGTCCGCCTTGCCGCCTTGTCTGCATTGGTTTACGACCGCTCCCGCGTGGCGGAGGCAAAGGCGCTTGGCATCCGACCGGCTACGCTGGATAACCTTGTTAAGCAAAGCCGTGGCGACAGCGAAGCCGAGCGCTTGCCCTTCAAAGTGCATGAGCCCTGGCCTGATGCTATCGACCCCGGCACGCTGCTGTCTGATGTGTCAGACACCATATGTCGCTTCATCGTGTTGGACAGGGAACAAGCCGACGCGGTGGCGTTATGGGTTGCCTTCACTTGGTTTATTGACGTGGTTGAAGTCGCGCCACTGGCAATAATCAACGCGCCCGAGAAAGCTTGTGGCAAGACGCAGTTATTGACCGTGATGCGTGGGCTGTCTTGCCGCCCCTTACAAGCCAGCAACATGCGCCCAGCTACTCTTTTTAGAATCGCGGAAAAGTGGCACCCCGCCATGTTTATCGACGAGTGCGACACCTTCATCAAGTCGGATGATGAAATGCCAGGCCTGATCAACGGCGGCCATTCTCGGGATAGTTCACTGGTTTGGCGTCTGGTTGGCGACAGCCACGAACCCACCTCTTTTGATGTATGGGGCGCAAAGGCGTTGGCAGGAATCGCGCTTGAGAAACACCTACCCGATTCAACGATGAGCCGCGCTGTCGTAATCAACATGCGGCGCAAACTTGATGGTGAAAAAGTTGAAGGGCTGAGGCGCGATTCAGTTGAGTTGTTCGACCGGCTGGCTTCGATGCTGGCACGTTTCGCGGTGGACTACTCCGACACTGTGAGGCTTACCCGCCCTGCATTGCCGGAATCACTCAGCGACCGCGCACAAGACAATTGGGAGCCGCTGCTGTCAATTGCTGAGTGTGCCGGGCCGGACTGGGTAAAGCGTGCGACTGACGCTGCGCTGGGTCTATCAGGCCTGACAGACGCATCGCAAAGCGCAGGCAATGAACTGTTGGCCGATATTCAGCACGTCTTTGAATCGAAGCGTGTGGACAGGATCAGCATGGCGGACTTGGTGGCGGCGCTGATTGAAGACGAAGAGGCTGCTTGGGCAACATGGAACCGGGGCAGGCCGCTTGTACCCCGCCAGCTTGGTCGGTTGCTTAGTGGCTATGGGATCAAGTCGAAAGCCGTCCGAACCGGATACGGAAGCCCACCCAAAGGCTTCGATCTGTCGCAATTCGCTGACGTCTTTGCGCGGTATTTGTCGCCACCCGCCGAAAATGGCGTTTTCCCGGTCACACAGTCACAAGCGAATAACGGCGGGGCTTCCAGTGTGACCGATCCACAGGTCACATTTCCCGAGAGTCACCAGTCAGTCACGCCGAAGCCCTCATGGGATAAGGCTTGTGACCATGTGACCGAGAAAGCAGCGGCTTTGATGGATGGGGAAAACACACACTGCAATGCGGAGGTTTTTTGATGAAGACCGACGAAGCGGTCTATCTGTTGCGTCGGCTTGGTCTGACGCTTGAAGTTGACGCCGGACGCTTGATCGTAACCCCGGCGAACTTGATTGATGATGATACGCGCTGGCTGATTCGCAAACATCGGGACGAAATCATCGCGGAGCTTGAGGACGTACCGCGCTGGGCTTGGCTGGTGCGCTTCGATGGATACGCACTGGAAACCTACCATCACCCCGACGCGACCCATGCCGATGTGATGCGGAAGTATCCAGCCGCTCAATCAATCGTGCCATTACCAGAAATTTTATGGCCGTTTGACTCGGCAAAGGAGCAAGCTGCATGACTGAGAAGAAGGTGAGTAGGCCTAAAAAATCAACGACACCCGAAGGCGAGAAATTCCCGCGCAAGACGATTCCTTGCATAACAGGCTCAAGCGATGATGAGAAAGGGCGAAGCTATGCGGGCCTAATCACGTCGCCCGAGCTTGCGGCGTATCGCATCATAGGGATGATGCAGCCGAAGAATATAGCGGATGAAATCGACGCCCCGACGATGCTGGCGACCTTACGCGATCAAGTGGCGTCAATGCAAGGGGGCGACCTGGCCCACGCCGAGGCGATGCTGATCAATCAGGCATCGGCGCTGCAAGCCGTTTTCGTGAGGCTTTCCGAACGGGCAATGGAGCAAGCCCATATGCCTAACCTTGAGGGATTCATGCGGATGGCGCTACGGGCGCAATCGCAATGTCGGGCGACACTTGAAACACTGGCAACGATCAAGAATCCACCGATTGTTTACGCGAAGCAGGCGAACTTTGCGGCAGGACACCAGCAAATTAACAACGGCATTCCTGCCTCTACGCAAGCGCGGGAAATCGAAAATCAGCAAAGCAAACTGTCAGAGGTGAATCATGAGTTACTACCGGACGCCAGAACATCGAGCAGCGAGTGCAGCACGTTGTCGCCAACACAGGCCTTGGACAAAGTCGACAGGCCCTAGGTCACTTGAAGGTAAGGCTAGGGTTTCACAGAATGCCTACAAGGGTGGATGCCGCGAGCAGTTGCGGGAACTAGCTAGGGCTTTACGGGAACAAGCGAAGGGGTTGGACGGGATCTAGGAATGGCTTCTCATGGCCCGCAGCTGCGTTGCATTGGCGACCTGAACTTGCACCAACGATCAGGTCAAGTCAGACGTCAAGACTTCTAAAGCCAACTATGTCGGTTTATTTGACACGTTGCCTGATGCTTGAAGCGCAAGAATCCGCAATCTATTGATTCCAGTGTGATTTGAATTGAGGCACTAAAGTTGCTTCCATCGTTATATTTGTGGCTGGGGGTCTCTGAAGATGATCAAGCGGGTGGCATTTCTAGTGACCTGGGTTTGGGCGTGCGTGATTTGTACCCTGTCTGCAAACTCTAGTCATGCAAGCGCTATCACTCTTTCTGGAGCTGATCTTTACTCCAGTTCATCTGTTACGTTCCCGACTACACAACCAACGCTAGATGGCAATTTCTTAGTATTTGGCCCGGGTGGCATCAGCCTTGAGAAATTGCTAGTACTGTCGTTGGGTGACTACATATCGGTAACATCAAATTTATCGATCTCAATAAATCTAACCAGATTGCCCTGCAATGGGTCATGTGCTTGGGGCGAGGTAAATGATTGGGATCCTGGCTTGTTGCTAAGTGATGGGGTTCAGCTTTTTGGTTTTAGGCTTGTAGACAATACTTCTGGATGGAACGCCATCGCCTACAATGACGAGGGCAATCACCTCTCATCCGATCTGGGATATACAGATTTCCCGGGATCCTCCTTCCCAAGCATTGGGGAATTCGTAGAAGTAAGTGCCACGTTCACTCTGCAAGACAGCCAAACCCTTCTGGATGTGTCTTTCCTAGATCAATCTGGAAGTGCCACGAGAGCAATGGCTTTCGATGTGAATTCAGGGCTTAGTCTGGTTCTGGCTCGTGATAACGATAGAGGTGAGCAGTATCAAATCAATTCAATAACTCTTGCCTCCAATGCTGTGCCTGAGCCGTCTGGTCTTTTGCTGTTGGGAACAGGCTTGATAGTGTTGCTCGTTGCAAGAGGCTGGAAAAATATAGACGCGCCCCAAATGTCCGCTTAAGCTGAACATCACACGGACACGGTGATTATGTCTGACCGTCTCCAACTGGCCGATCCCAGCCCGTCACTGTCAGACGCAAACCCAAGGCTACGGCCATCGTTACACCTCATCATTCAAGACCATGAAGCCCTATTTCCATGACCACAGCAGATCGAGCTGATTTTTGACGTCCAAATATAGCTGCCCAAGGCTTCCCCGATACAACCAGAGAATGCCGCACATACCATAGAGGGAGAGTGAGGCAGGAAAATTTGCAGCACGCATCATTTCTAGAGCGGATGGGTCTTTGAAGTGCCAGTAGATGGCGTAGCAACCATCTACGGTAAACCAGGTAACAAAGAGCATCGCTGGCCATTGCCGCCACTTCCTTTCAAGAATGACGCGGAGGCTCCAAGGGGCGGTGAGATAAGCGAGGATGGCCATGATGAAGCTGATGGGAATATCCCAGTCTGGTGCGTTGTAGTGGAAGGAGCCGAGAATCAGCAATGCGATGCCAATCGAAAGCGTCATGAGCTTCCATGGACGGAAATATTCAGTCATAGGTGCCTTAAGCCTGGGCATCAATTTGAATCGCCACGCAGTAACACCGCTATTATTTCAGTGCTTCAAGTAGCTTGATAGCTATGAGCTGTCGTTCCTTTGGCAGCACTCTAAACGCCGCGAGCAGGTGAACTTCCTCGGTTGTTTCCTTGGGACTCTTTCCGGTCACCACCATCAGTTCCTCAGCGTCGAAGCCTAATGCCTCTGCCAGTTTAAGAAGGTTGTCACCCTTTGGCACCTCCCGTTTACCTGTCTCCCAAGCACCCACAGCCGTTTGAGATACACCTACGTACTCTGCCAACTGCAGTTGGGTTAAGTCCCGCTCCTTGCGAAGTGTTCTAATCCGATCCCCGAAGGACTGCATTTCTTTTGCGTCCATCCCATCCAGGTATCCCCTCGGCATCCCGTAGTCTCTCTCAAGCCTTCGTGCGACTCTCGGCCCAAAAACCTCGTTGCCGCGCATCAACTGCGACAGCTGGCTTTTCTCCTTTCGTGGCAGCGTCTGGTTGGCGAACCATTCCTTCAGCTTTTCCCGTCTGGTTGCCATAAGTTCCATCTGCGGTTGTTCTGTTATGTCCATCCCTAATGCTTCTCCTCACCAAGCCCACTAAGTACCCCACCAAGTACACCCACGAGTATTTCCATGCCATCCCTCAGCAATGCCGCTTGTTCATTGTTGGGTTCAGTTGCATCAAGGATGGCCAGAGTATCGTCCAAGGGCATTTCCCCGAATTTGCTTTGGTAGTGAGCGAGGTTCAACGCAAGCAGCCTGGCGCATTCCGCTAGTTGGTCCTTGGTGGTCTCTTCGATCAGGAAGTCGGCTAGTTTGTAGTACTGCTCGAATTCCGTTAGGTCAGGCACGGGTTCCCCTTAGTTTGTCACCTTGTCGTTGTTTTCGTGATGGCATGTACAACTAGGCGAGAGCGCACCATCACAGCATTGTTGACGCCCCCCTGAGCAGCCACAGACTCCACCATGATGTGAGCAGCAGCCACTTCGGTCCACTGTGGCTTTATCCAGGCTGCTGAGAGTTAAGCATTGGATCAGATCTTGTGACACAGCCTGTATTGGCGGGTTATCCTTAAAATCAGCAGCAAAAGCCACATTAAAGCTAACCAGAAAAACCAAGAGGAATCTGAGCATGGCCGTATCCCTGAATCGTTATGTCACCATGCCTCTCACTATATCTCTATTCATTGTGGCGTTACTTGTTGCCCCCTTGGTACACGCCAAAACGGGAACCATCTCAGGTACCTGCCGCGTTAAGGATGGGGACACCATCTTTGTGGACGGCCACGGTGACCCCATAGAGGTCAGGCTGAACGGTGTGGCAGCACCAGAACCAAAAGAACCTGGCGGGAAGCAAGCCACTGAATACCTCAAGACGGTCTGCGAAGGTCAACCCGTGCGGTGTGAACTAGATGGCAGCAAGACGAGAGGGCGTGAGGTTGGCATCTGCTACGTCAAGGATGCTGACATTGGGGCTGCTGTGATCGACAAGGGGCTGGCAAGGGATTGCACGAGGTACTCAGGTGGGAGATATGCTGGCCTTGAGAAACCCGAGGCTAGGCACTTAGCGTTTCCGGGCTATTGTTCACCAAGGTAAGAGGGTAAGCGGCGATCCGCCATGCGCAGGTATAAGGGCGGAACCCGTGAGTTGCTGCGCGAGGCGGCGCGACTGCTTCGGGAGCAAGCCGAGGCATTGAAGCAAATCCGGTAAGTAGGCGGACAACATCCAAGAGATGCTATTTGCGTAGTGGCTCTTCACTCGTCAAGTTCGATTTGAATTCGTCAATGCACATAGACAGTTGCTTGAGTTCCTCTTTTGACATCATTGGCACGCCGAAATAGATATATCCAACCTTGTCACTTTTGCGTTTTATGCCTACTTGGATTGTTGTCTGGTCAAACACGGGTTGAAACAACTCAGCAACCAGGGGGAAGGATGCGACGTAAAGCAACGACAGTCTATTTTCGCCCGAAAGCACCTTGCCATTTATAGGGGTTGTGGCGCTATTCACGGGCGACTTAATCCAGAATGATTCCAGCGGAACATACTTTAGGCTGAGCGTCTTTCCCGCTGCTTTGGCTTTCGCAACATCACGCATAGAAACGTCATCTAAAGCCAAGCCTTTTAGACCTGCGATGCCATTAGCGTAGAGAGCGAATGACACATCAAAGTTTGATACGCGCGCATCCATAGAAGTTGTTTCTTCCATGCCTATGATGCGGACGCCGCAACCGTCAACTTTGCCGTCCTTCATCATTATTTGAGGCTGTGCAGTAAGGATGCCCTTTAACGCGGTGTCGGCGAAAGCGTGGTGTGCAAAAAGAAACCCAACCAGCGTTGCAATAATTATGTTGCTCACCATTTCCTCCCTCTGACGCTGCCGACTAGCGGTTATTCTTCCATGCTGCGCCATTCGCGCCGCAATTACGTTCTAGTCCGTTCATGGCCGAATTCGCGTCGTATTCGCCGATCCTAAAGCCATCTACTGACGCTTGAACCTAGGCTCTGCAATTCACAGGCAGGTGAATATCTTCTCCGTATACAGGTTCCTTATTGTCGTCAAAGAATGAACCCCAATAGGCAACAGCAAAAATGATTGCTGCGGCAATCCATCCAGCGCCACCTTCGCTTTCCATTTCTCTCCCCTTCATTCTGTTTGTTGTGCCTTCCGGCGGCTGCTTTTGGTTGCCTCTTCAAGCTGCGGAGCTTGGCGGGCGACGGTTTGAGGCATGGCCGATATGGGGGACAATAACCGTTTTCCTGCATTCGGTTTCGAGTAGCCCAGCTTGGGTATCAACCGAAAAAGGGGGTATTCAAGGGGGTATCTGCAAGCATTTGTCGAGCAGTGATCCTTGTAAATCAATAGGATGAAAGCATTATGCTGCTAATGATCGATAACTACGATAGCTTCACCTACAACCTCGTTCAGTATTTCGGCGAGTTGGGCGAGGACGTCAAGGTTATCCGCAACGACGAGATCGATCTC
>Ga0326726_10006356_pt1 | contig 10652 bp, 8 predicted proteins | sample MHFenrmetagenome_2_FD_207603 | JGI IMG/M metagenome (GOLD analysis project Ga0326726, IMG submission 207603) | Lab enriched peat soil microbial communities from Michigan Hollow, Ithaca, NY, United States - MHF15MN | ecosystem: Environmental > Terrestrial > Soil > Wetlands > Peat | place: USA... | reverse complement strand
TGCCACTTGAGGCGCGCGAGCAGCTTCTGGATAGCACCACCCGGCGCCGTGGTAAACCACTCGGGCGCCTGCGCCTGGCTCGTGTAACCGACGATGCGCGCGAGAGGCTTGAGGCCGCGCGCGCTGGCGGCCGCTTCGCTCATCAGCACCAGCGCGGCAGCGCCGTCGGAGATCGAGGACGAGCTCGCGGCGGTCACAGTGCCGTCCTTGTTGAACGCGGGCTTGAGGCTCGGGATCTTTTCGATATCGCAGGTGAAAGGCGTCTCGTCGCGATCGACAACCGACTCACTCTTGCGCCCCCGCACGGTCACGGCCGCGATCTCGCCGCTGAAGTCTCCGCCCTGCACCGCGCGCAGCGCACGCTGCACGGACTCGGCGGCAAAGGCATCCTGCTGTGCGCGCGTGAAGCCATACTTCGCGGCCGTGGCATCCGCAAAGTGCCCCATCATCTTGCCGTCGAAGGGACTCTGCAGGCCGTCACGAAACATGTGATCGATCACTTCCTGGTGTCCCATGCGATAGCCGGAGCGCGCCTTCGGCAACAGATACGGCGCGTTGGACATGGACTCGAGGCCGCCGGCAATCACGACCTCGACATCGCCGGTGCGGATCTGGTCGGCAGCCATCATGAGCGCCTTCATCCCCGAGCCGCACATCTTGTTGATCGTGGTCGCGGGTACCGAGTTCGGAATCCCCGCGCCGAGCGCGGCCTGCCGGGCGGGTGCCTGGCCGAGGTTGGCCGGCAGCACGCAGCCCATGATCACTTCCTGCACTACGCTCGCTGGGAGTCCCGAATCCTTGAGTGCGGCGGCGATCGCAGCTGTGCCCAGCTCGGTGGCACTGACGGGGCTCAATGCGCCCAAAAACGCACCGATGGGCGTGCGTCGAGCGGCGACAATGACGACGGATGTGTTCTGCACGGAATCTCCTGGTGATTTGTGTAGTCGCAATCACTCACTTGACACGGTATGCGGCGCGCGGCCCGAATATCGGCCCGCCCGCTGCTGCATATACGGCAACTTGATGCGGCCTACGGCCCTGATGCGCTCCTCGGCAAGCTGGTCGGCAGCCTGCCAGCTCGGGATGCGATCGCGTTCCGCGGTCTCGAAGATGCGCGCGATGATGTCGTAGGTCGTTTGTACCATGCGACGTGCGCGCTCCTCGCTGTAACCCTGAAGCTCGATCGCCTGGTTCATGAGGCCGCCGGCGTTGATCGCATAGTCGGGCGCATAGAGAATGCCGCGCGCCTCGAGCTGGGTGCCGCATTCGTTCGATTCGAGTTGATTGTTGGCGCCGCCCGCCACGATCTTCACGCGCAGCCGGGGCACGGTATCCTCATTGATGATGCCGCCCATCGCGCAGGGCGAAAACACGGTCGCATCGACATCGTAGATCTGGTGCATGGGTACGGCCTCGGCCTTGAACTCGTCGACCAGTTGTTCGACGCGATCCTGGTTGATGTCGGTCACGAACACCTTGGCACCTTCGGCGCGCAACAGCTTGACGAGGTGGTAGCCGACACTGCCGACGCCCTGCACCGCGAAGCTGTGACGGCCGGGTTCCGCGTGGCCGAACCGGCGCTGCAGGCAGGCGCGAATTCCGTACAGGGTGCCGAGCGCGGTGAAGGGCGAAGGGTCGCCGCTGCCGCCGTGCACGCGATGCATGCCAACGACGCGGTCAGTTTCCTGGTAGATGAGATCCATGTCATCGGCCGTCGTGCCAACATCCTCGGCGACGATGTAACGACCGCCGAGACTGCCGATGTAGCGCCCCAGTGCGCGAAACAAAGCCTCACTCTTGCCAGTCTCGGGGCTTCCGATCAGCACCGCTTTACCGCCGCCGAAATTCAGGCCCGCGATCGCGGCCTTGTAGGTCATTGCGCGCGAAAGTCGCAGCACATCTCGCAGGGCCTCTTGTTCCGTGGCGTAGGGCCACATGCGCAGGCCGCCGAACGCGGGTCCAAGCACGGTGTTGTGAATCGCGACGATGCAGCGCAGATCGATCTCGCGGTCGTGAAAGAACACGACCTGCTCGTGTCCGCTCTCACCCAGATTTTCGAACATCGTCATGCCTGACTCCGAATGCGCGGACGCGGGTGCTCGGGACATGAATTATAGGCTGCCGGCGCGCAGCTCGCGGGTGCGCGAGCACGCTGGTGCTGGTAGAATTCGATCCCCTTTCTCAGCGCGTAAGGCCTTGGTTTCCAATGGGTATTCCTGCTGCTGAGCTCGGCCAGAGCCGCGCCGTGGAGCGCGCGCCGCTGCGTTTCGTCAGCGCTGCCTCACTGTTCGACGGCCACGACGCCGCGATCAACATCATTCGCCGCATTCTGCAGGCGCACGGGGCGGAGGTGATTCACCTCGGGCACAACCGCAGTGTGGCGGACATCGTGCGCGCGGCGATCCAGGAAGACGCCGACGGTATCGCCGTGAGCTCCTACCAGGGCGGGCACAACGAGTACTTCCGCTACATGGTGGACATGCTGTGTGAACTCAAGGCCGAGCACATTCGCGTGGTGGTGGGTGGCGGCGGCACGATCTCGCCGGACGAAATCGCGGCCCTCGAGGCGTACGGCGTCGAGAAAATCTACACTCCCGAGGACGGCCGGCAAATGGGCCTCAACGGCATGATCGAGGACGTGTTCCGGCGCGTGCGTGCCTATAGCCGGCCGCGCTATGAATTTCGTCCCTTCGGCCCACGCGATCACCAGCAGATTGCGCGGACGATATCCGTTCTCGAGGGCTCGAGTGAAGCGGGGCACGCACTGGAAGCCGTTCGGCGCGCGTTGACCAGGAACCAGCATCGCGCGCCGGTGATCGGCATCACCGGCACGGGCGGTGCGGGCAAGAGCTCGCTCAACGACGAACTGCTCAACCGCTTCGTGCGCCATTTCCCCGACCGGCAGATCGCCGTGGTCGCGATGGATCCGACTCGGCGCCGCTCAGGCGGTGCGCTGCTCGGCGATCGCATCCGCATGAACAGCCTCAGCAACGAGCGCATCTTCATGCGCTCGCTGGCGACCCGCCGCCAGCACCTGGCCACGAGCGCAGTTCTCGCCGATACCATCGCGCTGCTCAAGTTCGCGGGCTTCGATCTGATCGTGGTGGAAACCGCCGGCATCGGGCAGAGCGACAGCGAAATCGCCGACCTGGCGGACGTGTCGCTGTACGTGATGACGAGCGACTACGGTGCGCCAAGCCAGCTCGAGAAGATCGACATGCTCGACTACGCCGATCTGATCGTGATCAACAAGTTCGAGAAGCGCGGCGCGGAGGATGCGTTGCGCGACGTGCGCAAGCAATGGCGACGCAATCATCCGCAGGAACGCGTGAGCGATGAGGCCGTGCCGGTATTTCCGACCATCGCCAGCCAGTTCAACGATGCAGGCGTGAACCGGCTGTTCGCGGCGCTGTGCCAGCGCCTCGACGCGGAACACCTCGGGGGCCGGAACTGGCAGCTCGCGGGGCACCACATCGATGAGTTGCCGCGCCGCGATCCGGTGATTCCGGGCGACCGCGTGCGCTACCTCGCCGAGATTGCGGCCGACGGGCGGCAGACGCGCGAGACGATCGCGCGCCAGGCACAGGCTGCAAGTCGGGCGCAGAGCCTGCACGAATCGCTCCGGGCGCTGGATGATCCATCGTTGCCGCAGCCGCTCGAGCGCTTTACCGATTCCGGGCTGCGTGACCCGGCAGACGCTTCACGGACGGCCCTGCGCCGCGTCTACAACCAGGCGCTCGCCGATATAGGCGACGAGGGCGTCGAGCTGCTCAAGCGCTGGCCCGAGCGCGCCCGAGCCGCGACCGATGAGCAGTATCACTATCAGGTCCGTGGTCGGGAAATCAGCGGCGAGAATTACACTGAAACCCTGAGCCACCAGAAGATCCCGAAGATCGCGGTGCCGCGGCTGCACGACTGGGGCGATCTGCTCACGTTCCTGATGAAGGAGAACCTGCCGGGCTCCTATCCATACACTGCGGGTGTGTACCCCTACCGGCGGGAGGAAGAGGACCCGACCCGCATGTTTGCCGGCGAGGGCACACCGGAACGCACCAACCGCCGCTTTCACTACCTCGCCGCAGGACATGAGGCCACGCGCCTGTCGACCGCGTTCGATTCCACGACGCTCTATGGCGAGGATCCCGACGAGCGGCCGGATGTCTACGGGCGCACCGGCAACTCGGGCGTCTCGATTGCAACCCTCGATGACATGAAGCGCCTGTACTCGGGTTTCGACCTGTGCGCACCGGGCACTTCAGTGTCGATGACGATCAATGGTCCCGCACCCATGATCCTCGCGATGTTCATGAACACGGCGATCGATCAGCGGGTCGAGCGCTACCTGCGGGAGAGCGGGGGATGGGCAGAAGCGCAGAGCGGAATCACGGCACTGGGGCAGGAGCGGGCGCTGCCGCGCTATCGCGACGAGCTGCCCGCAGGGCACGACGGCTCGGGTCTGGCGCTGCTCGGCGTATCCGGAGATCAGCTGCTGGATCGGGACACGTACGAGAAGATCCGCGCCGAGGCGCTGACACTGGTACGCGGCACCGTGCAGGCCGACATCCTGAAAGAGGATCAGGCTCAGAACACCTGCATCTTTTCGACTGAATTCGCGCTGCGGATGATGGGCGATGTCCAGGCGTATTTCAGCGAGCGCGCGGTACGCAATTTCTACTCGGTGTCAATTTCCGGCTATCACATCGCCGAAGCCGGCGCAAACCCGATCTCGCAGCTGGCGTTCACGCTCGCGAACGGTTTCACCATCGTTGAGTACTACCTGAGCCGCGGGATGAAGGTCGATGATTTCGCGCCGAACCTGTCGTTCTTCTTCTCCAATGGCATGGACCCGGAGTACGCGGTCATCGGCCGCGTGGCACGGCGCATCTGGGCGCGTGCCATGCGCGACCTGTATGCAGCCGGGCCGCGCAGCCAGATGCTCAAGTACCACATTCAGACTTCGGGCCGGAGCCTGCACGCGCGTGAAATCCAGTTCAACGACATCCGCACCACGCTGCAGGCGCTTTACGCGCTGTTCGACAACTGCAACAGCTTGCACACCAACGCGTACGACGAGGCGCTGACCACGCCGACCGAAGAGAGCGTGCGCCGCGCCGTGGCGATCCAGCTCATCATTAACCGCGAACTCGGGCTCAACAAGAACCAGAACCCCTGGCAGGGATCGTTCCTGTTCGACCAGCTCACGGACCTGGTCGAGGAGGCGGTCTACCAGGAGTTCGATCGCATCTCGGAGCGCGGCGGGGTGCTGGGAGCAATGGAGACGATGTATCAGCGCGGACGCATCCAGGAAGAAAGCCTGTACTACGAATCGCGCAAGCACGACGGTTCGCTGCCGCTGATCGGAGTCAACACCTTCCTGGCGCGCGGCGATGCGGTCGAAGAAGTGCGCGGCGCCGCCCTGATTCGTTCGACGGAGGCTGAAAAGCGGGGGCAGGTCGCAGGCGTGCGCGACTTTCAGGCGCGCCACACGCACGCGAGCGCGTCGGCGCTCGCGCGTCTGCAATCGGTCGCCGCGGGCCGCGGCAACGTGTTCGCGGAGCTGATGGAGACCGTCAAAGTCTGCTCGCTGGGCCAGATCTCGCGAGCGCTCTACGAAGTGGGTGGCCAATACCGCCGCAACGTATGAGCGTCACGGGGCTGCCTTACGCGCATGCGCGTGCGACGTCTCAGCATCCAGGTCGGGCTCTCCCAGCTGTGCCAGCATGAGGTTGCGCGCGCGGTCGCGAAGGTGGGCCGCCGCTTCCGGGTGATCAGGCTGTGGCATGAGAATCGCGAGCACTTCGATCTCGATGCGCGCCGGGGTTGGGATGATGCTATCGAAGGCGAGTACGGTGCGCGTGCCGCGAATCGCTGCCGGCACCACGGCACAGCGAGCGCGCACGGCAGTCGCGAAGGCACCGGTGTGAAAGCGCAGCAGCCCAGGGCGCTTTGAGAAGGTTCCTTCGGGAAAGAAGACCAGGGCTTGTCCCTCGCTCGCGCGTCGCAACATGCGCCGGGCGTCCATGGCACCCTTGTGCCGATCGTGCCGGTCCACGAACTCCGAGCCGATTCGCCGCAGCAGCATGCTGGCGAGCGGCACGCGGTCCATTTCCTTCTTGATGACAAAGGCAAAGCGCGCCGGAAGAGCAGCCGTCAGCACCAGACCGTCCAGGTAGCTGGCGTGGTTGGCCACCACGACGCAGCGCCCGGCGGGGAGGCGCTCGGTGCCCACGATCGTGAGTCGCACACCCCAGGCGATGAATACCGATTGGGCCGTCAATCTGGCAATGCGCCGACGCCGCTCCAGGCCCGGCACCAGCAGCATGACGGCGAGGGCGACCAGGGTAAGCACCAGGAACACGAGCCAGCAGTAGGCGCCGTAAGAGGCGCGCACCGGCCACTTGATGAGCTTCATGACCACGATTATTCAGATCTGCAGGGCGCCTGTGACGCAAGGGGACCATTAACACTAACGGGTGTGAACTGCTTCTCTTTATGTTAATGGAGGCGGGATTCTGTGAATGTAATCACGCCTATGGGGGTACCCCCTCCGCATACTTCCCCGGCATTTTGCGTGATGGCGCAAGCGCTTGCATCCGCGCGCCCCAGCCGCCGCAAGGGAAACATCCGGGCACGCATGAGTTCGGCAGTCAAGAGAACGGCATTCGTGAAGTCTGCATCGCCGCAGACGGATAGGACGGCTGAAGAGCCGGATCCGGTCGTTAACCGTTTCCTGGAAGCCGTCTGGATGGAGCGTGGGCTCTCCGTGAACACGCTGGCGGCCTACCGTGCGGACCTTACTGCGCTCAACCGCTGGCTCGAGCAGAAAGACATCCCCATCATCAAGACTGCGCGCAACGACCTGCTGGCTTTCATTGCCTGGCGCGTCGAGGCCGGGGCGCGTCCGCGTTCGACCGCTCGTCAACTCTCGAGCTTCCGGCGCTTTTTTCGCTACCTCGCCCGCGAGGGCATGATTCGCGAGGATCCGACCGCGCAGATCGCCATGCCGAAGATCGGGCGCTCCCTGCCCAAGTCGCTGAGCGAGGATGAAGTTGAGTCCCTGCTGATGGCACCCACGGTGACCGACCCGCTCGGACATCGCGACCGCACCATGCTCGAAGTGCTGTATGCGACGGGTCTCAGGGTTTCGGAGCTCGTCAACCTGAAGCACAACCAGGTCAACCTGAACCAGGGTGTCCTGCGGATCATCGGCAAGGGCAACCGCGAGCGGCTGATCCCGCTCGGTGAGGAAGCGGTGAGCTGGCTGCAGCAGTTCGTTCAGGGGCCACGGGCCGAAATTCTGCTCGAACGCCAGACCGACTTCCTGTTTCCGACCCGCCGTGGCGACAAGATGACCCGCCAGGCCTTCTGGCACATCATCAAGCGCTACGCGCGCAAGGCCAGCGTGCAGAAGGAGCTCTCGCCGCACACGCTCCGCCACGCGTTCGCAACCCACCTGCTCAACCACGGCGCGGACCTGCGCGTGGTGCAGATGTTGCTCGGGCACAGCGATCTTTCGACCACCCAGATCTACACGCACGTCGCGCGCGAGCGCATGAAAGAGCTGCATTCGCAGCACCATCCGCGCGGCTGAAGTTGACCCCTGCGGACCTAGAGTTACTGGTCCGGCCTGATCGTTGCTAGACTGCCCGCACCATGGGGGTGAACCATCCCCGCCAACGCCGGTCGAAACCGCGGTAGTTCTGGAGCCTCCTGAATGTTCGGCCACAAAAGCCTCGCCTCAAGCTCGCTGTTCAGCCTTCTGACCTGTCTCGGCGTGGCGGGCGCCTGGGCCGGGGATGCGCCCATCGACCCTCGCGTCGATCTGGCGAAGAAGATCCCCGGCGCGACCGTAGAGCAGCTCAAGCCCACTCCGATTCCCGGCATGTACGAGTTCTCCCGCGGCACCGACGTCGGGTACGTCACGAGCGACGGCCGCTACTTCTTCGGCGGCGACCTCTACGACATCAAGGACGGCGTGAATCTCACCGATCAGCGGCGCAACGCCGCGCGCCGGGAGCTGCTCGGCACGCTCTCGGAGAGTGAGATGATCGTGTTCTCACCCAAGGATCCCAAGTACACGATCACTGTCTTTACCGATGTCGATTGCGGCTATTGCCGCAAACTCCACAGCGAAATCGGGGACCTGAACCGCATGGGCGTGCGCGTGCGTTACGCGTTCTATCCGCGTGAGGGCCCCGGCAGTGAGTCGTGGAAGGTGGCCGAAGCAGTGTGGTGCTCGCCGAACCGGCAGGATGCGCTTACGCGCGCCAAGCGCGGCGAGCAGATCCAGGCGAAGGACTGCGGTGTGACGCCGGTCGCGCGTGAGTACCAGATGGCGCTCGATCTCAATGTCCACGGCACCCCCGGAATCTTCACGCCCGACGGCGATTTCATTTCGGGTTACCTGCCGCCGGCGCAGCTGGTCGCGCACCTGAAGTCACTGCAGAAGAAGTAGCGCGCCGCTCAGCTCAGCGTTCGAGCAGCTTGAGTTTGTCCGGCTTGCCCTCCCATTCCTTGGCGTCGGGGGGCGCCTCGCCCTTCTCCGTGATCACAGGCCACTTGCGGGCCAGTTCTTTGTTCAATGCGGTGAATTGCTCCTGGCCCGCCGGCAGCTCCTCCTCGGAGAAGATCGCCTCGACCGGGCACTCCGGCTCGCACAGCGTGCAGTCGATACACTCGTCGGGGTCGATCACCAGGAAATTCGGGCCTTCATGGAAGCAATCGACCGGACAGACTTCAACGCAGTCCATGTACTTGCACTTGATGCAGTCTTCAGTGACGACAAATGTCATGCGCAGGTGATCCGCAGCTGATAGGGGGCGAGTTATTCTGCCACACGCATTCGCCGGGCCCTAACGGCCGGTGTGCGAGCTGTCGGTGATGTGCAAGTCCTCGCGCCCGGCGGCGCGGTCGGCGAAGTAGCGCCGCAGGGTGAAGACGCTGCTCGGAAAGGCGATCTCATCCCACGGGATATCCTTCTCCTCCACCAGCTTGACCTCGAGGCTCTCCGGTCCGGCGCCGAAGCGGGGCTCGGTCAGGCGCGCGCGAAAGAAAACGTGTACCTGCCGGGCGCGCAATGCGTGGAAGATCACCAGCAGCGAGCCGATCTCGACCTTCGCTTCCGCCTCCTCCACGGCCTCGCGCGCCGCAGCGGCCATGAGCGTCTCGTCGTTCTCCATGAAACCGGCAGGAATGGTCCAGAAACCGCTGCGCGGCTCGATGGCGCGGCGGCAGATCAGGATCCTTCCTTCCCATTCAGCTACGCAGCCCGCGACCAGCTTGGGGTTCTGATAATGAATAGTGCCGCAGTTGTCGCAGACGAAACGCGGCAGGTGGTCGCCCGGCGGCACCCTGAGGGCGATGGGCTGTCCACAATGGCTGCAGTAGTTCATGAGAGCCAGGGAAGCGCGTGAGGCGTGCATCGTAACCGGCGGCCACAACGGTCACCAAGCGCCGCAAGACAGGGACAGCGACAGACCTGAGGTCAGGCGCGATAGAACTTGCGGACCACTCGCAGCGCGTTGGTTCCGGTCTGCTCGAGAAATGCCCGATACGTTTTCATCACGTGGCTGTCTTCCGGCAGAGGGTGGTAGTTACGCCACGGCGTGCCCATCAAGGTATCGAGTCCGTACGGCACCGCAAGTGTGAGAAAGGCGTTCTCCAGCTCCTGCTTGAGATCGGAGCCATCCGCCGCCTTGGCCGGCATCTGCTGCCCGATGTTCGTAAGTGCACCCATGACGTGAATGCCACGCAGGTCGGGGTCAGCGCGGATCAGGCGGATGGAGTCGAGCACGCTGCGATTCATCCCTTCCGTGTCGGCGATGATGGCGCGGACGGATACGTCGATGAATATGTCGTCCATCGCCATGCCGTGCTCGGAGGCGAGACGCAGTGCCGCCCGCCGGGCCGTACCGGCAATTTCCGCCGCCGTCTTGTTGCTCTTGGCGGCCCCGTTCTCCATACGTTCTGAAGCCATGACGATCACCTTGAAGGGAGCGAGCCGGTAGAGGCCCATGAATTCCCAGCGCGGCTCCGTGATCGAATTGACAATCGGCAGCCTGCCACGTGCTCGCTCGCGGTCATAGTTCCTGAGACACGCCTCCTGCGCCTGGACCTCTGCGAAATCGAAGCTGAGCGGCACGCTCACCTTCTCCTGCAGCGCGCGGATGACTCTTGGGGCCAGCTCCGGGTGGGTAACGGCGTGCGCGCCGAGGTGCACGTCGACATAGCTCGCGCCGGCCTCCGCCTGCTTGAGCGCGAGGTCCTGCAGGCCAGCGAGATCGCCGCTCTCGATCAGGGCTCGGGCGCTCTTGTAGCCGGGGCTTAGGCGCTCGCCGATGATCGTCAGGTCGAACTTTTCTGGCGCACTCATGCTGCTCTCCCGGTCGCGCCACCGGCACCGAAGCCGATCCGCGCGACGAACGTCTTTTGAAACTGCGGCGTCGAGCTGAGCTCGACATAGCGGCAGCGATTGGCAAGATCGGACGCATGCAGCCGATCGCGCATCGAGGCCAGGGTGCGCTGCACGCCGAGTCCCGCCGCATTCCCCACCTGCTGGAAGCGTTCAGCCGGAATATCGGGAAAGAGCCCGATCTCGATACCGCTTGGCACCCTGATGTAAGAACCGAAAGCACCGGCGATGATGACGCGCG
>Ga0326726_10006354_pt1 | contig 10653 bp, 20 predicted proteins | sample MHFenrmetagenome_2_FD_207603 | JGI IMG/M metagenome (GOLD analysis project Ga0326726, IMG submission 207603) | Lab enriched peat soil microbial communities from Michigan Hollow, Ithaca, NY, United States - MHF15MN | ecosystem: Environmental > Terrestrial > Soil > Wetlands > Peat | place: USA... | reverse complement strand
CCGTGCGCTCCAACCAGCCGACCAGCGCCGAACCGATTCCGCGCCGGCGGTGCGAATCGCGCACGGCAAAGAGCAGGAGATGTGCCTCTTCGTCCTGGTACTTCATGATGCCGAAGCCAGCCAACCGTGCTGCGTCCCACGCAGTCACAACATTGGTCTGCGAGTCCCGGATGCTTCGCGCGACGCGCTGTGTCGTCCAACTCCAGCCGAGGCCTTGTTCGATGAAGTCACGCGACATCGCCGCAATCGCCGACGCGTCGACCGCTCGGGCCAGGCGAATGTCGACGGGCAGGTTCAACGCGGACATGTTCCTTCCATGACCAGGTATGGATGGGCCCGGACCCGCGCGGGTCGTCAAACGCGGCCGCGGCGCCACGGTCCGCACCGGCCGTCGGGCCTTGCCTGCTCGGCGACTTGCGGCGAACCCGGCACGCTGGCACAATCGCACGCTTTTCGCGGACGGCGCCACGGCGCATCCCGCGGATAGCAAGATCCAGCGACCCACGCATCGATACCTCGGGCGAAGGCGTCGACGGATCCAAACACTTTTCGGTCCTGGCCAATCGAAGCCGGGGTTTGGAGAAAAACCATGAGCGAAGCCAAGCCTGGCCGCTCCCTGGGTGTATTGGGGCGCAAGGTCGGCATGACCCGCATCTTCACCGATGACGGTGAGACGGTTCCGGTGACGGTTCTGGATGTTTCCGGAAACCGCGTCACGCAGGTGAAGACCGTCGAGATCGACGGTTACAGCGCGATCCAGGTTGCGCACGGAAAGCAGAAGCCGGCGCGCCTCCCGAAGCCTCTTCAGGGCCACTACGCCAAGGCCGGGGTCGAAGCCGGCACGGTGCTGCGCGAGTTTGCGCTCGACCCGACGAAAGCCGCCGAGTTCAAGCCTGGTTCGACGATCGACATCGATCTCTTCCAGATCGGCCAGAAGGTCGACGTGACCGGTGTCACGATCGGCAAGGGTTTCGCCGGCGCGATCAAGCGGCACCACTTTTCGTCAAACCGCGCGACCCATGGCAACTCGGTTTCGACCAACGCGCCGGGTTCGATCGGCATGCGCCAGGACCCGGGCCGCGTGATGCCCGGCAAGCGGATGGCGGGTCACCTCGGCGACAAGCGGCGGACGACGCAGAACCTCGTCGTTGCACGCGTCGATAAGGAACGCGGTTTGTTGCTCGTGCGCGGCGCCGTGCCGGGCGCAAAGGGCGGCAACGTGATTGTGCGTCCAGCGGTCAAGGCGTAAGGAGCGACCGATGGAACTGAAAGTTCTCAACGCCCAGGGTGAGGCTTCTGGCACTACGCCGGCGCCCGCCACCGTGTTCGGCCGCGACTACAACGAAGCGCTCGTGCATCAGATCGTGGTCGCCTACCAGGCGAACGCGCGCCAGGGCACCCGCGCCCAGAAAGACCGGGAGCAGGTGAAACACTCGACGCGCAAGCCGTGGCGCCAGAAGGGCACCGGCCGCGCGCGCGCAGGCATGACGTCGAGCCCGCTGTGGCGCGGCGGCGGCCGCATCTTTCCCAATTCACCGGACGAGAATTTCTCGCACAAGGTGAACAAGAAGATGTACCGCGCTGGTGTCTGCTCGATCCTGTCGAAGCTCGCCCAGGACGACCGGATCGTGGTCATCGACGGCCTCTCAGTGGACGCGCCGAAGACGAAGCTCCTCGCGGACAAGTTGAAGGCGATGGGGCTCGATTCCGTGCTGATCATCACCGACAGCATGGACGAGAACCTCTTCCTCGCGTCACGCAACTTGAAGAACGTGATGGTGGTCGAGCCGCGTTATGCCGACCCGATGTCGCTGATCCATTTCAAGCGCGTGGTGCTGACCCGGCCGGCCATCGCCAAGCTCGAAGAGATGCTGGGCTAAGGGGGCGCCATGAACCAGGAACGTTTGTACAAGGTGCTGATGGGCCCGATCGTGTCGGAAAAGAGCACGATGATCGCCGACAAGCACAACCAGGTCGCCTTCCGTGTCGTCCAGGACGCCACCAAGACCGAGGTCAAGGCCGCCGTCGAAATGCTGTTCAAGGTGCAGGTCGCCTCGGTGCAGATCCTGAACGAGAAGGGCAAGGAAAAGCGCTTCGGCCGGTTCAATGGCCGGCGCAGCAACGTGCGCAAGGCGTACGTCACCCTGCCGCAGGGGCAGGAGATCAACTTTGCGCAAGAGGTGAAGTAATGGCCCTCGTAAAGGTCAAGCCGACGTCCGCGGGCCGGCGCGCGCTGGTGAAGGTCGTCAATGCCCAGTTGCACAAGGGCAAGCCGATCACGTCGCTGACGGAAAAGAAGATCCGTGGCTCGGGCCGCAACAACAGCGGCCGCATCACGATGCGCCACCAGGGTGGCGGTCACAAGCAGCACTACCGCGTGATCGACTTCAGGCGCAACAAGGACGGCATCAACGCGAAGGTGGAACGGTTGGAATACGATCCGAACCGCTCCGCGCATCTCGCGCTGCTGTGTTACGCCGACGGCGAGCGGCGCTACATCATTGCGCCGAAGGGGCTGGTCGCCGGCGCACAGGTTTCGAGCGGCCAGGAAGCACCGATCAAGGTCGGCAACACGCTGCCCCTGCGGAACATCCCCGTGGGCACGACGGTCCATTGCGTCGAGATGTTGCCGGGCAAGGGCGCGCAGCTCGCACGTGCGGCCGGAACGTCCGTGCAGTTGCTCGCGCGCGAAGGCAACTACGCGCAGCTGCGCCTGCGTTCAGGGGAGATCCGCAAGGTGCTGATCGAGTGCCGCGCCACGATCGGCGAGGTCGGCAACGAAGAGAACAACCTGCGGCAGTTCGGCAAGGCCGGAGCCATCCGCTGGCGCGGCATCCGTCCGACCGTGCGTGGCGTTGCGATGAACCCGATCGACCACCCGCACGGCGGTGGTGAGGGCCGCACCGGTACCAAGCGCGATCCGGTCAGCCCGTGGGGCCAGCTCGCCAAGGGCTATCGCACGCGCAAGAACAAGCGGACCGATGCGCTGATCGTGCAGCGCCGGTACAGGAAGTAGGAGCGCCCATGTCACGTTCGCTGAAAAAAGGTCCGTTCGTCGACGCCCATCTGCAGAAGAAGATCGACGCAGCGCAGACCAACAAGGACAAGAAGCCGATTCGCACCTGGTCGCGCCGGTCCACCATCCTCCCGGACTTCATCGGGCTGACGGTCGCTGTGCACAACGGCAAGCAGCACGTGCCCGTGTACGTGACCGAGCAGATGGTCGGGCACAAGCTGGGCGAGTTCGCGATGACGCGCACCTTCAAGGGCCACGCGGCCGATCGCAAGACCGCGGTCGCGCAGAAGAAGTAGGAGCGAGGCGATGGAAACCAATGCATCGATCCGCGGCGCGCGCCTGTCGGCTCAAAAGGGCCGCCTTGTGGCGGATCTCGTGCGCGGCAAGCCGGTCGACAAGGCACTGAACATCCTGGCGTTCACGCAGAAAAAGGCCGCCGGGATCATCAAGAAGGCGCTCGAATCGGCGATTGCCAACGCTGAGCACAACGACGGCGCCGATATCGACGAACTGCGCGTGACCAAGATCTACGTCGAGCAAGGCCCGACGCAGCGCAGGTTCTCCGCGCGTGCCAAGGGCCGCGGCACGCGCATCAACAAGAAGACCTGCCATGTGTACGTCGCAGTCGGCGACGGCAAGGCTTCATAGGTGAGTCATGGGTCAAAAGATCAATCCAACTGGATTTCGCCTCGCCGTTTCGCATAACTGGAGTTCGCGCTGGTTCGCGTCCGGCCCGGAGTTCGCGCGCAAGCTCGGCGAGGACCTGCGCGTGCGCGAGTTCCTGCGCAAGAAGCTGCGCAACGCCTCGGTCGGCCGCATCCTGATCGAGCGCCCCGCCAAGAACGCGCGCATCACGATCTTCTCCGCGCGTCCCGGCGTGGTGATCGGCAAGAAGGGCGAGGACATCGAGACGCTGAAGTCGGATCTGCAGAAGATGATGGGCGTGCCGGTGCACGTCAACATCGACGAGATCCGCAAGCCGGAACTCGATGCGCAACTCATTGCCGATTCGATCACCCAGCAGCTCGAAAAGCGGATCATGTTCCGCCGCGCGATGAAGCGCGCGATGCAGAACGCGATGCGCCTGGGCGCCCAGGGCGTAAAGATCATGAGCGCCGGCCGCCTGAACGGCATCGAAATCGCGCGCACGGAGTGGTACCGCGAAGGCCGCGTGCCGCTGCACACGCTGCGCGCCGACATCGACTACGGTTTCTCGGAAGCGAAGACCACCTACGGCGTGATCGGCGTGAAAGTATGGGTTTACAAAGGCGACACACTGGGCCGCAACGAGGCGCCGGCTGCCGCCGAAGCGCCGCCGCCTGAGCGCGAAGAGCGCCGCACGCCGCGCCGTCCCGACGGCAAACCGCCTGCGCGTCCGCCGCTGAAGCGCCCGGCGACCAAGCGCACCGAAACCAAGACCGAAACCACGGCGGCGCCTGCTCCCGCGCCGGCGCCGGCGGAAGACGTGAAGCCGGTCGTCAAGCGCGTGCGCAAGGCCGCCGCGAAGACCGACGGCAAGACGCCCGGCAGTAACGGAGGCGCCTGATGCTGCAACCTGCTCGTCGGAAGTACCGCAAGGACCACAAGGGCCGTAATCGCGGGCTCGCCACGCGTGGCGCGTCCGTCGCATTCGGCGAATACGGCCTCAAGGCCACCGAGCGCGGCCGTCTCACCGCGCGCCAGATCGAAGCGGCGCGGCGTGCGATCTCGCGTCACATCAAGCGCGGTGGGCGCGTGTGGATTCGCATCTTTCCGGACAAGCCGATCTCGCAGAAGCCGGCCGAAGTCCGGATGGGCAACGGCAAGGGCAACCCGGAATACTGGATCGCACAGATCCAGCCGGGCAAGGTGCTGTACGAGATGGATGGCGTCGACGAAACCTTGGCGCGCGAGGCGTTCGCCCTGGCGGCCGCCAAGCTTCCGCTGAAGACGATCTTCGTCGCGCGCCAGCTGGGCGCATAGGAGCCGGCCATGGAAATGAAGGATCTGCGCGCCAAGGACGAGGCGGCGCTGAACAAGGAGCTGCACGATCTGCTGCGGGCGCATTTCTCCCTGCGCATGCAGAAGGCGACGCAGCAGTTGCAAAACACCGGCCAGTTGCGCAAGGCGCGCCGCGACATCGCGCGTGCCCGCACCGTGCTGGCCGAGAAGGCGCGTACCAAATGACAGCTGAGAAGAAGTCGCTGCAGCGGACGCTGGTCGGCCGCGTCATCAGCACCAAGATGGACAAGACCGTGACGGTCCTCGTCGAACGCCGCGTGAAGCATCCGGTCTACGGCAAGTACGTCGTGCGCTCGACCAAGATGCACGCGCATGACGAGAAGAACGCGCTCAACGAGGGTGATCTGGTGGAGATCGCCGAGACGCGGCCGATATCGCGGACCAAGGCGTGGACGGTCACGCGGGTCGTGCTGGCGGCGCAACCCGTTTGATGCGCCATTGCTTGCGTAGGAGGACCGCCCGAAGCTAGAATGTCAGGCTTTCCCGCCCACCGCCTGCTTTTGCGCGATGGGCCCCCGGAAACCGGCGGCAGCCAAGCGGCTCGCGACAGCGAGCGCGAGGAAAAGCGCAGCGAAGCCGACGCTGGTTTCTTCGACCCGGACGGGACCAAGACTGTCCGCCGTTTAAGTTCACGAGCACGGAGCCCGTGGCCGCGACGGCGGAACAAGTTGGGATTAACAAATGATTCAAATGCAGACGATGCTCGACGTCGCCGACAACACGGGCGCGCGGTCGGTGATGTGCATCAAGGTACTGGGCGGCAGCAAGCGCCGGTACGCCAACATCGGCGACGTGATCAAGGTGACGGTAAAAGACGCCGCTCCGCGCGGGCGCGTGAAAAAGGGCGAGGTCTACTCGGCGGTCGTGGTGCGCACCGCGAGCGGCCTGCGCCGGTCCGACGGCTCGGCCATCAAGTTCGATCGCAACGCCGCCGTTTTGTTGAACGCCAAGCTCGAGCCGATCGGCACCCGCATCTTCGGGCCCGTTACGCGTGAACTGCGGACCGAGCAGTTCATGAAGATCGTCTCGCTTGCGCCGGAAGTGCTGTAGGAGGCCGACCCAATGCAACGTATTCGCAAGGGCGACGAAGTCGTGGTCATCACCGGCCGCGACAAGGGCAAGCGCGGCGTCGTGCTCGATCGCATCGATGAGCAGCATCTTACGGTCGAGGGCGTCAACGTGGTGAAGAAGCACGTGCGGCCGAACCCGATGAAGGGCGTGACCGGCGGCATCGTCGACAAGACGCTCCCGATCGACATTTCGAACGTAATGCTCTTCAACCCTGCCACCAGCAAGGGCGACCGCGTCGGCTTCAAGCTGGTCGACGGCAAGAAGGTGCGCGTGTTCAAGAGCAATGGCGCCGTGGTCGGCGCGAAGAGCTGAGGGGTTTCAAATGGCGCGTTTGCAAACCCAATACCGCGAGAAGATCGTTCCCGAACTGATGGAAAAGTTCGGCTACAAGACGGTCATGCAGGTGCCCCGCCTCGCCAAGATCACGCTCAACATGGGCGTGGGCGATGCGGTCAACGACAAGAAGAACATCGACGCCGCCGTGTCCGACCTCACCCGCATCGCCGGCCAGAAGCCGGTGGTGACGAAGGCCCGCAAGGCGATCGCGAACTTCAAGATCCGCCAGGGCCTCGCAATCGGCACGATGGTCACGCTGCGCGGAACGCGGATGTACGAGTTTCTGGATCGCCTGGTGACCATTGCCTTTCCCCGCGTGCGCGATTTTCGCGGCGTGTCTGGGCGCGCATTCGATGGGCGCGGCAACTACAACATCGGCCTGAAGGAACAGATCATCTTCCCCGAGATCGAGTACGACAAGATCGACAAGCTGCGGGGCATGAACATCAGCATCACGACGACCGCGAAAACGGACGAGGAAGCCAAGGCGCTTCTGACTGCGTTCCGTTTCCCGTTCCGTAACTAAGCGGGGTGTACGTTGGCAAAAATGTCATTGATCAATCGCGAAGCCAAGCGGCGCGGACTCGTGAAGAAGTTCGCCACCAAGCGCAAGGAGCTGAAGGAGATCATCGGCGACCAGGCGCGTTCGATGGAAGAGCGGCTGGATGCGCAGGCAAAGCTGCAGGCGCTGCCGCGCAATGCCAATCCGACGCGGCTGCGCAATCGTTGCGCGATGACGGGCCGCCCGCGCGGCACGTTCCGCAAGTTCGGACTGGCGCGCGCCAAGATCCGCGAAGCGGCAATGCGTGGCGACATTCCGGGCCTGGTCAAGGCGAGCTGGTAAGGCAAGGCGGCTGAGCAAGGAGCTTGCAATATGAGCATGAGTGATCCGGTCGCTGACATGCTGACCCGCATCCGCAACGCGCAGGGTGTGGCGAAGACGGATGTGACGATGCCGGCATCGAAGCTGAAGGCGGCCATCGCCCAGGTACTGGCGGACGAGGGCTATATCGAGGGCTTCCAGGTCCTGCCGAACGAGGGCAAGCCGGAACTGCGCATCGGGCTGAAGTACTACGCCGGGCGACCGGTCATTGCGCGCCTCGAGCGGGTGTCCCGCCCGGGCCTGCGCATCTATCGCAGCCGCAACCACATCCCGCAGGTGATGAACGGCCTCGGCGTGGCGATCGTGTCGACCTCGCGCGGCGTGATGACCGATCGCAAGGCGCGCACCCAGGGCGTCGGCGGCGAAGTGCTCTGCTACGTGGCGTAAGGAGCACAGGCAAATGTCCCGAATTGCGAAGATTCCCGTGCCGCTCGTGAAGGGCGTCGAGGCCAACGTCGCGGCAGGCGCGATCACGGTCAAGGGGCCGCTCGGCACGTTGACGCGGGCGGTGACGGCAAACGTCAAGGTCACGGTTGCCGATGGCAAGGTGAGTTTCGTCGCCGGCGACGCGTCGCGCGAAGCCAAGGCGATGAGCGGCACATTGCGCGCGCTGGTCGCGGGCATGGTGCAGGGCGTCTCGAAGGGCTTCGAGCGCAAGTTGACGCTTGTCGGCGTCGGATATCGCGCGCAGGCCCAGGGCGACAAACTCAACCTGTCGCTCGGCTTCTCGCATCCGATCGTTCACCAGATGCCGGCCGGCGTGAAGGCGGAGACGCCGACCCAGACCGAAATCGTGATCAAGGGTGCGGACAAACAGAAAGTCGGCCAGGTCGCGGCGGAAGTGCGTGGCTACAAGCCGCCCGAGCCCTACAAGGGCAAGGGCGTGCGGTACGCCAACGAAGTGGTCATCATCAAAGAGACCAAAAAGAAGTAACGGGCGCGGAGGGTTCGCATGATCGAAAAGAAACAGGCTCGTCTGCGCCGTGCCCGCGCCACGCGGGCGCGCATCGCGCTCGCCCGGGTGGAGCGGCTCACGATTTACCGCACCAATCTGCATATCTACGCGCGGGTCGTGTCGGCCGACGGTTCCAAGGTCATCGCCTCGGCATCGACATTGGAGCCGGAAGTTCGTACGCAACTTGCCGGCGCCAAGGGCAAGGGCGGTAATGCCGCCGCCGCGAAGCTGGTCGGCGCGCGGGTCGCACAGAAGGCCAAGGCGGCCGGTATCGAGACCGTCGCGTTCGACCGCGCCGGGTTCAAGTTCCACGGGCGCGTCAAAGCGCTCGCCGACGCGGCGCGTGAAGCCGGGCTGAAGTTCTGAGGCCGGGAAGGAATCGGTAAATGGCAAAGGTGCAACCCAAGGGCATGCCGTCCGAAGAGCGGGACGACGGCCTCAAGGAAAAGATGATCGCGGTCAACCGCGTCACCAAGGTGGTGAAGGGCGGCCGCATCCTTGGATTTGCCGCCCTGACCGTGGTTGGCGACGGCGACGGCCGCATCGGCATGGGCAAAGGCAAGGCGCGTGAAGTGCCGGTCGCCGTCCAGAAGGCGATGGAACGGGCCCGCCGCGGCATGGCGCGCATTCCGCTCAAAAACGGAACGCTGCACCACGCGGTCGAAGCCAAGCACGGCGCGGCCAAGGTGATCCTCGCTCCGGCCGCCGAAGGTACCGGCGTGATCGCGGGTGGCCCGATGCGCGCCATCTTCGACGTCATGGGCGTACGCAACGTGGTGGCGAAGTCGCACGGGTCGACCAACCCGTACAACATGGTGCGCGCCACGCTCAAGGCGCTGCAACTGCTGCACACCCCTGCCGAAATCGCCGCCAAACGCGGCAAGTCGGTGGAAGAAATTACCGGCTGAGGAACGCGATGAGCAAACCCACAGTCAAAGTGACCCTTGTCAAAAGCCCGGTTGGCGCCAAATCGGATCATCGCGCCACGGTGCTGGGTCTTGGGCTGAAGAAATTGCATCAGTCGCGTGTCCTCGAGGACACGCCGGCGGTGCGCGGGATGATCACCAAGGTCGCGTACCTGGTGCGCGTCGGTTGAGCGAGGTTGCGACCATGCGATTGAACAGTCTCAAGCCTGCGGCCGGGTCCAAGAGCGCGCCGCATCGGGTCGGCCGTGGCATCGGCTCGGGTTGGGGTAAGACCGCGGGCCGTGGCCACAAGGGCCAGAAGGCGCGTGCCGGCGGGTATCACAAGGTCGGCTTCGAGGGCGGGCAGATGCCGCTGCATCGCCGGCTGCCGAAGCGGGGTTTCACGTCGCGGTCACGGCGTTTCGTCGAGGCGGTGCGCCTGGGTGAGCTGGAAAAGCTCGGCGTCGACGAGATCGACCTGATGGTGCTCAAGCAGGCGGGCATCGTGTCCTCGCTGGCGCTCGATGCACGCGTGATCAAGTCGGGCGAGCTCAAGCGCAAGATCAGCGTGCGCGGCATCGGTGTCACCAAGGGCGCCAAGGCGGCGATTGAAGCAGTCGGCGGCAAGGTCGCCGACGCCCAAGCGAAGGCCGCCAATCCGAAGGCCGAGGCCGCAAAGGCCAAGGCGGCGGAGCTGAAGAAGAAGTTGGCGGAGCTCAAGGCCAAGCCGGCCGAGCCGAAGGCACAGCCGGCCGAAAAGAAGGCCAAGGCCGAGCCCAAGTCGACTGACAAGGCCAAGGGCAAGGCCGCTGGCGAAGCGAAGAGCTAGGACGGAGTCAAGGAAACGACGTGGCAACGGGCGCAAGCGCAACGATCGGCAAGACCGGCAAGTACGGTGACCTGCGTCGCCGGCTGCTCTTCTTGCTGTTGTCGCTCGTTGTCTACCGGATCGGCACGCACGTGCCGGTACCCGGCATCGACCCCGATCAGCTGCGCCAGCTGTTCCAATCGCAGCAGGGCGGCATCCTCGGCCTGTTCAACATGTTCTCGGGCGGTGCGCTGTCGCGTTTCTCGGTGTTCGCGCTGGGAATCATGCCGTACATCTCGGCGTCGATCATCATGCAGATGCTGACGTACGTCCTGCCCTCGCTCGAGTCGCTGCGCAAGGAAGGCGAATCGGGCCGCCGCAAGATCACGCAGTACACGCGCTATGGAACCGTGGCGCTCGCGGTGTTCCAGGCGATCAGCATTTCGATTGCGCTGGAATCGCAGCACGGCCTCGTGCTCGATCCAGGCGTCCAGTTCCGGCTGGTCTGCGTGGTGTCGCTGGTTACGGGCACGATGTTCCTGATGTGGCTTGGCGAGCAGATCACCGAGCGCGGCCTGGGCAACGGCATCTCGATCCTGATCTTTGCGGGGATCGTCGCCGGCCTGCCCAACGCCATCGGCGGCCTGTTCGAACTGGTGCGCACGGGGTCGATCAATC
>Ga0326726_10006353_pt1 | contig 10654 bp, 8 predicted proteins | sample MHFenrmetagenome_2_FD_207603 | JGI IMG/M metagenome (GOLD analysis project Ga0326726, IMG submission 207603) | Lab enriched peat soil microbial communities from Michigan Hollow, Ithaca, NY, United States - MHF15MN | ecosystem: Environmental > Terrestrial > Soil > Wetlands > Peat | place: USA... | reverse complement strand
TTCGTCGCGCTGATGTAACCCGGTTGGCGTCTGTCATGGAAGAACTGGGGCGGGATTCGGCGGTGCTTATGCAGATGGGAGATCACAGCCGGGAGCGTATCCTGAGGTATTCGCCCGCAGCCTGTGCCGCAGGTATTGCCCAAGCGGCGCTATCGGTCGGAGTGCGAGGCCATGAATAGGCGTTTTTCTAAATTTATCGTCCCTGGTGTAATTCTGGCCATCGGCCTCATCGCGGCTGGCGCGGCACTATACCGTCCTGGATACCTTAGCAGCGCCTACTATCTGGGAAGCCTGATTTTTCTGCAGGGTCTCCTGGCAGCGGTCTGGAAATACGAGCAAAGATTCTTTCCCGTTCTGGTAGTAGCTTTTCTGTGGGCGGGCATGTCGGTTCCCTTTAGCACGGTATGGACTGCGGGGCGTTGGGCGATCTTGGCCGTGGGTGCGATTGTGGGCTTTGCGCTCTACATCCGGAGTGAACACCCTCGCTTTTCCACCTTTCACCTGGTGGCCCTGTTCACAGTCCTGGCTGCGCTGGTTTCAGCCGCCGTGTCGTCATTTCCCGTGGTGTCGTTGATGAAGGTACTGAGCTTGCTGTTGCTCTTTCTCTATGCATCCACGGGAGCCCGGCTGGCGCTGGGTGGGCGGGAAGAGGAATTCTTTCCACGATTATTGTCCGTTGTGGAGATTGTGGTCTATGTCTCAGCTGTTTGCTATCTGCTTTTGCGGAGGCCCATCTACGGCAACCCCAACTCGTTGGGCGCTATCATGGGCGTGGTGGCCGTGCCGCTACTCTTTTGGGGATTGCTGACAACGGAGGGGCAGACGAGGTATCGGCGAGCGATGTTCGTCTTCATGTTGAGCGTTGGCCTTCTGTTCTATAGCCAGGCGCGGGCGGGAATGTTAGCTGCCGTGATTTCATGTTGCCTGACCTGCGTAGCGTTGCGGCGTTACCGCTTGCTGATTCAAGGGACTATTGCATTTGTGATCATGGCAATCCTGGCCATTGGGCTGACCCCTTCCGAACAAACGGAGGACATGCCCCTTCGCCGGGAAGGGTCCTCTCTGACGGCGATTTTCCTCTACAAGGGACATGAGGAGGGCGGATTGATGCAATCGCGCCTGACCCCCTGGGATGCCACGGTCTCTGTTATCCAGCAGCGCCCCTGGTTCGGGAGCGGATTCGGCACCAGCCTGAACAGCTCCGAGGGTGATGTCGCCGTGGGCGAGTACTCGACCGTATCTGCTGCCACCCGCGAACATGGAAACAGTTACCTGGCGATCCTGGAGGGGGTCGGCTTGCTGGGCGTCCTCCCCTTTGCTGCCCTTATACTTATGTTCGCGGTGAAACTTGGTGGCGTCTTCGCCTGGCTTCGCCGCACCGCCAACTTCCGTCACCACGTAATCCCGGTCACTATGGTGCTGACCGCCGGATTGGTCCATGCGGGCTTTGAAGATTGGCTCTTCGCGGTGGGTTACTATCTCAGCGTTTTCTTCTGGGTGCTGGCGTTTTCCTTTCTCGACATTCTGCCACCGGCCGTGCCTGCGGCCGTTTATCGTCCCATCACTGACTTCGGCTTTGCGACTCTGGGGCGGGACCCAAACATCGCTGCGACCGAGCGATGATGCATCTGTTCCTGAACGGTTTGGCGGCCAGCGCGGGTGGCGGACTTACCTATCTGCGCAATGTTCTTCCACATTTGTCCGCCCGCGAGGGCGTACAGGTGACCGCTGCCCTGAGCCCGCAACTGCGGCGCGAGTTCTGTGGTCTGCCCCGGCTCTCGCTCCCCGAGATCAATCTTCCCACGGGAGCGGTGAAGCGTTTCTGGCAGGAGCAGACTTCGCTGTCGACGGCCATCCGGCAAAGTGGCGCAGATGTGCTGGTGTCCGTCGGCAACTTTGCGCTGCGTAAGTCCCCGGTGCCGCAGGTCATGCTTTCGCGTAACTCGCTCTACACCTCCACAGATTTTCTGCGGGATGTCCGCCGGCGCCGCGAGTATGGTTTGTGGCTTGATACCCGGATCAAAGGCAGCCTGGCTCGACGTTCCATAGAGTGGGCGGACTCGACTGTTGCGCCCACGGAGGCCTTTGCACAGGAGTTGCGGCAGTGGTCTGGCCACAACGTGGTGGCCATTCATCACGGTTTCGACCCCGAGGCTTTTTTCCGCGACCAGACGCCCCTAGCGGCGGACGTCCGGCAGAAGCTCGACCGGGAAAGAGATGCCCTACGCCTACTCTACGTCAGCCACTACAACTACTACCGTAATTTTGAGACCCTGCTGCGCGCGCTTCCCCGGTTGCGCGAGCGGATGGGCGGCCGAATGCTCAAACTTTTTCTCACTTGCCGGCTGCGCGCGGAAGACAATCCTGGAAGTTATCGCGCCCAGGCGGCTTCGGACCTGGTCACAGAACTCGGAATCGGGGACATCGTGGTGGAACTGGGTGCCGTCCCCTATTCGCAGCTCCACCAGGTATATCGCGAGTGCAGCATGTACGTTGCTCCGGCCTACGCAGAGTCATTTGCGCATCCCCTGGTGGAGGCAATGGCCAGCGGGCTGCCGGTCGTGGCCGCCGATTCGGCGGTGCATCGCGAAATTTGCCAGGACGCAGCGCTTTACTTCCCGCGTTTTTCGGCGGAGGAACTGGCCGACCAAGTCGGCCAGATCACGGATTCCGGCGAGCTATCGAAGATCCTTTCGGACCGGGGCCGAGAGAGATCGCGCGCCTTCTCCTGGAATAAGCACGTCGATGAGCTGTTGGATTTGGCGGCGAATCTTCTTGCTACAATTGACCCCGATCTGGGAAGAAGTAGTCCGGCGTCGTGATTTTCTGAGCCGAGGTTGAGCGTGCTGCATCAACGCTATAAGGATCTCTATTTCCTGCTGATTGCCAAAGCAACGTGGCCGAATTACTGGATGAAGAAGCTGCGTCATGCCGGGCGATCGCTCAACGGACACCGCCTCGACCTCCACCTGGGATGCGGCCCCAAGTATCTCCCGGGCTTCGTCAACATCGACGCCAACCCGATGCAGAAGACTGATATCTGGCTCGACGTTCGCTGTGGTCTGCCCTTCGCCAGCAATTCCGTCGATTCCATCTACTCCACGCATATGATCGAGCATCTTTATCCCGACGAACTGGAGAAGCTGTTGCGCGAATGCGCGCGTGTGGTCAAGGCCGAAGGCGGGATGAGAATCATCGTGCCCAGCTTGTCCAACGCCATCCTTGCCTTCCAGGAAAATCGGCATGACTGGTTCTACGACAATTTTCCTCGCCATTTCGATTCCCTGGGCGGACGCTTTTCCAATTTCGTCTTCTGCGATGGACAACACCGCACCGCTTTTGATTTCAGCTACCTCGATGAAGTTTTGCGCAAGGCGGGGTTTCGGGAGGTCGTGGAATCCGCTGAAGGACAGAGCCGGCTCTATGGTGAGACAGTTCCCGCCTTCGAACCCGGCGACGCCGTGGGTCTGCCCCATTCGGTGTATGTGGAAGCGTTTAAGTGATTGGTCAGAACTTGTAGGCGTGGCCTCGACGGAGCATGGGTTGCTCAAAATAATGCCACGATAGCTTTGCGATCGCCAGACTCATCACCACCCCTAAGAGCCCTCCGCAGAGTGCCGCCATACCCTGCGCGTGAGGGATGTGAAGCTTTTCTAAATACGGAAAATAGTTTGACAAAAGGCTGCGCCCCTCCTCTATCAGAGGCATGTGAACAAGATAAGTGCAATAAGCAATTCCGCCGAGTTCCATCAAGCGCCGATTGCAGAGCACGCGCTGTGACATGCGAGGCTTTATGAGAGCGATGAGCAGGCAGCAGGTAAAGAACAGCCCCAGCAAGGAATACCCGAAAGTGGCCACCGGGGTCGAGGACTGGTCGTATTTCTCATAACTCAACCAACCCAGGACGATCAGCAGTCCAAGCGTGAGATAGTACAGCCAGGTTCGTTTCGCAAGAACGAAGTTCCAGGCTCGTGGATCTCGCACCAGCAGCGCTGCCAACACCCCCAGGCAAAGAGCGTCTGCCCGGCAGGGCATCAAGACATAGTCGGCAAACCTCCCATGTTCGAAGTTGAAGAGCATGAAGGTCCTCAGCAGGGGAGCGCCGATCACAATCGATATCAACGCTACGGTAAGGCGTGATCTGCTGAGTTTTCGAATGACGATTGGAATCGTGAGATAAAACTGCTCCTCGACCGCAAGCGACCAGGTCACCACTATGCCGCTCAAGCCCCACTTACCGAGATACGCCATCCAAAAGTTTTGTGTGAAAGTCAGATACGACACCAATGGAATTTGCGAAGTCGAGCAGTCCCCATGCAACAGGGTGCAAACGAACGGAAGATGAAAGGCCAGAAACAACCCGGTAACGAACCCGTACAGCGGAAGGATTCGGAAGCCACGTCGGACGTAGAACGTCTTAAAGTATCGGATGGAATGCTTCGCGTCCAGAAGGATCCCGCCGATCAGGAATCCGGAGAGCACGAAAAATAGGTCCACTCCGCTCCACGACAGGCTTCCCACAGCAAACAGATTCGATAACAATCTGGAATTCGCAGGTAGGCTAAAAACCGCATGCCAGAGGAGAACCAACAGGATCGCGATTCCTCGAAGTCCGTCCAGTGCGGGGATTCTTCCCGGAAATCCGACGGAGGACTGTACATGTCCTGATTCAGAGTTCGGAACAACGAGTGCCAGCTCGGGGTGTGTTATCTGGTCACCGATCGTGCGGGATGCCTGCGATTCAGAGGGAGATTCCGCCCCCGCAGCGGCGCGAGCTTCAAGCGGCATGTTTTCTCGTCCCCACGACCATGAGGGAGCTTCCAAACGGCATGGGCATCACACCCAGCACCTTCTGCTCCGCTCGACAAAGCCGAAACAACGTTTCGTTGATCCAGCCAGCGGGAATTTTCGGAGGTTCAGGCCGTATGTGGAACGCCCGCTCCATGACGCCTATACCCCGCTTCACGGGATAAGTCCAGTAGTAAACATAGCGCTGCTCGTCGATGTGCAGACCGGCCTGACGGGCTACCCTGAGAAAGCTCGCCTTGGTGTAGCGGGTGAAGTGGTGATTCAAGAGATCGTGATTGGTCCAGAGCGTCATGAACGCCGGAAGGGTGGCGACGAAGGTGCCATCAGGCGCGAGAAGCTCGAGGGCACGGCGTAATCCGACAACCGGATCTTCGAGGTGCTCGAGCACATCCAGCATCAGGACCAGCGAATATTGTTTACCCGGTTGAAAGTTCGCATCAAACGGGCAGACATAAATCCGGCTGCGGTGGGGACCGGCCGGGTTGAGCAGGTCTGCACACGGTTCGACCCCTTCTACTTCCCCAAAGCTCGACAGCCGGTCGAAGAACAGTCCGTCGCCGCAGCCAATATCCAGAATGTTCTTCCAGCCTTGGGGCGGGCGAAGCCTGTGAAGGGTGTCAACAATCAGTTCGGTACGGGCACGCCACCACCAATGTTTCTCGTACAGTTCCCGATAACGTTCACCGTACTTTGGGTCCACGGCTCCTCGTCAACACCATGGCAACCTGAAAAAGTTTCCGCGAAGTGATCACGGTAGAACGGCCAGTTTAACGCGCCTTCCGGCTCAATCGGTGCCGGTCGGAGTCGCCCTGCGGCTCCAGACTTCGGCGACACCATTGCGAGTCGCCGCCTCGACGCTGCTCGAAGCCTGCTGGCGAACGAATTTGCGGATTACATAGTGCGGACGCGCCTTGGTTTCTTCGTAGATGCGGCCCACGTACTCTCCAACAATCCCGAGGAAGAACAAATTCACGCCAGAAAGGAAGGTGACCACAAGAATGGTGGCGGTAAAGCCCTTGGGAGACTGATGCAACAGAAGCTTGGCGACAATCGAGTAGACCGCGAAGAGGGTGGAAAGGGCCACAGCAACCACACCCAGGATGGCAGCCGCGCGCAGCGGAACAATGGAGAAGGCGAAGATGCCATCGAAGGCCAGCCTCAGAAGCTTGAGGGCGCTGTACTTGGTTCGGCCCGCGGCCCGGGCGGAACGTTCGATTGGCACGCCGATTTGGCGGAAACCTACCCAGGTGCGCAATCCCCGCAGGTAGCGATGTTGTTCCGGCATCTTCCTGATTTCCTCAACCACGCGCCGGGACATTAGGCTGAAGTCGCCCGCGTCCAGAGGCAACTGGGTGGAGGAGAGCACCGCCAGCAGCCGGTAAAAGATGTAATAGCAAAGACGCAACCACCAGGATTCTTTCCGCTTCACCCGCTGGACATAAACCACGTCATAGCCCAGGTTGTAACAATCGACGAGGCCAGGAATGGCCTCGGGAGGGTCCTGCAGGTCGCCGTCCATGAGGATGGTGACATCCCCTGAAACGTGGTCGAGGCCGGCTGCCAGTGCGGTCTGGTGGCCGAAGTTCCGCGAGAATGAGATCAGGACTAGCCGAGGATCTTGCCGGGCGGCCTGTTCCAACAGCTCCGGGGTAGCGTCCGCGCTGCCATCGTCGACGAAAACCACTTCATGCGGCCCCCCGGCAAGGCTGTCCAGGACGGCGGTGGTCCGACGAACCAGTTCAGGGACAACCGCCTCCTCGTTATACACAGGTATGGCGAGCGAAACGCGCAGAGGTCTGCTCATGCTTTGGAACGCCCCTTGAAGTACACCATATTCCACAAGGCGACGCCTGCGCCAATGACACGGTATGGTTCAAACACAACCGGCTCGAAAAGTTGATGAAAGATGGTACGCCACTCTTCCAGCGGGCGCGCGAATTTGCCGCGGTCCCAGCGGGCCAACAGGCGGGAAACCGAGGGGTCCTCGGGCATCACAAGTTCCAGGATGTGCACGTGGCCATTCTCTGTCAGCAGGGAACCGAGATGGGAAAGAATGCTGGACACGTCTTTGGTATCCAGGTGGTGCAGGAAGCTGTTCACCAGGACAAAGTCGAACCGGTCCTCGGGAGCGGCCGTGTAGTTGCGCACGTCGGCGACGACGAATTCGCGACGGTGGCGCTCGCGAGCATCGCGAATATAGCGCTCATTGAAGTCGATGCCAATGTAATCGGAGTGAGCGAAGTGATGGGTGTTGGTACCCGGACCACACGCCACGTCAAGCACTCGCTGCGTACTGCTCAGATCGTTATGGGCCCGTACGGGTGAGAACTTCTGCTCGGCAAAGGGTGCCTGCCAGAGACGATATACCTGACTATGTTCGAGAACAGCACCGGAGAGACTCATGGCTTCCACCTGACCTCGAATGTTCCTATTTTCGCGCGATTTGGAAATTCTCCTTCGAGAGCATTCCTGAGGTCAGACCGGATGGGAGCGGAAAAGAGTGGATCGCTATTCAGGACCACAAGGTTGATATGGTGCTCGTGGATGGTCGCCAGGGTACGCTGCGTCATGCCGCTGGGCTCGTCAAAAAAGTCGAAGAAAAAGCGAGTCGGATTGCTCAACTGGTAAAGGAAGAACATCTCGGGACAATCGGGCGCGGCATAAATGTACTCGCCGCGGGCGTGCTCTCCGATAATTCGCCCCAGTTCCTCGTAGACTCGCTTACCTGCGAGCCCAACCCGCAGTCCTCCGGCCCGGGGCAGATCGAGTCTGGCAGTTTGAATTTCAGGTTTATACCTGTCACCCATGCCATAAACGAACCCGGGCGTGATGTCGAACACCACGTAGAACAGCGCGAAACAATAGGCTCCGACCAGGAAGGCTCGCGGTCGGTGCCTCAGAAACGAAATTACAGCCGCTGCCGTCAGCACGACCAGTGGCGCTAAGTAGCAAAAATATGTGCTTGTCGTAAACGGGAACTGGACCAGACTGCATAGGGCACAGACCGAAATGACCAGGAAGAGTTTTTGAAACTTCTCAGCGGTTATTTCACTTAGCCGGCACCGCCGAAGCAGCAGGATCATCCCCGAGATAACAAGTGTTGGCAAAAGCGTCCAGAACGTCCCCCAGATCAGCTTATGAACCGGAGGCATGGAGCGAGTGAGCAGCAATCCGCAGCACATGCCTATCAAGGCCAGCCCGATCGCCAGTTTCCGGAATTTCGGCCAGACCAAAAACACGCCGCCAATAATCGCGAGGTTAGCTGCTACTCCTCCCAACAAGCGGAGGATCGAAGGTGTCCAGCCGGCACTGGCAATCTGTCTGGCGGACAGGGTGAAAACGTCGCGAACCAGGTCTGCCATGGCCCCTCCCCTCACAAATGGAACGAGGAAAACTGCAATAGGAATGGCCACGCCAATCGCAAAAGCTGCCACCTCACGGAAGACGAAGGCGAAGCGGCGACCCCGGTTTTTGGCGGAACTGAATTCACGCCAGACCAGGAAAGCCCCGACAAACGATGCCGGCAGCAGGAAATAGCACACCGTGACGCCGTTGAGCCGCTTCAAGACCAGATCGAAGAGAAAGGCCTCGTACACCAGCACGACCAGGCAGAGAAATAATTGATAGAGCCGGGAAACACGCCCTTGCACTGAATCTGCGTGGTTGGCCTCCTGCTCGCGAGACAGAAGAAACAGCAGGGCTGCAGCAATGAAAAACAGACCAACCTGTTTAATGAGGAAAGAGATTCCGCCGCACATGCCGGCGATGACCAGCCACCGGGGCTTTTGGACTTCAACGTAGAGCAACAGCGCAGCCATGCCGAAAGTAGCGAAAAACAGGTTGTACCAGGATGGCGCCGCCCCGGCATAGTTTGGCAGCCCCCACGCGACCGCCAGGAAAGTCAGGGCACTGGCGACGGGAGGGGAGACAAAGCGGCAAGCAACGTAGTAAACCGCCGGCAACCACGCCAGAAAAAACAGGTACAGTGCATACCGCATGCTGGCGGAGTTGATTCCGAAAACGCGGAATGCGAGCGCATTGAGATAGGTCAGTCCGCCAGTGTAGCTCTCGAGATAGTCCCGGTGGGGGAGCTGTCCTTCGAGGACATATTCTGCTGATTTCCCCCACATCCCTTCGTCCATGGGGACCCAGCCGCGCTTTAAGTGAGTTGCCATGTACCAGGCGCTCAGCAGGAAGACGAGAGCAAACAGGAGGCGGGCGACGACGGGCCGCCTTGTCCACGAGGAGCGCGCAAAGGTAGCATGATCGTCGGCAATCGGAGGCGCGGGTGACATCAAGCTGGACGCCGATCCTCGGGATAAGGGCTGATCCGGGAGCACCATATGTGTCCGTTGAGTGTGGTCGCGATTTTACATGCTCACCTGCGCCACATCAAAACCATACGCCGGGCGGCGCATGGGACGGCTGATGATCATGCGCAAATCGGACGAAGAGGTTGCAGGCCTGGCAGGGGCAATTCGCCCTCGCGATAAAGAGGATTCGTAGTCGTGATAGCTCACATCTCGTCGGCGTTATCGGGACACGGCGCATTCTTCATCCAGGGCCTGGTGGTAATTGCCGTCCTCGCCGTCGGCTGGTACTGGCCCGCGTTGGGAGACTCCATCTTACGGCCAGTGGAAGGAAAGGGAGCCCGCCTGGCCCGCAGAAAGACCGTGGTGATCGTTGGAATGGCGGCGGGAACCATCGTGATCCGGCTCAGCATGTTGTGGTTGACGCCCGTGCCCGTGCCCGTTGCTCACGACGAACTGAGCTACCTTCTAGCCGGCGATACTCTGGCCCACGGAAGGCTGACGAACCCGACCCACCCGATGTGGATCTTCCTGGATACCATCCACGTAAATCAGCAGCCTGTATACATGTCGAAATATCCGCCCGGGCAAGGTGCGGCGCTGGCGCTCGGGCAAATACTAGGCCATCCGTGGATCGGAGTGCTGCTGAGTATGGCCGCAATGTGCGCTGCGGTTGTCTGGATGTTACAGGGATGGTTCCCGCCGGTCTGGGCCATGCTCGGCGGCTTGCTGGCGTTGCTGCGTTTCGATCTCTTTAACTATTGGATAGACAGTTATTGGGGAGGAGCGGTGGCCGGGATCGGAGGCGCACTGGTGATGGGCGCCTTGCCGCGCATCATGCATCACGGGCGGCGGCGGGATGCTTTATTGCTTGGGCTGGGCGCGGCTATCCTAGCCAACAGCCGTCCCGTCGAAGGACTCCTCTTCTGCCTGCCTGTCGGTGCCGTGCTTGGCGTTTGGTTGTTCCAACACCGCGATCGATGGCCAGCCAAGCTGACTAATTTTATCTTCCCCTTTTCGATCGTCATGCTGTTCACGGTTGGCTTCATCGGCTACTACAATTGGCGCGGAACCGGGAGTCCGTTTCTCTTTCCTTACGTGGTGTACCAAAGAGCACATTTCTCGTCGCCTCCGCTGCTCTGGCAGAAAGCCGACACTTCACGCCACTTTGTGAATCCCCAGTTCGAAGCCTATAGCCAGGAACAGCTCGCGGAATTTGAAAGTCGCCGAGAACACTTCGCGCGCACTTGCTGGCTCAGGACAAGCAATTTTCTCGGGTTCTACTGCGGACCCATGCTGGCGGCACTGGTGCTAACTTTTCGGCGGCTGCCGCGGGACCGCAGGATGCGCCTGTTGCTGATACAACTTCTGCTTTCATTCCTCGGACTCCTGGCCGTGGCGCCCTTTTTCCTGCATTATGCCGCCCCGCTCACAGCTACAGTCTTCGCGGTGATTATCCAAGGGATGCGGCACCTGCGGAAATGGCGGTCCGCGGGCCGGCCGGTAGGCATTGGGCTCACTCGGGCCATCGTCTT
>Ga0326726_10006352_pt1 | contig 10655 bp, 9 predicted proteins | sample MHFenrmetagenome_2_FD_207603 | JGI IMG/M metagenome (GOLD analysis project Ga0326726, IMG submission 207603) | Lab enriched peat soil microbial communities from Michigan Hollow, Ithaca, NY, United States - MHF15MN | ecosystem: Environmental > Terrestrial > Soil > Wetlands > Peat | place: USA... | reverse complement strand
GGCAACGCGTCAAGCCGGGCATCACGGGCTGGGCGCAGATCAACCAGGCCTACGATTCGTGCCTCGACGACGTTCGCCGCAAGGTGGACTACGATCTCGAGTACGTCCGTCGACAGAGCCTCAGCCACGATCTGCGCATCATGTCGATGACGCTGCCGGTCATGCTCTTTCGCCGCGGAGGCTGGTAGCCGCGGCACCCAGCACCGTGTCATTCGCGTCGCCGGGGCGTGTCCGCCGCATCTGCGGCGTCGGTTCTCGGTGACGCGAATGGCAGGGGCCAAAAACAAAGCGCGACGCTCTTTGCGTCGCGCTTTGCTTTTCGCCTATCGCGCCGCCGGCGCCGGACCCAGTTCGAGTGTCTCTGCGATGGTCTGAAACTGGAATTCGCTGAGCAGCCGTCCGATGCGGGCGGCCGTGCGACGCAGGCCGCCATAGTGCCGGATGCGCGTGTGTAGCGGCACCTCGAGACGCGGCTGCTCTGGATCGAGCTCCCAGGGGTGAATGTAGAACGTCGCCGGAACACCACGTCGCTCCGCGCGAACGAACGCCGTTCGGACAAACTGGTACGGGAACAGACGGAAGTATGCTCCCCCGCCGGCGGGAAGCACGGCGGGGCCGAGCTCCAGCGTGGCCGGTGGCAGCTCATCCAGGGTTCCCGGCGCGCGCGCGATCCGGTGCGGATCCCTTGATCCGCCAGCGAAGCCGTACCCCGGTCGCCGCACCGGAAAGAGGCTCGAGTCGTACCGATAACCCTCTTCGACGAGGATGTCGAGCGCCCACTCGCCCCCACGCACGATCGAAAAGCTGGGAGCACGGTAGCCGAGGACGGGGGCTCCGCTCAGGTCCTCGAGGGCACGCTTCGAGTCGCGCACCGACGCGCGAAACTCGGCCGGTGAAAGCGTAGTCACGCGCTCATGCCCCCAACCGTGGGACGCGACTTCGTGCCCCGCGGAGGCGAGCTCGCGTACGAGCGCCGGCTGGTGCTTTGCCACCCACCCCAAGACGAAGAATGTCCCGCGTACTCCGTGCGCGTCGAGCAGTTCCAGCATACGTCGCATTCCGACATCGAGCCTGCTGGGCGTCCGCTCCCACGATGACCGCGCGACGAACGGCTCGAGGGCGGCTACCTGGAAGTACTCTTCGACGTCGACTGTGAAGTGGTGCCGAGGGGATGACTGGGGCACGAGCGGCGGCGCGAGTGTGCGGATGAGCGAGCTAGCGCGAGGGTGACGCGTACAAAGAAGATGATGTCACGAGGAGTGCGAGGGCATGTACGCACCGGTCGATTCGCCCATAGCATGCCTCGAAGACGTCGGACGACTGTCCCCACGGATCCGGAATCTCCCGTTGCAGAATCGGAAGTGGGTCCACGTCTCCCAAGAGCAGTATCGACCGGGCTCGCTGCCCAAAGCGCCCACGAATCCAACGCGCCTGCTCGGGGCTCATCACGACGATGAGCGAGGCGCGATGGACAATGTCCGCCGTGACCAGGCGAGATCGGTGCCCGGCAAGGTCCACCCCGAACGACGCCGCGGCAACGACGGCCTCTCGCGGGGAGGATCGGCCGGGTTCGACGAACCCCGCCGAATGCACGGTCAGTCCACGTGCCCCAAGGCTCGTCACGACCCCTCGAAACACCGCTTCCGCAAATGGGCTGCGGCAGAGGTTACCCTGGCAGACGAACATCACGTCCCCGGACGTGAACCCGGACAGCCGCCGGTGAACGGCCTGCCGCCTCAGTCGATGAGCGATCCGGTCAAATAGTGCCAACGTTCATCGTCCGGATTGTCGCCGCCAGGCCAATTCGAAGCGGACCGCGTGACGAAAACCAACGGCATCGACGGCGGTTCATTACCCTCCCACGCGTGGTTTGTCGAATACGAAGAGTTGCGAATCTCACGTGCCCAAACAAGTCGTGCCGTGCCGATGCATCACATGGTGCGGCCACGCGACGATCGGGAGGCACCCACGACATGAATCAAAGTGTTTCAGCGTGTAACTGACTGATATCAATCACGTTATGCTCACGATCGGGAGAGCCGTCTGGGCACGTCGGGTGCGTTCCACGGCGGAGGGGACGGCGGGCATCATTCCCACCGCCAGGTTCACCGCCGTCCGGACTCCGACGAGGGAAGACGCCGAATGACGACCATGACACGCGTGGTTCATGACGCTGCTCTGTTCCGCATCCCCAGGACCGTGCCCACCGGCTATGCCCGAGACCTCCGTGCGAGCGTCCGGGAGGCACTGAGGCTCGGCGCACGACGGCTGGTGGTGGACTGTGATGCCTGGAACCGAATCGACGTGACCGTCCTCAGTTCGCTCATCCAATGCGCGTCCGCTTGCCGGGAATATGGGGCCTCATTCGAAGTGGCGAACGTGTCGACTGACATGCTCGCGAACGTTCGGGCCTTGAATCTCCATTCACGTCTGGGATTGGCCTGAGCGACGCATAGCGCGAAATGGCCGCCGCCGCGCTAGGCCGCAGTTGGCGGTCCGAACCAAGTGGTTAGCGCGTCAGCGAGCCCCACCTCGGCTAGGTCTCCCATCCAGGCCACATATCCGTCGGGCCGAACCAAGACGGCGGTGGGAGCCGTGACCGCCCCGATCGCCGGAAGCTCCCACGTACCGGCGTATTTGGCACCGATCGATTGAACACGATCGGCCCATGGGCCGATCGCGACGCCGCCGGGCTCACCGAGGTTGAGGAGCACCGGCCGAGCATCGTGCAGCAGCGTGAAGACTCGCAGCGGGCCGTTGGCGGTGACCAGGTCGAGATCGGGCATGCGGCGTCCGAGCAGGGGGTGCCCCTCCCCCAGATCATAGTGAACGCCCAGACCGGACATCTCCGCGGCGAGTCGCCGGCGAGGCTCGTCCAGACTCAAGAGCTCGGAAACGGTGTCGCCCAAGGCCTTGGTGCGGTCGTCCGTTCGACGAAGCGCGACCTGCGCCATCGTGGTGCGCAACACGCGCGCGGCGACCGGATGGCGCTCGGCGTGATAGCTATCGAGGAGGCTTTCCGGCGACGTCCGCTTGACCACCTGCGCCAGCTTCCATCCCAGGTTCACCGCATCCTGCACACCGATGTTGAGGCCCTGTCCGCCCACCGGGGGATGCACGTGCGCGGCGTCGCCGGCGAGGAGGACGCGCCTGTCGCGGTACGCGGCAGCCTGACGCGTCATGTCGGTGAACCGAGAGATCCACCTGGGACTGTGGATGCCGTAGTCGGTCCCGTACACGGCGATGAGCGCCTCGCTGATGTCCTGCAGCGTAGGTTCGCTGTCGAGTCGCAGCTGCGGTTCGGTCAGCACGACCCCGGCCCACCCGCCATCTCCCCTGCCGATTGCATGGATGCCGACCGCATCCTGGTGAAACCCCCATTTCGGCTCCTCGGCCATTTCGACTTCGGCGATCAGCCAGCTCATCGTCGGATCCCAGCCGGGAAACTCGATGCCGGCAGCCTTGCGAATCAGGCTGCGGCCGCCATCGCACCCGACGAGATACTCCGCCCGGACCGACTGACCGTCGGAGAGCGCGACGTCGACGCCGGTGTCGTCCTGCGCGAAACCCGTGACGTCACGTTCGCGGTAGATCGTCACCGCCAGCTCGCCGACCCACTCGGCCAGGATGCGCTCGATGTGGTTCTGCCGCAGCCCGAGCACATAGTTGTGCCGGGTGGGAAAGTCGCTGATGTCCAACGGGATCATGTGGAAGCGGACCTCCCGATATACCTGTCCCTGCGAGAGGAACCGATCGGCGATTCCGCGCTGATCGAGGACCTCGATGGTGCGTGAGTGCAGACCGCCTGCGCGCGAGCCGGCGAGGGCCTGGCTGGCGCGCCGCTCGACAACGGCGACGTCGACGCCCGCCAACGCGAGCTCGCCCGCCAACATCAGACCCGTCGGACCGCCCCCGACAATCACGACCGCATGTTCGGTCATCGCCACCCTCCGGTCGGCATCACGCCGGTCGCGACCGGCGCATCACACTCCTCGGCCGCCACGGCGACGGTGTCGATCGACAACAACGCCCGCATGTCGCTCCTCCCATTCCTCAAGACTCTGGCTTCGGCCAGAGAGTCTGGCCGGAGCCGGCGACTCTACTCCACGCCCCCTGGCTTGCCGCAAGCCCCCCGGTGCGCCATAACCTGAGAGTGGCAAGGAGGGGCACTCTTCCTTTTGCTTGTCCGCTGTGGATGGACAAGCCCTTTGCGAAGCGGCGGGGCGGCGCGCACGCCGGCACCGTGGGCCCGGGAAGATCTCTCGTCGGGCTACGGATGCAGCCGCGGAACGAGGAGTTCCTCACCCCTCTTCGGCGAAGCCGGCTCGAACATCGTCGAGCGCGTCACTACTCCCCATTGGCGAGCGCGCTCCGGACCCGTGATCGCCGCGGTCATGGAGCAGAGGCGTCCCCGTGACGAATTCGGCTAGTCAATCACGAGACGCCACTGCCCCAATCGCGCAGAACCTAGTGGTGGTTCCAGCCGAACCAGATCTTCCAGCGATTGACGTTCTCGAGCCACTTCGCCGCGGGGCTCGACGAGTCCCATTGCGCCGACCACCGGGTGTTACCCTCGACGAAATCGTTGGCGCGGCGACGCACGAAGCCCGCCGCAAGAAAGGCGGCCGCGAGATCGCTCTGCGGGAGCAAGGGGACGAGTACCGTCTCGGCGGTCGGAATCGCTCTGACCGCCATTGCCACCGCTTCCGGCTCCGACATGCGGTGCTCGTTCACCTGGCAGTCGACGATCTTGACACGCCGATCGCCCTCGACCACCACGTACGCCTCCGCAAGGCTCGTGGCTTGATCGATCAAGCCGACGAGCTGTCGCGTTTGAAATGGAGACTTGAGATACCGATCGGCCAGAAATCTGGAGCTATTGTTGGCAACGAGCGCCTCGGGGTCTCCGCGCCAGTGCGTTCGATCGATGGCGGCGGTTTCCTCGGCCGATAGGACTCGCGCCTCGATGCCGGCGATGTCGCCCGGCGGTCGCGCGCCGCGGGCCAGCTTGCTGAGCGAATGCGCGGCACTCGCGAACGACGCGAGCATCGCTCCTCCAGGAATGCGGCGGCCGAGCACCGGTCCCCATTGTCGGACGTCCGCATAGAGCTCCATCGCGCCGATGTCGCGAAAGCCGAGCCGGACGAGCATCGCGTGCGCCATTCTATTGCCGTAGCCGAAGACCGCATCGAGCTCGCCGCTCCGCAACAACGTGCGGGTCGAGGTTGCCAATCGCGGGCCTATCGGCGTGCGGCGGTATTCGGGATCGACGAGAAAATTGCCGGGGACGCCGACCGTCAGGTCGAGGTCGCCCGCGCGGAAGCGCCTCGGGTAGAGGGCCATGTGCCCGACAATCTTCCCGCCGTCGGTTGCGACCCACACTACCGGCGTGACGTCAGAGAGCGACGTGTACCGCCAGTCCCAATGGCGGTAGCAGTCGTTCTTGTCCGGCCAGGGCCACGAGCCGAGTCGCCAGAAGAGATCCACGACACCGTCGCGGACCTCGCGCGGATCGACGCGACGGAACTCTATCGCCATCGTTGGAACAGTTGCACTTGACGTGTGGGCACCGGGTGCCTCCCGGCGAGCCGTACGCCATCATCGGCAGTTAGCCTGCGAACGCGGACGACGCAGATGGGGCGGGTCATGCGAGACCGGTCTCGATCGACTCGGCGGCCAGAGGAATGCTCGGAATTGCTGCATCCGAGGTGCCCGTCTTGTCCGGCGATGCGGCGGGCCTCGAGCGGATAACGCGAAATGCCCCCCGCACCGTCAGCAGCCGTTTTCGGTGGAAGAGGAGCATGGCCGCGACGTATGCGAGCGCCCCGATGAGGATCTTCACGATCAGCGACACCACCGGTCGCGCGGCGCCGAGGCCAATGCGATTGACCGACTCGACCGCCGCTGCCATGAAAATGCACCCGCTGGTTGCGGGCCAGAGAGCCAAGAGATACCGGCCGGTCGTGAGCTCGATGCGACGGCACACCTCGTGGAACAGCGGGAGGAACAGCAGCGGGGCGAGCACAGTCCACGTCCGCGCGACGCCGACGATGCCCCACCGCGTGGCGACGTAGAAGCCGAACGGGAGCACGCAAACGGTGAGCAGCGCGTTCTTCATCGTCGCGTGCGCTTCCCCGATCGCTGACAATACCTGCGGAAAGAGCGGCTGAACGGAACGAAAGGCCGCGAAGACCGCCAACCACCGGAGCGGCGCGACCGAGGACGACCAGCCCGGACCCAGCGCCACACGTACGAGATCGTCCGCAACGAGCGCGATACCAATGCAGGCGGGGAAGGTGATGAGCGATAGTCCTTCGGTCACGATCAGCAGGTATCGCCGCAACTCGGGAAGGTCGCGTTGAACCGACGAGAAGAACGCAGGCGTGACGCGGCCGATGAGGGCGGTGACCTTCTCGACCGCGAGACCGGAGAGCGTCCACCCCAGTGTGTAGGCGCCGAGGGCGGTCTTTCCCATGAAGCGGCCGATGACGAAGAAGTCGGCGTTCGAGTACGCGTACCAGGTGAAGCGTGTGGTGAGGGTGTGGCTGCTGAAGACGAGCGGTTTACGGATTGCCGCAAGCTGCGGTCGCTCGAATCGCGTTGGCTTGTGCGCAACCAAGAGCGTCGTTTGGAGCGTGGCGTTCACCAGAGGCGCGATGGCGAGCGTCCAGTAGCCGAAGCCAAGGACCGCCATCGTCATCGACGCAGACGAGCCGACGATCGCGACGGCTGCGTCAATCAGTGCCAGGCGGCGAAAGGCGAGGTCGCGCTGCATCGTCGCCAGGGGCACGACGCGAAAGGCCGAGATCACGAAGCTCAGGCTCATGACCGCGAGGATCGCCGGTAGGCGGGGCTCGCCGAAGAAACGCCCAAGCGGCACAGCCGCGACAAGGGAGAGCAGGACGCACGTTGCGCCAGCGGCGACGGCAACCGTGTTGAACTGTGAGATCTCGGCGCGGGACAAATCGCGAAACGTGATGACGGCCGCTCCAACCCCCAGATCGCTCACCACCTGGACGAGGCCCAAGTACAACGCGGCCAGGCCCACGAGCCCGTAGTCGTCCGGAACGAGGTAGTGAACGATGAACAGCGTGGCCGCCCAGCTCAGAATCTGAGCCAGGTAGGTCACCATGCTGGTCCAGGCAATGCCGTCAAGGAGCGACCGATCTCGTTCGCGGCGCGCAGCCGCGGATGTCATGCTCACCTCAGACATAACATGCGAGCGTAGGCGCCGGCGGCATGGGCCAATCCCCCTGCGACACGGGGAGGCCGCTCGCGTCGGACTGCGCAAACACGAGCCTGATCGAGAGCGGCGGGCCGACCGAACGGGACATCTCGGAAAATGCACCACGGGCACGCAGCCGCAAAGGCCGAGCTCACCGATCCACGCGGTTGCCGACGGGCTTCAACCGCTTGCGGCGGCGTTTCTGCGTTTGTTTCTTGAGGCTCCCGCGTAGCGTCCTTGCTAGTAGCTCCCCGACATCCGGCCATTCTCGGATTGGGGGCCACCGGCGCCAGCCGGCCTCTCTCACTCAGACACGACCGTGTGTGGCATCGTCGGGTTCGCGCATCGCGACCGCGAATACCAGGTACCCAGCCGTCTGGTCGAGGCGATGTGCGATGCGATCCGGCACCGCGGCCCCGACGACATGGGGCTGCACGTGGGGGGCCCCGTGGCGCTCGGCATGCGGCGCCTCAGCATCATCGACCTACCGGGCGGGCACCAACCGATCTCCAACGAAACGGGACTGCTGACCATCGTCTACAACGGCGAGGTCTACAACTACCGTGATCTGCGTGCGGCGCTGCTCGAGCGCGGCCACACGTTCAAGACGAACAGCGACACGGAGACGGTTCTCCATCTCTACGAGGACATGGGACCGGCGTGCGTCGAGAAGCTTCGCGGCATGTTCGCCTTCGCGATCCATGACGCGCGCGACGGGTCGTTGTTCTTGGCGCGCGACCGCTTCGGCATCAAGCCACTCTACGTCGTCGAAGGACCAAAGACGATCGCCTTCGCGTCCGAGCTCAAGGCGCTCATCGCCGCGGGATTGACGCGGCGCGAGCTGGATTGGGACGCGCTCGACGAGTACTTCGAGCTCGGCTATATCCCTCCCCCCGCATCGCCATTTCGCGACGTGCGAAAGCTGGAGCCCGGCCATTGGCTTCTCTGGCGGCCCGAGACCGGCGCGACTTGCAAGCAGTACTGGGATCTGCCGACGAACACCATCGAAGCGCCGCGCGATCTCGAGGAACGCGTCCGCGCGTGGCTCGACGATTCGGTCCGCGCGCATCTCGTGAGCGACGTTCCCGTCGCCGCATTCCTCAGCGGTGGCATCGATTCGTCCGCGGTCGTGTCGAGCATGGCCCAATCCAGCCCGTCGCCGCACGCATTCACGGCGCGGTATCACGGATCAGGCGCCGCCGACACCGACGAGACGGGCCTGGCGAAGCTCCTGGCCGATCGCTACGGCGCGCGCCTCACGATCGTGGACGTGGAGCCGAAGGTGCACGACATCTTCGAGCCCATCATCCGGGCGCTCGACGAGCCCCATGCGGACGAATCCGCGATTCCGACGTGGCTGGTGACCCAGGCGATCGCGGCCGAGTACAAGGTCGCGCTCGCGGGAACGGGCGGAGACGAGCTGTTCGGAGGATACCGACGCCACATCGGGCTACTCGTCGGCGATCGGTACAACCGGCTGCCGCGATGGCTGAGGCGGGCGATCGGCTGGGCCGCCGAGCTCGTGCCGGAGCCGTCGGGCTCCGGGCTCGGCGTTCACCGCATGAAGCGGTTCGTCGCCGCGACCGACGGCCCGCCGTGGGAGCGGTACCTGGCGTACTTCAGCCGCCTGTCGTGGAAACGGCGACAGTCGCTCTACTCGGAGCGGATTCGGGCCGAGGTTCGCGCTCCGGCGGCGGCTGCCCTGTTCGAAGCGCTCGATGCGCGCGGGGGGTCGTTCAGCGGCCTTCGCGCGGGACTGTATCTTGACTATCGGACCTACCTGCCGGACGACATCCTGGCGCTCAGCGACCGGATCTCGATGGCCCACTCGCTCGAGGTGAGGGTCCCCTTCGTCGATCACGAGTTCGTCGGGCATGTCTTCCCCCTTCCCGATCGCGCGAAGATCGGGCAGGGTCAGGCAAAGCGCCTCCTGCGAGAGGCCGTCCGCTCGCGTCTGCCCGCGGAGCACTTCCGCGCGCCGAAGCGAGGATTCGTCGGCCCGACGTCGGCCTGGCTGCGGAACGAGTTAAGCGACATGCTGCGCGACGAGCTATCTGCGGATAGGCTGCGTCGTCTCGGCTTCTTCGAGCCCGCGGCCGTGCAGCGTCTGATGGACGAGCATTTCTCGCGCAAGCACAATCGCGAAGGGATTCTCTGGGAGCTTCTCTGCTTCATGACATGGCACCGCCTCGCCGTCGAGGACGCGGTGCCCTCGTCTGCGCAGTTGTCGGTCGCGTGAGGCGCCCCAAGTCTCGAGCGGCCTGACCACGGTCAGGCGCCGTCGCGCTTTCCCGGACCCGCGGCGTCGAGTACGCCGCGCCGCCACCGCGCATAGCGCGTGGGCCCGAGCGAGGATCGCAGCGCGGCGAGGATGCTTTCACGCGCGCGCTTCTTCAAGGCGAGCCAGACGTCGCCGCGCGCGATGTCGATGAACGCCGCATCGCTCGACTCACCGCGAACCGTGCATCGCCGAACGTACAGAGGATTGCCCTCGCGAGCGCCGCGATTTGCGCCCCACCGAGACGTCGCGACGACCGCGTAGCCTTCGTCGGCGAGCATGCCTCGGAGCTCACGGCGCGGCGCGTCTCCTCCGGGCAACGCGATCATGGACGTGCGCTGCTCGAGATGTTCGTCGAGCAGCTCGCGCGACCGCCGGAGCTCGTCACGTAGCGCCGCGGCGTCCAGCTCCGACAAGAAGGGATGCGTATGCGTGTGTGATTCGATCGACATGCCGGCGGCGCGCATCTCCTTGAGCTGGTCCCACGACGCATAGCCGGGAGTGCCGATCCAAGACGTGGTGACGAAGAACGTCGCCGTCATTCCGCGCGCGGCGAGCGCGGGGAACGCCCGCGTCGCCTGGCCGAGGTCTCCGTCGTCGAACGTGATGGCAACGGCGCGCGAGGTCTCGTCGCGCAGCGCGTCGGCGAGAGAGCACCCGCGGAGGCCCGCCGTGTGCAACGCCGACAGTTGACGCGCGAAGCTGGCTTCGGAGACGGAGAAATATCCCGCGCCGCCGGTGATTCCCACGGGCGCCGCCGAGACGTCGTGGTACATCAGGCAAATCCACTTCGAGGTGCGGCTCACCTCGAGCCTCGAACGCAGGGCGTCGCGCGACTCATGCGCCGGCGTGTCCCGCGACGGCAACGCCGCGGGGTCGCTTGTCTCCGCTCGCGACGGCCGCCGTAACTTCATCCACGATCTCGAGGAACCGCTCGGCGCGATGTTCCCACGACTGTCCAGCCGCGATGGACTGCGCCCGCGTACCTCTCGCGCTTCCCGACGGATCGAAATTCGCGACCACCGCCGCGGCGAAGTCGGCGCCGAGCGGCGACGTGACGACGGCGTGCGCGTACTTCGTGACCTCGGGCAGGGGCGATGCCACGACGGGAACGCCGGCGGCGAGATACTCGAGGAGCTTGAGCGGGTCGAC
>Ga0326726_10006351_pt1 | contig 10655 bp, 12 predicted proteins | sample MHFenrmetagenome_2_FD_207603 | JGI IMG/M metagenome (GOLD analysis project Ga0326726, IMG submission 207603) | Lab enriched peat soil microbial communities from Michigan Hollow, Ithaca, NY, United States - MHF15MN | ecosystem: Environmental > Terrestrial > Soil > Wetlands > Peat | place: USA... | reverse complement strand
GGCTCAACGTCCTGCCGATCTCGCTCCCGACGCTCGCCGAGCGGCTGGAGGACATTCCGATGCTGGCCGAGCACTTTCGCAAGCAGATCGAGGAGCAGGAAAAGTCGGGTGTGAGCGCCTGGGATCCGGCGGCCCTCGAGATGTTGCAGCACTGGGATTGGCCGGGTAACGTCCGCGAGCTGCGCAACGTCGTGCACCGCGCCTATGTCATGACCGAGGGCGGCACGATCCAGCCGGAGGTCGTGGAGGGCCTCCTGCCCCAGCCCGAGCCGAAGGCCGCGGCCGGCGCGAAGAAGGCGCCCGCGAAGAAGAAAAAGTAGTCCCGGTCCGGCACGGAGGCTGGCACGGGATTCGCTCTTACGTCTTGCGGGGCATCAAAGAGCGCCCCGGAAAGGAAACAAGAGCGATGCTTTGGACCATCTTCGTCATCCTTCTCATCCTCTGGGCCCTGGGGCTGGTTTCGGGGTACGCGCTGGGCGGCTTCATCCATATTCTGCTGGTGGCGGCCGTCGTGGTTCTGCTCATCAACCTGCTTTCGGGTCGACGCGTCGCCTGACGTCGGCACGCGCGGTGAAAGGGGCCCCGGTTCGCCGGGGCCTTTCTTCTTGCGCGCCGAGCGCACGGCCCCGTACATCGCGCGGCCCGTCAGGGCAGGGACAGCGGGACTTCGGTCGCGCTCCAGACCAGGCGCAGGGGCGCGGCGCCGATCCAGTGGAACGGGTAGCACGTGATCAGGGTCAGGCGCGCCTCGGCCGTCGGCGCGGCAACCGCGATGTCGTCAGGGCGGACGATCCTGCTGGCGCCGAGGCGATAGCGGCGCACGCCTGCGGCGCCGGTCAGGAGAACCAGGTCGCCTTCTCTCGCCTCGCGAAGCGAGCGGAAGAAGGAATCCCGGTGGCCCGCGATCACGCAGTTGCCCTCCGCGCCTTCCGCCGCCAGGGGCCATGCCGTCCGGGGAAGGTGGCCCGGCCCCTTGCGCAGAGTGGCCGTTGAGACCCCTTCGAAGACCACGGCATCGAGACCGACTCGGGGAATCTCGAGCCGGCCGAGCGGCTCGCCGGGCGTGCGGGAGGCAGCCGCGCCGGCGGCAAGCCGCGCCGGCGAAATCCCTCTCGCATCCGCCTGAGCGCGCAGACCGGTCGCCACGTGGGTCGACGCGACGACGAGGAGCGCCGCGCCCATGATCGACAGCAGGGCTCCGGCCGCGCGCACCGCCTGCATCGAACTTCCTCCGGGAAAAGGGGACACGGCGCTCTCGGCCGCATCCCCGGAAATCCGCGTCAGTGAATCCGGCGTAGCGAAAGGCCTCCGAGAAGAAGGACGGCACCCGCAGCAATGAGGAGCGGATCGGACGTCGCCGTTTCGGGAAGCGTGCGCGGCGTGCTCGAGGCGGGTGTCCGCGGAGACACCGACATGTCGGCGCTCTGGTAAAGAGGCGCCGGGCGCGCTGGCTCCGGTGGCGACGATTGGGTCGCGGCCGGGCTCTTCAGCGTGGACTCGGTCCGCGCGTACGGGCGCGGCGCCACGGGCGGCGACTGGTCGACGGGCTCGAGCGTCGAGTCGGTGCGGGCCGGGTTGACGGCCGCCGCCGTGTCCGCGGTCGACGAGAATCGGATTTGCTTGCGGTCGATGATCTCGTTGGCGCGGTTCTTGGCGAGAAAGACGATCTTGTGCTCGCCCTGCGGCACGCCGTCGATCGTCAGGACGTTGTTGGCGTCGCGCATGGTGCCCTTGTTCTGGTCGTCGAGAAAGACGTCGACGTCTGGCCGGGGCATCGAGTTGACGTCGCGCTTCTCCGCGCCGATGTCGACGGGGATCTCGGTGTTCACGACCACGCGGACCGAGCTCCCCGCGACGACGGCCCCCTCCGCGGGTTCGACGATGCGGAGGCGGTAGTCGTTCCTGGTCGGCCCGGCGGAGTTCTCGTCCGCGTTCTGACCGAGAGCGATCACCGCCGCCGCGCCCAGGACGAGGGCGGCGAAAGCCGACTTGCTTCGAGTCATACGTCCTCCTTTGAGATGGCAACCCGGCATCGCGCCGGGCGCCAAATCCCTGTCCTGCAAGCGAAATGCCGGAACCCGGGATTGACCGCGCCGTTAGAGCCTGTCGACCGCGCGGGCGGCGGCGGCCAGGGACTGGCGGCTGGCGAAGAAATCGGCCCAGGGATCCCGGCGCTCGAGCCGGCTCTCGAGCGTCGCGATCGTGAAGGCCGAGGGCTCGAGGCCGGCCTTCACCTCCGACCAGCCGAGCGGCGTCGAGACCGGGGCGCCTGCGTGACGGCGAATGGAGTAGGGAGCGACGACGGTCTGTCCGAACGCGTTCCGGAACGGATCCAGGTAGACGCGGGAGCCGCGGTCGCGGATGCGGGGCTCCATCGTCAGCCGGTCCGGATAGGCGGCGGACAGCCGGTTCCCCAGCCGCTGCGCGAAGCGCAGGACGTCGTCGGCGTCCGGCCCGACGCGAAGCGGGACGAAGACGTGGAGTCCCTTTCCTCCGGAGGTCTTTGGAAAGGACACGAGCGACAGGGCATCGAGAGCCTGCTTGACGGTCTGCGCCGCATCGACCGCGTCCGAGAAGCGGCCGGAAGCCGGATCCAGGTCGAAGCAGACCCAGTCGGGCTTGCGGGGCGCTCGGGCGCGGCTCGCCCAGACGTGCACCGCGATGCAGCCGAGGTTGACCAGCGCGAGCTGGGTCTCGAGCTTGCCGCCGACGACGTAGTTCGTGAAGCCCTTCTCGTGAAGGATGCGCCGCGTCGGAGTTGCCTCCGGCATGCCCGCCGGCTTCTCTTTCTGGAAGAAGCAGGAGCCACGCAGGCCGTCCGGGCAGCGCTCGAGGACGAGCAGGCGGTCACGCAGGAAGGGCGACAGCTTCGGAAAAATCCTCGCGTAGTAGTCGACCAGGTCGGTCTTCGTGTACCCCTCGTCCGGCCAGAGGACCCTGTCCGGATGGGTGACGGTCGTCCGTTGAGCCTCAGGAGACATGAGCGTTCGGGGCTAGAGTGCGGCGCAGTCGGGATGGCCCCACGGGCAGCCTTTCGGCGCGCCCTCGCCCGCTGCGGGACGCTGCGCGCAGGCCTCGCCGCAATAGCTCCGCCCGCCTTCCTCGTAGACCGCTTCCGTGCAATGGCAACCCGGGCGCTCGCACCCCATGACGCACCTCCCGGACTCTCAAATAGCAAACCGCCTGCCACGATGCTCAGTCGGCCGGCGACGGCACAGTTTCTGCATCGACGAGTGGGTAGGGCAATCGGGCCCTCATCTTCTTGGCAAAGGAGCCGCACATGGGCAACGAGAATCCGAACCAGGCAGTGAAGAAGACCGAACCGGGCCGCAGCGAGCAGGAGAAGCTGACGCCCGGACACGACCAGAAACCGGACCCGAGACAGGGGCAGGGTGGCGGCCCGTCTCCGGCGACTCCGGGCGACAAGTCGAAGGGCAAGAGACTTCCCGGCGAAGAGTCGGACGACCGGGACTCGGAGTAGGACTTCGCATCGCTTTTTTTTTGAAACGAACCCGCCATGAATCTCGTCGTCGAGTGGATTGTGGGGTCAGCCCTGCATTCGTGAACTGGGCTAACAATGCAGGATTGCAGGTCAGACCCCAACCTTACCGACGCCGCGAGAGGGCACGGATGTTGCAAAAACCGGAGGCGCGGCCCGGATTGCCGCAAAATCGAGGAGGAATGAGACCATGAAAAGGACCCTCACCCTGGCGGGTTTCCTGCTCCTGGCCGTCGGCGCGGCGATGGGCTGCCAGAACAAGGAGGCTACGACGACGACCGAGACGACGAGCACGCGCGAGGCGCCCAACGCCTCGGGCACTCCCGAAGCGACGGCGTCTACGACGACGACCACGAGCACGGTGGAGGTCACGCCCACGCACACGCCCTGACGAGCCCGTTCCGGGCGGCCCGGCTCGGCCCGACCCCGGCGCCGGCCGCCCGAATCCCCGATTCCCGTGGGAACAGATCCGGCCGCGACGGGGTTAGGATTTTCCCGTGTCCGCGCTCGCCCCTTTCCATCCGACCATCCGCGCGTGGTTCGAATCGCGCCTGGGCCAGCCGACGGCTCCGCAGCGCGAGGGCTGGCCGGCGATCCGCGAGGGGCGGCACACTCTGATCGCGGCCCCGACGGGGTCGGGCAAGACGCTCGCGGCGTTTCTCGCCGGCCTCGACGCGCTGGTCAGCCGGAAGGGCGGGCTTCCCGACGAGACCCGGCTGCTCTACGTTTCGCCGCTGCGGGCTCTTTCGAACGACGTCCAGAAGAACCTGCAGGCACCGCTGGCCGAGATCCGCGCCCTCGATCCATCCGTGCCCGAGGTGCGCGTCCTCGTCCGCACCGGGGACACCACGGCCGCCGAGCGCGCCGCGATGGTCCGCCGGCCGCCGCACATCCTCGTGACGACGCCCGAGTCCCTGTACATCCTCCTCGGCAGCGAGCGCGGCCGCGCGATGCTGCGCACGATCTCGACGATCATCGTCGACGAGATCCACGCGGTCGTCCGCGACAAGCGGGGCAGCCACCTGGCGTTGTCGCTCGAGCGGCTGGAGGCGCTCGCGGGCCGGCCCATCCAGCGCATCGGCCTCTCGGCCACGCAGAAGCCGCTTGAGGACGTCGCGCGGTTTCTCGTCGGGCCCGACCGCCATTGCACCCTGGTGGACGCCGGCACGTTCCGCGAGCTCGACCTCGGGATCGAGGTGCCGCCCTCGGCGCTGTCGGCGGTGTGCTCGCACGAGCAGTGGGAGGAGATCTACACGCGCATGGCCGAGCTCGTCCGCGAGCACCGGACGACCCTCGTCTTCGTGAACACGCGCAAGATGGCCGAACGGATCGCGGCCCAGCTGACCCGGTTGCTCGGCGAAGACGCCGTGACCAGCCACCACGGGAGCCTGTCGAAGGCGCGGCGCCTCGATGCCGAGCAGCGCCTGAAGGCGGGCAGCCTCCGGGCGCTCGTCGCGACCGCATCGCTCGAGCTCGGCATCGACATCGGCGACGTGGACCTGGTGATCCAGGTCGGCGCCACGCGCTCGATCGCGACGTTTCTCCAGCGCGTCGGCCGCGCCGGTCACAGCCTCGGGCGGGTGCCGCGGGGCCGGGTGTTTCCGCTCACGCTCGACGAGCTCGTCGAGAGCGCGGCACTCCTGCGCTGCGTGCGCGAGGGCACGCTCGACCGCACGCCCGCGCCGCCGAAGCCGCTCGACATCCTGGCGCAGCAGCTCGTGGCGGCCTGCGCCGTCGAGCCGTGGGCCGAGGAGGAGCTCTTCGGAATGGTTCGCCGCGCCTGGCCGTACCGGGACCTGTCCCGCGCCGACTTCGACGACGTCGTGGCGCTCCACACCCGGGGCCGGCGGGCGCTGCTGCACCGCGACGGCGTGCAGGGCCGCCTGATGGGAACCAAACGCTCGCACCTGACGGCGTTGCTCTCGGGCGGCGCGATCCCCGACACGGCCGACTACCAGGTGCGCCTCGAGCCCGAGGGGACGCTCGTCGGCACCGTCAACGAGGACTGGGCGATCGAGTCGACCGGAGGCGACGTCTTCCAGCTCGGCAACGCGTCGTGGCGCGTCCTGCGGGTCGAGCCCGGCATCGTGCGGGTCGCCGACGCGAAGGGCGCGCCCCCGTCGCTGCCGTTCTGGCTCGGTGAGGCGCCGGGCCGCACCCGGGAGCTCTCGGCCGAGATCGGGCGTCTGCGCGAGGAGTGCGCGGAGCGGGAGCAGGGTGCCGCGGCGTTTCTGGCGGCGGAGTGCGGGACGGCCCTGCCCGAGGGCGCGGCCACCCAGATCGCCGAGTACTCGGAGGCCGGGCGGCAGGCGCTCGGCGCCGTGCCGACGCCGCGGCGCGTCATCCTCGAGCGGTTCTTCGACGAGAGCGGCGGCATGCAGCTCGTCGTTCACGCGCCGTTCGGCTCGCGGATCAACCGGGCCTGGGGCCTCGCGCTGCGCAAGCGGTTTTGCGTCGGCTTCGGCTTCGAGCTGCAGGCGGCCGCCAACGAGGAGGCGATCATCCTGTCGCTCGGCCCGCAGCACAGCTTCGAGTTGAAGGACGTCTTCGAGTTTCTCCACCCGGCGTCCGCGCGCGACGTCCTGATCCAGGCGATCCTCGGCGCGCCCCTCTTCGAGACGCGCTGGCGGTGGAACATGCAGCGCTCCCTGCTGCTCGAGCGCTCGCGGGGCGGCAAGAAGGTGCCCGCGCCGCTGCTGCGCATGCGGGCCACGGACCTGCTCGTCGAAGCCTTTCCGCAGATGCTGGCCTGCCCCGAGACGCTGCCCGGCGGGCCCATCGAGGTTCCGATGGAGCACCCGATGGTGCGGCAGACGATCGAGGACTGCCTGACGGAGGCGATGGACGTCGAGGGGTTCCTCGCGGTCCTGCGCGGACTCTACGACGGCTCGATCGAGAAGCGGGCGATCGACAGCGCGGAGCCCTCGGCGTTCGCGCGCGGGATCCTGAGCTCCCAGCCCTACACGTTCCTCGACGACGCTCCCCTCGAGGAGCGCCGGACCCAGGCCGTCCTGTCGCGGCGCATTCTCGACACGCGGACGGCCGACGACATCGGCGTGCTCGACGCCGAGGCGATCGCGCGCGTGCGCGGCGAGGCGTGGCCCGCGCCGGAAACCACGGAGGAGGTTCACGAGGCGCTCCTGTGGATGGGCTACGTGACGGCCGAGGAAGCGCGGCCGTGGCAGCCGTGGCTGGCCGAGCTCGAGGCCGCCGGGCGCGTCGTCCGCGACGGGGACCGCTGGTTCGCCGCGGAGGCGACGCGCGACCCGAAGGCCGTCCTGCGCGGCCGCCTGGAGGCGCTCGGGCCGATCGTCAGCGACGACCCGTTGCTCGCGGAGCTCGAGGCGTCCGGCGCGGTCCTGCGCACACGGATCGACGGGCGGGAGGCGTGGTGCGACCGCCGCCTGCTCGCGCGGATCCATCGCTACACCGTCGAACGTCTGCGCAAGGAGATCGAGCCCGTCTCGGCCGCGCAGTTCCTGCGCTTTCTCGCCTGCTGGCAGCACGCCGATCCCGAATACCGCCTCGAGGGGCCGCGCGGAGTCGCCTCGGTGCTCTCACAGCTGGCCGGCTTCGAGGCGCCGGCGGTCGCGTGGGAGGCGAGCATCCTGCCCGCGCGCGTGCGCGGCTACAAGCGGGAGTGGCTCGATCAGCTGACGGCGTCGGGCGAGGTCGCGTGGGGGCGCTTCTGGGGCGAAGGCGCGACGGCGATCCGGCGCACTCCGATCGCGTTCGCGCCGCGCGAGGACCTCGACGCGTGGATGGCTCTGGCCGGGGCGAATCCGCCGGCCGGCGAGCCGACCGGCGGCGCTCTCGAAGTCCTCGACGCTCTGCGGCGGCGCGGGGCGATGTTCCTTCAGGAGCTCTCGCGCGAAACGCGGCAGCCGCCGGCCTTCGTCGAGGAAGGCCTCAAGGACCTGATTGCCCGCGGCCGCGTGAGCTGCGATGCGTACGGCGGGCTGAGATGGTTTCTCGTTCCGGCCTGGAGGCGCAAGGCCGGAAGCCTCGCCTCCGGGCGCTGGAGCCTGCTCGAGCGCCGCGCCGCGGACGTCTCGCCCGAATTCGTCGCGCGACGCATGCTGGCGCGCACGGGCGTCGTCTTCCGCAAGACGCTCGCCCGCGAAAAGCAGCCCCTGCCCTGGCGCGACCTCGCGCGCGTGCTGCGCACGCTCGAGGCGCGCGGCGAAGTCCGGGGTGGGCGTTTCGTCGCGGCCTTCGACGGCGAGCAGTACGCGCTCCCGGAGGCCGTGACGCTCCTGCGCGCGATCCGCCGGCGGGGCGCGTCCGAGGCGGATCCCTCGCCGGTGAGCGTCGGGGCGGCGGACCCGCTGAACTTCCGCGGCATCCTGACGCCGGACGAACGCGTCTCGCCGGCATCGCGGGATGCCGTGCAGGTCGCGTGACCGGAGATTCCCTCGGGCAACTCCGCGGTTTTCGGGGCGTGATCGCTCGCGGCAACCTGGCACTGATCCTCCTCGTCGCGGGCAAGGCCGTGGCGTCCGAATCCCTCGCCTCGGAGATCACGGTGATGGGAGAAGCGGGCGATCCGCGCGTGGATTCCGTGCGCGAAGCCGTCGCGTTCTGGAACGCGGAGCTCGAACACGTCGGCGCCCGCGTTCGCCTCGGCCCGGTCCGAGTGGTGCCGGACGCCATTCCCGACGACGTGCTCGAGGACGTCAGCCGCGCCGTGGCGGATGGGAGGGGAGCGCGCGGCCTCGGCCGATGGGTCGAGACCGGTGCCGGCGACTTCACGGTCGTCCTGGCGAACGTGGACCTGATGTCCTTCGCGATCCCGTGGCGCGAGGGAGGGGGCGGCGTCGTGGTGCTGAGGCGAGCAGACACCGTCCCGCTTTCTCTTCCGAACGTCGCCCGCAACGTCGCGGCCCACGAGCTCGGCCACCTGCTGGGACTTCCCCACAACTCCGACCCGGCGACCCTCATGTGCGGGCGCCCGGCGCCGTGCCGGCCCGACCTCTACGAGTCGGCGACGGCGAGGTTCTTTCCCCTGACGCCTGCCGAAGAAGGCGCCCTTCGGGAAAGCGCGCCCTGAGCCGGGGCGAGAGCCCGAAAGAAAACGAGCCGGCTCTCGCTGGCTCAGGAAAAGGAGGGTGGCTCATGCCGCCGGTAGGGTTCCTGCCTATGGATCCGTCTTTCGACCAGCCCGAGCGGCGAAGCCGTCGGCGCACGAAAAAGCGCCGCTAGCGCTTCCGCGGACAGCGGAAACTCGCGGCGAGGAGAAAGAAGAAGGGCGTTGTCCGCCCGCTTTCGAAATACGCAAGGGCCTTGCCACGGTCATCCCGTCCTGCGCCTTGCGGCCTGGCGCGGACGCGCTCCGTGTGGCTCCCTCACGACCCGGCTCGGCTCCGAGGCGCCGTGCGAGATCTCGGCGTAGTGCTTGCGAAGGACGTCGAGCTCGTGCTCGGTCAGACTCTCGGCGTCGATGAGCCGGTTGCTGGCTCCCGCCAGGGCGGCGACGATCTCGTCGAGCTTCAGGTGGATCGCTCTGGATTCCTTGTTCTGCGCGCGCTGGATCAGAAACACCATCAGAAAGGTCACGATCGTGGTTCCGGTGTTGATCACGAGTTGCCACGTGTCCGAGAACCGGAAGAGCGGCCCCAGGACCGCCCACAGGAGGACGACCGCGAGAGCCACGGCGAACGCGTAGGAGCGGCCCGCCCACTCCGACACGCGCATCGACAGGCTCTCGAGGAATCCCGGCGCCGGCCGCGAGACCTGCCGGCTCACGACGCCACGCGCTTGTTCCCGGCGTCCCGTTCGAGGCCGACGGCATCCGGTGGCTCGACGACCCCGATTCGATGCTCGTAGGCGAGCTTGCCTCCGAGCCATCCCGAGGCCCCGAGCAGGACGAACCCGAGCAGCGCGAATCCGAGGGCGGCCGGCCATCGCCGGGAAGCGAAGGCCGTGTCGTTCCTGCGGAGCAGGAAACTGGTCAGGTAGCAGCCGAGCATCGCGACGTTCAAGAGCGCATGCCTGGTCGCCAGGCGAAAAGCCGCGGCGCTCATCCGCAGGCTCACGTAGTCGATCGCGCCGGCGACCGCGGCCAGGGCGGCGAACAGGATGCCGATGCCGATGCACGAGTAGGAAAAGCCGTACCAGTAAGGATCCTCGGGCCTCGCCCTGTGAAGCACGTCTCCGACGAGCGAGAGGACGAAGGCTCCGATCGGAATCGCGACGAGCATCGGATGGACCGGATGGTTGCCGATGGCCGCTTTGCTCTTCATGGATCCTCCCCTCCAGGGTCACTGCAAGTGGGGTGCCACGGCCGGCGGCGGGTTCGAATCTTGCAACTTCCCGTGCGAGGGAGGTGCGCATGGCCAGATACGGAAAGAAGGCCCAGGAAAAGGTCGAACGGGCGATGCACGAGCGCAAGCGCGGCGAGCTCGAGTCCGGACGCTCCGGGAAGAAGGTGACCAGCCGCAAACAGGCGATCGCCATCGGGCTCGCCGAGGCGCGCCGCGCCGGCGGGAAGGTTCCGAAGGCTCCGAGCGGCGCAAGACGGCGGAGCGCCTGAAAGGCTCATGGCACGCCGCTTGCTCTGATCGATAGTCAAGGTTCTGTGGAAACTCGAACCGATCTCGCCAAACAAGATCCCGCCAAACAATCGGAGCCGCCCCTTCGGGGGCGGCATGCCCTACGCCTGCGAGCAGCACTCATCGTTCACGAAGGAGGGGGAGTCGGGCGCGGCGTCGGATGGGCATGAGCCTTGTCGCGACCGTTGTTCTTGCCGGTTTGTTGCTTGTCCTTCGGACCCGTGCTGACCGGAGCGCGAGGAGCCTGCGGACGCGCCTCAGACGAGTCGGCCTGCGGACGCGCGGTCGCGTGGTCCGGCTGGCGGTCCGGCGCAGTTGCGTTCGGGGGTTCCTTCGTTTCCGGCGGGCGCGCTGACCTCTCGGCCTTGCGCTCGGGCGGCGGGTTCACGGCGCTCGGGGCGGCGTGAGGCGCGTGTCCTGGCTCGTCTGCCTCGTGTGGAGTCGGTCGGCCCGCCTGAGGCCTCGTGACGGGCGCGCGAGACTCCCGGTTCTCGCGGGCTGCGGGCGGCGCGGGCTTTCGGTCGTCGGCGGCTGGCCGGTCGGATCGCTGCTCGGCGACCCGTTCGGACGGAGGCGAGTGCGGCGGCGGCGCGGCGGGCTCGGCC
>Ga0326726_10006350_pt1 | contig 10656 bp, 8 predicted proteins | sample MHFenrmetagenome_2_FD_207603 | JGI IMG/M metagenome (GOLD analysis project Ga0326726, IMG submission 207603) | Lab enriched peat soil microbial communities from Michigan Hollow, Ithaca, NY, United States - MHF15MN | ecosystem: Environmental > Terrestrial > Soil > Wetlands > Peat | place: USA... | reverse complement strand
GTGCAGGATGCTGGCGCCGACGGTCACCGCCATGGCGAGCCGCAAGGCAGCCGCGACCGCCAGCAAGCCCCAAGTCCACGCCACTCCACCGGAGAGCAGCACCGTCAGTAGAGCCCACGGAACCCCGAACGTGAGGACAACTCCGGTGTAGCCCCAGCGGCGGGAGTCCCGGGTGCTGCGGGCCCATCGGAGCTGATGCTGGAGGAAGCCGTGCAACGAATAATCCGGCAAGTGGTGATCTACCACGACGTCGGAGAGGCGAACTTCCATGCCCGCCTTGGCGATGCGCGCGCCGAGTTCGAAATCATCGGCCAGGTAGTCCACCAGGGGCTCGAATCCGCCAATCGCATCGAGCGACTTGCGGGGGAAGGCGAGCGTGGATCCCAAGCCGAACCGAATGCCTTCAAGCTGCCGCGCCGCCAGCACGCCAGCACTGAAATCGGTGCTGATGCCGATGGCCTCCAGCCGCGAACCGAGCGTTTTGCCGGCCACGCCACGGTACAGGCAGGTCACCATGCCGACGCGCGGGTCGGCGAATTCACCGATGATGCGCCGCAGATAATCCGAATCTACGCGGATGTCGCTGTCGTTCACGATCAGGTAGTCAAAACGCGCCAGCGGCAGCATCTGCACCAGGTTGCTGACCTTCAAATTCATGCCCAGCACGTTGGGGCAAACCATCAGGCGGATGTCACGCGCGGGGAACTCCGCTTGCAGGCGCTCGACCAGCTCGATGGCGGGGTCATCATGATCGCTGACGCCAAAGATGAGCTCATACTCGGGATATTCCAGGAGACAGTGGCTGCGGAAGCTGGCGTAAATTTCAGGATCGGTGCCGCGCAGCGGCTTCAGGATGGAGACAGGAGGAGCCCACGTGGGCGCGGCCGCCGACTGCCTTTGGCGGTCACGGAGGAAGTTCCGAGCGCTCCACAGGCACAACAGGTAGTACCCGCTACCGGCGGCGGCCCCGATGACCGCAATGCCTTCGATGAACCGAACCAGGTGATGCACCATGCCTCGCAACTAGCGCGTCGTGCGCCTCTCCCTTGCGAACCGTGTCTGGCAACCGAACGCAGAGTGCCCCGGCAAAGCGTATCAGATGAATCGCATTACTCGTAGCGCAGCGCCTCAATGGGGTCGAGGTTGGAGGCTTTCCACGCGGGATAAATGCCGAAGACCAGGCCGGTGGCGCACGCGATCCAGAAGCCGGTCATGGTCCAGAACACCGACATGGTGGCGGGCAGGGACGACCAGATGAAGCGCACCAGGTAGGTCAGCACGGCGCCCAGCAGCACGCCGAGAAAGCCGCCGAGAGCCGTGAGGGTAACCGCCTCCAGCGTGAACTGGAGCAGGATGTCGCGCTTGCGGGCGCCAATCGCTTTGCGCACGCCGATCTCGCGAGTGCGTTCGGTCACCGAGACGAGCATGATGTTCATCACGCCCACTCCGCCTACGATCAGGCCCACGCTGGAGACCGCGAACATGAAGATGAACACGGCGCCGGTCACCTGGTTCCAGACATCGGAAAGCGAGTCCTGGGTCAAAATTGCGAAGTTATCCGGCGCACTGGGCGGCACGTGGCGGCGGCGACGCAGCAGTTGGCGCATCTCGTCGATCGTCTTAGGCATGTCTTGGTGCGAAGTCGCCTTCACGGAGATCCAGTGGTCCTTGATCTCGGGGTGCAGCTTGCGGAATGTGCTCAGAGGGAAACGCACGATGTTGTCGTCCGGGTTCTTGCCGCCGGCGAACACGCTCTTCACCGGGTCCATCACGCCAATCACGCGGAACAACTGTCCCTCAATGTTGATTTCCTTGCCGACGGCGTCGCCCCCGGGGAACAGGGATTGGGCGGTTTCCGCGCCGAGATTGATCACTGGCGTACGGTGCTGGTCGTCGAACTCGTCGAACCAGCGCCCCTGCGAGATAGGCAGGTCATACACGATACGGGCGGCAGCCATGTCGCCCTCGAGGATAACGTTCTTCGCCTTCAGGCCATTGTATTTCACGACGTAGGTGCCGGTACCGAACTGGCGCATGAAGAAGCGCACGCCGGCGGTGACGGATTGTACGTGCGGCAGATCGCGCATGGCGATGGCATCTTCGTAAGTCAGTTCCTTGCGCTTGCGCATCTCGTCGGGAATGCGCCCGAAGATGAACGGCTCCTGATGATAGGCGAGGACGATATCGGAGCCCATCGACTGTATGGCGCCGGTGACATTGGCGTTGAGACCGCGCACCACGGAGGAAATGCCGATGACCACGGCGACGCCAATCACCACGCCGAGGATGGTGAGGCCAGAGCGCATCTTGTTTTTGCGGATGGTCTCCCATGCCATGCGGACAATTTCACCGTAGTCGCGCTTCTGGATCACTAGAGCTCAAACCTCAAGGCGGCGATGGGATCCAGATTGGCCGCGCGCCGCGCCGGATACACGCCGAAGAAAATTCCCACGCTGGCGGAGACCAGGAGCCCGGCGCCGATCGCCCACAGCTTGATGACCGAGGGCATTCCCACCAGGGTGGTGACGGTCTTGGCCACCGCGATGCCAAACAGAATTCCAATAATGCCACCGACCAGCGCCATGGTGCTGGACTCGATCAGGAACTGGCGCAGGACGTCGTGCCGGCGCGCGCCCAGGGCCTTGCGGATTCCGATTTCGCGCGTGCGCTCGGTGACGGTAACCAACATGATGTTCATGATGACAATGCCACCGACGATGAGCGAAATGGCGGCAATGGCGATCATGGCGATGAAGAAGCTGCCGCTGATGTTCGCCCAGATGCCGAGGAAACTGGCGTTGTTTTCGATGTTGAAGGAATCCGGGGCGCCCGGCAGATCGTGACGCCGGGAACGCAGGATGGCACGGATCTCGTCCATGGCGGTTTCCAGTTGCGGTCCGACGCCGGCGGATTTACCGAGAATCCGGATGCTGTTATGTCCGCCGTATTTTCGCATCCAGGCGGTGATCGGCATGATGACGTAGTTGTCGCGGCTCTGGCCGAGAGTCTTGCCTTCTTTTTTCCCCAGGCCGATCACGGTGTAGCTTTCACCGTCAATGCGGACCTGGTGCCCGATCGGATCCAGACCCGGCATGAGCTTGTCCAGGATGTCGCTCCCGATCACCACTACGCGCGAGGCATTTTGCAGGTCAATTTCGTTGACCATGCGCCCGGCAACGATGTCGAGGTCGAGAATCGGCGCCATGCTGGGCGTCATGCCGCGAACCATGGTGTCGCTGCTGGACTGGTCGCCGTACCTGACCTTGCCGATGTTGTTCACGCTGGCGCCGGCATACTTGCAGTGGCTACAGCCTTCGAGCACGGCTTGATAGTCGTCCAACGTCAAATCCTTGCGCTTTTGCCCTTCGAGGAACTGATCAATGCTGGTGATGACCGGCGAGATTTTGGCAGCGATGAACACGTCGGCGCCGAGGTTGAAGATCTTGGTCGCAACGTAGCCGTTGATCCCATTGACGAAGGTGACGACGGCAATCACCGCCGCCACGCCAATGACGACGCCGAGCAGCGTCAGGGTGGAGCGCAGCTTGTTTGCCCACAAGGAATGCAGGGCAATCCGAATGCCTTCGCTGGTATTCATCCGAGAGTTATCAGGATACTAGAGGAATAGATGGCGGACGCGCCCATGTTGGTGCAGATGAATCGGGTGTCACCGCCCATCATCGAATATAATGACGATGTTGGTAGCCGGACCGGACGGTCGCTGTCGCTTCGGCGGCAGAGGAAAGTCCGAACTCCGCAGAGCAGTGTGCCGGATAACGTCCGGGAGGCTGGCTTCAAGGTCAGTCGACGGAAAGTGCCACAGAAAACATACCGCCTGGCTCGCAAGGGTCGGGTAAGGGTGAAAAGGTGCGGTAAGAGCGCACCGCCCGCTCAGTAATGATCGGGGCAGGGCAAACCCCACACGGAGCAAGACCAAATAGGGGAGGAGACGCCGCAAGGCGAAGCGTGCTGACTCGGCGCGCCACACTCCCGGGTAGGTCGCTAGAGCCGGGCAGTGATGTCCGGCCCAGAGGAATGACCGTCCCGCCCGCAAGGGCGGACAGAATTCGGCTTACAGGTCCGGCTGCCACTTTCTTTTCCAACTTCCGTTGAGATGTGAGCCTCAAATGTCCGAGCTGCGGGGACGCGCCCTGATCGAACAACGCTTCGGCAAGCTGGGCAGGGGGAAAGACACTGTTCTCATCGGAGACGCGGAGTACGACATCGAAACCGCCCTTGCGCGTCTCGATCTTGCCCTGGAAGACAGTTGGCCGATCGACATCCAGAAGGTCTCGGATGGGCATTTCTGCGTCCGCTACTACGATGGCCAGGACCAGCGCGTCGTCGCCCACGAGTTCGATGCCGACTTCAATTTCATCGCTGAAACGCGAGGCCACGTCGCCGAGTGGGTCGGCGAGGACGCGTATTTTGAGATGTTCCACAGCACGCAGTTCCGCTGCCCGCTCGTGCCCGGCGACGACTTCTAGCGCTTCTTAGTCGCCCGCCGCCGCTTTTTCCTGTTGCTTATCGGGCGGAGCGATCTGGACCAGGTTGTCCGGCCGCGCAGCGGCTGTAGCCAGGTCGCGCTCCCAGCGGAGCGCCTCGCGAACTCCGGGGCGGAAGTTGGCGGCGAATTTTCCCAGACGGACCGACCCGCGCACCAAGTGGCCGACGGTGATCGGGCCGGCTACTTTGCGGTGTCCGACCCAGTGCAGCGCTGAACTGATGGCGCATCCGCACCGGCTGCAGTCCGGATCGCCCCCAAAGATACAGGGCTCCACGCGCGTGCGCAGATCGGCGGTGTAGTTCACCGACATCTTGGAAAAGATGCAGTCATCGGGGTTGCGCGGCGGCGCCAGCAGGGTGCGAGCGATGCCTTCATTGAACAGGAACTTGGGGTAGCGACGGCGCAGATCCGGCACCTCGCGGATAAGCCGCTGGTAATGTTCCGGCTTGAGCATCTCTACCGTGTCTTCGCCCCGCTGAGGTGAATACGTGCTGACCCAAATGAAATTCACCTCCGGGCGTTCGCTCCAGTACCGTATGTACTCTTCCACGTAACCGTCGCGCTCCAGCATGGGCCGGGTGATGGTCCAGTGTACATTGACGTCGCAGCCCTCGATGTTGCGCAGAATGCGCTCATAGGTCGCGGGCTTGCGGCGGACGTCGTGATGCTCGGGGAGACCGTCCACGGAGATCGTGGCGCGGAAATCCTTGAATTTCATCCAGTGCTTCGGGATGGGGATGACGCCGCTGGTCACCAGCATTGCGAAAGTCCCCAGGGCGGTGATGCGCGGGATCATCGTCTCCAGTTCGCGGTGGCGCATCATGGGCTCGCCGCCGACCAGCGAGACATGCAGCGGCCGGTAGCGGCGGATCAGGTCAACGACCCGCTCCACCAGTTCGTCGCCCTTGAAGTCGCTGAGGTCGCGCAGGTTCTTCTCGCCGCCGAGGTGGTCATCTCCGTAGGCGTAGCAGCCGGGGCAGCTCAGGGGGCACTCGCGCGTGATCTCGATGGACATCAGCGGCGAGCGGCCCGTCAGGATCCCACCCCAGCCTTTCAACAGGTGTATGGCCCGAAGGCTGCTTTTCTTTTTCATGGGCTGCACGTGAGTGCGCGTACCTCGCTCCGCATTGTACCGGTTAGACGTGTTCGGCGGCTCGACCGTTGTTTTTATTGTTCGCCGCCGAACTTCGAAACGTTGGGATCGCGGGCGAGCCTTCAATGTTCGATGGTGCCGAGCACGACCTGCGGACGCCGAAAAGAGCGCCGCCCCGTCTTCGGTTTCGGCGCCGTCAATTCGGCAACGCTGGCGCCGGTGCGGACCTCCAGCGCTTTCCCCGTCAACGTATGCGGGCCAAAGATGCGAACGTCGGCCGTCGCCTTGGCGCGCGTCTGCAGCCACATTCCACCGACGTCGCCAAACTCCAGTGTCACCTGCGCCGACTTCACAAACCACGAGGGCATCTTTACTAACTCGCCTTGCACGCGGCGGACAAGGTACGTGTTTTTGTCCACCCAAGTGCGTCCGAGCACCAGGTTTTTCTCCTTGCGCTTGGGTTTCAGCCCGAGCAGGTAGCAGTCGTTGCCATCCAGTGGCTGCTGCCCGAGGAAGGTGAAGTCATAGTTGTCGCTGCTCACTGCGCCCGGAGCCAAGCCGCTGGCGGCGTCCTTGCGCTCGCTTTCCAGGACGCGGCGTACCACGGTTTCACCGCGCGAACTGCCCTTGCGTTCCGTGATGGTGAATTCCTTGGTCGTCGGCGGAACGAAGCTGATGTCCGCCAGCACCTCAGAACTGGGTTTCTGCTCGTTGCCCCCGTAGAGGCGGTAATTGCGGGTGACGGTGTAGGCGCGGTAATGCTCGCGGTTTTCGCGCGCCGCCTGCTCCATGCGCTGCGCGATTGTACTCAGTTCAGGGCTCTGCTGCGGCTCGGGACGAACTACGCTCGGCTGGGGCCCATGGACCTGAGCTGCCGCTATGGCAGCCGTGAGGAAGAAAATACCGTTTATTGCTAAGTTTTTGCCGAACACGGTTGCTCCGACCAGACTGGGTTTCCTAACACCTCTTAGTTAGTAGCAAGTTCGAGGCCAACCGAGGCTTGCGGCGGAATCCCCCGAACAAATAATTGCGAGCCACCTCGAGCCGCGGCCCTGATGCGAGTGTAGGCTGAACTGAGTTGTTGCTGCTTATCAGTGAGGACTGTAGGTCAGAGCTATGATACACCCGCTCCGGCCGGCGCCATGACCCGTTCGCCCGCGACCTCACGATAAACATTGAGAATACGCTGCACGGAAGCGTCCCAGGAGAAGCGCTGCACCTGCTCGTAGCCCCTCTGCTTCAGCTTCTCTCGCAGCGGCTGATCCACCAGCACCTTATGCAGGGCGTGCATGATCTCGAAAATGTTCTCCGGATTCACCAGCACCGCCGCGTTGCCCACCACTTCGGGTAAGGATGAGGTGTTCGAGGTCACGACCGGCGTCCCATGGGCCATGGCTTCCAGCGGCGGCAGGCCGAAGCCCTCATACAGCGACGGGAAGATGAACACCTTGGCGACGTCATAAAAAATCCGCAGCACCTCGATGGAAACGAAACCGAGGAAGCGCACATCATTCTGCACGCCGCTCTTGATCACCGTCCGGCGCAGGTCGGGATGGCGCGAAACCTCGTCGCCGATGATGATCAGCTTCAGATCCGGATATTTTCCTTCCTTCACCAGCTCCGCTTTGAGCGCGGAAAATGCCTCGATGATCCGCACCACGTTCTTGTGCGGGCTGATGCGGCCGGCGTAGAGGATGAACGGGTAGTTGCACTGGTAGCGCTCGGCAATCAGCTCGCGGTCGGCATCGGTGGCGTGCCCCACCCGGAAGCGCTCGTCGATGGCGTTGTACACCACCTCGATGCGGCTTTCCGGGACTTGGAACAGTCGCTGGATGTCCATCTTGGTGAACTGCGAGACGGCCAGAATTCGCGCTGCCCGGCTGAGCACGCGGTGCGTCAAGTAGCGGTGCGCGGCGCGGCGCAGCCCCGAACCATTGTGCGTGCGGTACATGAAGTCCAGCAGGTCATGCACGGTAATCACATACGGACAGGGCAGGTACAGCGGCGTCCAGAACAGGTGCGGGATGTGCACCAGGTTGCATTGGTAGTGGCGCAGCACCTGGGCGAATCCGAGGTAGCTGCGTGGCGAATGTTCTTCGGCCGAGAAGGGAACGATGTGGAAATTCGGCGGGAGCTTGCCGATTTCGCGCACGCGGTCGCGGCCGCCGATCAGGAAGTAATCGGTGGTCTCGTCCAGGCGGCCCAGCGTCCGCACCACGTTTCGAATGTAGGTGCCGACGCCGAAGTCGCGGATCGGCCGGATATCAAACCCCACGCGCACGTGCATAGTGTAGCGCGAGGGAGCAAGCCGCATGCTGGAACCGCAGAATTGTTTGAACGTGCGAGCCTGAAGTCGGCGCCCCACATCTGCCGGCTTTTGGCCGATGTTGGTGTTGTCCTAACGCCTGGAAGGAATTCCGGTGCCTCCTACCCTTGCCAACGGCAATCGCCAATAAGGGCCTCCGACAGCCGCTTTCAATCAACCAACTGGTGGCACGCCGACTCTCTCGGCTGAAACTCGAAACTGGGTTTAGTGCGTCCCCGCCATGGCCCGCGCCCGACGTTCCGGATACAGCGGGAACGTCTCGCACATGGCGAGCACCTCGCGCTTAATCTTGCTCAGCACCTGCGCGTCGGTTCGGTTGTTCAGCGCCTCGGCGATCCAGTGCCCGATCTGACGCATCTCGTTCTCTTTCATGCCGCGCGTGGTCAGCGCCGGCGTGCCGATGCGGATGCCACTCGGCTTCAGCGGCGGATTGGTGTCGAACGGGATGGCATTCTTGTTGACCGTGATCCCGGCCTCGCCCAGCGCCTTTTCCGCCTCGCTGCCCAGCATGCCCTTGCTGAACACGTCCACCAGCATCAGGTGCGTGTCAGTGCCGCCGGAGATGATGCGGAAGCCTTCATCTATCAGCGTCTGCGCCATTACCTTAGCGTTGGCGACGATCTGGCGCGCGTAATCCTTGAACTCGGGCTGCATGGCCTCGTGGAAGCAGACGGCTTTCGCTGCCACCATATGTACCAGCGGACCACCCTGGTCGCCGGGGAACACGGTCTTATCAATCGCCGCGGCCAGATCGATTTCCTTGTCGCCAACCTTCGCCATCTTCTGGCACAGGATCATGCCCGCCCGGGGACCGCGCAGCGTCTTGTGTGTGGTCGTGGTGACGATCTGTGCGTGCGGCACCGGCGACGGATGCACCCCGCCCGCTACCAATCCAGCGAAGTGCGCCATGTCCACCAGGTAAATGGCGCCCACTTTGTCGGCGATCTGGCGCATGCGCACGAAATCGATGATCCGCGGATAGGCCGACCCTCCGCCGATGATCAGCTTCGGCCGCTCGCGCTCCGCCATCTTCTCCAGGTCGTCATAGTCAATCGTTTCCGTTTCCTTGGTCACGCCGTAGGGGACGATCTTGTAGGTCTTGCCGGAAAAATTCAGATGATGCCCATGCGTGAGGTGGCCGCCGTGCGCCAGGTTCAGCCCGAATACGACGTCGCCCGGCTGGACCACCGCCGCATACGCCTCCATGTTCGCCGATGATCCTGAGTGCGGCTGCACGTTGGCGTGATCGGCGCCGAACAGCTTCTTGGCGCGCTCCCGGGCCAGCGTCTCCACCACGTCGGTGAATTCGCATCCGCCGTAGTAGCGCTTGCCGGGATAACCCTCGGCGTACTTGTTGGTGAACACCGAGCCCATAGCCTCGAGCACGGCTTCGCTCACGAAATTTTCGCTGGCGATCAGCTCCAGCCCTTCGTGCTGGCGGCGCTCTTCGTTGGAGATTGCAGTGGCTACATCGGGATCAACTTCGTAAAGAGGGCGGGACATGCGGTTGCTCATAGGAAGCTCTCAGTTTGTTGGCATTAATGGCCCAACGCGGTTTTGGACCTGGGTTCTCGACCGGTGACGGCGGCAAGCCTGCTCATCAGCTTGTTTCGAAGGTCAGTTAGATTGTCGTATTCGGGAACGTTGTGAACAGACAAATCAAAATGCAGGCGAGTGCCTTTCCGGCGGTACAGAATGACACGCTTATCAAGCGCATGTGCGTACCCGATCTCGTAATAAACGCTTGGTCTTTCACCTGTCAGGTCTGCGATGAGAAACTCGGAGGTCGCGATCTCATCGAGTATGCGCTGAGTTATGGTTCCTTCATGCTCAATTTCGTCCGATCGGATCGCTTGTATACCGAATTCGTCGAAAGCGAATTTGATCGTGTTCTTAATATCTTCGAGTTCCGGCTGATCGTCGCTGATCCACATCATTATAAATGCAGTATTGGGACGGTAACTCCGAAGTCGAGAGGAGGTTCTGGTGGCACGGTCCTCCGAAGTTTCCGGTGCTGATGCGAACAACGGTAATCGCTCGCGAATTTCCTGCACTGCGTCTAGCCATTGTTGTCGTGCTCTTTGAGGATTGGTCGGAGATTCGACTACGCGCGACTCGTGTTCCCAATAGTAAGCAATATTCAATGAAGCTAGCATCTTCCGAGCACAACTGACAAGCATTTCTCTGTCGTACGGCGTGATTAGAGGTGATGCCTCTGCCAGTCGCAGCAGGCGAGTTCCGAACGTGCTAACGCGGTTCAGAAGTTGTTGCACTCTGTCCGCAACGCCAGCTCCAATGGAATTCCAAATTTCTTCCACGTCGGGATGTTTCTTCCAATCGATGTTGGGAATGTTCTTGACGGATTCAAGAAGACTATTTCCCTCGTCATCAAGCCTCCCGAGTTCTTGGCTTAGCGAGTCCGGAGCACTGTTCACGTTATTTGATGTTGAACAAGCAGTTTTGCTTACCGCGGCTGAGAAACCAAAAGAATACTCGCTCACGGCGCCACAGCCAATCTCAACGCAATACCCATGACTCCTACTCGTCCTCTACCCCGCGCGCTTGTACATCCCCGGATCGAAAATTTCCATGTACGTTGCCGGGTCGGCGAGGGCTTTGAATCCGACCTTGGCATAAATCCGCTGGTCGTGCGTGTAGAGCATCCAGCGCCGCAGCCCCTGCAAATCCGGATGCTGCTGGATGGTCTGCATCAGCCATTTGCCCAAACCG
>Ga0326726_10006348_pt1 | contig 10657 bp, 8 predicted proteins | sample MHFenrmetagenome_2_FD_207603 | JGI IMG/M metagenome (GOLD analysis project Ga0326726, IMG submission 207603) | Lab enriched peat soil microbial communities from Michigan Hollow, Ithaca, NY, United States - MHF15MN | ecosystem: Environmental > Terrestrial > Soil > Wetlands > Peat | place: USA... | reverse complement strand
ATCGCTGCCACGGATATCCACTGGTGCTCGGCAGCGACCCGAAGGCGATGATGGCCGAGATTTACGGCCGCGTGGACGGCCTGTGCAAGGGACTCGGCGGGTCGATGCATCTCACCGACGTCAAGCGCGGTTTTCTCGGCACCTCGGGGATTGTCGGCGCCGGAATTCCCCACGCTGCGGGCGTTGCCTGGGCAGCGCAGATCCGCAAGCGAAACGAAGTCGTGTTCTGCTTCTTCGGGGATGGCGCGTCGAAACAGGGTGCTTTCCACGAGACGCTCAACATCGCCTCCCTGTGGAAACTGCCGGTGATCTTCGTGATGGAGAACAACGGCTACAACGTCGTGACGACCACCGCGCAGGAGGACGCGAACGCCGCGAACGGCGAGCCGCTCTCCATCAAGGCGAAGGCGTACGCGATGCCGGGCGTCACGGTCGACGGGGCTGATCCGCTGGCTGTGCACGCGGCCGTCGGCACCGCGGTCGAGCGCGCGCGCGCCGGCGCCGGCCCGACGCTGGTTGAATCGAAGGTCTACCGGCTTTCGGCGCACGGCAACATCATTGCCCCGCCCGGCGTGCCGCTGCACTACCCGGAGCACGAGGCGATCACGGTATTCGGCAAGCGCGAGGAGTACGAGGCGGCGCTGCGTGGCGACCCGGTGCCGCGCTTTCGCGCCAGCCTGGTCAAGGGTGGCGTCATGAGCCCCGCCCAGGCCGATGCGCTGGTCGCGCAGGTCGCAAAGGAAATGGAAGCAGCGGTGACCTTCGCCGTCAACAGTCCGTTCCCCAAGCTCGAGTCTGCGCTCGACAACGTCTACGCCTGAACCGGAGCGATAGTTATGGCGCAGCTACCCTTTATCGCCGCCATCGATGCCGGCATTCATCAGGAGATGCGGCGCGACCCGAGTGTTCTCTACTTTGGCCAGAATATGGCGACCACCGAGAACCACCAGTTTCTCGCCGCCTACGGGCATGAGCGCGTGCGCGTGACGCCCATTTCGGAGACGGCGGAAATCGGTATCGCGATCGGTGCCGCGATGGCGGGCCTGCGCCCGGTGGTCGAGCTCTACATGGCCGAGTTCATGCTCGTGGCCATGGACCAGGTCGTCAACGAAGCGCCCCGGTTCCGGTACATGTCCGGGGGACAGGTGAAAGTGCCGCTCGTGCTCAAGGCCGGTTTCGGCTTCGCCTGTGGCTGGGCCGGCCAGCACACCGGGTCGCTGACTGCGCTCTTCATGGGAGTCCCTGGCCTCAAGGTCGTCGTACCCTCGACTGCAGCCGACGCCAAAGGGCTGATGGCGACAGCCATCCGCGATGACAATCCGGTGGTCTTCCTGCATCACTACCTGCTCACGCTCGAACCCGGCGAGGTGCCGGATGGCGAGTACCTGGTGCCGTTTGGCAAGGCCGAGATTCGCCGCCTGGGAGGCGACGTCACGATCGTTGCCACCGGCTGGATGGTGCCGCGTGCGCTTGGCGCGGCGACCAAGCTGGCAGAAGAAGGGATCCAGGCCGAAGTGATCGACCCGCGCACCGTTGCGCCGCTCGACCTGGAGACGATCCTCAAGTCGGTCGCGAAGACCGGGAATCTGGTACTCGTCGATCAGGCGCCGCGCCACGCGACGGTCGCCGGCATCATTGCAGGCGATGTCGCCGAGCACGGTTTCTCGTCCCTGAAAGCACCGATCGTGCAGGTCACCGCGCGTGACGCAACCGTGCCCTACAGCGAGCCGCTCGAGGCTTATGTGATCCCCGATGAGGAAAGGATCATCGCCGCGGTCCGCAAGGTACTGCAGGGTCGGCGCTGACTACTCCAAGCGCCAGTCGCGGCCCTCGAGTATCGCGACCAGGCGCGCCAGGAACTGCGAGGCGAGACGGCCGTCGGCAAGGCGGTGATCCACTGTCAGCGTGAGATCCGAGAGTGGGCGAATCACGATGACCCCGTCCCGCGCGACGACGCAATCGCGCGACCGGCCGACGGCGAGAATCGCCGATTGCGGTGGATTGATGAGCGCGGTGAATCGATCCGGCCCCTCCCCGCCGAGATTCGAGATGCTGAACGTGGCCCCATCCACTTCCTCGCGCTTCAGCCGGCCCTTGAGACTGCGCTCGACGCCGTCCTGCCGACGGCGCGCAATTTCGGTGAGCCCCAGGCGCTCGACATCATGAATGACCGGAGCCAGCAGGCCCTCGTCGACCGCAACGACCATGCCGATGTGCGCTCCGTTCGCCGGAATGATCCGGGCATCGGGCGACCCCGGATCACCCGTGAATGTGGCATTCAGCGCCGGAAACTCGATCAGCGCCCGGGCGACGGCCTGCAGCAGGAAGTCATTCACCGATAGTCTGGGTGACCCCTCCGGCAGTCTCGCAGAGAACTCACCGCGCAGCGCCTGCAGCACAGTCCAATCGACCGAGCGAGTGACCGTGAACTGTGGAATCGTGGCGTTGCTCAGACTCATGGCTCGCGCCAGCGCGCGACGCGACGGGGCAAGCGCCTGGTCAGCGGGCGCGGCCCCGCGCGACGGGCCGATCGCTCGTTGCACATCCTCCAGCTGAATGCGTCCACCCGGACCGCTCCCGGCGATTGCGTCCAGCGCAATGCCGCGTTCGCCAGCGAGTCTGCGGGCGACGGGCGTGCAGCGGATGCGCTCGCCATGGCGCTCCGCCTCGGCAGACTCGATCCAGGCGACCTGATCGCCGACCGTCGCCTGCTGATCGACCTGAACCAGGATCTGCACCAGCCGCCCGGTGACAGCCGCCTCAATTTCGACAACCGATTTTTCGGTTTCGACTTCCAGCAACGGTTCGCCTGCAGCCACGCTGTCGCCCACGTTCTTGAGCCAGCGAACGACCTTGACTGCCTCCATCACGAGGCCGATCTTCGGAATTTCCTGCGCAACCCTCGCCACTGGCACTGCTCCCCTGTCCTATCCGGCCAGACCCATGAGCTGGCGCGCGGCACGCACCAGCTCTGCGCTGCCGGGGAGCAGCGCACGCTCGAGTTCCGGAGCGAAGGGAATCGGCGCGAAGCCGCAGCCCACGCGCAAGACCTGCGCGTCCAGCTCGTCGAAGAGTTCCTCGCCGATGCGGGCAGCGATTTCGGCGCCTGCACCACCGCTTCGCACCGCCTCGTGCGCGATGAACACGCGATGGGTCTTCGACACGGACGTCGCGATCGTCGCCATGTCGAGTGGCACCAGCGTCCGCAGGTCGATGACTTCCACCGAGATGCCCTCGTCCGCCAGGTTCTGCGCGGCCTGCAATGCCGTCTGCACCATGGCCGAATACGCGATCAGTGTGACATCGGTCCCAGGCCTCGCGATCCGTGCCGTGCCGATCTGTGGCAGTTCCGCAGCCTCGTCCAACTCCTCTTTCATCGTGTACAGCCGTTTGTGCTCGATGAAGAGCACCGGCTCGCCGAGACGGATCGCGCTCTTCAGCAGGCCATAAGCCTCGGCGGGCGTCGCCGGCGCGACCACGACCAGCCCTGGCACGTGGATGAACCAGGCTTCGAGACTCTGCGAGTGTTGTGCGGCGGCACCGCCGGCGGCACCCGCCTGCGTGCGGACCACCATAGGCACCGCGAGCTGGCCACCCGACATGTAGCGGTACTTCGCAGTCTGATTCACCAGGCAATCCATCGCCAGCGTGACGAAATCGATGAACATGATTTCGAGAACAGGCCTGAGGCCGCACAATGCGGCGCCGGTAGCGAGTCCCGTGATGGCGGCTTCGCTGATCGGCGTATTGCGCACGCGTGCAGCGCCGTGTTTCTGGGCCAGGCCGCGGGTGACGCCGAACGCGCCGCCGGCCGCAACGTCCTCGCCCAGCAGATGCACGGAAGCGTCGCGCGTCAATTCCTCGTCGAGCGCCCGGCGCAGGATCTCGATGAAGGTGTGCTGCATGGAACCTCAGCCTGGTATCGCGGCGAGCACGGGTGCGCGATAGACGTATTCGAGCACGCTGGCCGGATCGGGTCGCGGCGCGGCACGCGCGCGCTCGACTGCTTGCTGCACCTCGTCGCCGGCGCGCTCGCCGATGGCGTCGAGCTCGTCGGGATTCACTCCGCGCTCGACGAGGTAGCGCTTCATCCGCTCGATGGGACACTTCTCGCGGACCGCTGCGAGTTCCTGCTTCGATCGGTACTGCTGCATGTCGCCGACGTAGTGCCCGGCCAAGCGAAAGGTCATGCACTCGAGCAGATACGGTCCCGTGCCGCCGCGCAGCGCGGCGATCGCCTCGCGGGCGGCCGCATGGACGGCCGGCAGATCGTTGCCGTCGATCGTCTTCGTGGCGATGCCATAGGGCGCGGCGAAGCTGCTCACCTGCTTGACGCTGGAGTGTTCTTCCCGACTCGTGAATTCGGCGTAGCCGTTGTTCTCGCAGGCGAACAGCACCGGCAGGCGCCACAGCGCGGCGAGGTTCAGCGTCTCGTGAAATGCGCCAGCGCCCGTCGCACCGTCGCCGAAGAACACGACGCTGATGTCTTTTCTGCCCTGGGCCTGTGCAGCCCATGCGGCGCCCGCAGCGAGCGCGAGATTGCCCGCCACGACGCCGGTCGCACCCAGCACGCCGTTGGCAGCATCGACCAGGTGCATCGAACCGCCCCGGCCGATGCATAACCCCGTCTGCCGGCCGAGAATTTCGGCGAAGGTGGCCTCCAGGTCGCTGCCCTTGGCGAGCACGTGGCCATGGCCACGATGACTCGTGAACAGCAGGTCCCCGCGCGCGAGCTGCGTGCAGATACCGACAGCGACGGCTTCCTGCCCGGTGGACAGGTGCGGGAACCCGGGAATTTCGCCTGCGGCCGCGAGCCGCTGCACCTGGCCCTCGAACAGGCGGATCCGCCAGAGCCCGCGGTACATCTCCTGCCAGTCAGCCAGTGTCGGTTCGGTCACAGGACTACGGCCTGGGTTGACGCGCCGCGTTCACCACCCGTTGGGTCTTCGCAAATGCCTCGGTCGCCGCCGTCCTGAGGTCCCACTTCCGGATGTACTCGTTGATGACCTCGACGCCGATCGGCCCATCGTAGCCGATCGACCACAGCGCCCGCAGGAATGCCGCGATGTCAAACTCTCCGTCGCCCGGCAACAGGCGCTTGTTGACCACCGAGTCAAGGAAGTTGACGGGCATGGCGAGAAAGCCATCGTTGATTTCTGCACCGATCAGGTCGCGCGGCCCGAGTTTCCGGACCATATCTTCGGGGCTGGTGGCGGTGCGTTGCAGGTGCAGATTGTCCAGCATGATGCCGCCGTTTGGCGCGCCCGCGCCGCGGGTGATTGCCAGCATCTGATCGAGCGAAGGCGCGCGCGAAAATTGCGCCGGCAGCATTTCGAACAGGACATTGGTTCCACGCCCGGCGGCCTGATGGCACAGGGTGGCAAATTCCTCGGTCAGCTGCGGAACGTCGGCGCAATCATTCCCCAGATCGCCAATCTTGATGTGCCGGGCGCGCAGGATCTCGGCCGCGTCCAGCAGGAGCTTGCGGGTTTCATCCGATGCGGCCCGCCGTGCATCGGTGCAAAACCAGTCAAGCAACCATTCAACTTCGATGTTGACGACGCCATTGGCGTCCAGGATGTGCTTCATGTCCTGGAAGCTGTATTTCTTCCGGACCTCGAGGATATCCGCGTGCCAGAATCCCATTCCGGTGAATCCGGCTGCGGCCGCGATCTCCACTCGCGTCCGGAAGTCATGCAGACAGCGTTGATCGCCGAGGGGATCCGCCCCGACCGCGAGCGTCCAGAACGACCCGACAATCTGCACTGGTCCTGTCATGCGCCCCGCATTCTAGGGGTGTCTTCATTTCGGTGCATACTCTTCCGCAGCGGAACAGCCCGAGGGGGCAGCATGGCGAATGCGGCGCCGGTCCTGATCGCCGGGGGCGGATTGGTCGGCCTCTCGGCCGCGGCCTTTCTCGCGCAGCACGATGTAAAGCCGTTGGTGCTGGAACGGCTGAAGGCCGTTTCTCCGCTGCCGCGCGCCGCTTTTTTCCACATGCGGACGCTCGAATTGTTCCGCTCGCTGGGGATCGAGGAGCGCGTCATGGAAGGATCCGCGCGTGACTTCGTGCCGGACGGCGCGATCATCGCGCGGGATACCCTGGCCGGCCGCAAGCTCGCCGACATCATCCCGCACCTCAACGCAGGTGTCGCCGACTTGAGCCCTTGCCGGCGGCTGTTCCTGAACCAGCCCAACCTGGAGCCGATCCTGTGCGATCGCGCCCTGGCATCGGGCGCCACGATCCTGCGGGGCATCGAGATCACGGGCCTGAATCAGGATGACGATGGGGTCAGCGTGACGGTCCGCGACGTCGATAGCGGCAGCGCCCGCGAACTGCGGGGCGAGTATCTGGTCGCGACGGACGGTGGACATTCCCGCATCTGCGAGGCGCTCGGCATCCGCCACGAGGGTCGCGGCGCGTTCTCTCACTCCGTGACGATCTACTTCACCGCGGACTTGAGCCGATTCCTGCGCGACAACCCGTGGAGCCTGATCTACATCAACAACCCGACCCTGCGCGGCTTCTTCCGCCTGAACCGCACGGCGACCGCCGGCTTCTTCGCCGTCCATATCGTCGGGGACCCGGCTGCTGATCCTGACGCTGCGGCCAACGCCGCCGCTGATGTCGGCGAGGCACGCCTCATTGCCATGGTCCGTGCCGCAGTCGGTGACCCGGACCTGCCGGTGCGCATCGATGGCTTCAGCCGTTGGCGCGCAACGGCAAGCGTCGCGCAGCGATTCCGTGACGGCCGCGTCTTCATCGCCGGAGATGCGGCCCACGTCATGCCTCCGAACGGGGGCTTCGGCGGCAACACGGGCATCCACGACGCGCACAATCTCGCCTGGAAACTCGCGCTGGTGCTGCGCGGACAGGCAGATGCCGCCTTGCTGGAAAGCTATGAGCGCGAGCGCCGCCCGGTCTGCCGCTTCATCGTCGAGCAGGCCTTCTCGCGCTACGTCGCGCGCACGGCGCCGTGGCTCACGGCCAGCACGCGGCCCGATCCGCTGGTCGACGATTTCGAGATCGAACTCGGCACGCTGTACGACGTGCCAAGGTCACCGCATGCCGATCCCCATTCGACCTGCGGCCAGCCGGGATCGCGCCTGCCTCACTTCTGGTTGCAGCGCGCGGGCAAACGCATCTCGACGATCGATCTGACCGGCAGATACCTTCTGCTGGCGGGAACCGACGGCACGGCTTGGGTGAATGCGGCCGCGGCGCTGCGGCCGTCGCTCCAGGGCTTACCCTTCGAGGCCCTGCTGATGGGCAAGGATCTCGACGACCCGGAGCAACGTTACCGACAGGCCTTTGGCATTTCCGCCGGCGGCGCTACGCTGGTGCGGCCGGACGGTTTCGTCGCATGGCGCAGCCTGCTGGCGGTCGACGACCCCGCAAGCGCGCTGCACAAGGCACTACACGAGAGCCTGGGATTCAGCGGGCCGTTGCGCTAACCGATGGCGCTCAACTAGTATGTAATACGTACACAATTCGGAGGAGGCTACGTCCATGGCAACAGCACAGGCGGCCATCCGACAGACTGACACCTTCATTCAGCCCGACTATTCGGCAGCGGCCAGGCGCATGCTGGCACGCGCGCCGGCACTGTTCATCAACAATGAATGGGTGCAATCGACGCACGGCGCGACGCTGGCGGTGGAAGATCCATCAACGGGTCTGGAGATCGGGCGCATCGTGGACGCGTCCAGCGCCGACGTGGACCGTGCCGTCGCCGCGGCCAGGGCCGCATTCGATGACGGCCGCTGGTCGAATCTTCCGCCCAACAAGCGTGAGCGCTTCCTCAACAAGCTCGCAGACCTGATCGAAGCGCACACGGCGGAGCTGGCCGAACTCGAGGCCATCGACAACGGCAAGCCGGTGGGCATGGCGACCATGGTCGACGTACCCAATGCGGTCGACATGCTGCGCTACATGGCGGGCTGGGCATCGAAGCTGGATGGCGAGTTGATCGAGCCGCAGGGAACGCCGCGCGGCAAGGTGTTCAGCTACGTGACGCGTGAGCCGGTCGGTGTGGCCGCGCAGATCATCCCGTGGAATTTTCCGCTGCTGATGGCCGTGAACAAGATTGCACCGGCGCTCACAGCCGGTTGCACGGTGGTCCTCAAGCCGGCTGAACAGACCTCGCTGACCGCGCTGCGTCTCGCCGATCTCGTGGCTGAAGCAGGTTTCCCGCCGGGTGTCATCAACGTCATCACGGGCAATGGCCACACGGCCGGCGCCTTCCTGGTCAGGCATCCCGACGTCGACAAGATCGCCTTCACCGGGTCCACGGAAGTGGGCAAGCTCATCAACCGCAGCGCCACCGATACGCTGAAGCGGGTCACGCTCGAGCTTGGCGGCAAGTCGCCGGTCATCGTGATGCCCGATGTCAATGTCGAGGAAGTGGCGCCCGCCGCAGCCGGCGCGATCTTCTTCAATTCCGGGCAGATCTGCATCGCCGGCTCCCGGCTTTTTGCGCACCGCTCCATTTTCGACCGCATGGTCGAGGGAGTCTCTGCCGCGGCGGCGTTCTGGAAGCCGCGGCCTTCGCTGGATCCGCAGGGTCACATGGGACCGTTGGTCTCCAAGGAGCAGATGGACCGCGTGATGGGCTACATCGCGGCGGGCAAGCGCGACGGCGCATCGGTCGCGGTAGGAGGCGATGCCGCCGCCGCCAAGGGCTACTACGTCAACCCGACCGTGCTGGTCAACGTGAATTCCACGATGAGCGTCACCCGCGAGGAGATCTTCGGACCCGTCCTGGTAGCGCAGCGATTCGACGACCTCGACGAGGTCGCGAAGGCGGCCAACGACACCAGCTACGGCCTGGGCGCCGGAATCTGGACCCGGGACCTTTCCTCCATGCACCGGCTCGCCGCCAAGATCAAGGCCGGCACCGTATGGGGCAACTGCCACGCCGTCATCGATCCGGCACTGCCGTTCGGCGGCTACAAGCAATCGGGGATCGGCCGCGAACAGGGGCGGCAGGGCGTCGAGGCCTACTCGGAAGTGAAGACCGTCATCATTCAGCTCTAGGCACTTCGTCCATGTCATCACGCGGCGGCGTTCAGTCACTCGAATCGCTGCTGAACAACGTCGGTAATGTTGCTGACTTTCTGCGCAATCAGCAGACAGGCCCGAACGTCTATCCCGGCGTGCCCGCCGAGTACACCAATTGGCGCGACGAGCAGCGTGCCTGGCAGCAGAGCTGCGTGCTGTTCAATCAGTCCTATCACATGGCCGAGCTGATGGTGGAAGGACCGGACGCGCTGGCGTTTCTGAACGGGCTCGGCATCAACAGTTTCAAGGGCTTTGCACCCGACAAGGCAAAGCAGTTCGTGCCCTGCAGTCACGACGGCTACGTCATCGGCGACGTGATCCTGTTCTACCTGGCGGAAAACCAGTTCAACCTGGTGGGTCGGGCGCCGACGCTGAACTGGGTCCAGTTCCATGCCCAGAACGGTCGTCACCGCGTGACCTGCAGCTACGACGAGCGCACGGCGGCGCGTCCGGATCCGCAGAACCGGCGCCACTACCGCTACCAGTTGCAGGGACCGAACGCCTCGAAGATCGTCGCGTCCGCAACCGGTCGTCCTGCGCCGGACCTCAAGTTCTTCAACCTGTGCTGGATCGAGATCGCCGGCCGCAAGGTGCGCGCACTGCGGCACGGGATGGCCGGGCAACCGGGCTTCGAGCTGATGGGCCCCTGGAGCGACGGTCCCGCGATTCACGCCGCCCTGGTCGAGGCCGGCAAGGCGCACGGACTCAGGCTGGTCGGCGGGCGCTGCTATTCGTCAAATACGCTCGAGTCGGGCTGGATACCCTCCCCGCTTCCCGCCGTCTACACCGGCGACAAGATGAAGCCCTATCGCGAATGGCTGACGGCGAATCACTACGAGGCGAAGGCCTCGATCGGCGGGAGCTTCGTCTCCAGCAGCATCGAGGACTACTACCTCACGCCCTGGGAACTGGGCTACGGATTTTTCGTCAAGTTCGACCACGAGTTCATCGGCCGCGCAGCGCTGGAAAAGATGGCGGCAGGGCCGCATCGCCGCAAGGTCACGCTCGCGCTCGACAATGTGTCGGTGACGGATGCGCTGTACACGATGTTCGATCAGGGTCTGCGCGCCAAGTTCATCGAATTCCCCAGCGCCGTCTACGCCATGCACCCGTTCGACTGCGTCACGCTGGCGGGGAAGCTCGTCGGCTTGTCGACCTGGATCGGTTACAGCGCCAACGAGGGCAAGATGCTCACGCTGGCCATGCTCGATGAGTCCTGTGCGGAGCCGGGCACCGAAGTCGCCTTGCTGTGGGGCGAGCCGGATGGCGGCAGCACCAAGCCCACCGTGGAGCGGCACAAGCAGGTGGAGATCAAGGCCGTGGTATCGCCATTGCCCTATTCGAACGTGGCCCGCACCGCCTACGCCCAAAGCTGGCGCAACAAGTCCGCTTGACGGGACCGGCGCGGCAGCCGGGACATTCGCGCAACTCAGTCCGCGTCTTGCACCTTGAGCGCGAGCAGCGCCGCCGCCGCCAGCAGCGGGCCAATCGCCATCATCATGGCGACGGCCTGCAAGCCGAGGCCCGCCTGGAACAGATACCCGGCTATCACGGGCCCCAGAACCGCTCCCCCACGGCCCACGCCTATGGCGAAGC
>Ga0326726_10006347_pt1 | contig 10657 bp, 9 predicted proteins | sample MHFenrmetagenome_2_FD_207603 | JGI IMG/M metagenome (GOLD analysis project Ga0326726, IMG submission 207603) | Lab enriched peat soil microbial communities from Michigan Hollow, Ithaca, NY, United States - MHF15MN | ecosystem: Environmental > Terrestrial > Soil > Wetlands > Peat | place: USA... | reverse complement strand
CGAGCCCGGGATCGCCCGCGGCAACGGCCTCAAGGTAGGCCCCTGCGAGCGGCGCCTCCCCCGCGATGGACCGCCACGTGACCCCGTCGGTCGACGACCAGATGACGCCGGGCTCCGGATCGGTCGCGGCATTTCCCACCGCCACGAGGTAGCCACGGAACGTGGTCAGGTCGACTAGGTTGGCCGGTCCCAGATCCGGTTGCATCGGTAGCAATTGCCAACCGAGTGCGGGCGACGGGGAAGGCGCCGGAGTCGAGCTCGGTGGGCCGGCTGTCGCCGGTGCTGATGGGGTGACAGTCGGCGAGGGCGAGGCGGCGAGGCCGGACGCCGGAACCGTCGATGGGGTCGGATTCGGCGTGGACGCGCAAGCGACGAGCATCGCCATCGCCGTGAGCGCAGTACAGAACCGTCGGAGCCGTGGCATGCGATCGGGCCCCTAGCCCCGCGTCAGCCGGAGACGATCTTGTCGAGCGGGAGCATAGATGAGACGGGCGCAGCCGACGAGTGGCAGCGGGCCGCAGCGGCCGGTCCGGTGCCAGCCGAGCGACGGCGACCGGGGTCTACGGTGCCGCTGGCACCCACTCCTTTAGCCATGAGCTCGTCAGGAGGTCGTGCTCCACGAACGGGTCGCCCGCGACCCATGCCTCGGCCGCCTCTGTGGATGTTGCCTGGAAGGTGATCAGGCCGCCGGAACGATCCGCGAATGGGCCCCCTTCATAGCCGTCGAGTGCGAGCCCGTGCCAATAGGCCGCGTGCTCGGGGGCGATGGGCCGACTCGAGCCGGCTCGTTCTTCAATATGTAGAAATAGGCCATCCGCATTGGTCAAAGTACCTCCCTCGTCCGTATCCGAGCTGAGTTTGCCGCCTCCGCCGTGCTCCATCTTGCTCGGCACCCGCCGGTGTACGAGGGCCAATTGGCCCTTGCCTGCTACACGCCAGCCGCTCACGCTGCTTCGATTACCGGGCACTGCGGTCGAAGGACAGGAGGCCGTTGATGGACACCGTGGCCACGACTCCAAGACCCAGTCTCGGCGGTCAGGTCTGGAACTTCACCCGCCACTTCCTCGAGATGTGCGTGGCGATGTGCGTGGGGGGCAGCGTTCTGAACCTGCTCGTGTTCCAGGTCGGACCGGCCGTGATCGGCTATCCAGATCCGCGCCAGCAGTTCCCCGAACTGTCCTTGCTGGTCATCGCCGTCCTGTACCTGCTGCCGATGGTCTTGTGGATGCGGTTTCGCGGGATGGCGTGGCGCCCCATCCTGGAGATGACTGCCGCAGCGTTCGCCCTGGCGATCGTTCTGATCGCTCTGACCTGGTCCGGCACCATGACGCAGGTCAGCTTGCGCCAGTGGTCGCTTGCCTTCTGCATGCCGGCGTGCGTGGTCATGGTCGGCGCGATGCTGTTCCGCCTCGACCTGTACACCGGACGAACGGGCCACCACATGGGCCACGCCGCGCACCACGCCTGAACCGCCCGCTCGCATCGGCCGCCACCGCTGCGCCGCCTGCTGGAAATGGCGCTCCGCTCGGCCTAGTCGTGAGCTAAGGCCGCGCCGCTGGCGCGGCACGCTCGACATCGTGACCTGACCCGGACCGCCGGCGGAGCCGCCACGAGCCAGGTCCCGGCGATGTCAGGGAACCCGTCCGCCGGCAGACACCCGACGGGGAGCGCGTCGGGCGACAATCGACGAGGCCCCGGAGCCGTGCAGTAGGGCACCGGGGCCTCCGTCTGCCCTGCGCACCCCCCTCGGCTACCGGGGGCGGGCGAACAGGTAGAGCGCCCAGCCGAGCGTGTCGCGGCCCCAGGCCAGGTACTCGTGCCGGTTGCGGGTGACCCGCTCGAGCAGCTCCGGGACGTCGGGATCGTCCCGGTGGCTCGCGGCGTAGAGGGCCGCGGCGCGCCACTGGAGGGTCTCGTAGCGGTCCCACTCGTCGCCGTTGCTGACGAGCGCCAGGAGTGGGACCAGACTCTCGGCAATCCCGGCCTCGACGTTCTCCGCATGGGTCCCGAACTGGTCGCGACGCATCCCGGACCAGGACAGGTACGCCTCCCCGGGCTCGCCGTGCCAGAACGGCTCGCCGACGAGGACGCAGCCGCCCGGGCGCACTGCCGCCCGGAGGGCCTGGAGGGTCCCACCATGGCCGTCGAAGACCCAGCTCGCTCCGAGACAACAGGCGAGGTCGAAGCTTTCGCGCTCCGGTCGATAGTCGGCGGCGTCCATCTCGAGGATCTCGAGGTCCGCGGCGGGGACGCGGCGCGCGGCCGAGGCCCGAAGTTCCGCGATGACCGGCGGGGAGGCGTCGACGCCGACAGCGCGAAACCCGGCGCCGGACGGACCGCCGAATCGCTCCGCGAGCCGGAAGAGGAGCTCACCCTTGCCGCAGCCGATGTCGAGGACGCGAGGACCCGTCGGCAGGTCGAGCAGGTCGATGAGTTCGTCGAGCTTCGCAATGCTCGTCGGGTTGCAGACGACGTGGTCCCGGTGGGTGATGGCGTAGAACTTCCAGGTGTCCATGTCGGTCCCCGTGTTCGGCTGTAGCGCGAGCCGCGGGCGAGACGCTCGGAAGATGGGCTAACGGTACGGTGCCACGACCCTCGGGTCGAGGGCATAGACGCAGTCCGCCGAACCGATCACTCCAGCGTCCGCTGAGGGAGCCCGGATCTGGTCGGGGATCCACTTCCGGACCGCCGATGTCGACTCGTTCCGGACCGGTCAGAAGGTCGCCGACTTCGCGCTCAACGAATACTTCGAGCGCAACCACGGTCATCACTGACTGAGCCGTCCGGTCTCGGTGTGACCCGAGGGCGGACGACGGAACGACCCGAACGCAGTGAGACCCCGGCGACGAGCCGGGGTCTCGTCGATTCAGGCGAGGCTGGGATCAGGGTCCCGCGGTCGGAGCGGCGCTCGGGCTTGGCTCCGGCGTCGTCGTTGGCAGGGCGGTTGGTTCGGCGGTCGGTGCCGGGTCGGGCGTGGCGGTCGGCGCCTCCGTGGGGCTGGCTGTCGGGCCGGCTGCGCCCGAGTCCCCTCCGGAACCGGTCGCCCCACCCGCGTCCGCCGACGGGCTCGGGCTCGGCGTCGGTGCCGGAGTCGGCGTCGCCGTCGGAGCGGGGTCCTTCTTCGGCGACCAGGCGCCGGCCGGGACTGGGTCGCCGTCGGCGAGCGGGACGATCGCGACGTACCTGCCTTCGATCCGGTCGTCCCGGCGCGAGTCGTGGTAGGCGGTGAAGTTCCGCTTGAGCGTGCTCATGTAGAGGCGCGTCCCCGGCCGGTAGATCGCCCGCTTGCGGACGTGCCAGTACGGCCACAGCGGATCCGCCATCCGGACCGTGATCACCCGGAAGTCGTCGGTCGCCCGCGGGTCGGCCGTGGCCTCGAAGCCGGTCAGGACCCAGGCGTGGGTCCCGCGCCAGACGACGATCCCGGCCGGTCGTCCCGTGGTGGCCATGCCGCGCGCCGCCGCCTTGACCGCGCCGGTCATGGTCGACGAGGCGAGGAGCACGTAGCGGCCGTGCCCCGCCAGCGACGTGGCGGTCGTCCAGCCGTAGGGATCGGCCCCGCCATCGGCCTTGAACAGGCTGTTCGCCCGGGCGATCCGCCAGAGCTTCTTCTGGAGGTACGGGCCCCGGTTGTTGTAGCTCCAGATCATGTTGCGCATGATCTGGAGGGACGCACCGACGCACTGGTAGTTCGTGTACTGCCGGGTGAAGTCGCCCGAGCGGAGCAGGGACAGCCGGTAGTTGACCGTAGCCGGCGTCGGGGTCGGGGTGGGGGTCGGCGTCTCGGTCGGGGTCTCGGTGGGGCTCGGCGTCGGGTCCGCGCCCGCCGCGATGGAGACGAGCGGGCCGAGCGTCAGCACGGCGACGAGCGCGATGGCCCAGGCGACCGCCCCGAGGCGCCCGCGCAGGTCGCGCGAAGACGGCGCGCCGAGCATGGTGCGACCTTACCGCGAATGTGCATGCGCGCCGTATCGCCCGTTCGTCCCACGACGGCGGGCCATCCCGGCTATGTAGACTCGGCCCCGTGGATGACGTCAGCCGACCCGCCGAGCCCAGCGCGGACGTCGGGGAACGGCTCGACCCGGTCCAGCTGGATGGGCTCGTCGACATGGACCCGGACGTGTTCCGGGCCGCCGCCCACGCCGTCGTCGACCTCATGGCCGACTACCTCGCGCGGGTCGAGGACTACCCGGTCCTGCCGCCGATAGAGCCGGGATCGATCCGGCCGCTCCTCCCCGCGACGCCCCCCGATCGGCCCGAGCCGCTGGCGGCGATCCTGGCCGACTACCGCTCGATCGTGGAGCCTAACGCGACCCACTGGCAGCACCCCGGCTTCTTCGCCTACTTCGGGTCGACGGCCTCGGAGCCCGGGATCCTCGGCGAGATGCTCGCCGCGGCGCTCGCCCAGAACCCGATGCTGTGGCGGACGTCGCCGATCGGGACTGAGCTCGAGGGCGTCGTCGTCGACTGGCTCCGTCAGGCGCTCGGGCTGCCGGTCGAGTTCGATGGGCTCCTGACCGACACCGCCTCGACGTCGTCGCTCATCGCGCTGGCGGCGGCCCGCGAGGCGGCCGGGCTCGACGCCGCGGCCCGCGGGCTGGCCGGGCGCGAGGATCTTCTCGGGCCACGCGTGTACGCCAGCGCGGAGGCTCACTCCTCGATCGAGAAGGCATGCATGACGCTGGGCATCGGGCGGGTGGGCCTCCGCCGGATCCCGGTCGACAACGACTACCGGCTGCGGGTCGACGCGCTCGAGGCGGCGATCGCCGAGGACCGGGCGGCCGGCCTGCGCCCGATCGCGATCGTGGCGACGCTCGGGACGACCGGCTCCACTTCCGTCGACCCGATCGAGACGATCGCGTCGATCGCCGAGCATGAAGGACTGTGGCTCCACGTCGACGCGGCCTACGCCGGGGCGGTCGCCCTCGAGCCCGGGCTCCGCGGCCCGTTCGCCGGCTGGGAGCGGGCCGATTCGATCGTGGTCAACCCGCACAAGTGGCTGTTCACGCCGTTCGACGCCTCGCTCCTGCTCACTCGCCGCATGGATCGACTGCGCGCCGCGTTCAGCCTCGTCCCCGAGTACCTGCGCACCCTCGACCGGGTCGGCCCGGTCCGCGACTACAACGAATACCAGCCCCAGCTCGGGCGGCGGTTCCGGGCCCTCAAGCTGTGGATCCTGCTCCGCTGGTTCGGGCTCGACGGGCTGCGCCGCCGGATCGTCCACCACATCGAGCTGGGCACGATGTTCGCGGCCTGGGTCGACGCCGAGCCCGACTGGGAGCGCCTGGCGCCGGTGCCGTTCTCGACGGTCTGCTTCCGCTGGCGATCCGCCCGGCTGCGCGGCCGCGAGGACGAGCCCGAGGTCCGCACGCTGCTCGACGAGCGGAACGCGGCGATCATGGATGCGGTCAACCGGACGGGCGAGGTGTTCCTGTCCCATACCCGGCTCGCCGACCGGTTCACGATCCGCCTCGCGGTCGGCAACCTGCGGACCGAGGAGCGCCACGTGGCGCGCGCCTGGGAGCTCCTGCGGCGGGAGGCCGCGCGGCTCGACGGCCGCTCGGCGGATAGCATGGGCGGGTGACGGACACAGCCCGTTTGCCCGTGACCCCCGACGAGCGCTCCGCGGAGCTCGAAGCGCGGCTGGCCGACGCCCGCCGGCGCCTGGCCGGGCTCCCGCTGGGCGACGGCTTCGACCCCGCCGTCCCCGCGGCGCTCGTCGCTTCCGGGCTCCACCTCGCCCCGGTACCCGAGGCGGCGGGCGGGCTCGGCATCGGCCCCCGCGCGGCGGTGGAGCTGCTGGCGGCGCTCGGCGCGATCGACGGCTCGACCGCGCTCGGGTTCGCGATGCACGTCCACGTCGTCGGGGCGATGGCCGAGTCGCCGGGCTGGCCGGCAGGGCTGCGCGAGACGCTGTACGACGCGATCCGCGACCACGGGGCGCTCCTCAACACCGCGGGCACCGAGGACGCCGGCGGCAGTCCTGCGCGTGGCGCCGTTCCGGAGACGGCGGCGGAGGAGGGGACCGACGGCCGGTTCCGGCTGACCGGTGAGAAGTCGTGGACGACCTGGCTCCCCGCGCTCCGGTTCGCGTTCGTCACCGCCCGGATCGTCCCGGCCGGGGCGGCCGAGCGCGGAGCAGGTGACCGATCAGCCGACGGTCAGCCCGAGGTCGCGGCCTTCGTGGTCGACCTCGACGGGCAGGGGGTCACCCGGCTCCCGGGCTTCGACGCGCTCGGGATGCGCGGCTCGGCCTCCGGCCGGCTGCGACTCGATGGCGCCGTCGTGCCCGCCGACCGAGTCATCGCCCGACGCCGGGCCGACCAGCCGGACCCCCGCGGCGTCGTTCCGCCGGCCTGGTTCGGGTTCGCGATCGCCGGCGTCTACCTCGGGATCGGCGAGGGCGCCCGGAGCGAGGTGGTCCGCTGGGCGATCGACCGACGGCCGGGCGATGGGTCGACCGCGGTCGCCGACGTCCCGTCGGTCCAGGTCCGGCTCGGTCGGCTCGACGCGGCGCTCCGGACGGCCCGGATCGTGGTGCTGGACGTCGCCTCGCGCTGGGAGGCGACCGATCCGTCCGATCGAGCCGGCCTGATGGCCGACGTCGCCCTCGCCAAGCTCACCGCGACGAGCGCCGCGGTCGAGGCCACGGACGAGGCGCTCCGGATCGCCGGCGGCCCGGGCTTCCTCGCCGGTCCGCTCGAGCGGGCGTTCCGCGACGCGCGGGCCGGCTTGATCAACCCGCCGCTCGAGGACGTGGCGTTGGCCGGGTTCGCCCGGGCGCTCGTCGATCAGGCACGCGGCGGCTGACCCGCTGCCGGCCGGAACCCCGGCCGGCGGGCGGTGGGTCGTCGGGTAGACTCGGCCCGACCCGCCCGGGCGGAGCCGCCCACGGGACCGGGTGGGGATCGAGGAGAACGATCATGGCCGTGACGGTCGCTCGCGACCACCGGATGTTCATCGACGGCAAGCCGGCCGACTCGACGAGCGGCGCCTGGCTCGAGGTTCGCAGCCCCGCGACCGGCGAGCTCGTGGGGCGCGTTCCCGCCGGCACCGAGGCGGACGTGGACCTGGCTGTCGCCGCGGCGCGGGCCGCCTTCCGTGACGGGCGCTGGGCGCGGATGGCGCTGCCCGACCGGGTCGCGGCGATGAACCGCCTCGCCGACCTGTGCGATCGGGACGCCGACGAGCTCGCCCGGATCGAGACGCTCCAGACGGGGACGGCCTACAAGCTCCGACGCGAGTCGGACCTGGCCTTCGCCACGGACAACCTGCGCTTCTTCGCCGGCCAGATCCGCCATCTCGAGGGTAAGGCGGCTTACGAGTACACCGGCAGCCACACCTCGTTCGTCCGACGCGAGCCGATCGGCGTCGTCGGCCAGGTCGCGCCCTGGAACTACCCGTTCTGGATGGCCATCTGGAAGATCGGCCCGGCCCTGGCGGCCGGCAACTCTGTCGTGCTCAAGCCGGCCAGCGCCACCCCGATCACCACGATCCGGCTCGCCGAGCTCGCGGCCGAGGCCGGCATCCCCGCCGGAGTCCTCAACGTCGTCACCGGGCGGGGCGATGTCGTCGGTGCCGCACTGGCGGCCCACCCGGACGTCGACCTCATCTCGCTGACCGGGGACTCGGAGACGGGCAAGCGGATCCAGGCGCTGGCGGCCGGGAATGTCAAGCGCGTCCACCTCGAGCTCGGCGGCAAGGCGCCGTTCATCGTTTGCGCCGATGCCGACCTCGAGGCCGCCGCGCGTGGGGCGACCGCCGGGGCGCTCATCAACGGCGGCCAGGACTGCACCGCGGCGACCCGGGCGTACGTCCACCGCTCGATCTTCGACGCGCTCGTCGCGCGGACGGCGACTCTCTTCGACGCCGTGCGGGTCGGCGACCCGTTCGACCCGTCGACCGACCTCGGGACGCTCATCAGCCAGGGCCAGGTCGAGCGGGTCGATGGCTTCGTCAGGCGGGCCGAGGCGGCCGGAGCGACGATCGCCGCCGGCGGCTATCGGCCCGAGGTGCCCGGCTTTCCGAGCGGCGCGTTCTACCGACCGACGCTCGTCGTCGGACCCGCCCAGGACAGCGAGATCGTCCAGAACGAGGTCTTCGGGCCGGTCCTCGCGGTCCTTCCGTTCGACACCGACGACGAGGCGCTGGACAAGGCCAACGACACCCGCTACGGGTTGGCCGCCTCGATCTGGACCCGCGACGTGTTCCGCGCCATGGAGGCCGCCCGCCGGCTCAACTTCGGCCACGTCCAGGTCAACGACCACCTGATGGTGACCTCGGAGATGCCGCACGGCGGGTTCAAGCAGTCGGGCTTCGGCAAGGACATGTCGAGCTACTCGTTCGAGGAGTACACCCAGGTCAAGCACGTGATGATCGAGCTGACCGGCGCCCCGGAGAAGCCCTGGCACTACACGATCTTCGGCGACAAGCCGGAGTAGGCCGAATCCGAGCGTGAAGGCGCCCCCGACGGATACGGAGGCGTCCTTCGCCATTCCCGTCGGTGCGGTCGAGCCTCGGACCCCTCGATGCCAATCCCGGGCATGCTCGCGGATGGGCGCGCGGTGACATCGCCGCGGTCATCATGGAAGCGCGGCCTATCCTTCAGTGTCGGGCCGATTGCCGAGCCGGCATCTGGCCAGGGATGGAGAGGAGGACCAGGTGACAGAGTCGTCCGCGCCGCTGCCCCGCCGATGGCGCTACGGCATGCATCCAGAGGCGGTTGGCCTGCAGATCGCGTCTCTCGGGCGTGTCGATCTCCCGATCGGCGAGGCGCTCCGCCTGGAAATGGTGAGGACCGACCCAGGATCGGAGGACATCGTCCGCGTCCAGTACTACGTCTCCACGGAGTCCGGCGGCTGGGCGCTCTGGCTGTCGTGCCCCAGGGCAGACCTCGCGGCCCGGGAGGCAGCGCTCCAGTCGATTGCTCCGCCGTCCATGGGCGAGCCGTAGCATCAGACTCGACAACCATCGGATAGCCCCGGGGGACCAACGGGTAGTGGCGGACCGAGTCCATTTGATCGAGCCTTGAGCCTAGGCGGGCGCCTGGCCCTCCCGTCCCTCTGGGGCGACGTTTGAACGGAGGCACGCCATGCCCGGCATGAGGCGGTGGGTTCGCCCACTGACCGAAGGCCCGGGGGGTTCCTGGCACTGGACCAGTGGGCCGACCCTGTCAACCCAAGGCCATCTCCTGGTCGCCTGCGGTCGCGCCTTCGCCGATCCCGCGTACGACGTCTACCGTGCCGATAGCTGGGACGTCCCCGCGGCGGACCGATGCCCGGACTGCGTCGCGATGTTCGCCCGGGTCCACGCTCCATCCGCCGTGGGCTAGCCCGCATCCGGCGGGCAGGTTAGAGCGCCAGGGACAGCCGTCCGGGACCGGACCGAATGGCACTTGTCCTGGGCGGTCCCTGGAGCCACGATGTCCCTGTCCCGGAAGCGGCGAGGTGCGTCCCGACGCGCACGCCCGATCGGGTCGCTGTGCGCGCGCCACCCGCCGAGGTCATGATCCGACCCGGGGAGGCGCATGATGACGCTCCAACCGGTCGTCCCCGTGCAGCAGGTCTCTTTGACGAGGACGCTGCTCGCAGTCGTTCTCTTCGTGGCGGCGGTCGTCGCCCTGATGATCGTGGCCTATGCGATCTTCGGGCTGAACGTCCCGGCTCCCTCGCTCGATCTCGTGGGCGATCCGGCGAGCGGCATCCTCCACTGACCCGTCGGCCCGCCCAGAACAGCGAGATCGTCCAGAACGAGGTCTTCGGACCCGTCGCTGACCGAGGCTGGTTCAGCGCGGCCCTGACGGGCCCTCGACGGCCGTGCGGCCAAGGGTGATGACGTTGAACGCCCGCACCCAGTCGCTCTTGCCGTCGAGCCGCAGGTTGCCGAGATCCTGCATCACGACGACGTCCTTAACGGCATCGTGGGTCGGCTCGTCGATGAGGATCTGGCCCGGGCCGGCGGCCACCTGCAGCCGCGACGCCACGTTCACCGAGTCGCCCACGACCGCGTAGTGCATCCGTCGCTCGGAGCCGACGTTGCCGGCGATGACCTCGCCACTGGTGATCCCGATTCCGGCCTGGAGGCGGACGCCCGGCATCGACGGGATGTCCATCCGAAGGACGGCGGTCTGGATCGCGAGCGCCGCGCGGACGGCTCGCTCGGGGTCGTCGGAGTGCATGACCGGAGCGCCGAAGAAGGCGAAGACGCCGTCACCGAGCAGATCGGCGACCGTCCCGCCGTGACGCTCGACCGCGTCGCTGACCACCGTCAGGTAGCGGTTGAGCAGCTCGAGCGTCGCCTCTGGCGGATGCTCGGCGGCGAGCGCGGTGTAGCCGCGGACGTCAGCGAACAGCGTCGAGACGTAGCGCCGGTCGCCGCCCAGCGAAACCGTGAAGGGATCCCGGAGGGCCTCGGCCGCGACGTTCTCACTGACGTACCGACCCAGGAGGTCGACGAGCCGGTCCTGGAGGGCCTTCGTCCGGAGCAGCGAGCGGAGCCGCGCCGTCAGCTCGCTCTGGTCGAACGGCTTCGTGAGGAAGTCGTTCGCACCGGCTTCGAGGCCGCGGACCTTGTCTTCGGGTCGATCGAGGGCGGTCAGCAGCAGGATCGGCAGTCCGGCCTGGTCCGGCTGGCGGCGCAGGCGCTGGCAGACCTCGAT
>Ga0326726_10006346_pt1 | contig 10659 bp, 10 predicted proteins | sample MHFenrmetagenome_2_FD_207603 | JGI IMG/M metagenome (GOLD analysis project Ga0326726, IMG submission 207603) | Lab enriched peat soil microbial communities from Michigan Hollow, Ithaca, NY, United States - MHF15MN | ecosystem: Environmental > Terrestrial > Soil > Wetlands > Peat | place: USA... | reverse complement strand
CGATCTCGCGCTCGCGCCCGGCACGATCGCGCTCCTGCGCGGTCCCAACGGCGCGGGCAAGAGCACCCTGCTGCGCGTGCTGGGCGCGCTGACCCGCCCGACACAGGGAAGTGTACGCGTGCTGTCGCGTGACCCCTTCTCGAGCCGCGACGCGGCAGTGCGCGCGCGCCTCGGCTTCCTCGGCCAGGAGTCCGCGCTCTACGGCGAGCTCACGGTCGCAGAGAACCTGCGCTTCGCGGCGCGCCTGCGCGGCGCGGACGAGCGCGAGCTCGCGCGCGTCTCCGAGCTGCTGGCGCTCGGGCCCGTGCTCGACCGGCGCGCGCGCACGCTCTCTCAGGGCTTCCGGCGCAGGGTCGGGCTGGCGCGCGCGCTGCTCGGGGAGCCCGCGCTTCTCCTGCTCGACGAGCCGTGGAACGGCCTCGACCCCGCGTCGGCCGAGCGGCTCTCGCGGCTGCTCGAGCAGCTGCGAGAGCGCGGTGTCGCGGCGCTCGTCGCGAGTCACGGCGCCGCGACGGAGCTGCCGAAGTTCGACCGCGAGCTCGCGCTCGAGCGGGGCCGACTCACGTGAGCGGCCCGAGCGTCGCGCTCGAGGTCTTCGCCAAGGACCTGCGCCTCGATCTGCGCAGCCGCGACCGGATCGGACACATGGCCGTGTTCGCGCTGCTGGTCGTGGCGTTGCTGTCGATCGTCCTCCCCACCTCGAAGACCGAGCGCCTCTCGTGGTCGCCGGCGCTGCTCTGGGTGGTGATGCTGTTCACGTCGCTGCTCGGCCTGGCGCGCGCGTTCCAGTCCGAGACCGAGGAAGGCGCGCTCGCGCTTCTGGTGCAGGCGCCCGTGGACCGCGGCTGGATCTTCGTGGGCAAGGCGGGCGCGAGCCTCGTGGCACTGATCGGTGTAGAGCTCTGGGCGGCGAGCCTGTTCACCGTGTTTCTGGACGTCGACTGGAGCGAGGGCGCGCTCGCTTGCGCCGCCGCCGGCCTGCTCGGCGCGCTCGGCCTCGCCGCCGTCGGCACCCTGCTCTCCGCGCTCTCGGTCGGCGTGCGCTTCCGCGAGTTCCTGCTGCCGGTCCTGCTCTTCCCGCTGGTGCTCCCGATCCTCGTGTTTGCGTCGAGCATCACGGCCGACGCGCTCGCTGGGCGCGATGTTTCCGCACAGCTGTGGTGGACGTTCTCTCTCTACGACTGGGTGTTCGCGCTGATAGGCTACTTCGTCTTCGACTACGTGTTGGAGGATTGAGCGAATGGTTTCGGCCGCGGTGATGCTCTCGGTGATCGGCGCGCTCGCATGGCTCCTCTGGCTCGCGCGCGACATCGGCGAGCGCATCGCCACGACGCGCTGGGTCGGCGGCGTGGCGCTCGCGCTCGTTCCGGTGTGGCTGTGGCTCGTCGCCTACTACGCGCCGATCGAGGCCGCGCAGGGGATCATCCAGAAGATCTTCTACGTCCACATCCCGGCGATCATCCCGACTTACTTCGGCTTCTTTCTGTCGGCGCTCGGCGGCGCGCTGTATCTCCGCACGCGAGACGACCGCTGGGATCAGCTCGCGGTCGCGGGCGCCGAGGTGGGCGTGGTGTTCTGCTCGCTGATGCTGGTCGTCGGGCCGATCTGGGCGAAGCCCGCCTGGGGTCACTGGTGGGTCTGGGACCTGCGGCTCACCACGACCTTGATGCTCTGGTTCATCTACGTCGCGTATCTCTTCCTGCGCAGCTTCGCTTTCGGGAGCGACACCGCGAAGACGTTCACCGCGGTCTACGGGATCGCCGGCATCGCCGCGATTCCATTCGTCTACTTCGCGGTCGACCTCGCGCAGGGCTCGACCATGCACCCGTCGAATCCCACGCGCGAGGGGCTTCCGCCCGAAATGGGGCGCGCCGTCGGCGTGGGGATGATCAATTTCATCTGGATCTTCGCGTGGCTCGTCGCCAAGCGGCTCGAGCTCGCCGCCTTGCACGCCCACGCGCTGGTCGCCAGCCGCGCTCGGAGCGCCTGATGCCCTGGGTGATCGCCGCCTATGCCGTCACCGGCATCGCGCTCGTCGGCTACGCACTGCAGCTGCGGGCCGCGCGCCGCGCAGCGCTGCGCGATCTGCAGCGTCGCAGTTGACAAATTCCGGCCTGGCGGAGATAAATCGTGTCGGCCGTCGCTCCTGCGATTTCCACGTCGACCTTGCGGACGTATAAGCGCAAGCTCCCCTCCACCCTGTTCATCTGGCCTTGGCTCGAGGTGTTGCGCGCGCACGCTGCACCTGCGGTTCCGAGGGGAGCACGCTTCCACTTCGCGGCGTCGGCGCACCCAGCGAAGTCGCAGAACCGGCGGGATCGTCAAGATGCAGCGAATGCGCAGGTTCTTCGGTCAAAGGGTCTGAATGGCGGAGCGGGGGTGCGCTGGGCGCGGTCGAGGTGGAGAGCCTTGGCACGAAGGTTGGATTGACCGGCAACGGATTCTGGGAAACAAGCCCAGCAACGACAGGGACGCGATGAGTTGAAGTGGCAAGACCTTTTCAGTCTTCGACTATTGAGTCGCCAGTTTTGGCGCCACGCGGCGTCGATCTCGAAGCCGGCCGCAGAGCCGAGTTGGAGCGAAGCCATGGCGCCTAGGGAGAACGAGCAGATGACGGGCCACGAGGACCTCGGAAGGTCGAGTCAGATGGCGCGCATGAAGCGTGGCGTCGGCTACTGCGAGAACACCGAGTGCGAGGACTACGCAAAGGGTGTGTTCCTGTTGAACCACGGCGACACGTTCTACTGCCCGCGCTGCCGCCAGCTGGGCAAGGTCGAGAAGGAGCGCGGCTTCTACACCGGCAACTCGGACATCTTCAAGGAGGTCCGCGTCGAGTACAACTTCGACCCGATCCACGGAATCTACCGCGAGATCGCGATCGTGCGCGACGAGAGTCTCTGGGGCCGGAACAACGTCTACACGCTGCAGTCGCCGCTGATCAAGACCGAGAAGCGCGCGCTGAAGGTGGCCGAGGCAATCCTCGCGAACCTGAACCGCTACCGCGGGCTGCTGTCGGGCGACGACATCCCGCGGACGACCGAGATCATCCTCTCGTTCGACGACGACTTCGAAGAGTTCCAGAAGCGCCTGTCGCAGCTCTCGAAGGAATGGGAAGCCAGCGGCCTGCGCGAGCTGTCTCCGCGCTAGTTCGAGTGGGACCCGGCGCGCTCCGCGCGCCACCCCTTCGGCTCGCTGCGCGCCGCTTCGCGTCTTGCGGACCTCGCTCGGGACGGCCCTCGCTCGGCCCCTCCAACAACACGAGGTGAGAGACAGTGATTCGGACTTCAGGGATCTACCACCTGCATCTGCACGTCGCCGACCTCGAGCGCTCCTTGCGCTTCTACACCGAAGTATTCGGCATGCGTGAGCAATTCCGCGCCGGGCCTCACATGGTCTTCCTGCAGACCCCGAACACGCAGGACCTGCTGACCTTGAATGGCGACCCGAGTCAGTCTCGCAAGGCCGGCGTGGGCGCGGGCGTCGACCACTTCGGCTTCCAACTCGCGCCCGGCGAGAGCCTCGACGCGGCGGTCGCCGAGGTCGAGAAGCACGGCGGCAAGCTGCTCTCGCGCGGCGAGCACGGCCCCGGATTCCCGTTCGCCTACGTCAGCGACCCCGACGGCTACACGATCGAGCTCTGAGCGTCGCTAGCGAAACGGGTACAGCGTCTGTGCCAGCAGCGTGCGCGGAAGGCGCTTGGTGGTGCCGTACTCTGCGGGCCAGTGCTGGTCGGGCATGTGGAAGGTGCCGAAGAGCTTGTCGTACAGGGGAACGTGCGCGGCGTAGTTGGTGTCGATCGCCGGCTTGTCGGAGCTGTGGTGCCAGTGGTGGTACTGCGGCGTGGTCACGACGTACTTCAGCGGGCCGAACGGGATCGCGACGTTCGCGTGAATGAGCACCGCGAGCAGCGCCGCGAACACCACGTAGGCGTCGAGCGCGGCCTTGTCCGGTCCGAGCAGATAAAGCGGCACCATGATCAGCGAGCGGTCGATGAGTGTCTCGACGAAGTGAGTGCGCGAGCCGGCCAGCCAGTCCATGTACTCGCTCGAGTGGTGCACCGCGTGAAATTTCCACATCCACGGAATCTCGTGGAAGGCGCGGTGGATCCAGTACTGAACCAGGTCGGCGGCGAACACGAGCAGGACGAACTGCGCGGCCACCGGTAGCGAGGTCACGAGCGACTGCAGCCGCGCGTTCGTGGCCCAGCCGAACGCCATCGGCGCGAACGAGTTGCCCACCAGCAACAGCACGCTGATGAGCAGGTGATTGACGCTGAAGTACACCAGGTCGAGGCGCCACTCCGGCCGCAAGATCGCCTGCTCCTCGTACTTCGGGATCACCTTCTCGATGAAGGTGAAGAGGACGACCGAGAGCACGAAGTCGAGCAGCAGCCAGTCGAGTCCGAGCGAGACCTCGCGCGGCTCGACGGGCTCTCCATGCACGTTCCAAGCGCCCAGCGCGAGCGCCGCCAAGGTGAACAGCACCCCGACGGCGCCCATGCGCTTGCGCCGCCCGAGCGCGAAGGTCGCGAGCCCGAAGCCGAGTGACACGCAGATGCCGATGCGCAGCAGGAGCCGGATCTCGCCGGGGTCGTAGACGCTGCGCAGGTCGGTGGTGGTCAGGTAGCTCGGATAGCGGAAGCAGAGCACCGTGAGAAAGCTCATCACCCCGAGGAACGCGGAGGCGTAGCCGCTGATGCGCCCCTGCCCGATGCGCAAGAAGCGGTTCGACATGTCGGGAATCCGGCGCTCGCGATATTCGTGACCCGGGCTCGCGTCCATGGGAGACAGTTTAGCGAACCGTGAGTCGCCTTCATCGGCCGAGCTCACCGCGCACGTAGCGGCTCCATGCGCGCTCCGCGAAGCCGCGGCACGAGAGACCGTAGCGCGCGAAGTAGCGCTCGAGGTTCGCGACGTCGCGGATCAGGTACTCCAAGCCCGCGGGGTGCGTATGCAGGTTCAGTGACTGCGGCACGTCGATGATCCACGGCCGATCCGCGAACCAGAGCACGTTGTAGGCGGACAGGTCGCCGTGCACGAGGTGCAGGTCGAGAAAGATCTCGACGTTGCGCTGCAGCCGCTCGAGCGCAGCGCGGGCGGCGTCGGGCTCGAGCTCGACGAAGCGCAGCTGCGGCGCGGCGCCCTCCCCGTCCCCGACGAGCTGCATCAGGATCGCGTCCGCGCTGCTCGCGAGCGGCTCCGGCACGTCCGCGCCCGCGTCGTGCAGCCGGCACAGAGTCTCCCACTCCCACGCCACCCACTCGCGCTGCGCCATACGCTTTCCGGTGTCGGTCTTCGTGCGCATCGCGCGCTTCGCGCGGGCGTCCAGCGGCGTGCGCTCCCCCGCGTAACTGCGCCCGCCGCGGAACGCACGGAATTTGGCGGCGCGGTAGACCTTCGCGGCCAGGTGCTCGACGCCCACGGATGGGTGCGCGGCGCACAGATACACGGTCGCTTCCTTGCCGTCGCCGACGACGCCGAGCACGTCGGTGATCAGTCCCTGTCCCCCGAACTGGGCGAGCACCTCGGCCTTCTCGAGTTCGGCCAACATGCCACGCGTGAACGCGGCTCCCGCCAGACGGGAACCGCCGATTCGCTTCGACAACTTCGCTCTCCAAGGCGAGGAAGAACGCGAGACGAGACTTCGCCTACTGGGCTCAAGTCTCCGGCTCGCAGGTTCCTCGCCGGGAGCGTGTATCGGGCCCCGAGTCGCAGGTCAGCGCGTCGGGGCGGTCCGGAGGCGTGAGCGTGGTGCGCGGGTGACTCGAACAATCATGTGTCGCCTCCTTCGCTCCGGACTCGTGATCGCGCGGTCGTGATCGCACGCGCTCCGTCACAGGAGCGAGGGCGATCCTACATCAAGTCGGACGCAACAGCACGATGCCGAGCACCAGCAGGCCGAGACCGGCGAGCTTCTGCGCAGTGATCGACTCCTGGAAGAACAGGATCGCGCCCACGGTGGTGACGATCAACATCGCGACGTCCGAGATCGGAATCGCGACCGATGCCTCGAGCTTGCCGGTCGCGAGGCGCACGAACGCGAGCAGGCCGACGCCCTGCATGAGCCCCGCGATCGCGAGCGGCCAGAGCTGCGCGCGCGTCGGCGGCGCCACGGCGGCGCTCCAGAGCGCAGCCGCGCCGACCGGGATCAGCGCCACCAGGGCTAGCAGGAGCGAGCCGGCCGCGCCGCCGTAGCTCGTGAGGCGCGCGACCAACGGGTAGCCGCCCCAGAAGACCGCGACCAACGCGATGCAGATCCACTCGACGCGGGCGCTCATCGCACCTCGGGGACTAGTAGACGATCTTCGTGATCGGGAACTCGACGATGCCGGTTGCGCCCGCGTCGGAGAGATCGGGAATCAGCTCGCGCGCGCGGATCTCGTCGACGATCGTGTTCACGGCGACCATGCGGCCGTCCGCGAGCGGCGACACGGTCGGCGACGCGAGCGCGGGAAGCAGGGCCAGCACTTTCGGCAGCCGGTCCTTCGGGCAGTTCAGCATGAGCCCGACCTTGCCCTGCGCCGCGATCGCGCCCGTGAGCATGAGCGCGAGCCGGTCGAGCTTGCGGCGCTTCCACGGATTCTCGTACGCCACCTTGTTCGCAATGAGTCGCGGCGTACTCTCGAGCAGTGTCTCGACGATGCGCAGCTTGTTGGCGCGCAGACTCGAGCCCGTCTCGGTGACCTCGACGATCGCGTCGGCGAGCAGCGGCGGCTTCACCTCGGTCGCACCCCAGGAGAAGTCGACGATCGCCTTGACCCGGTGTTTGTCGAGCCAGGCCTGCGCGAGACCGACGGCTTCGGTCGCGATGCGCTTGCCCTCGAGGTCCTTCACGCCCCGGATCTCCGAGTCCTCGGGAACCGCGAGCACCCAGCGCGTGGGCGCGAAGCTGGTCTTGGAGTAGCGGAGCTCCGCGAGCTCGCGCACCTGCGCACCGTTCTCGGTGATCCAGTCATGTCCCGTGATGCCCGCGTCCAGCACGCCCTGCTCGACGTAGCGCGCCATCTCCTGCGCGCGCAGCAGCACACACTCGATCTCTTTGTCGTCGATCGACGGAAAGAGCGAGCGCTCCGGGATCTGCATGCGGTAGCCCGCGCGCTCGAAGAGCTGCGTGGTCATCGACTCGAGTGACCCCTTCGGGAAGCCGAAGCGGAGCACCTGCGTGCCCTCCTTCGACCGTTTCGCGCCCAACGCCATGCGCGCGACTCTATCGGGTGTCGCGCGCCGCTGCCAGCCGTTCGCGCAGACTCTCCAGCGCGTCGAAGCGCGGGCCGCGCCGGAACGCGGTGTCCCCGCGCAGTGGATTGCCGTCGGCGACGATCACGCCCTCCCGCAGCAGGAGCTCGAGCGCGTTTCCGGCCGCAACCGCGCAGACACCCTCGGGGAAGTGCGCCTCGCCGACCAGCAGCTCCTCGCGCTGCGCTTCCTGCGCGCGCTTGATCCAGACCTCGCGTGCGCCGTCGCCCTTGCTCTCGGCGACGATCCTCGCGACGGCGGCGTACGCCTCGAGCAGCGGCTGGAGCTGCGCGCGCAGGAAGGCGAGCCACGGCGCGCCGGCCTCGCTGGGGCGCAGCGAGTCGGCCGAACTCGCCTCGATCCAGCCGCGCGCGACCAGGTGCGCGAGCACCCGCTCGATCCGCTCGCGCCGCGCCTCGCCCTCGACCGGAAAGAACTCCGTGCTGAGCAAGTCGAGCCACTGCGACGCTTCTCGGTGTAAGTCCTCGCGCGTGCGCTCGCCGCGCAGCACGAGCGCGATCACGCCCGGCCAGACGAGCGCGTGACCCACCGCGGCGCGATACAGATCGAGCGCGGGGCGCATGCCCTCGGCGACCTGCAGGAGATCGCCGCGCGGAGACGGGACGCGCACGATCCGCTCCGCCTGCTCCAGGAGCTCGGTGACCGCCTCGGGCCGGCCGGTCTCGAGGCAGCGTTCGAGCGCGGCGTCGCGCTTCACGTCGAGCAGCTCGAGCAGCGCGGCAACCTCGAGCACGCGCTCGCGCAGCTCGTCCTCGCGCAGCGCGTTCGCAGTCTGGCCGAGCAGCGCCGCAGCGGCCACCGTCGAGCGGCCGGCCGTGACCAGCTCGTTGATGCGGCGGCACAGCTCGACGCCGAGGCGCGCGGAGGTCGCGCGCAGATCGGGGATCCGGCCCGGGCCCAGCCGGCGCGGGAACTCGGCTCCGAGCTGCTGCGCGAGCGAGATCGGCTGCCCGAAGCGAACCGTCACGCTGCCGTAGCGATAGCGCAGCACGCGCCCCGCGCGGAACAGCGAGAAGAGACTCTCGCGCTGCTTCGCCGCGCCGCCCCTTTCGGCAGCCACCGAGCCCTCTTCGACCAGGCGCTCGTAGGTGAAGCCGACGGGCACGAGATAGAGGTCGCGGCGCGCCCCGCGCGCGTACGCCTCGAGCACCATGCGCAGCATGCCGAGCCGCGGCCGCAAGGTCTTTCCGGTGCGCGAGCGGCCGCCCTCGATGAAGAACTCCTGAGTCACCCCGTCCTTGATCAGGTGCTGGACGTAGCTGCGGAACACCGCGGTGTAGAGCGGGTCGCCGTCGAAGCTGCGCCGCAGGAAGAACGCGCCAGCGCGCCGGAAGATCGGCCCGAGCGGCCAGAACGCCAGGTTGATGCCGGCCGCCACCTGGGGCGGGACCAGGTGACTCCGGTAGAACAGCCACGAGAGAATCAGGTAGTCGAAGTGCGAGCGGTGATTCGGGACCAACACCAATGGGTGTAGCTTCGCCGCGTCGACCACCGCGTCCAGGTCGTGCAGCTCGATGCGCCCGAACAAGCGCTTGAACAGCGTCTCGACGACCACCGCCAAGACGGCGAGCATCGTCGGGCTCGGGCTGGCCGCGATTTCCGCCAGGCTCTTCTGCGCGCGCGCCTCGACGCGCGCCGGCGAGCGCCGCTTCTCGCGCGCGATCTCGGCGATCACGCGCCGCACCTCGCTGTCGTCGAGCACCGCCTCCTGGACGCGCGCGAAGGACGGCAGCGCCGCGCCGACGACCGGCTTCTCCTCGCGCCGCAGGAAGATCAGGAGCGACCGCCGCACCTGCTTCACGACGCGCTCGCGGCCCGAGGCGCGATTCTCGTCGACGAACGCGCGCAGATCGATCGCGGTGCCCACGCGCACGGCGAGATTCCGGTAGTTCCAGAGGAACGAGACGACCTTGCCGAAGTCGGTCGGCCGTTCGTTCCCGCCGTAGAAGAGATTCAGGAAGGGCCGCGCGGGCCGCGCGCCCTTGCGCCAGAACAGCGCGAGCGGGACCAGTGAGACGGGAACCTCGTGCGCGAAGCTCGTGTCGACGACCTCGCGCAGATAGTCGAGCTCGGTGCGGCCCTCGCGCACCGCGCGCCGCCGGCGGTGCACGCGCGTGCGGATCTTGTCGGTGCGCAGGAACAGGAACGCCGAGCCGCCCTCGCGCACCACGTGCCGGATCTGCTGGATGCTCTGCTCGCGCATGCCGCGCGCGCCGCGCCGAGTGCGCTCCGCGATCCCCTGCGCGAGCAGGCGCAGCGCCTCGCCGAACGGGCGGTAGTAGAAGAACTTGATCCCGTTCGCGAACGCCGAGAGCCGAATGCCCGAGAGCAGAAACAGCCAGTTGAACAGGAAGTAGTCGAGCCGCGAGCTGTAGCGCATCACGTAGATGACTGCGCCGTCGCGATCGAGCCCGTGCAGCCGCTCCGCGTCGTCGGCCTCGAAGGCGAACTGGCTGAAGAAGCGGCGCGCGAACACACCCGCCGTGCGCCCGAACCTGGGCGCCATGGACGTGTACGGATTCCCGAACCTACCCTCGGTGACGACGGGCGCCGGATCCCGTGGGGCCGGATCCGGGACGAGTCTCAGCGGAACGTCGGCCACGGGCCGAGAGTATCAACTCAGCGCGAAGACGCCCGACACTTTCAGCCCATCAAGTTGAACTGGGACTCCGGCAGGAAGACCTTGTTCTCGTTCGCGGCGATGTCCTGGGCGCTGACGCCGTTCGGGTTCTTGAAGCCTTCCGCGCCGACGACCTTGAGCTCGGTCACCTTGTTGCCCGAAACGAACAGGAACTTGCCGGTCTTGTCCTTCGACAGGTCGCTCACCATGTAGAGCACGGCGGGCGAGACCTTCTCGGGCGCGAGCGCCTGCTTCACGGCGTCGTTGGCCATGCCGGGGAGATCCTCGGTCAGGCGAGTCACCGCGACCGGGGCGAGGCCCCAGACCCGGATGTTGTACTTCTTGCCTTCGAGCGCGAGGCAGCGCGTGAAGCCGGCGATGCCCGCCTTCGCCGCGCCGTAGTTCGACTGGCCGAAGTTGCCGATCAGGCCGGAGGTGGAGCTCGTGTTCACGATGACTCCGCCCTGCCCCCGCTCCTTCATGTGCGTGAACACCGGACGAGTCACGCAGTAGGTGCCCTTCAGGTGCACCTGGATCACGATGTCCCACGAAGCTTCGTCGGTGTTGACCAGTGTCTTGTCGCGCAAGATGCCCGCGTTGTTGACGAGGATGTCGATCTTGCCGAACGCGTCGATCGCCGACTTCGCGATGCCCGCGCCACCCTCGACGGTCGCGACGCTGTCGTAGTTCGCGACGGCCTGACCGCCCATCGCCTGGATCTCCTTCACGACCTGATCCGCCATCGAGTGACCGCCGCCCGCGCCATCGCGCGCACCGCCGAGG
>Ga0326726_10006345_pt1 | contig 10663 bp, 8 predicted proteins | sample MHFenrmetagenome_2_FD_207603 | JGI IMG/M metagenome (GOLD analysis project Ga0326726, IMG submission 207603) | Lab enriched peat soil microbial communities from Michigan Hollow, Ithaca, NY, United States - MHF15MN | ecosystem: Environmental > Terrestrial > Soil > Wetlands > Peat | place: USA... | reverse complement strand
GCTTGCTGGCAGGCCCGTGATCGTCGGCGGCACCGGCGGGCGCGGTGTGGTGGCGGCTGCCAGCTACGAGGTGCGCAAGTTCGGCGTGCACTCGGCGATGCCGATGCGCGAGGCTCTGCGCCGCTGTCCACATGCCGTGGCAATTGCGCCGCGCATGCGCCATTACCAGGAGGTATCACGGCAGGTCTTCGAGATCTTCCACGACTTCACGCCGCTGGTGGAAGGCTTGAGCCTCGACGAGGCATTCCTCGATGTGACCGCGAGCGTCTCGCTGCTTGGCGGCGCCCCTGCGATTGCTGCGGCCGTGAAGGCGCGCATACGCGAGCGCACCGGGCTTACGGCCTCGGTCGGGCTCGCGCCCAACAAGCTGCTAGCCAAGATCGCGTCGGACCTCAGGAAACCGGACGGTCTGGTCGAGATCGCGTCGACTGAGGTGCTGAGTGTGCTGGAGCCCTTGCCAATTTCGCGTCTTGCGGGCATCGGCCGCAAGACCGCGGCGCGGCTCGAGGAGCACGGCATTCACACTCTCGGCGACCTGCGCGGCGCCCCCGATAGCGTGCTCTGGCCGATCTTCGGACGCTACGCCCGCAGAGTGCGCGAACGCGCAGCCGGTGTCGACGATCGTCCGGTGGTGCCAGATTCGCAGGACCGCTCGATCAGTGCCGAGGAGACATTCGCCGAAGATATCCGGGACCACGCACGGCTCCATTCCGAGCTCGCGCAGCTCGCCGATCGGACCTGCGCGCGGCTGCGCGCGAAGGATCTGATGGCGGCGCAGATCACCGTGAAGATACGCCGCAAGGACTTCACGACCTACACCCGCCAAAAGACCTTTGGACCTCCGACGCAGGACACGCGGCTTATCCTTGGCATCGCGCGCGAACTGCTGGCAACCTGGCTCGACTCCCAGCCACGGGCCGCGCTGAGACTTCTTGGCGTTGGTGTCAGTCAACTCGCCCCGGCCAGCCAGCTGGAACTGTTCGGCACGGCGGGAACTGGCACGAGCGGCAAGCTCGACGCGACAGTCGATCGCATTCACGACAGATTCGGCGGCGAGTCGCTGCAACGGGCGAGCGAGCTGCACTTACTGGGGCGCGACTCCTGAGCGCAGCCGGACCCGACCAGCGCAGTCGCAACTCCATGTTGCGTCGGGGAATTTTACTTCCCTTATGGCGCGAGGCATGATGCCCACCCGATCCTTGAGCGGCAGCGAATAAGACCGCCAGCCGGTGCCGATGTATACGAGTTTCTTCGGGCTGAATGACAAGCCCTTTGCGATCACACCGGACCCCCGCTACCTCTTCCTGAGCGTGCGGCACGCCGAGGCATTGGCGCACCTCATCTACGGCATCAAGGAAGCGGGCGGCTTCATCCAGCTCACCGGAGAAGTGGGCACCGGCAAGACGACCATCGTGCGCAGCCTCCTCGGACGGATACCAAAGGAAGCCGACGTCGCACTCATCCTCAATCCGCGGGTGACTCCGGCGGAGTTTCTGCTGACGATCTGCGAGGAGCTGCAGATCCCGGTGCCGGACCGCGATCGTGGCAGCGTCAAGGAGCTCGTCGATCTTCTCAACAAGTACCTCCTGCGCGCCCATGGCAGCGGACGCCGAGTCGTACTTATCGTCGATGAAGCGCAGAACCTCTCGACCGACGTGCTCGAGCAGGTGCGGCTGCTGACGAATCTGGAGACGCCAACGCAGAAACTTCTGCAGATCATCCTGATCGGTCAGCCGGAGTTGCGCGAGCTGCTGGCGCGTGACGATCTGCGGCAGCTCGCCCAGCGCATCACCGGCCGCTACCATCTCGCACCGCTTGTACGCAGTGAAACCGCGGGCTACGTGCGCCATCGTCTGCGAGTTGCAGGGGCGACTACCGAGATCTTTTCCAACATCGCGTTGCGCGAAGTTCATCGCCTCTCGAGCGGAATTCCCCGAATCATCAATGTCATCTGCGATCGCGCGCTCCTCGGCTCGTTCACGCAGGATCAGCACCGGATTTCTGCGAAAATCGTGCGGGCCGCCGCAGCTGAAGTGTACGGCCGTCCATTTGCGCCGGCCTGGCTGGCCTGGGCAACGACTGGCGCCCTCGTCGTAACCGGTCTGGCAGTCGCGCTCGTAGCGTGGCGACTCTTCGGTTGGCCCGTAAATTATCACTCCACGACAATCGCAGCGGACTCCACGAAGCCACCTGTCGCCCGCGAGCCGGCGGCGCCCGTGCCGGCACCAGCCGTCGTCACGGCGCCCGCGGCGCCAAAGCTCGCGCAGCTCATCGCAGACCATCCGGCAGCGACCAGTCTCGATGCCGCCTTCACGCGCCTGTTCACGCTCTGGGGCGTCGAGTACCGGGCTGGTGAGTCGGACCCTTGCGTGTTCGCCGCACGCCAGCAACTCGAATGCGTCGATCAGAAGGGCTCGTGGGCCGAGCTGCGCACGTTCAATCGCCCGGCAATCCTCTTCATTCCCGCGACGGGCGGCACGACTCATCAGCTCGTTCTCTCCGGCCTCAGCGACGAACGGGCAACCATCGAACTCGATGGCAAGTCGTATGAAGTCGGCATTGCCGACTTGTCGCAGTACTGGTACGGCAACTACGTCCTGCTGTGGCGACCGCTCGATGCCAGTGCTCGCGAGCTTGCGCTGGGCGCGCGCGGTGCTCCCGTGCGCTGGTTACGCCACGGCCTCGAGCAATTGCGGGGCCTGCCGCGCTCCGCGGAAGGCGCGGATGACGTGTTCGACGAGAAACTGGCCCGGCTGGTCGAAGACTTCCAGCGCGATCACCAGTTGACCGTCGATGGCATCGCGGGAGTTCAGACCCAGATCGCGCTCGACACGGCGCTCGGCAATCCGGGTCAACCATACCTCATTCCTCCGGCGAATCCGCGCAGCTAGCAGACCTCCCCATGTCATTCATTCTTGACGCACTCAGAAAGTCCGACAACGAACGCCAGCGCGAGATCGGTCCGTCCTTTGCGGATGTGAAGTCAGTCGCGCGGGCGAGGCAACTGCCGATCCTGTGGATTGCGCTCGGCCTGCTGCTTCTCATCAATGTCCTCGCTCTCGCAGTACTCCTTGCCAGACGCGGCGAGTCGACGTCGATCCCAGCCGTACCCGCAAACGCAATTGCCAAATCCGTTCCGGCGGCACAGCCGGCGACGGATCGAGTGCCGGCAAAGCCTGCGCCCATTGCGACTCCGCTGCCGCCAGCAGCAGCACCGTCGGCAACCGTTGTGGATGACGAGTTGAGTCCGGCGCCGGTCCCCGAGCCGCTTCTCGATCGACCGCAACTCGACAACTTCGCAGTCGACGAGTCCGTGCCAACGATGAACGAAGTCATTGCGCAAGGCCGCGCCCAGCTGCCAGAGCTGCACCTCGACATGCACGTGTTCGCGGTAACCCCGTCGCAGCGCTTCGTTTCGATCAACGGGCACAAGCTGCGTGAAGGCATGCAGATCGAGCAGGGACTCAATGTTGAGCGCATCACGCGCGACGGCGTCGTACTGAACCACCGGGGCCTGCGCTTTCTGCTGCCGCGCCAGTAGCGCATGAATGTCACAGGGGGTGCTGCGGTCGGCATGGCTGGCATGGCCACGCTCGATGGCCCATGCCTCGCAGAGGCGCTGCGGGCGGGCATCTATCGAGTGCTCGCCAATCAGGAGCATCTCAACAAGATCAATGTGTTCCCGGTTCCGGACGGCGACACCGGGACGAATATGGCAATGACGCTCTCGGCCGTACTCGGGGCGCTCGAGCGCACGTCACGGGCGCACGCCGGTCAACTACTCACCCAGGTCGCGGATGCAGCTATTGATGGTGCACGCGGAAACTCGGGGGCGATCCTCGCTCAGTTCTTTCTCGGCCTGGGCGATCGGCTCGGTCACCTCAGCGCATTCACGGCCGCCGATTTCGCCGCTGGCGTGGAGGACGGCGCATCCTACGCGCGCGATGCGATGACCGAACCGAAGGAGGGCACGATCCTCACGGTGCTCAAGGACCTGGCCATATCATGGCGAGCCGACGTCGAAGCCGGTATCGCGGACTTCGTCAAACTGTTCGAGCGTGCACGTACGCGACTGCGTGCGTCGGTCGAGGCGACTCGCGGACAGCTCGATGAATTGCGGCGCGCAAACGTCGTTGACGCCGGTGCCCAGGGGTTTGTCGACATCCTGGAGGGCGCCGCGGACTACGTTGCCACGGGCGAAGTGGCGCAGCCTTCAGCGGCGACGGTCACTCACGATATCGACGAGCAGACTGCAGGAACCGAGATCGATGTAACTCAGCGCTTCTGCACGGAATGCACGGTGAGCGGCGCCAATCTCGATCGCCGCCGGGTGCGTGAAGCTCTATCGGCACTCGGCAACAGTCTGGTCGTCGCGGGCCACGCGAACAAGCTCAAGATTCATATCCACGCGGATGTGCCGGCCACCGTGTTTGAGGTTCTGCGCGTGTTTGGCAAGCTCAGCGGTCAGAAGGCCGACGACATGCAGCGTCAGCAGCAGCTGGCTCATCACCGGCGCGGGCGCGGGGTGGCCGTCGTCACAGACTCGGCCGCCGATATTCCCGAGGAAGAGATGGATCGCCTCGGCATTCACATGGTTCCGGCACGAGTGCACTTCGGCAGTACCAGCTATCTCGACAAGGTGGGCATCACCCAGGAAGAGTTCTATCGCATGCTCGCGACGTGCCCGGAGCATCCGAAGACCTCGCAACCACCGCCCGGTGACTTCCGTCGTGCCTTCGAGTTTCTTGCTTCGCACTTCGATGCCGTCGTGTCCGTGAATCTCTCGAGTCGCGTGAGCGGTACGCTCAATGCCGCGCAGACCGCCGCCGGGCGCGTTCGAACGCACGGCCATGTGTATGTGATCGACAGCGAGAACGCTTCCCTCGGTCAGGGTCTTATCGCAATGTATGCCGCCGAGTGTGCTGCCCAAGGGTATGGTGGTGAGCAGATACGCGAGGCAGTGCAGGCCATCGTGCCAAAGACTCTGACACTCGCCCTGCTTGGCCGACTCGACTATGCCGTGCGTGGTGGCCGCGTCCCGCGCTTCGTCAAGATCATCGCCGACGCGCTGCACCTGACGCCTGTTCTCATGAGCCACCGCGGTGGGCGCGTCGGTGCGGGCACGGTGATCATTGGCCGCAGGGGCCTGACCGGCCGGTTCGCACGGCTGATTCGCCGGCGTCTCGATGCAACCCGCTGCTATCGTGTCGCCGTAGGACACGCAAACGCCCCGGAGGAGGGCCGCGCATTGCTCTCGGCCATTGTCAGTGGAGTCACCAACATCCACTCGACCTACCTCACGACGACCGGTACGGCACTCGGCGTTCACGGCGGGCCAGGATTACTGGTATGTGCTATTCAGGAATACGACCCGCCGCGCCGGGGGCCGGTCGGTACCATGGCCATGCAGCGCACCTGAGGCGACATGAAACAGTCAGAGCACTTCGAAACGCTGGCGGTACACGCCGGCAAGTCCATCGATCGAGCGACTGGCGCGGTTACACCGCCGCTCGCGCTCAGCACGACGTTCGAGCGGGGAGCCGACGGCAGTTTTCCGTCCGGATTTTCCTACGCGCGCACCGACAACCCGGCACGGCGATCACTCGAGCAGTGCATCGCCGCGCTTGAAGGCGGTGGGCGCGCGTTCTGCTTTGCCTCCGGAAGCGCGGCAGTAACAGCGACATTCAGCCTGCTGCGCCCGGGAGAACACCTGCTGGCGCCTGCCGAGTGCTATCACGGCACGCTATCGCAGATCCGGTCTCTATTCGCACCTCATGGCATCGAGTTCAGCCTGTTCGAAGGGCACGGTGCCGCCGATCTCGAAGCGGCGTGGCGGCCGAACACGCGCCTTGTGTGGGTCGAAACGCCGAGCAATCCACTGCTCGGCATCACGGACATCGCCGCCATCGCCCGACTGGCGCACGCGCACGGTGCGCGCCTTGCCGTCGACAGCACATTCGCGACGCCGCTCGCCCAGCGCCCGCTCGATCTCGGCGCCGATCTCGCGGTGCATAGCACGACCAAGTACTTCGGCGGCCACAGCGATGTGACCGGCGGCGTCGTGATCGTGCGCGACGACGCACTAACTCAGGCGTTGACGAATCTGCAGGTGCTGGGCGGCGCCGTGCCGTCGCCATTTGATTGCTGGTTGATCCATCGCAGCATTGCGACGCTTGCCTGCCGCTTTCGAGCACAGAGCGAGAGCGCAATGCGCGTGGCGCAGCAGCTCGCCACTTCGTCCGCCGTCGACAAGGTCTACTATCCAGGGCTCGCGACTCATCCGGATCACGCGCTCGCTCGGCGCCAGATGCGCTACTTCGGCGGCATCGTGTCGTTCTGTGTTCCCGGCGGCGCGTCCGAGGCACTGGCAGCGGCGGCGCGCTTGAAGCTCTTCACGCGGGCAACGAGCCTCGGCGGGATTGAAAGCCTCATCGAACATCGGGCTTCGATCGAAGGCCCGACGACCCGCACGCCGCAGAATCTTCTGCGGCTCTCGATCGGGCTCGAGCACGCGGATGATCTCATCGCCGACCTGACGCAGGCGCTGGCCGGCTCGTGAAGATCTAGTCGATCGCCAGCGACTCGAGCATTGCATCGAGGCGATCGAGGCGCGGCGTGAAATCCTCGGCACGTGCACTCGCGAGCCTGCGCGCGAGCTCGGCAACGTAGTTCGGGTACCCCGCAAGGAAGCGATCGTAGTCGGCGAGTGCCGCGAGAGCTGCGTCGGGCGTGGGCAGGAGGCGCGTCGTGAGCGGGAAATTCAGAGTTACCCAGTAGCGGCCGTCGTTCGTCAGGCCGTGAAAGACATACACGATGTCACGATTGGCTACCGGTAGCGGATCACCCTGGTAGACGGTGAGAAACCGCACACCACGTCCCGCGTGGAACTCGAGATAGCGGACGGCGCTGCGCACGATCTGCCGCGCACCGGCATGACCGGGCGCCGGTGGCAACTCATTGCGCACCTCCTTTGGCTCTTCATCTAGCAGTTTCTTCAGCGCCGGCAATGGATCCTGACCCTGGCGCCCAATCCGCGCGTAGGTCTTCGACCAGTCGCTGGCCGGGTAGATGATCAGCGCTCGCGATTCCGGCCAGGCAGGATCGGGCAGCGTCGCCGGATCGAGGACCACCAGAATATGCGCTGGCGTCGCCTGAGCATTGGGATCGGGTCGCGCCCGCAATCGCGATGCCGGACGCCGCTCGACGCGAATTGCAGTCGTGATGCCTGTCCGGTCGAACCGGATCTGATCCGGCCGGAGCGAGATTTCGCGCGCCAGCGAGGGAATCTCTGCTCGATCCACGGGCGGCGGCGGCGGCGGTGACTTCGAGCAAGCGGCCAAGCCGCATGCAAACGGCACTATCCACCAAGACAACTTGCCGTAGCCTGGACTCATCGGTCGCTGGCGACCGCCCGCAAGCGCAAGGCATGCGTGCTCATCTAACCGCTGCCCACCGCTTTGAGGCTGTCGCCGTCCAGCCGGAAGACGGTCCATTCATTCATCGGTCGGGCGCCCAATTTGCGATAGAAGTCGATGGCACGCTGATTCCAGTTGAGGACCGCCCATTCCATTCGCCCGCAACCGCGCTCGACTGCCAGGCGTGCAAGGTGCCTCAGCAGCGCGTCGCCGTAGCCGAGACCGCGGTGTTGTGTCCGCACATAAAGATCCTCGAGATAAAGCCCCGGCCGGCCGACGAATGTCGAGAAGTTGTACATGTACAGGGCGAATCCGACGATGTCGGCGTCCACGCGCGCAAGCACGGCCTCGGCGACCGGCCGCTCTGCGAATAACGCAACCTCCAGGAGTTCGCGAGTCACCACCGCCTGGTCGAGGAGTTTCTCGAAGTCCGCCAACTCACGGATTAGCTTGACCAGCTCATCGAGGTCGCTGCGCCGTACAGGGGTGATATTCAGTCCCGTCATCTTGCTGCTCACTCGCAGGTCCTCCTTCAGACGTATGCCACTGTGCTATCCGGGGCACACACGATAAGCTCAACCCGCAGTATGCGACATGGAACTCGCTTGTTTGAATGGGGCGCCGTGGCAGCCGGCATCGGCCTTGCCGCGATCAGCCTTGCTGCGTCGGGCAGGACGGCATTGGTGTCCGTCGAGGCAATGATCCGATTCCCTGGAGAGGCCCGGACCGCGGCCGTGGTCTATGCTCGCGACGTCAGCAGCAGCGCGCTTACCACAGTTCGCGTCGAGGCCGGCGAGCCAAAGGCAGTGCTCAAGCTGGCGCCCGGCCATTACTGGTTGTTCGCGCAGCCGGACGATCCCGGAGCACCCGACGTGCTCGGAGCCTACACGCAGTGGAGCCGCTGTCAGGCCGCGCCGCGCGTGGAAACTGCGGCGTGCGAATCGCACGAGCTCGCGGAAGTAGTGGTCGAGCGTGCGGCCGTTACCGGACTGATAATCGACGATTGGTATTTGCCCGCGGAGATCGTCCGCCAGCTCGATGCAGCACTGCACCGCAATCCCGATCGTCCAGACGATCTTGAGCTCGGGGCACCGCGCTTTTCCGAGTATCCCGTTCGCGTAATGGCGCCCGCGACGCCATTCCGGTTCGATCCGGCGTCACACCCGGAGGGCAACCAGTGGGCGGGCGTCGTTCATGGTGTCGCCGCGCGTGGCGTCAACTTCGCCGGCCATTGGGTTGTCGTCGGCGCTGGCTGTGGCGATCACTGCACGAGCTACGCACTCATCGAGTGGTCGAGCGGCCGCATCTTCGTGCCCGATGCGCTGCGAGCCGTCGCGGGCGGACTGCCCTGCGAACGCGCGCAGCCGGTGCAATACCGCGCGGACAGCCGGCTACTGACTGTCACGCAGCCCGATGAGCGGAGTGTCGTGACACGCTACTACCTGTGGGACGAGGCGCGCGGGTCACTGACCGAAATTGCCAGCTATCGTAGCAGCGCCCAGCGCTATTGCGGGCGGGACTAGCCGCTCTATTCGGCGACGTACCACTTCCTGTCGATCATCTCCACCACGAAGCGCTCGAACGGCAGGCCCTGCCCGCTCATGTCGAACACCGCGCGTGTATTGCCGTACTCGTAGCTTGGCTTCAGACCCCGCGCGATCTCGAGAGTTAGCCTTGTCTTGTCGCGCAACGCCGGATTCTTTTCGCACTGACCGATCAGCGTCTTGATGGCGGACGGTGCCGTGGCCTTGCGGAAATTCGGACTCATGATGTCATTGTAGTAGTCGCTGCAGCGCGCTTCCTTCAGTGCGCCGATCGCGCCGTCGAGGAGCTTGACAATGCCGGGGTCGAGCGCCGCGACGTGACTATCGCCGGTGTCGCGCGCGCCGACGGAGCCGCCCGCGATCGCCGCTTCAATCTTTTCCTCGAGCTCGGCCGGTACCGCGGCCGCCCACTGCTTGCCGTATGGAATGAGGGTCACGAGCAGCGCGCTCGACGCACCATTGCCCTTCTCATCCTCCCAGCCGCGCACGACATAGTGCTGCAGATCGTTGGATTCCTTCACTTTGCCGACGACCTTCGTCTTCTTCATCACGCGCGGCGCCACCAGAAAGCGCTTGACGAACAGTGTCATGGTGGCCTGGGGCGTCATGCGGGGAATTTCATCGAGGGACACCGCAGCGCCGTACAGGCGCGCGCGGATCTCCTTGCCTCCGTCCTTGGCTTCCGCTTGCACCGCGTCGAGCGCCAGCTTGCGTACACGAGCGAGCTCGTCCGGATGAATCGCGTATGCGACCGCCTCCCAGGCTCCGTGACTCCACGCCTCAGCGAAGTTGCGCGCAATCTCGTTGTCGACGGATTCAGCCCGGGCCGCGACAGCGAGCAGACATAGAGCAATTGTCCAGCCGGCGTGCCGGCACGCATGGCGCGCGATTTTTCGGTCAGTCATGATTTTGAAGTCCTGCCAGCCTCGACTGCGAGGCCGTTCTATTGACCCGTGGCTCCATCGCGAAGTTCGATTGGCGCCCGGAAACACGCGTGTCACCCGCTGGAATGCGAACGTCGATGACCAGCGGATAGTGGTCGGAGCCGATTTCCGGCCCTACCTGATAGCGAACCACGCCGACACCCTCGCTCACGAAGCAGCGATCGATCTGCAGCCACAGCGGCGCAAAGGACGTCGGCCACGTGGGAGCTAGCGCATGTCCGCGACTGCAATCGCGCAGCCGGGATGATGTTACGAAGTCCGTGCTGCGAGGTGAGAAAGGGGACACATTGAAGTCCCCGACGACGACGACGGGCTCTGCCACTGCGTGCAGCTGTCGCGCGAGCTCGGCGATCTGTCTATCGCGGGCGGCGCTGCCGGCCGCTTCGACCGGATAGGACAGGTGAACGCCGAGCAGCGCAAATCTTGTGCCACCCGACGCCAGCTCAAGCTGCATCCATGGGGCGGCATTGCCATCGGTCACTGGCGGCACGACTTGCAGCGGAACGATGCGGCTCAGGCACGCAAGTCCGGTCAGCCGTCCGTTGCCCGTAAAAAGCGAAAATGCGTAGCGCGCCGTGAGTGGCGCCAGATGCTCCTGCCAGTCGGGAGTCGTTTCGTAAAGACAGACGACATCGGGTGATACGCGCTCCACGAACCTGATAAGCAGCGCGTAAGCAGTGCTGCTGAAGAGCACATTGAACGAGACGATGCGCAGCGGACGGCCCCCTCCCGCGGCCCCAGGTGCGGGGCCAAACCGCTG